>Ga0326727_10024304_pt1 | contig 11474 bp, 8 predicted proteins | sample MB2enrmetagenome_FD_207643 | JGI IMG/M metagenome (GOLD analysis project Ga0326727, IMG submission 207643) | Lab enriched peat soil microbial communities from McLean, Ithaca, NY, United States - MB29MY | ecosystem: Environmental > Terrestrial > Soil > Wetlands > Peat | place: USA: New York... | reverse complement strand
CCGGTGGCGGCGCGTCACACGGCCCGACCGGTGGCGGGGCGACACACGGCCCGACCGGCGGCGGGGCGACACACGGCCCGACGACCGGCGGAGCGACGACACACGGCCCAACGACCGTCGGAGCGACGACACAGGGCCCGACGACCGGTGGCGGGGCGTCACATGGCCCGACCGGTGGCGGGGCGTCACACGGCCCGACCGGTGGCGGCGCGTCACACGGCCCGACCGGTGGCGGGGCGACACACGGCCCGACCGGCGGCGGGGCGTCACACGGCCCCACGACCGGCGGAGCGACGACCCACGGCCCGACGACCGGCGGGCAGGCGACGCACGGCCCGACGCCGGGGATGCGGTGGACCGACGCGGGCGGACAAGCGACGCACGGCCCAACGGCTGGCGGGCAGGCGACCCACGGCCCGACGTCGGGGATGCGGTGGACCGACGCGGGCGGACAAGCGACACACGGCCCGACGACCGGCGGAGGGGCGACCCACGGCCCAACGACCGGCGGCGGGGCGACGCATGGCCCAACGGCTGGCGGGGGGAGCACCCACGGCCCGACGACCGGCGGACAAGCGACGCACGGCCCAACGGCTCGCGGACAGACGAAACACGGCCGAACGAAATGATCGAGCCGTGGGCGAGGCCCAATTAAGGCTGGCCCGGCTGGGCAGGGGGAAGCTGCGTGCGTGGCCGGGCACGAAAGGCATTTTATTACTTTCAGAGGAGGGTTTGAGATGAGTATTGATCTTACACGGCGGGACTTCATAAAGCGTGCCGCGCAGGGGACGGCGGCGGGATTGGCGTTTTCCGCGGCTCGTCCGGCAGTGGCCGCCAGCGATAAAGTTCGGGTGGGAGTAATTGGACCAGGGAATCAAGGCCGGGGCGATATGAAAAACTTCGTACGCCAGCCGGACGTGGAAATCGTGGCGGTCTGCGACGTGTACGAGCCCAACCTGGCGTTGGCCCTGGAGATCGCGGGGAGCCAGGCGCAAACCTACAAGGATTTTCGCCAAGTCTTGGAGCGCAAGGACATTGACGCGGTGCTGATTGGGGCGCCTGACCATTGGCACGCCCTGGCCACCGTCGAGGCCTGCAAGGCGGGCAAAGACGTTTACGTGGAAAAGCCGCTTTCGCACGACATTCACGAGGGCCAGGTGATGGTGGAGGCCGCGCGGAAATACAACCGGGTAGTGCAACTCGGCACGCAGCAGCGCTCCGGAGTGCATTTTCAAAAGGCCGCGGAGCTGGTGCAGAGCGGGCTGCTGGGCAAGGTCAGCTTTGTGCGCACGTGGAATTACGCCAACAGTTATCCCCACGGCATTGGCAATCCTCCGGACTCCGACCCCCCGGCCGGATTGGACTGGGACTTCTGGCTCGGCCCTGCGCCCAAGGTGCCTTTCAATGTCAACCGGTGGACAAGCCTGAACAAGGGGGCTTGGTCATGCTTCCGTTATTTCTGGGATTACGCCGGCGGATGGATGACGGACTGGGGCGTGCACCTGATTGACATTGTGCAATGGGCGATGCAGGTGGATGGCCCGCACGTGATTTCCAGCCTGGGAGGGAAATACTACGCTGAAGATAACGCGCAGACCCCTGACACCCTGGAAGTTTCTTACACGTATGAGAACCCCTCCTTCGTTCTTGTGTATGAACTTCGATTGAATAATGCCAATTCCATGTATGCGAAAAGTTACGGGATCGAATTCCATGGGACGGACGGCACTTTGTTTGTGGACCGGAGCGGCTTTGAGTTGTTCCCGGAGACCCGCAAGCGCGACAACAAGGTGGTGGGCCTGGCGCCGGAAATGAAGATGTCCTCCATGAACAATTCTGGAAACGACCACGTGCGGAATTTCATCGATTGCATCAAGTCGCGGCAGCGGCCCAACAGCGATGTGGAAATCGGGCACCGGTCCACCAGCGTCTGCCTGCTGGGTAATGTCTCCTTCCGCAGCCAGCAGCGAGTGGTGTGGGATGTGGCCAATCAGAAGTTGATTTCCGGCGGGCCGGACGCGGAGCAATACCTCTCGCGGGAGTACCGCGACCCCTGGAAGCTCTCTGCGTGAACCGGTCAGCTGCTGTTCACATGGATGGACAGGATCAATAGGCAGTAGCGCGGACCCCCGCATTTGGGGTCCGCGGTTCTTCCTTCGCAAGAACCGTAAACTTCAAAGACCGTCGCCACCCCTTGGGTTTGGGAGCGCGAGTCTAGGGAATAGCAAGACCTGACAATCGGTTGGGTTGGTTTCTGGATACAAATGTTTGATCAGGTCAACGACTCGGCGGGTCGAATCTGGATGCTACGGCTTGTCTTCGCGGCTCCGGTCGTAATACTGCTTGCGAGCCTGCTTTGGGTCTTGCGGATGACCCAAATGCCGCTGAAGTCTTACCCTGGGCAGCTTCCCCCTCTGACCAGCGAACAACTGGAAACAGCCAACCATTTATCACAACACGTTAAATATTTGTCGGAGACAATCGGAGAAAGAAATCTAGCGCGGGCGGGGACTCTAACGGCGGCCACAGATTATTTCCAGAGCCAACTCCAACAGTCAGGGTACTCAGTCAGCAAACAGACGTATCGGGTTGAAGGGCGTGAGGTGAGCAATCTTGAGGTGAGGATTCCAGGAAGCAATGCGGCGGGCGAAACTGTGGTGGTAGGTGCGCACTACGATAGCGTCGTCGGCGCGCCGGGTGCAGATGACAATGGCACTGGTGTCGCAGCCCTTCTTGAGCTGGCGCGCCTTTGGCATGGGTCTGCACATCGGAAAACGATTCGGTTGGTACTCTTCGTGAACGAGGAACCGCCATACTTTCAAACAGAGAACATGGGGAGTTTGGTTTACGCTCGACAACTGCGGAGCGAGCACGTTTCTGTCTCGGCAATGATTTCGCTCGAGATGCTTGGGTATTATTCCGATATTACCGGCAGCCAGAAATACCCCGCTCTGTTGGGGTTCTTTTACCCCGACCGGGGCAATTTTATTGCTTTTGTTGGAAACCCGGAGTCGCGAACTCTGGTGCGGCAGGCCATTCGCAAGTTTCGTGAGTCGACCGAATTCCCTTCGGAAGGTCTTGCAGCTCCCGCTGAATGGCCGGGCGTGGGCTGGTCAGACCATTGGTCTTTCTGGCGCGAACAGTTTCCCGCCATCATGATTACAGACACCGCGATGTTCAGGTATCCGTATTACCACACCCCCGATGACACTTCCAATTGGGTCAATTTCGAGAAGATGGCGAGGGTCGTACGTGGAGTGCAACAGGTAATTGAGTCCCTGGCAACGGATCGATAAAACTCCGCCTCGTCAAAGGGGAGCACGCGACCGGCGAGCAGCGCTTGCGGCCCTTCGGGGCCCGAGAACCAACACTCCAACAGCGTTTGCTTATTCCCCACAGGTTTTTAACACCCCACGCCAGATCTCCCCGGCAGACAGGCTGGAAGTGGCTTTGTTTCCTTTGCGCCTCTGCGCCTTGGCGTCTTGGCGTGCAAGGTTTTTCCTCTCTGCGGGGTCTTTTCCCAGCTTCTCCTGACCGTATGTCTGGACAATTTGACTAGAGATTTTGTCTGGATTATTTGTCTGGACAGCTTGCCTGACGTTTTGTCATGGTTTATATATTTCTTCATGCCATCTCATTATTGACTTGACAAATGGAATAATAGGTGTATACTAGTTTTGAGCCTAGTGTCCACTGGGTCGGGCGCCAGGCGGCAGACCGATGCCGCGGGCGGCAAGATTCCGGCCGGCGCCAAGGGTGGCGGTTCACAATATGTTTTTCAGGGTTCGCAGCGGGGAAGTGACCTTTAGAGATGCTGGAAATGAGACATGCTCCGGGGATACGTATGAAAACAGGGGGAGCACGCCTAGAAATTTTAAAAAATGCAACATGGTCCGGGGATGTGCATGAAAACAAAGGCGGCATTGACAAAAAGTCCGGTGAAATGCACGGCCTTTTCACGAAAATGCGCTTATCTTATGATCATCGACAGCAATCGAGCGGGCTTGTTGGCCGAAGATGCACAAATTACGCGATAAATCGAAAAGAATTGGCCCCGGCGCATAGGGCCTGCCGTGAGCTGGGCAAATGGCTGAGGAAAGTGGGGGGGCACGGGCGCCCTGCCGATGAGGGTCATGGCCGGGACCCCGAAGGATCGGCGCAGGCCAGCCAATGCCACAAGCGCCTCGCCGTTGGGGGAGCGGGACGCCCGCGCTACAAATTACCGCCTCTCTCCATTATGTACTAGAAATAAAATGGGTTAGCTATGGACAACGAAAATCCTAAGAAATTATATGTCGTTGAAATAAAATAGGTTAACTTAGTTCGGATGGTAGCATCGTTAAAAAACGCGGGGGGAAAATATGCAGGTAATCTCCATTATGTTATTGAAAACAAATGGAGACAAAGTATCCGAAAACGGGCTCTCCATTATGCTGATGAAAATTAAGATAGTTATAGGCGTTTCTCCATTATGTTGATGAAACGAAATGAGGTTATGGAAGAACCATGGCGGGTGGCTAGGCGAAAGTCGCAAGAATGTGAGGCTATGACAAGCATCACGAAGTTACCGGAGATCGAGTCCGCTGTCCGGTGGCCAAGTCGCGACGTATCGAGGGCCGAAGGCACAATGCGGAGGGCGAAACGACGGACAAGGCTGCGCGTTCATGACCAACGCGGCCGCCCACACTATCCCGCTTCGGCTATCGACGGTTTCAGGTGAAAGCATGAATCAATTTGCCGACTTCGAGAATTGCAATTCACCATCGCAAATCGCAAAAGACCGTGCGGCAAGCAGCGCGAAAGGCGGGGGTAGTGGACGGGCATCCAAGGTTAATCACGCCGGAGTCGGATTCGAGGTTCAACATTCAAGATTGATCGCCCAATGACCCGATGAGCAGATGTTCCAATGATCCGATGAGCCAATGACCCAATGACTCAATGACCCAATGATTCACTTCTCTCTTGTGCTGGCGGGTGGGAACCGTTAATCTCGCCCGGTCGATTATGAAAGAAGCTGAACCCTGACGAACGGTGGAGTGAGGAATAAACGATGCGGGCCGAACAATGGAAAGTCTTCAAGGCGGCGGCCAAATTCCAACAAGCTGACCGCGTGCCGATTTCACTTATCATGGACAGTCCCTGGATACCGGGATATCTGGGTATTCGGCACATTGATTATTACTTTGATCAGGATGTTTGGTTTCAAAGCAACCTCCGTATTGTGGAAGAGTTCCCCGAAGTCATCGTTTTTCCTTCCTGGTGGGTGGAATATGGCATGGCGATCGAACCCACCGCCATGGGGGGCAAGGTGCGGTTTCCGGTGGACCAAACCCCCTCCGAATATCCGATGTTGTTCCATTTGGAAGACCTGGATCAACTGGCGGAAGTTGACCCGCAAATGGATGGCCTGATGGCCGCCGCGCTCCGCCAGTATCGGGCGCAGAAGGGCCGCATTTTTGCGGCCGGATACACCATTCCCGCCGTCGCCGCGCGCGGGCCGCTGGCCCTGGCGGTCTTCCTCCGCGGCCTGACGCCGTTCATGATGGACCTCATGGACAATCCCGCCGGTGTGCACAAGTTCCTGGCTTACACCACCAACGCCACCGTCCAGTGGCTTAAAGCCCAGGCGGAGGCGGTGGGCGATAGTGTGGAAAGCATCCTGGTGCTCGACGACATCGTGGGCTTTCTCTCCCGCAAGCACTACGAGGAGTTCGCCCACCCTTACCTGCAAAAGGTCTTTTCCAGCTTTCCCTCCTCGTGGGTGAAGGTGTACCACAACGACGCCCGCATCGATCCCTTCCTGGAAGACCTGTCCAAGGTGGGCTTCGACGTTCTGAACTGGACCCACAAGCTGGACATCAACGAAGTTCGCAATCGGACGGGAGGAAAGATCTGTTTGATGGGAAACGTCTCGCCGCTGGAAATCGGCGTGCGCGGCACCCCGGAGGAAGTCAAGGCGGCCACGCTGAGCCTTCTGCAAAAGACGGGCAAGGAAGGACTGATTCTCTCGGTGGGCGGCGGGGTGAGCCCGGGGATGCCCGGAGCCAATATCCGCGCCATGGTGGAGGCCGTCGCGGAATTCAACTCGCAATAAATGGATTTTGCCCGTTTGCCCGGGTTGGCGATTACCCAAGGCGTACCGAGCGGCCTCACGGGGCGCGCTCAGCTTAAGCGGAGCTTATAGCCCACCCAGGGCTCGGTGAGCAGGAATTTGGGCTTGGCGGGTTCGGACTCGATCTTTTTGCGGAGTTGCTTGATGAAGGCCCGAAGATACTCGTGATGTTCGCTGTGCTCGGGCCCCCACACCGCGCTCAGGATTTCCCGGTGGGGGACGGGCTTGTCGGGATGGTTGGCAAGATAATGCAGGACCTCGAATTCCTTGGGCGTAAGGCGCACGTCCTTGCCGTCGACGGTGACGCGCCGGTCGCGGAAGTCAATCTCCACGCCGTCCAGGGTAAGCTTGTGGGGGCCTGATTCCAGCGAAGCCACGCTGCGGCGCAGGGCGGAGCGAATCCGCGCGAGCAGTTCCGGCATGCGAAAGGGTTTGGTAACATAATCGTCCGCACCCGCATCCAGTCCTGCAATGATATCCTTCTCAATGCTTCTTACACTGACAATAATAATTTCGGCTTCGGAGGTGGAGCGGAGGGTGCGGCACAGTTCCAGCCCGTCCACGCCCGGCATGCTCAAGTCCAGGAGGACCAGGTGGTACTGCCGATCCTTCATCATCTCCAGGGCTTCCTCGCCGCTGGAGGCCGTATCAACCTCATACCTGGCCGCACTGAGCGTGGTGCGCAGGACGCGGCGGATTTGCATGTCATCGTCTACGACTAGAATCCGGAAGTCCACGGGAGCGATCCTCCATTCGGCAGGAAGCTTGCAGCCCTGCCGGGCTGAGAGGTCCGCCTGCATCGGGAAGAGGCGGCGTATTCCAGGATGCGTATCGTATCTTTATCATCCTCAATCTACGCTACGTGGTCAACAATGAGGAAAGCATAAGTTCTTCATAAAGAATACATGAAGAATCAGCAGCAAGTTTTTATGGGTGGTATCCACGTGATTTCCTGGATGCGTTCCTCACGCATTATGCGCAATCGGAGAATCGAAAGCCGCAAGAGGCTGACAGAACGCGAGCTGGAATGCGGGCAAACGTAAGGGTTGGCCCCTCACACCTGACACCTGACACCTGACACCTGAAACCTGTTCTTATCGCGCCAGAGACACCACGCATCCGCCGGCGATGATGAGGGCTCCTCCCAGCAGAAGCAGGGGGGTGGGCTTTTGGCCGAACCCCAGCCAGGAGATTACTTGGGCCACGACGAAGAAGAAGGCCACGTATACGCCCAGGAGGCGCCCGAAATCCCAAGGCGGGGCATTGACCGCGTATCCGTAGAAAGTGAGGACCAGACCGCCGAGGACGAAGAACAGGGCGGCTCGCGCGTGCGTGGGGCTGCGCAGCCCCATGCGCATCAAAGCATCGCCGCCCGCTTCCAGACACGCGGCGCACAACAACACCACCATCGCCAGACTGTAACGCAAAGGTACGCTACCTCCTTATCGATTTTTCACCTGCGTGATGGGCAGTATACCTTGAGACACCACAGGCAGCGCTATTCGATTCTTTTTGGGCGAGAGTGGCATTACGGCGTTCGGACAGGTTCGGAACGCCGGGCCGAATCGCATCCACTAATCGGTCGTCCCATCAGCTTTATCTATTGGCGCTCAAACAAAAACCTCTGGTTATTCCCAAAATCCTTATCTGGTCTTTATGCCTTGTTCACAAAGTCCGGAGTAAGTTGTGAGACAGGGACGTGCCTCAGGGCTTCGGACAACGGGAATAAGTGGGGCAGGGCAGTCCAAGCTTGCGGCGGAAATCGATGTTCACTCCTGGCAACAAACGGAGTCATGCGCATGCTGAAACAAACGCGGGTCCGCCATCGTATGAGCTTTGACTACCTTGAGGGCTTCCTCGAGGTCGCCAAGGTGCGGAATTTTTCGCGCGCGGCTTCCATCCTCTATCGCACCCAGCCCACACTGAGCCAGCAGATTCAGCGGCTGGAGAAGGAATTTGGGGGAAAGCTCTTCGACCGCGATTTTAAGGCCGTGAGGCTGACGCAGGCGGGCGCCACGCTTCGCCGCTACGCCGAAGAATTGATGGCCCTCCGCTCCGAGGCGCTGGAGGCGATCAGCCAAATCAAGGAGAACCCTCGCGGCAGCCTGCGCATTGGAACCAATGACGCCACCTGTCTCTATGTTTTGCCCAATGCCCTGGCGGGCTTTCGGCGGCTTTATCCCCTAGTCCAGGTGAACATCTACAGAAACTTCAGCCACAAAATCCTGGAGAAGATTCAGGAAGGAAATCTGGAGATTGGCATCGTCTCCTTACCCCGCAACGTGAAAGGCTTGGAGGTCATGCCCATTTTTTCGGCCGAGCTCAAAGTGGTGCTGCCTCCCGATCATCCCCTGGCGGAGAAGAAGGAAGTAACGCCCGCGGATATTTCCTTTTACCCGTTGCTCCTGCCCAAAACCGGGAGAACCCGCAAGATGATCGAAGACCTCTTGCGGCCCTACAAGAAGACCTTGCAGATTTCGATGGAGCTGGCGAGCGTGGAAATCATCAAGAAGTATGTGTCCGCCGGCATCGGCATCTCCCTGCTTCCGGAAGCCTTTGCGCAGACTGAAGTGGCGGCCGGAACCCTCAAACTGGTTCCCTTGCAAGGACACAAGCTTTACCGCGAACTGGGATTGGTGTACCGGCGCGGGAGTCCGTTGTCGCTGCCCGCCAAGGCTTTTCTGGATATCGTCAAGAACTCGGTTTGCGCCCCTCAAATGGCCCTCGCGGCCTCGTCCAAATGATGCTATTGAGAATGCTTTGTATAGGGATAAATGAAATTATTCCCTCAGTGTCTCAAGCGCTTCCCGCACGCATAACATGCATAAAGGGAACTAATGACTTCTTCCTAAAATCCTTATAACGCATTTATGCCTTCTTCATGCCGGGTATCCTATCTTTCGATATGGAAGGGGCGGTTGCGCGCTTCAACCAAATTCTCTACAACCAACAGGAGGTACGTTCCTATGACGTATTCCAGAGTGGGTGGATTGAACCTATTTCAATCTCAATTGCACCCATTTAAATTGCACAGGAAGGCTGCTTTCGCGGGGGCGCTAGCGGTTATGTGTGGTTTGTTCATGGGCCTCAGTTCCGCCCAGGCCGGGTCGGTATCCGGCGATGTTCATGGGGTTACCCTCAATGTCCTCGGAGCGCCAGTGGCCGGAGTGCAGGTTTCGGTGCAAAGCTTGGAAGATAACACCGACCGGAATGTCATTAGTGATCGTGACGGGACTTTCGTGGTCGGGAACCTCCGGCCGGGGCGCTACCAATTGCGGGCAACCAAGGAAGGATTGGCCGGCTCCTCGGTGACCACGATAAACCTGGCGGCACAACAGGACCTGCGGGTTGACATGACGCTCGTTCCCACGGGAGGGTCGAATGCAGCGGCGAGCCCAAACCTGACTGCTGATTTGCGCACGCCGGCGGTGCCGGTTAATTCGTCTGAGGCGCCGCTGACCGACCGGGAAAAGATGCTGCTGGAGCGCTTGGAGCGATTGGAGCAGCGATTGGAAGCGATGGAAGCCAGGCAGTCAAGCGCCGCAATGCCGGCCACGGCAGCCCAACCCGCGCCGGTGGTTGCACAGACCAAGACCAGTGTAACTACGGTTGCGGCCACCCAGCCCCAAACGGTAGCACCACCCAGCGCGGCCACCGCCTCAGTTGTCACTCCGGCCCAACCCGCGCCGGTGGCAATACAAGCAAAGAGCAGCATAACAACCGCTTCTACGACTCAGCCCGCACCGGTTAAGCACGTCCTGCTGGCTTCGCTCGAGGGTGCAATTGGAATCAAGTCCGCGGAAAAGGCGCCGGCAATTTCGATGCCGCCCAGCAAGCAGGCGGCGGCCGCGCCGGCGACTCCCGCTCCCCAGCACGTTCTTCCCGAAGCCCTGGAAGCTCCTGATGCCACGACTGGCGTGGACAATTTCACACCGTTTGCCTACGGCGACTTTACCTGGCTAAACGGCACCCCGCGCAACAAAGACACGGTGCTGGACACGAAATTCTTCACGCCGGAGATTCGGTTCGATACCAACTTCATGGAGGACTTTAATCAACCCATCGACCACACGATGGGCGGCGCGACGGAATCGTTCCGGTCCGGCGAATTTCAGGTGGAACAAATCAGCGTGGGCGGCGACTTTCACTGGAATAACGTGCGCGGCAGGATTCTGACCATGGACGGCTTATTTGCCGTCACTACCCCGCGCAATGACGCCAGCGCCGGCGTCGGCCAATGGGATGTCCGCGGGGCCTATAAGTATGTTTCGGAGGCCTACGGCGGGTACCACTTCAACGTCAGCCACGGTCTGAACGTCGATGCCGGAATCTTCGTGTCGTACATCGGGCTGTTCAGCTATTACAACTTCGACAACTGGACGTATCAACCGTCCTTTGTGTCTTCCAATACGCCGTGGTTCTTCAACGGCTTGCGCATCCAGTGGTTTCCCACGAACAAGCTGAAGATCGAGCCCTGGATCATCAACGGTTGGCAGTCGTATAACCGGTACAACGGCCACCTGGGTCTGGGCGGCCAACTTTTGTGGATGCCCAAGGAGTGGTTCAAGCTGGTGGCGAATCAATATGGTTACGGACAAGATAACCTGGGAGTGCCCTACGTCCAGCGTATCCACACCGACGATAGCATAGAAGTCCGCTACTACAACCGCCCCAAGAGCAACTACATCGACAAGATGGCTTTCTCCTTCACCGGAGATTTGGGCTGTCAGTACGGCCCCGGTTTCAGGTGCACGGGTGGAGCCACCAAGGATTCGTTTGCCGGTTGGATGGGTTACGACCGGGTCTGGTGGGGGAAGGATAAGTATGCCGTGACGTACGGGGGAGGCAGGATGAATAACCCCGGCCGGTATCTGACTCTGCTGCCACCCATCAATGGCGCCGACGCCATCTCCGGCTCCCCTTATTTCACGGAGAATCCCGGTCAAGCGGCCCACATGTGGGATACCACCATCACTTTCCAGTGGATGCCCAAAGAATATATCACCTGGTGGTGGGAAGCCGGGTATCGCCACTCAGATGTCCCGTATTGGACAGGCCGGGACGGAATTACCCCTCCGGGAGGAAATAATGGCTCCCCCCAATACTTCGTGTGTATGAGCGGCGCCTCAGCCGGGACGAGTGACCCGACGGCTGCCCCAGCAGCCTGCGTAGGTCAGGGCGGTGTTTGGCAACCGGATCTGCGCAGAACCCAAACCGCCGTCAGCGCGGGCATCATGGTGAAATTTTAGGGGTGTATGACCAACGAAGGGGAGCCGGAGTTATCCTCTGGTTCCCCTTCCCAACCATTACTGTGGCGGCGGTCTCCGACCGCCGAATCGTCGATCGTCGATCGACGCGAAAG
>Ga0326727_10024303_pt1 | contig 11474 bp, 10 predicted proteins | sample MB2enrmetagenome_FD_207643 | JGI IMG/M metagenome (GOLD analysis project Ga0326727, IMG submission 207643) | Lab enriched peat soil microbial communities from McLean, Ithaca, NY, United States - MB29MY | ecosystem: Environmental > Terrestrial > Soil > Wetlands > Peat | place: USA: New York... | reverse complement strand
TCTTCGAATACGCCGCCGGCCTGTTCGACGAGATTATGATTGACGACTTCTGGTTCACCGATTGCCAATGCCCCGCCTGCGACGCCGCCCGCAAGGCCCGCTCCGTGGCCATCGGCCAAAAGGACTATCCGGCGCCGGGCGATTCCTGGGAGGATTACCGCCGCGCGCTCATGTTCCATCTGTCGCAAGACCGCTTGCTCGACGCGGCGAAGAAGGTCAACCCCAACGCCCGCCTCATCATCAAGTACCCCCAATGGTACGATAATTTCCATAACCGCGGCTACGACGTCGCCGGCGAAACGGCGATCTTTGACCGCATCTGGGTCGGGACCGAAACGCGCGATTACACCGACCCGCAATGGGGCGGCATGCCGCAATACGGAGCCTGTTTCCTGATGCGCTGGCTCGGCGGCATCGGCGGCGCCAAGTGTGGGGGCGGCTGGTATGACTGGCTGGGAACCACCCCGCCGACCTACATCGAACAGGCCCGCCAGACCATCCTGGGCGGCGCCCGTGAATCCATGCTCTTTTGTTACGGCGGATTGCAAAACAGCACCGGCCCGGCGGACATCCAGGCCCTGCGCGCCAACCTCCCCGAACTGCTGGACACGGCCGACGAAGTCAGCCGCCGCCAGCCCATCGGCGTGGCCGCCTACAAGCCCGCCAACAGCCATCCCGAAGGCGAAGACAAGGTCTTTGATTTCGTCGGGATGCTTGGATTGCCGCTGGCCCCCTGCCATCAGTTCCCCACCAACGCACCCGCCGCCTTCTTTTCCGCCCACGCGCTCAAGGACGCGGATTTTGCCGTTGAACTGGCCGCATTCATCAAAGCCGGCAAACCAGTGCTGCTGACCGATGGATTGGCGCGGCGGCTCAAAGAGCGGGCGGCCCTGGACGCCGCCAACGTGCGCGTGCTGGCGGTCAAGGAGAACCCCAAATCGTTGCTCGCGCTTTCCCAAGGCGATTTGGATGACTTGCGCGCCCCGCTGTTGAAGGCGCTGGGCGTGCGTTTCAGCGCCCCAAACAGCGTGGCCCTTTACCTCTTTGGTCCCCGCTCATGGGTGATCGAAAACTTCAACGATCGGCCCGCGCAAGTGCGGTTCAACGGGCAGACCTTTACTATCGAGGCCCGGGGGTGGCAACATCACTGGCTTTGAACGTGGCGGGACAGTTTCCATGCCAATTCTAATACTGTTCTTTTGCTCCGGTGCGACCGCGCTCGTTTATGAGGTGATCTGGTCCAAGTATCTGGCCCTCCTCTTCGGCAGCACCATCCAGGCCCAAACCGTCGTGCTGGCCGTCTTCATGGGTGGATTGGCCTTGGGCAACAAGCTCTTCAGCCGTTGGGCCGACCGCGCCCGCAACCCGCTGGCCATTTACGGCCGCATCGAAATCGCCATCGGAGGTTACGCCGCGCTCTTTTCGCTCCTTTACCGCGCGGCTGACAGCCTCTTTGCCTCAATCGGATCGAACCTGCTGAATCATCCCGGCTCACTGCTCCTGCTCAAAGGCCTTCTGAGCGTTGCCCTGCTGCTTGGCCCGACCATTCTGATGGGCGGCACCTTGCCCGTCCTGGCGGCATGGTTGCAAAAGAATACGCCCGACGGTGGCCGCCAGTCCGCCCGGTTCTACTCAACCAACAGCCTTGGGGCGGTGTGCGGCGCGGGCTTGACGGGCTTCTTTCTCGTCGAATGGCTGGGCCTGCGAAAAACCATGGACTTTAGCGCGGTGGTCAACGTCACCATTGGGCTAATCGCCATCGCCATTGGAAAAGAGCAATCCACAGACGCCCCGGTCCCGGTCCCGAGTTCAGCGGCCGCGGAACCGATGCCGGGCCGGCCCCCGGGCGATCTGGCCATCCTCCGCTGGGGCTGCATCATGGTGGCCCTGAGCGGCGCCGTTTGCATGGGGTTGGAGTTGTTGGCCTCGCGTTGTTTGTGCCTCATCTTTGGGGCCTCGTTGCAGGTCTTCGCCATTGTCCTGATGGCCTTCATTCTCGGCATCGGCGTTGGCAGCGCCGTCATCGCCTCCCCCCGCTTCAAGTCGATGCGCGGGCAAACAACGACGGTTTTCCTCCTGCTTGCCGCAGCCCTGTTGATCGGGCTGCTGGTTTTCAACATCGAGAACCTCGTCGCCATCTATCTCGCCGCCCGAAGTGGTCTGAGCCGCAGCCCCGTCGGCTACGCTTATTATCAAATCCTGGTCTCGGCCATTTCGATCTGTGTGCTGAGTCTGCCCGCCGCCGCGCTCGGTTCGGTGCTGCCTTTGTGGATTCGCGCCGTCTCCCAGACATCCCAATTGCTGGGCGACCGCGTGGGACGGCTGCTGACGTGGAACACGCTGGGCGCGGTCGGAGGATCGCTATTGACGGGTTTCGTGCTGATGCCAGGGATCGGTCTGCGCGGGTCGTTCACCGCATTGGGCGCGGTGCTGGTCATTGCGGCAATGCTCGTGGCCATCGCCCTGCGCCGGGTCATGGCCACGGCGGCCGCGGTCGCAGCCGGCGTCCTGTTAATGGCGGCCTCCCAGCACGGCGGCGAAGGCTGGCGCTACGTCTTCAGCGCCGGAGTTTTTCGCCAGCATGACCTCGATTTCACCCTGGCTCGCGTTCTTGACCGCCGGCATCTGGTGCGCCTCGAATTCTATGAGGATGCTGCGGACGCAACCGTTTCCGTCGAGCGCGAATTATCGGGCAACGAAGACCTCAGCTTGCGCATTGACGGCAAAGTGGACGCCTCGGCCATAGGCGATCGCTCCACCCAACTGTTGCTCGCTTACCTGCCCCTGATGCTCAAACCGGAGAGCAAGGATGTCTTTTGTTTCGGCATGGGCAGCGGGATCACCGCCGGTACGACGCTGGCCTATCCGATAGAAAGTCTGACCGTGGCCGAGAATTGCGCGCCGGTCCTCCGGGCGGCAAAGCTCTTCGACCCTTGGAACCATGGCGTCCTGACCGACAGCCGGGCCCGCGTTTACGACGAGGACGCCCGCACGCTGCTCAAACTCAGTCCCCGGAAATACGACGTGATCATCTCCGAACCATCCAACCCGTGGATGGTCGGTGTCGGCAGCGTCTTCACCCGTGAGTTTTATGAATTGGCCGCCAGCCGCCTCAAACCGGGCGGCCTCATGGCGCAATGGTTCCACACCTACGAGATGGACGACCGCTCCGTTGACATGGTGCTGGGCACATTCGGAACGGTATTCCCGCAGATGGAAATCTGGGACGTGGAAGAAGGAGACATCGTCATAATCGGCTCCGGCCGCCCTTGGAGTTCCAACCCGGAGGTTTACCGTCGCGCATTCGATTTCCCAGAGGTGGGTCGGGACCTGGCGTTGATCGGTCTGGAAACCCCTGAAGCCGTCCTGGCGCGGCGAATGGCTTCCCAACGCACGGCCTTCGCCATTGCCGGTCCCGGTACCGTTCAACGGGACGACTTTCCGATCCTGGAATACGCCGCCCCGCGGGCCTTTTACATCCATCTGCAAAGCCGGGGCGTTTTCCGGCTACAGAGTTTCGATGAGCGAACCTGGCAAATGGACCTCGCGCCGCCGGAGATCAACAACGCTCTGGCGCAACTGCAACCCCCGGCGTTGAAATCCATCTTCGGCAGCGGTCAGGGTTCCGCAAATGACGATTTAAGCTCCTTCCTGCACGATCGTTACTCCCATTCCACCGGAGCGGGAGAGGCCAAGCCCATGATGATCGGAAATCGCGCCATGCCCTGTAGCCTGGAGGGCACCAACAGGAGGATTGCAATCCCTTCCCCTCCCAGCGCCGCCACCAACGCTCTGGTTCGCGAGCTTGCCATGTCCGAATACGTCCTCCGCACCGACCCAGCCCGGCAGGCCCTCGCCATCACCAGCCTGGAAAACGCCTTGAACGCCCTCTCCGGTTTTAATCGGCAGGACGCCGACTGGTCACCCGCCTATTATGCCGATTTGGGCGTCAAGGCCAGTTTGCGCCTGGGCAATGCCCCGCAAGCCCGCGCCATTCTGCTGCGCGGCCTCCAATTGGAGCCAGACTCCGATCAACTTGCCTACCTCTCACGCATCCTCGCCCACGAAATGGGGACCAAGGATTGATATTCAGCGCCAGTGTCTTGAAATTGGCGTCGAATCCGCAAAACACGCCAAAATGCGTGAGCCGGTCTTCAATCCCGAAGGGATTGGAGCACTCAACCCAGCCGGTTATCAATCCCGAAGGGATTGGAGCACTCAGCCCAGGGTTGGCCCGATTCGGAGAGGGCCTACCCTAGGTGGTCGCAAGGGAGTTCCACAACCCTGAAAGGGTTGCATCTCTTTCGTAACCATTTGTGATGCAACCCTTTCAGGGTTGTGATGGATCGGCCTGTTCACCCAGGGTAGCTCGTTCCTCGCAACCCTGGGCTGAATGATACAATCCCTTTGGGATTGGGAAAACTGAATGGACCCTCCTTCATGTGCTTCCGGTATTCCTCCGAAAACCGAGAAACCCATCCTCTGCCTTTAAACGCCTCATATCCAGCATTTTACGGCGTATGGGCGCGGCTTCGCCCTCAAGTCCAAGCGTAATAATCCGTGAAATCCGTGCAATCCGTGGTCGCCGGGTGCGGCTTTGCGCTCAAGTCGCAGCGTCACAATGGCACGCCCGATGCTGCTTATTTTACGCGAGTTACGTCGAAAAAATCGCTAAAAAGTTGAAAAAAACGGTTGACATGCAGGCTGAGGGCGGGCAAAAATGCCGCCCGATGCAGGAAAACTGTAAAGGGAAAATGTTCAAAAAAAGTTGAAAAAAGCCGTTGACAGCCCTTTGGCTATTTGCGACACTTGCATCACACACGGAAAACAGGGGAAGAAAGGGAAAACAAAAAAAGTTAAAAATATGAGAACAAAAACAATGCTCCTATCGGCGCTGCTGGGGACTCTCGGCAGTGTTTCATTGATGGCACAGTCCACCAATGTCTATTCACTCAACGCGGTCGGCTACATCAATGTGACCTTGTCTGCAGGTTACAACTTGATCACCTGCCCGTTAATCACGTCTCCCGATAACACAGTCGGAACGCTCTTCAATAACTCGAACCATGTATGGAATGGTAGTTCGGTTGACTTTTTTAGTCCAACTACGGGTTATGCCGGCAACACAGACAGTGCCAGTGCGCGTGCCACTAATGCAAACGGCTGGGCAAATGGCGGAACAAATGTTGCCGCACCTGGCGTCGGGTTCTGGTTTGTAAGCCCTGTGGCTACGAATGTCACCTTTGTCGGCACGGTTCCGCAAGGCAGCATCACCAATACGCTGGTTACGGGCTATAACTTGGTCGCTTCAGCCGTTCCCACGTCGGGCGACCTTTGCACGAACTCCATTACAAAGCTGACAAACTACAACGTTGGCGATAGCGTCGACGTCTATATCCCCGGAACAGGCTATGCGGGCACGGTATATCAGTCCTCGAAGCGCGGCACCACAGGCTATAACGGCAATTGGGGTGCAACGGGTGATCCTACTACTCCGAACGTGTACCAAGCTTTCTTCTACGTGAACAGCGGCCCAACTGTGAACTGGGTGGAAAACTTCTCCGTAAATCAGTAATTTGAATTCAAGCACAACTCAACACTAAATCAAAAAACACCTAATATGAAAAAATCCTTAACAGTATTCACCCTGTTGGCTGGAGCGGTTGGTATATATGCTCAAGGGTCAATCCACTTCGATGACTATGTGAACAACCCTGGCGATGTCTACACGATCTCGATTTGGTCTCCGCAAGTCGCGACCCCTACTGTGCAGCTCTCAGGAGATGGTCCTAGCGACTTTCCGGCTGGAACTCAAACCGGGTACACAGGGACGCTGCTTGGTGGTTCTGGGACGGGGGCTGTATCGCCGTCTGACTACGCGAATGGTAACCTGTGGTCGATAGCATTATATGCCGCCCCTGGAGCGAGTCAACCTTTGTCGGCTCTTACGGCGGTTCCCGGTGCGCAGGCTACCCTAAGCACGGCTGGCTATGCTGGTCAGTGGGATACTTCTGGCGGTGTCGTCGTTGCTGTTCCTGGCGTCGCTTTTGGTGGCACTGGAACCTTCGCGTTGGCTGCGTGGTACAACGGAGGCGGTACTCTAACGTACGCTGAAGCCGTTGCTGCTGCTGATCCTGCGGCCTTTTCGCCATTGGAAACCATCACATTGGCTCCTGCCACCTCGGCCCCTGGTTCGCTGAATCCGATTCCGAGCTTCAGCTTGGTTGTAACTCCTGAGCCGAGCACGATTGCTCTGGGCGTCATTGGCGCCTCTGCGTTCCTGCTGCGCCTGCGTCGCAAATAACAATCAGTTCATCGCTTGACTTCACAAGAGCCGCCCTTACGGGCGGCTCTTCTTCTGTACAATAGGTACGCCAATTTACCCAGGTCAGCAGTGGGGGAATAGCTCCTACGACATTCCGCTCTGCGTTCCTACTGCGCCTGCGCCGTAAATAGATCCAGACATCTTCCCGTGCTTGCATATTGCCGCCGTGCGGGTGTATGCTGTTGTCATGATCGCGGTAAAAGCCGAAAAGGATCGCGTCGAAGTTTCCATCCCCACCGAGGGCATGTCCCCGGAGGAAATCAATGACTTTGTCTCCTGGCTGCGCGTCGAGAGTGTCATCCGCGGCAGTCGCCTCACCGAAGAAGCCGCTTGGAAGTTGTCCGAGGAAATCAAATCCACATGGCGGGAAGCGAACAAGAATCGTTTCAATCAATGAACCTCGCGAAGGTGGTTGTTGATACCAATGTCTTTATCTCTTTCCTGCTCCGCCGCGCCGCCGGGCGTCGCCGTTTGTTCCAGACTTACATGTTCATGGTCATCCCCGTCCATGAAGGTTGTATTTGCCGATCGAAGGTGGAGTCTTTCACAAAGGCTGGTTGCCATGCACCAGCGATTGAAGTGAACTTCTTCCATGAACGTGATCCCCAAGAAAATCGTGGTGGATGACAAGGGAAATCCACTGGAAGTCATCCTGCCGTGGTCCACGTTTTGTGATATTGCCGAGACGATGGGCTGCGATCTTGACGCCGAAGCGGAAACGGACATAAGAGAAGCCCGCCAGGACCTGGAGGCTTGCCGACACGAGGCATTCACTCCACTCTCATCACTTTGAATGTGGCATTTGCGGGTATTTCCGCGCCTGCTCGACGTCTCGTGTGATTTGCGCGCGCAGCGCCTCGGCGGAGGGGAATTTCTGTTCATCGCGCAGCTTCTTCAACAAGGTTAAATCCAATTCCTGCCCGCCAAGATCGCCGTCAAAGTCCAGCAGGTGGGCCTCGACGTGGATTTGCGGGTCGGCGGATTGAACCGTCGGACGATGGCCAATGTTGACCGCGGCGCGCCAGGCTGCCGTGCCCGCACGCGCGCAGGCCACATACACGCCCGTTGGCGGCACCAGAAGACCCGTCACATCAATGTTGGCGGTGGGAAAGCCAAGCTTGCGCCCGATATGTTGCCCCTCGATGACCGGCCCGCGCAACGAGTACGGGCGGCCTAACATTTGACCGGCGGCGGCGAAATCTCCGGCGCGGACGGCCTCGCGGATGCGCGTGCTGCTGACCGGCTGGCCCGCCAGTTCCACGTCTGGAAGGGCGTGGATGGTGAAGCCCAGTTCGCCGCCGAGTCGCTGGAGGAGGGCGACATCGCCGGAGCGGCGGTAGCCAAACATGAAACCACGCCCAACGCTGACGCTCTTGAGGGGACGAAACGCGCCGGCTAACTGCCGTACGAAATGTTCGCCCGAAATCCGGCTGAAGCCACTGTCAAAACGAATGACGCATGCAGCGTCGATCCCCAGGGAGGCGATCACCTCAAGGTTCCTGGCCGGCGGATAAATCATCGGCGGCACGCTGTCGGGCGCGACGACGGAGTTGGGATGACGGTCGAAGGTGACGGCGACGGAAAGTGCGTGGCACTGGGCGGCGTCGGCGATGGTCTGGAGGAGGACGCGCTGGTGGCCGAGGTGGACACCGTCAAAGACGCCAATGGCCGCGCAGACGGGGCGCGAGCCGGCATGGAGGTCGGCGGGGTCGTGAATGACCTTCATCCGGCGGGGACGCTCGTTTGGGCGAGCTTCAAAAACGGGATGACCCGCTTTTGCAGATCAGCGGAGGTGAGCTGGAGAATGTCCTCGAAGGGGAGGGAGTCCTTGACGTCGAATTTCCCCGAAACCAGGCGGCGCAAAGAGGCGAGATGGGCGCCGCAGCCCAGTTTTTGGCCCAGTTCGTGAACCAAGGCCCGCACATAAGTCCCCTTGGTGCAGGCCACGCGAAAAAGACCGACCGGCTCGGTGTAAGCCGAAAAACGAAAGCTATAAACGTGGATCAGCCGCGGCTTGCGCTCGACTTCGCCGCCCTTGCGCGCGATTTTGTAAAGGGGGACACCCTTCACCTTGACAGCGGAAATCATGGGCGGCGTTTGCATCTGGTCGCCCTGAAAGCCGGCGGCGCCTTCGTTCAACTCTTCCACTGTCATCGGCGGCACCGGCAGGGAGGAAACCAATTCGCCGGCGGCGTCGAAACTGTCGGTCGTCTCGCCGAATCGGGCCGCGCCCTCGTACACCTTGTCGTCGGACATGAGTTTCTCGGAGAGCTTGGTGCCTTTGCCCAGAACGATGATCAACAGGCCGGTGGCATTGGGGTCGAGCGTGCCGCAATGGCCCGCTTTCTCGATGCCAAACTGCCGGCGGATGGCATCGACCACGTCGTGCGAGGTCGGTCCGGCTGGCTTATCAACAAGAACAGCGCCGTCCAATGGAGCAAACGAGATCATGGCGTGCCGGACCGATCCAAAGCTTTGCGCACGGCGGCAATCACGCGGCGCTGGACCGAGAGGGGTTTGCCGGCGATGCGGGCGCCGGCGGCTGCCGCATGGCCGCCACCGCCGAATTGGGCGCAAATCTCATTCACGTTGATCTGGGGCGATTTGGAGCGGAGACTGATGCGGGTCAACTCCGGCTCGATTTCCTCTAGAACACACGCCACCACGACGGGTTCGATGGCGCGAATATGGTCGATCAACCCCTCGGTATCGCTGCGGTCGGCGCCCGTGCGCGTGAAGTCCTTTTTCTTGAGCCAGAGATACGCGATCTGGTTGTTGTGGGTCAGATGAAAATGGTTATAGACATGTTGCAGAAGCCGCACCCGCGAGAGGGAAAAGGATTGATACACCTCATGGCAGATGGTGTCCACGTGGGCGCCCGATTTGACCAACTCGCCGGCGGTGTGGTAGGTCAAGGGCCGCGTGGTCGGGTACTGGAACGACCCGGTGTCGGTGGAAACCGCCGTGAAGAGGCAATCGGCTATCGCCGCGGTAATGGGCCAGTTGGCGGCGCGCAAGAGGCGGAAGATCAATTCGCCGGTCGAAGCCTCGCGGGCCGATATCCAGTTCACATCGCCATAGCGCGTGTTGCTGGGGTGATGGTCGATGTTAACGAGGGTTTTGCGGGCCGCCACGGCGGGCCCAACGGTGCCCAGGCGCTCGAACGAGGCGCAATCGGTCGTGATGACCAGGTCAAATTCCCGCCGCTCCGATGGCTTCTGCAGCAGGTGGTCCGGGTCCAGAAAAGCGTACTTTTGCGGCATCACGTCCTCATTCCAGCAAACGACCTCCTTGCCCTGCTTGCGCAAGGCCAGCGTCAAGCCGATTTGCGACCCGATGCAATCGCCGTCCGGGCGGAGATGGCCGGCAACGCAAATGGAGTGGCTGGCGGCAATGGTTTGGACAATCCGATCAATGATCTTGGGATGGGATTTCATGCCGAGGAGGATGACTGGTCCAATTCGTCCAGAATCCTGAGGACGCGATTGCCGCGTTCGATCGAGTCGTCCAGGACAAAGCGCAAATGCGGGGTGTATTTGAGAATCACCGCCTTTGCCAGCATGCCCTGGATGCGCCCGTGATGTTCGTCCAGGGCCTCCAAGGCCCTTTTCTTCTGGGCCGCGCCGCCCAGCACCCCGATGAAGACGGTGGCGGTGTGGAGATTGCGAGCGACCTCGACGTCGTTGACGTTGATGAGGCCGACTTGATCGACCGGCAGTTCGCGGCGGATGACCTCGCCGATTTCGCGTTTCAATAATTCCCGCACCCGTTCCAGTCTCAGAGACATAGCAACATCCTCCATCTCAGGCGAGCTTGGGGATCACTTTCTCGGTCGTGTAACACTCAATTACGTCCCCGGTCTGCATCTCGTTAAAGCCTTCGATCCGGACGCCGCATTCCATGCCGGCCCGCACTTCGTTGACCTCATCCTGGAAGCGGCGCAAGGTTTGGATGACGCCCTCGTAAATGAGGCCCTTGCGGCGAAGGACCCGCGCTTTGCCGCGGACGATGCGACCGGACGTGACCATGCAACCGGCGACATTCCCGCCTTTGGAGAGCTGGAAAATCTTGCGCACCTCGGCCGAGCCGGTCACGACCTCTTTGATGATCGGCTCCAGCAACCCCGCCATGGCCTCCTTAACCTGATCGATCAACTCGTATATGATCGAGTAAAGCTTGATCTGCACTCCCTCGCGCTTAGCCAAATCGGCTACCCCGACGTCGATGCGCGTGTGGAATCCGAGGATGATGGCCGAAGACGCCGACGCCAGCAATACATCCGACTCGGTGATCGTACCCACGGCGCTGTGAATGACTTCCAGCGATACCTCGGCAGCCTCGATTTTCTTGAGCGCTTCGACAATGGCTTCGACCGACCCTTGGGTGTCGGCCTTGACGACAACCTTGAGCATTTTGGCCTGCGTGGCGTCAAGTGTGGCGAAAAGATTTTCCAACGTGACTTTGGTGCGGGCCTCGGTGCTGATGTTGCGGGCCTCTTCGGCCCGTTGCTCGGCCAGGTCGCGCGCGGCCTTCTCATCTTCCAGCACGCTGAATTCCAGGCCGGCCTCCGGCACGCCGTTGAGGCCGAGAATCTTGACGGCGACCGACGGCCAGGCCTCCTTTTGCCGCGTGCCTTCCTCGCTGATCAAGGCCCGCACTTTGCCCCAATAGGGCCCGCAGATAACGACATCGCCGACACGAAGAGTGCCCTTGCGCACCAGCACGGTGGCGGTCGGGCCGCCGGGTTCGAGGCCGGATTCGATGACGTTGCCTTTGGCGCGGCGGTCGGGATTGGCCTTCAGTTCGAGCAAGTCGGCCTGGAGCAGGATCATTTCCAGCAATTTGTCCACTCCTTGTTTGGTCAGCGCGGAAACATCGACGAAGATCGTTTCCCCGCCCCAGTCGTCGGGCACCAAGCCTCTTTCCTGCAGTTGCTGGCGCACTTTCAGCGGGTTGGCGTTGGGATGATCGCACTTGTTGACGGCAACGATGATCGGAACCCGGGCTGCCTGGGCGTGGCTCAGCGCTTCCACCGTCTGCGGCATCACCCCGTCGTTGGCCGCCACCACCAGCACAACAATATCGGTCACGGTGGCGCCGCGCGCGCGCATCGCGCTGAACGCGGCATGGCCGGGCGTGTCCAGAATGG
>Ga0326727_10024301_pt1 | contig 11475 bp, 11 predicted proteins | sample MB2enrmetagenome_FD_207643 | JGI IMG/M metagenome (GOLD analysis project Ga0326727, IMG submission 207643) | Lab enriched peat soil microbial communities from McLean, Ithaca, NY, United States - MB29MY | ecosystem: Environmental > Terrestrial > Soil > Wetlands > Peat | place: USA: New York... | reverse complement strand
CAGGGCCGCCAGAGCAATGAGGAGTGCAACGAAGTCCGGGGCGGAGGAGAGAGTCCGGGCCCGCTGTTGGTCGAAGAGCAGCCCCGGAACGACGCCGGCAACCGCTAGCGCGCTGAGCAAGCCCAGCAATCCACCCGCGGCCGCCGGCAGCAGGAATTCCGCCAGGAGTTGCCGCGCCATGCGGCCACGGCCGGCGCCGAGCGCCGCGCGAATCCCGATTTCCTTCTGCCGAGCCGCCGCGCGAGCCAGGCAAAGCCCCGCCAGGTTCGCACAGGCGGCCATGAGGACGCAGGCCGCGATGCCAGAGAGACTCAAGAGCGTCGCGTCGGCTTCCGGCTCGACGCCCCGCCCGGCGGGCAAAAGCTCCAACCGCCGGGAGAGGAACCGCTCGCGGTCGGGCCACGACTCCGGCATGGTCCTGGTCTCCTCCAGAATCAGTTGCCGGTACACGGGCGCCAGTTCCGCTTGAGCGCGTTCCCGCGCGATCCCAGGCTTGAGGCGACCGACGATGTTCACCCAGGAGTAAGCCCGCATCGACAATAGGGCGCTCGGCGGCCAGAGAGCTTCTTCAGTTTCAATCGGGACCAGCACGTCGGGAGACCGGCCCGGCATCAGGCTGTGCAGGCCCCGTGGGGAGACACCGAGGATGGTTACCCGAAGGTTATTCAGGACCATGCTCTGGCCGACGACGGCCGGGTCGCCCGCAAACCGGCGAGCCCAGTACGCATAGCTCAGCACCGCGAACCGCCCTGCGTTGGGCGGCCCATCGTCCCGCTCGCTGAACAGTCGGCCGACAGCGGGTTCAACGCCCAGGATGTCGAAGTAGTTCCTGGAGACCAGCTCCAGCGATACGGGCTCGGTCCGCCGGCGAAAGGTCAAGGACGCTAGCAGTTCAGAGCGGGCGATCACTCCGCTGAAGACCGTGCTCCCATCGCGAAGGTCCCGGTACATTGGGTAGGAAAAACAGGCGGAATCGGAACCTCCCGCGGCATGGCAGGAACCCACATGCGGACCGGGACTTTTGAACGAGACGAGCTGCTCGGGCGCCTTCACCGGGAGCGAACGGAAGGCCGCCTGGCCCAGCAGCCAGGACGCCAAGGCGCTGGCGCCGACGCCCACGGCCATCGACAAGACGGCGGTCGCGGCAAATCCCGGAGTCTTGGCTAACAGGCGGGCGGCATAGCGAAGATCCTGCCAGAGGTTTTCCAGGAACGAAACGCCACGCGCATCGCGGCACTCCTCTTTCACTTGCTCCAGGCCGCCGAAAAGCAGCCGTGCCCGGCGGCGGGCTTCCTCGGGAGGAGAGCCCTGCTCGACGAAGAGCTCCACCTGGCGCTCGAAATGGAACTGGAGTTCCTCGGAGAGTTCGCTCTCCATGCGGCGGCGGCGAAAGAGCGCACGAAAGCGATATGCGAGATCGCTGACCATCAAAACGCCGCTAGGCGGTTCCGAGAACTTCGGAGACGGCTGCCACGAGCCGTTCCCAGCCGTCCTCTTCCGCCGCCAGGCGTTTCGCCCCAGCCGGCGTCAGTTCGTAATACCGTGCGCGGCGGTTGTTGTCCGAAGCGCCCCATTTGCTCTTCACCCAACCGCGGCGTTCCAAACGGTGCAACGCCGGGTAGAGACTGCCTTGTTGGATTTGAAGGGCGTCGCGCGAGACCTGTTGAATCCGCTGGGCGACAGCCCAACCGTGCAGGGGAACGAGGGCCAGGGTCTTGAGGATCAAGAGATCGAGGGTGCCTTGGGGCAGGTCGAGCCTTTTGTCGGACATCGTGGTTGGCTTTCGGATCTAAGGACAGGATAGAGCTTTCCCTGTGGAAGCGCAAGGGGAGGCCTCAGTTCGATCGGACTCCTATCATGGCTCTCGGCCAACCACCCGCGCCAGCGGCCTGCGCCGGCAGCCTGTGTCGGCTGCCGCCGCTTTCCACGAGATATTGCATGTGAAATCACTCGGTTGAAGAGCCGATGCGGCTGGTTCCGGATACCGGCGTCGTGGTGGCCGCGCTGAGGAGCGATCGGGGAGCTTCCCGGCGGCTGCCGATGGCGGCCCTGGACCGGCAAATCGCGCTCCTGGCTTCGGTTCCCCTCATGCTCGAGTATGAGGCTGTGCCGACGCGGCCGGAGCAGTTGGAGCAAGCAGGCTGGACGGTCAAAGAGACCAATGCGGTCCTCGACGCGCTGGCTGCGGTGGCCGAGCCGGTGGCCCTACGGTTTCTCTGGAGGCCGCAACTGAAGGACGCGGCGGATGAAATGGCGCTCGAGACGGCGGTCAACGGTTGTGCCGAGCGTTTGGCCACTTTCAACCTGCGGCATCTGCGCGATGCCGCGGCCAGATTTGGGATTCGTGCGGCCCTGCCGGGCGAAGTCCGGCGGGTGATCCGAGGAGCGAGGAATGAGAAGAAGTAACGTGGCGCTTCGGCTTCAGGCTTCGTTGCTGGAAGAGGCGAAACGCGTCGCGGAATCCGAGGGCGTCGCCCTGAACCAGTCGATCGACGTGGCCGTGGCGGAGAAGCTCTCGGCGCTGCGGACCGAGGACTACTTCCGGGGGCGGGCCGGCCGGGCGGATATCGGCAAGGCAAAACGCATTTTGCGGCGTGCGGGGCGGGGGAAGCCGCCGGTCGCAGGCGATGAGTTGTAGCGATCCGGCGGCTATCTCGTGGCCACAACGCCCGAGTTGAAGCCCTCGACCACGATGCGCGGGGTCTCGCCGCGCGTGTCCGCGTGTTCGAGCTCGGTGCGGATGCTGCGCCGCTCGCCGGGCATCAGGGCGATATAGTTGTCGCTATAAAGGGCGGGCAGGATGCGATCGCCGCTTTTCTCCCGCACCGCCTTCAGGCGCACCATCAGGGCCGGGTGCGCGGACACATTGCGCAACTCGGTAGTCAATAGCCAGCGGTCCCCTTGCCGCTCGGCGCGCGTCGTCGCCTCCAGTTTCACCTTCGGCAGCGTGCGGATGGCCCGGTAGTCGCCCTCCTGGGTCCCGCGCAGGTAGAAGTTCGTGGAAATCGCGTCGCCTCCTCGCCGCAGCGACAGGCGGATGAAGTGCGCGGCTGTCAGGCCGGCCGGGTACTCCATTCGGAGCGGCGTGGAGACACTATCCTCCTCGCTGTCTAGCGGGACGGTCTTCTCCCAACGCAGCGAGCCATCCAGATTCAGGATTTCCGCATGGGCGGTGAGTCCGCGCGACTGGCCGGCGCTGTAGTTGACCACTTCCACCTGGTCGGTCACGGGATTCCACTGTATATGCAGCGGCTCGCAGGCCTTCTTGGCTCCGAAGTACCCGGCGGTCGGGTCGAAGTAGTAATCGTAGGTTTGCCACAACAGCGAGGGCCACGCGGAATGGCTCATCCAGATCAGCAGCCCCATGCGGAGCTGGCTCTGGCCTTCGAACATGCCGCGATAGGCGTCGTAGTTCACGAATTGGGCCAGCGTTACCCAGTCCGCGGCATTGCTCGCGCCGCCGTAACCCTTCTCGAGCGCCTCCATGAACGGGTCGCCGGCGAAGTGCAGGTCCAAGTCGTGGAGCGGCCACAGGCTGCCCGGAGGCCACATCTCCGATTCCGGCAGCATGGCGCGAAGGCTGTCCAGAGTCGGGATATTCGGCGAGCCCATCTCGCTGTGCAGCTTCGTCGGCGGGAACGTGAAATAGTGCATACGCGGCTCGACGCGGTAGGGTCCGCCGCCGCTCACCAATCCCGCGGCCGAGTTTGAGATGTAACGCAGGCCGGGGTGCAGTTCGGCCACCAGCATCTTCAGTCCATCGTCCAGCGGCTGGGGCGGGTTACCCTCGTTGCGGCCGCAATAGAGGCCCAGCGAGGGATGGTAGCGAATCCGCAGCAGAGTGTCCCGGGCGTTGGCGAGGAACAGGGCGTTGTCGTCGGGGTCCGGTCCATCCCAGGGGTTGGCCAGCCAGAAGTCCTGCCACACCAGGACGCCGTTGCGGTCGCAGGCCTCGTAGAAGGCGTCGTCGTCGGTCTGCCCGACCCAATCCCGGATCATGTTGAAGTGCAGGTCGCGGTGATAGCGCAGAGCGGCTTCGTAATCTCGAGCCCGATAGCGCAGCATGGATTCCGGGAAACCCCAATTCCCCCCGCGGGCGATGAAGCGGCGGCCATTGATCCAGATTTTCAGCGCTCCGCGGTCTTCGGTGTAGGTGAGCTGCCGCACTCCGGCCTGGAACGACTTCACATCCGAAACGGCCTGGTCCGCAGTCTCGAATTTCAGCTCGACCGGGTACAGGTGCGGATCGCCATAGCCGTTCGGCCACCACAGTCGCGGATTCTGTAACCGCAGCGCCGGAGCCGTCGCCGGGTTCAGTTTCACCAGCTTCGCTTCCCCGGCGGCGAGCGAAACCGGAGCTTCGAAGGCGGCCGGACCGAAATGCCCGCGCAGTCTTCCCGCAACCGGCCGGGATTCCAGATTGCGTAACGTAACTTCGATGGTCAGGTCCGCGCGCGAAGTTTCTGGCAGCGGCAGGACCGCGGCGACCAGCGGGTTCTCGATGGTCACCGGGCCGGTCTCGGTGAGCGAGACATCGCTCCAGATGCCGGTGTTGCGGCCGCGAATGGTCGACATCCAATCCCAGCCGGCGGAGGCGTGATACGTCGGGTTGTCCGCGCCGAGCGCGCCGCCGTTCGGGACGTCGCCTTCCAGTCCCTTTTCCTTGACGCTGCCCGGGGTGGCGTTCCTCTCGATGCGTACCGCTAAAGCGTTCGACGCTCCCGGACGTATGCGATCCGTCACGTCGAACCGGCCGCGCATGAAGGCCCCTTCGATGCGCCCGATCTTGGCGCCGTTCAGGAAGACGCTGGCCTTCCAGTTTATGCCTTTGAAGTTCAACCAGACGTGCTTTCCCGGCGCCCTGGGCGGCGCTACGAACTCGTCGCGATACCAGAAATCGGCGTAGAAGAAGGAGTCCGATACCAGGAGTTGGTTGGCGCCATAGTTCGGGTCCGGCACGGCGCCGTCGTTCAAGTAGCTGGTCAGCACGGTTCCCGGCACGGTGGCGATCATCCAGTCCCGGTCGTGAAATCCGGGCTTCGAGATGTCCTCCCCCGAGGCCGCGACCAGGGAATCGCGTTGCAGACGCCAGGCGCCCCCGGCGAGCGGCAGGCTGCCGTCCGGCCGCGCGGCCGGCGCGGGTTTCGCTTTGGGAACCGGACCGCCCCGTCCGTACACTTCCAGCTCGCTCAGGATGTAACCCTCGGGCGAGGCCGGCCGCCGCATCAGTACGCGCACGTATCGCGCCTGAGCGGGCTTGGCCAGTTTGAGATCGTCGGTAAGCGCGCTGGTTGCCGGCAGCTCCCGAATTGCGGCCCAAGTGGCGGCATCGTCGGAAATCTGGATCGAGCCTTCCGCGGCGCGCCGGATCCAGTAGAGCGCCACGCGGTCGAAAGTGCAGCGCGCGCCCAGATCCACGTATACCCATTCCTCGCCCGAGCCCGCGCTCATCCAGGCGCTGCTGAAATGGTACGGGCCGCCGAGTTCCACGCGCTGGTTCCCATCGAACAGCGCCACCTCGGTGAGGCGGCCCGCCCGCGCGCTGGCCGCCTCGAACTCTACGCGGTAGAAGCGGCTGTGCGAGGGCGCCGCGAAGGCCACGGACGTCCGGAACTGCCGGCCGGGACGATCCTTGCCGGCCGTTCGCCCCAGTTCTTTCCACGTCCGCTCGTCGTCGGAACCGGAGACGGTGCAAGTCCAGCCAGCCAGACCAAACGGCTCGACGCGGGCGAACACTTCGACGCGATCCACTTCCGGCGGTGTGCCGCCGCCGCCCACGCCGAGTTCCACCCACGGCTTCGCGCCGTGCAGATCCACGCCGGAGGTGAGATTGTGATCCAGTAGCGACTCGCGATCGGCCTTGCTCAGCGTGCCGATCTCGCTCGCGGAGACCGAGACCCAGCGGGGCAGCGCCGTCTCCTTTATGCCGTCGGTCACCAGTTGGGCGGTGAGGTTGTAGTCGTAACTGCTCGACTGGTATGCGGGACGGTGCAAAGCCAGGTTTCGATAGGTGGCCGAATCAATCGCCATCACGGGCCCGAAGTCTTCCTCGGGCGCTCCCGGATACACACCCACGCCGCGCGTGTACTCCTGGGCTGAAAGCCCCAACGCCATGCTCAGACTCAGCAGAATCGCCCGTCTCATACTCACCTCCCGAATGCTTCTAGCGTCGCATGGTTTTGAGGACGCTGGATTGGGCGGGAGAACGGGCCTGGCGCTCTCGGGGGACTCGTGCCCTCAATGGCGCCAGTAGCCTCGGTGGAAGCGGTAAGAGCGTCCGTGCGGCTCCCAGTAGGCGCGCACCCACACCGCGTGCGGGTGAGGCGGCCGGACCCATTTGCCCGGGCTCCAAACCCAGGTCGATCCACGCAGATCGTAGAATCCGTCGATCCAAACGTAACCCGGCCCCGGCGCGTAGCCCACCACTCCCAGTATGGGCGGCGGTGGCGGTGGCATGCGATAGGCATACACGGGCGGTCCGCAAGCGATCGGCGCCAGCGTGGCGAGCAACACGAAAACCAGTAGGGCGCCCTTCAGGTTCGGCATGATTATCCCTCCTCATCCATTTTGACGAGGAATCGTAGCGCGGCGGTTTCTCACATTGTGACCGGATTGCGCTAACCTGATTCAGTCGTGCGAATCGCGTTGGACGCAACCTACAGCGTGGGTCGGGACCTCAGCGGCGTGGGCGTCTACTCCCGCGAGATCCTAAACGGGCTCCCGAAGGCGCACCCCGAGGCCGAATTCCTGTTCTGCTACCGGCCGCACCGGCTGCTCAGGTCGTTGGGAGAGCGGTTGCCGCGAAACTGCCGTCGCAGCCTGTTGCACGAGCCGCTCGTACCGCGTTCGGCGGACCTGTTCCACGGCATGAACCAGAGATTGCCGCGGGCGCGCCTGCCGAGGGCGGTCACCACCTTTCACGACCTGTTCGCGCTCAGCGGCGATTATTCCTCGCCGGAATTCCGCCGCCGCTTCGAAGAGCAGGCACGGGACGCAGCCCAGCGGTCGGAGCTAATCATCGCGGTCTCGGAGTTTACCGCCCGGCAGGTCGAGGAACTGCTGGGCGTGGAGCGCCAGAGACTGCGAGTGATTCCGCATGGAGTGCGGTTCCCGGCGGGGCGCGAGACCAACCAGCCTCGGGAGCAAGTCGTGCTGCACGTGGGCGCGATACAGAAGCGAAAGAACATCTCGCGACTGGTCACCGCATTCGAGAAGCTTGATCCGGAGTGGCGCCTGGTACTGGCTGGCTCGATGGGCTATGGGGCCGGGGAAATCCTGAATGACATCCAGCGCAGCCCGCGCCGTGACCGTATTCGGATATTGGGCTATGTTTCCGACCAGGAACTCGCAGGCTGGTACCAGCGCGCGTCGATCTTTGCCTTTCCCTCGCTGGACGAAGGATTCGGAATGCCGGTACTAGAGGCCATGGCTTTGGGAGTACCGGTACTTACGTCGAACTCATCCGCCCTTGCGGAGGTTAGCGGAGCGGCAGCGCTGCTGGTAGATCCCATGAACCCGGATGCGATTGCCAGCGGCTTGCGCGAACTGGCCGCCAACCAAGAACTCCGCAACAAGCTCAGCGACCGGGGCAAGAGGCGCGCGGCAGGCTTTTCTTGGGAGGCGGCTGTCTCAAGAACCTGGGCGGCGTACCGCGAAGTGCTGCGTTAGCGGCCTAGCGCCCGTCGTCGTCAACCGCTATTTTCAGGGCTCGCAAGAACTTCTGGTCTTGCGAAGTCCACTTGATCTTGGCCAGGCTCCCGACTTCCCGGACGCTCGCGCGTCTGGGCCGAGCCTCAGTCTCGGCTTCCTCGGTCGTCTCCTCGTCGGAAGACTCTTCCCGCTTGTTGAAACCGATCGTGGCTTCCAACACAAGAAAAACGTCGTATCCGGCCCGCCGGATCTCGCCGATGGCGCCGGCGATCCGATCCGACTCGGATAACGATTCGTTAATCGCGTTGCCGAGTTCCTGCATCAGATCCTTCAGTTTCTCGTCCACGATATGCCCCTTTCCCACGGGCCACATTGTAAGGATAGCATCCTTACTAGACCAGATGCTTCTACTCAGCCCTTCGTTTCATCGACCTTCGGGCCTGAGTGAGCCTGAACCCGCCCCGATTGTAGAGGAGGACCACCGGTTGCACAAGGCTCAATTCACACATCGGCAGGGTGGGTTTAGTCCTGTAACTTTTGTTTGTGTCTGGCCCCCAATGAGGGTATCCACGCCCGCCAGATCCGGGCGCGCGTTAGGATAGAGAGGATGACGACGCTGGCCCGGGGCAGGCAGTTTCTGGAGCACGTGCTGCCGGCTGTCGTTCGGCCGCTTCGCGTACTTTGGAACCAGATGATCGGGTTCCTGTTCCTGGTGCTCGCCGCGGTCGCGATCCCGCGTGGTGTGCGCAGCGTACGCGAGTTCAACGGGGACCTCGAGAGCTTCTTCCGGCTCCTGCTGACGGGCCTGTTCATCGCCGTGATGGGCGGCTACGGGATCCACTCGTTCTGGCGGGCGCGCAAAGTCACCAGGTCTTGAGCCAGCCGCCAGGCGCCGCCTCGAGAGCCCGCGCGCTCCCGCTCCTGTCTACAATGGAGTTTATGACTGAGACATTGACCATTGCCGGACGCGAGTTCCGGTCGCGCCTGATCGTGGGGACGGGGAAGTACCGCAGCTTTCCGGAGATGGCCCAGTGCCACCAGGCATCGGGCGCCGAGATGGTGACCGTCGCGGTGCGCCGCGTGAACCTGACCGACCGGTCGAAGGAATCGCTGCTGGATTACATCGACCGCGAGAAGTTTTTCGTTCTTCCGAACACGGCCGGGTGCTACACGGCGGACGAGGCCATCCGCACGGCGCGGCTGGCTCGCGAAGTGGGCCTCTCGAACTGGATCAAGCTGGAGGTGATCGGGGACGAGAAGACGCTGTTCCCCGACAACGCCGGCCTGCTGGAGGCCACGCGGGTGCTGGTTGGCGAGGGCTTCGTGGTGCTGCCGTACACCAACGACGACTTAGTGAACGCGCGCCGGCTGATCGAGGCCGGAGCGGCCGCCGTGATGCCGCTGGGCGCGCCGATCGGTTCCGGCATGGGCATACAGAACGTCACCAACCTGCGCATTCTGCGCGAGACGATCGACGCGGTTCCGCTCATCGTGGATGCCGGCGTGGGCACGGCCTCCGACGCGGCCATCGCCATGGAGTTGGGCTACGACGGCGTGCTCATGAATACCGCCATCGCCGCGGCGCAGGATTCCGTCAAGATGGCTGTGGCGATGAAGCTGGCGGTGGAGGCGGGGCGGCTCGCTTACCTGGCCGGGCGCATGCCCAGGAAGCTCTATGCGACGGCCAGCAGCCCGGTGACGGGAGTGGTGAGGTAGGTCCAGCGGGTCAACCGCGCGCGGCCACCACCACGCGCGATGGGTAGAAGCCCTGGCGCACGGCGCAGTCCTCTAGGACGCGGAATTCCGCGGCCTCCATCAGCGCAGGGACGTGCCTTGCCACCTGGCGCCCCCAGAAGGCCGGGGCGAGGCCGCCCGCGATCCTGTAAACGCGATTGAAGCGCTCCACGTTCTGCCCAATCGACACCAGCGCCAATTTGCCGCTGGGCCGCAGCACGCGCCGGATCTCGCCCAGCGCCCTGGCGATATCCTCCGCCGCCAGGAGTTCCAGAAGGTAGCAGCAGAACACCACGTCGAAGCTCTCGTCGCGGAAAGGCATGTAGCGCGCGTCCACCGCCTGGCAGAGCGTTTTCGCGGCGGGGAACTCGCGCCGGAGACGGCGATGGGTCCGCTGGGCCATCTTGGGCGAAAGATCCACCCCCACGCACGCCCCGTTGGGGTTGGCGCCCACCAAGCGGCGGAACATCTCGCCGGATCCCGTGGCCACCTCCAGCACCCGCATGCCGTCGCTTACCTCAGCGGCTTGGAGGGCGCACTTGTGCGCGCGCGTATGGAACAGATATGTGGAAAGCGGATAAACAACCGCCAGCCGGTCGTAAACGCGCCGGGTTCGGTCGGCGAGGGTTCTCTGGCGTTCGTGGGGCCCGAGGTCCAGGACTAACGAATCGGTATCGCTCAAGAAAGCGCCTTTCGATGGCTAGGATGCCGGCGCCAAACTGGACTGCAGCTCCGGGATTTCAATTTCGATGCGGGTGCCCTGGCCGGGCTTGCTGTCGATCCGCATCCTGTAGTCGGCGCCGAACAGGACCTTGAGTCTTTCGTCTACGTTGCTGACTCCGATACCCTCGTCGCGCAAAGTGGCCAATTTCACCTCGGGGATACCCACTCCGTCGTCTTCGACCAGCAGGCGCAGCCGCCCCTCTTCCAGACTACTGCGAAACCGCACCACTCCGCCATCCACCTTGCTGCTCAGCCCGTGCTTCACGGAGTTCTCGATCAGGGGTTGAAGCAACATGCTGGGCACTAGCCGGTCCAGCGTGGCCGGGTCGACTTCCCTTTCAAAACGTAGTTTGTCGCCGAAGCGGATCATCTCTATGGAAAGATAATCGTCGATGAAATCCAGCTCTTCGCTAAGCGGATTGAAGTTCTCCTGCTTGCGCAGCAGGCGGCGCAGGATGTTGGACAGCTTGTACACCACGGCCCGGGCCTGCTGCGGGTCGGTGCGTATGAGCGAGGAGACGGTGTTCAGGGTGTTGAACAGGAAATGGGGATGAATCTGGCGGCTCAGGGCGTCCATGCGCGCTTGCAGGAGCAGGTGGCGTTGCTCCTCCAGCTTGGTCTCGTTGCGGGCGTTGTTCCAGATCTTAAGCGGCAGCATCACCGCTAGTGTGGTGCTCACATAGACCGCCAGGAAGTGCGCCGGGTGCGGGTCGGGCCATGCGGGATAGAACGAGAACAGGCTGGCCGGCCAGGCGTGCCCCAGCGTGAGGCGCAGGAACTCTGCAAACAGAATCGACAGCAGGAAGAAGAGCTGGAACGCCGCTCGGTAGCGATCGTGGCGGCGGGAGAAAATGCGGTAGAAGCTGAGGTCGAAGACTGGGGAGAAGCGCCAGATTTCTTCCGGGTCGGGGGCGCCGTCGCGGAGCAGGCCTCCCATGGCGCCCACCCCGACCAGTAGGGGCAGTGTCAGATACTCGTGGTGAAACATGGCAGGCAGCGAGATCAGCGCGCCGGAGACCAGGCCGGTCACATAGCCCCCCAGCAGCCCCGCCAGCAGGCTCGCTTCCAGCCCCAGGTCAACCGCCTTGTACTGCGGCGCCACCACGCGGATCAGCACCCCCGCGCCGAAGATGATCGAGAAGCTCAGCGCCAGCAACAGCCGCTGATTGAGGGTGCGCTCCTCGCGCAGCAGCATCCTCTTGAACCGCCCGACGCGGACCAGGATGCTGGCCAGCGCCGCCACCACGCCGAGGCGGATCATCAGCACGATCAGGTGTTCTTCCGGCATCCAGGTCCAGTGTCCATTATAATGAAGGAAATAAAGCACCTTCAGGCCCATGTCTACCAATGGCAGTCAATCCGGGTTTC
>Ga0326727_10024300_pt1 | contig 11476 bp, 10 predicted proteins | sample MB2enrmetagenome_FD_207643 | JGI IMG/M metagenome (GOLD analysis project Ga0326727, IMG submission 207643) | Lab enriched peat soil microbial communities from McLean, Ithaca, NY, United States - MB29MY | ecosystem: Environmental > Terrestrial > Soil > Wetlands > Peat | place: USA: New York... | reverse complement strand
GGCGCGGTACTTTTTGATAAGCTCGTCGCGGTCTTCGACCTCAGAGAGCTTGCGGGCGGCCTCTTCGCCGAAGGCGATGACCTCAGCGACGGTCTTGCCGTACTTGCGCTTGAGGCGGTCGAGGAGGGCGAGGCGGTCTTCGATTTCGGCGAGGCGTTCGGGGCTGGCGTTGATACCCTCGGCGTAGTCGCGCAGAGCGGAGCCGATGTCGCCGACGATGGCGCGGGCCGAGGCAAGCTGCTGCACCGACTCAGTGAAGCGGCCATCGTAGCGGGCCAGTTCCTCGACATTGCGCAGCGCGGCGCCGAGAGCGGCTTCAGCCGAAGATCCGCCTTCATACAATTGCTCGAATGCGCCCATCGCCGCGGCGTAGAGTTTTTCGGCGTTGGCGAGCACGCGCTTCTCGGTTTCGAGGGTCTCGTCTTCGCCGGATTCGAGCCGCGCGGCTTCAATCTCCTTGCGCTGATAGGTCCACAGGTCGACCATGCGCAGGCGGTCCTGCTCGCCCTGGAGTAGGTCGTTAAGCTTGTCCTGGGCCTGGCGCCAGCGGGCGTGGGCCTCGGCGACCGCATCGGCCGAGATGCCGGCGAAGCGGTCGAGCAGGATGCGCTGCTGAGCCTCGTCGAAGCTGGAGAGCGTCTCAGTCTGCGCGTGAACGAGGGCGAGCTCGGGCGCGAGCTGCTTGAGCACGGCAACAGTGGCCGGCTGGTTGTTGACGAAGACGCGGCCCTTGCCTGTGGCAAGAATCTCGCGGCGGAGAATGATCTCGGCGCCTTCGGCGTCGATGCCGTTTTCTTCGAGGATGGCTTCGGCGCCGGGTGTGGACTCAAAGACGCAGGAGACGACGGCCTTGTCGGCGCCGTGGCGAACGACGTCCACCGAGGATTTGCCGCCCATCAGGAGTGCTAAAGCATCCACGAGGATGGATTTGCCCGCGCCGGTTTCGCCGGTGAGCAAATTCAGGCCGGGACCGAAGGAGGCGATGGCGTGATCGATGACGGCGTAGTTTTCAGCGCGCAGTTCGACGAGCATGGTTTCCTGGTACGAGACAATCCGAGCGCAGCATAGCATGAATGGGCTGTTTGAGATGCAATGAAGGCGCGGCGGTGCGGCGGGGGAGGCACCCAATCGATAACTTGGGGCGGCGAACGGCGTCTGATACCGTGGATATGAGCGGTTCTATTGGAACTGTGCCATTTGCCGCGCGTCAAAAGAGTGGCATTCTCCTGAAGGAGATGCGATTTGGGTGGCAGTGGCCACGAAATGGGTCAACTGTAAAACCGCTTTGAGGAGAGATTCCGATTCTTACCGCAGTATTGGCGTTTTTTTTGCAGGCTGACGGCGGCGCGGCCGCGAGTGCGCCGCTGCCGACGCAGGGATTCGGCGCGCTGGGAGAGATGATCGGCAACATCGGCCCCATTGCAGTGGGCGTTTTAGTTCTGTTGCTGATTGCCAGCCTTTATTCGTGGACGTTGATCCTGGGCAAGATGGGGACCTTCAGAAAGGCGACGCAGCAGAGCCGGCGGTTTGTGAAGATGTTCCGGAATGCGTCGCGGCTGCAGGAAATTGCGACCATGGCCGCCGATTGCCCGGCGAGCCCGCTGGCGCAGGTATTCGAAGACGTCTACGAGACTTACAAGCGCCAGACCGGCGGGTCGGGACCGCCCCGGAATATCACGCCGCTGGAGCGCTCGGCGCAGACGGCCGCAAGCGAAGCCATCACCATGCTGGAGCGGCGCATGACGTGGCTGGCGACGATTGCGACCTCGAGCCCGTTCGTGGGGCTGTTCGGCACTGTGATGGGGGTGGTGGATGCCTTCCACGGGTTGGGCACGGCGGGTGCGGCCACGCTGCGCGCAGTTGCGCCGGGCATCAGCGAGGCGCTGATCACCACGGCAGCGGGGTTGTTTGTGGCAGTGCCGGCGCTGGTGGCCTACAACCAGTTCACGGCGCGCATCAGGGTGTTTGCGTCGGCCGTGGACGATTTTTGCCGCGAGCTGCTCAACTCGATGGAAGAAATGCCGGTGCGGACGCAGGCGCCGCAGGTGCAGGACGATCTTCCGCGGGAAGCCAGGCGGGGCGCGCTGCACTAGAGGTGAGGGCGGGGCACCCGGGACATTCGTCGAGAGGCATAGCATGGCCTTCACAACTGGTAACGGACGGACGCAGTCATCGCTGGCGGAGATCAACATCACGCCGCTGGTTGACGTGGTGCTGGTGCTGCTGGTGATCTTCATGATCACCGAGCCGGTGCTGCAGTCGGGCATTGAGGTGAGCGTGCCCAAGACGCGCACCGTGAAGCAGATTACCGAGCAGCGGATGGTGGTGACGATCGACCGCGATCAGCAAGTGTTTTTAAACGACCAGCTGATCAATATTCACGATCTGACGCAGAAGCTGCATGATTCGAGCGCCGATCCGGCGCACCAGGCAATTTATCTGCGCAGCGACGAACGCGTGCCGTTTGGCGCGTTTGCCAGCGTGATGGACGCGGTGAAGCAGGCCGGGATTACCAACGTGTCGATTGTGACCCAGCCTCTCGATTCCAAGGGTTTGGCCGGCAACGGCGGCGAGTAGCGAAATGAATGGCGCGATTGTGGGCGGAGGACATCTGGTTGAGCGGCAGCTCACGGGCGAGCCTCTGGCCGCGCCTGCCGCGGGATCGCTGGCGCTGCACATTGTCCTGTTGGGATTGCTTATTTACTACGGCTGGATCGCGGGGCTCTTCCATCACAATCTGTGGGGCGGCCAGGGAGCGGGCGGCGCGATGCAGGTGAGCCTGGTGAGCAACGCGATTCCCCTGCCCAACACGCAGCCGCTGAACAAGAATGTGCTGTCAACAGAGACGCCCAGCCAGGCTCCGGCGCTACCCAGTCCGAAGGAATCGCATAAGGTGGATGAGACGGCGATTCCGATTGTGGGCAAACAGGCGAAGCCCAAGCAGCAAAACGCGGTGAAGACGCAGATGCATCAGCCGCCGCCGAAAGACCAAAACCTGGCGCGCTACGGCGAGCAGAGCGGGACGTCGATTCCGCGGGCGATGCAGCAGAGCTTCACCAGCGGGCAGACTTCAGTGAGCGACGTGAGTTTTGGCAGCATGTTCAGCTGGTATGTAGGGCAGATCGACCGCAAGATGGACTCGGCCAGCTATCGCGCGATGGCCGATCCGCACACGCCCAGGGGAGCCCGCGCTTACATTGAGTTTCAGATTTACCGGGACGGGTCGCACGGGGCGGTGAAACTCGACACTTCAAGCGGAAGCTCAACATGGGACAACGTTTGCGTGCGCGCGGCTCAGCGCGTTGATACCTTCGGGCCGCTGCCGAGTCAATACACCAAGAGCTCGCTGATGGTTCAGTATTATTGCGAGTATTAGGCTGAACGAACTCATTCGGCGGGAGCAGAATTGGGGAAGAAAAACCTTCCCTCAGGAGCTGAAGCCCCAACTCATTTTGCTGGCTTTGTCGGCACGACTAAAGTCGTGCCCTTTCAAAACCTCGATTTTTTCCGCCGTCAGGCACACCTCGATAATGTTTTGCGCATCAAAGTAAAATGGACTTGGAAGAAGGCTTGGTCCTTCAAGCCCGTTGAGAAGCAACCGGCAGTAGAGCGGAATCGGAGTTTCTAATCCGATTTTGCTGTTGCCCGGCAGCCCGCAGAGTCCGACAATCTAACTTGTACGACTCGACCGAGGAAGGATTGCTTACCGCATGACATTTCGTTCCCGGTGTTTGCTTTCCGCATTTGTTTTTTTGGCAAGCATGATCAGCCTGCGTTGCGATGCTCAGGACTGGGTTCACACCGGTTCCCACCTGGACAGCCGCCCTATACGCCTGGCAGTAGCGGATTTCAAACCCGTAGGCAACGATCCACAGACGCCCGCCCTCAAGACGATCTTCGACACGGTTCTGTTTAGCGACCTGAACAACGCCGGCATCTTTGACATGGTGTCAAAGAGCCTTGCGCCGCAGGCCGTTCCCGGCGCGCAGCAGGAGATCGTGCTGTCGCAGTGGACCGCAGCTCCCGCTAATGCGGCGATGGTGGCGTTCGGGGCGTTCAGCGTGACCAACGGTCGGCTGGTGGTTTACGGATGGCTCGACGACGCCAGCAACGCCTCCAATCCCCAGGTGCTGGGCAAACAATACAACGAAGCGGCCAGTGAAGACATGGCGCGCACCATTGCACACCGTTTCGCCGATGAGATCATCACGCGGCTGGGCGGCGGCATCAGCGGCATTGCCGAGACCAGGATTTACTTTGTCAGCAACCGCACCGGCTCAAAAGAGATCTGGGTGATGGATTACGACGGCGAGAATCAGCACCCGGTGACGCACGTGGGCAGCATCTCGCTTTCGCCGCGCATTTCTCCTGACAATTCGCGGCTGGCATTTGCATCCCTGGGCAATCAGGGATGGGCAATCAGGATGTTCTCGTTCGACCTGGGCCGCACCGTCGCCTTCCCGACCGGGACGGCGGGCGGAAGCAACCTGACTCCGGCGTGGTCGTCGGACGGATCGAAGATTGCATTCTCCTCGTCGCGTTCGGGAGACTCGGAGATATGGGTCGCGGATGCGAATGGCGGCAGCGCGCACAGGATCACCTCTTTGAAGGGACCCGATGTTTCTCCGACCTGGAATCCGCGGACCAATACGCAGATTGCGTTTACGGGAGGCCGAACCGGCGAGCCGCAGATCTACATCATGGAGCTGGACGGATCGAACATCCAGCGCGTCACCGACCAGGGATATGCGGTTTCGCCTTCGTGGCACCCGGGAGGCGGAATGCTGGCCTTCGCCTGGAACCGCAAGTACGGGCCGGGCGATCCTGGCGCGCAGGATATTTATGTGCTGGAGATTGCCAGCAAGAACTGGCTCCAGATCACGCATGAGTCGGGGAACAACGACTGCCCCTCATGGTCCCCGGACGGACGGCACATCGTGTTTCAGCGGACGATCGGCGGGCGGACAGAGATCTGGACCATGCTTGCCGACGGGACCCAGCAGCAGCAACTGACGCACTCCGGCAACAACACCATGCCTAACTGGAGCTGGAAGTGAGCGGGATCGCGGCTGTGCGCATCATCACGGTTGACAGCACGCCCCGTGTGTGGACACAGGATAAATGGTCTATCATATTGACGAAATGGAATTTGGATAGCCGCTGACGGCTGACTGATCAACCGAAACACAGTTCGAAACAGAGAAGGAGCATTCCATTGAATTTACGGAAATCAGTTCTTGTTCCCTTTGCTTTGCTGCTCGTCTTGACAACACTGCCGGGCTGCAAGAAGAAAACTGCGCCGCTAGCCCAGGAAACGGCGCCACCGCCAGCCACGGCCCCAGCGCCAACAGCGACACTGAAGGCCACGCCCAGCGTGATTAATTCCGGCGACCAGGTAACCCTGAGCTGGCAAACGGTGGATGCAACGTCGGTTTCGATCGACGGTATCGGCAACGTGCCCAGCTCGGGAGTGAAGACGGTAACGCCGGCTCAGTCAACCACCTATCACCTGACAGCGACGGGACCTGGCGGCACGGTAGATGCGTCGGCATCGGTAACGGTGAATGCGCCTCCGGCAGTCGTGGTGCCTACCAGCACAATGAGCGCGGAAGAAGAGTTCAAGTCGCAGGTGCAGGACATTTTCTACGACTACGACACCTACGACATTCGCAGCGACGCGCAGGCCACGCTGGCCAAGGACGCCGACTTCCTGAACAGGAATCCGAACATCAAGATCGTGATCGGCGGGTACTGCGACGAGCGCGGATCGGATGAGTACAACCTGGCGCTCGGCCAGAATCGGGCCGATGCGGCAAAGAACGCACTGGTGACGGCGGGCGTGGCGGCGAGCCGGATTCGAGTGGTGAGCTACGGCAAGGAGAAGCCGTTCTGCACCGAGTCGAACGAGCAGTGCTGGCAGTTGAACCGCCGCGCGGGCTTTACGATGGACCGGTGAGAAGGACAGGGAATAGGGAATAGGGAGCAGGAGCCGGGGAACAGTGTGAGGGTGAGTGGACCGTGTGCGTTGATCACTGACCACCCGCACTCACACTCGCACTCACACTGACCACAGTTCAGTGTCTGCAATGTTGTCGTTAGGAAGGTCGAGTATGCACATTTCAGGCGTCATCCGCAATCGGCTGCTTGCCGCAACGGTCTTGAGTCTTGTCTTTTTTCCCTCCGCGCCAAGCGCGCACGCGGTCTCAAAGGAGATCGTGGAACTGCAGACGCAGGTGCAGCAGCTTTTGGACATGGTGCAGCGCCTGCAATCGACGATGGACTCGAAGTTCGGAGTTTTGCAGAACCTGTCGCAGCAGACGGCCGACGCGGCCAACCAGATGCAGACCGTGATCAACACTCTGCAGCAGAAGCTGAATACGCAGAACGACGCGGTGAACGGTAAGCTGGACACGGTTTCAGGGCAGATGCAGTCGATCAACGACTCGATCGACGAGCTGAAGTCGCGGGCCGACAAGCTGCAGCAGACGGTGAAGGATCTGCAGTCGCAGATTCAGACCCTGCAGGCGCCGCCGCCGACCACGACACAGCCGGGGCAGCCCGGCGATAACCAGCAGCCGGGCGGGCAACCGGGAGTGGGCGCCAACGCGGCACCGACGGCGCCTCCGCTGCAGCAGACCTTTCAGGCCGGCCTGCGCGACTACAACGCCGCCAAGTACCAGGTGGCGGCTGCAGAGTTCCAGGATGTAGCGCACTATTATCCGCTGGACGACCTGGCCGGCACGGCGCAGTTCTACCTTGGCGAGATTGCCTACCAGCAGAAGGATTATCCCGATGCGATCAGCGCCTACAACGCCGTGCTGGAAGGATTCAGCGGCAATTCAAAGGCTCCGGCGGCACAACTGCATAAGGGGCTGGCGCTGATTGAAGAAGACAAGAAGGATGCGGGGATTCGCGAACTGCGGCAGTTGATCCAGCGGCATCCGCAGACGCCCGAGGCGCGCGTGGCGCGCAGCAAGCTGAACGGGATGGGCGTGAGAATCACCCCGCGCAGTTGAACTGGCCCGCAACCCTCTCCGAATTGACGAAGCAGTAAGAAGCCCCGCAGACGCGGGGCTTTTTGCTGGCTGAATTCAATGCCGGGTTATAGCGCCTGCGCTTTGGCCTCGGCCTTGGCCAGGCTCTTGTGGTGGCGGATATCGGTGCCCTGCACCCAGAAGATGACATCCTCAGCAATGTTGGTGGCGTGATCGGCGACCCGCTCAAGGCTGCGGCAGATCATGAGCGCATTGAGCGCCTGCGGAGCCATGTGGCTCTGCTCTTCCATCACCTTGGTGAGCGTCTTGTAGGCGGCGCGATTCATGGAGTCGACGGCATCGTCCATGGTGAGCACGCCGCGCGCTGCCTCGGCATCGGCCTCGATGAACGATTGCAGGCTCTTGCGCACCATGTCGGCGGCCAGGGTGGCCATGCGCGGAATGTCGACGGGGAGATCGACGACGGCCATCTGCTCCATGCTGCGCACGCGGTCGCTGATGCTCTTGGCGCCGTCGCCCACGCGCTCCAGATCGGCATTGATCTTGATGACCGAGAGAATGAAACGCAGGTCGATAGCCATGGGCTGCTCCATGGCCAGCAGGTCGAGCGCGGCCTGATCGATATCGCGCTCCATGCGATTGATGGCGATCTCGCTGCGATTGACCAGGTCACAGATGGAGAGGTCGCGGACGCGATAGGCCTCAATGGCGCGCTGAATGGCTTGCTCGGCAAGGCCGGCCATCACTAGCAGGTTCTCCTTCAAGTCCTCGAGGCTCTGTTGAAAACGTATGCGTGTCATCCGAACCTGCCTGTGATGTAATCCTCCGTACGCTTGTCAGAAGGATTGGTAAAGATCTTGTGCGTGGAGTCGAACTCGACCATGCGGCCGTTCAAAAAGAAGCCGGTCTTTTCAGCCACGCGGGCCGCCTGCTGCATATTATGCGTCACAATCACGATTGTGTACTGCGATTTTAGCTGAAAGATGAGGTCCTCGATCTTGGAGGTGGAGACGGGATCGAGGGCCGAGGCAGGTTCGTCCATCAACAGGACCTCGGGATCGACGGCCAGAGCGCGCGCAATGCACAGGCGCTGCTGCTGGCCGCCGGAGAGGCTGGCGCCGGACGTCTTCCTGAGATCGTCCTTCACCTCGTCCCAGAGCGCGGAGTTGCGCAGGGATTTCTCGACGATTTCATCGAGCTCGCGGCGGTTGGAAAAGCCGTTGAGCTTGAGGCCGGCCGCGACGTTGTCGTAGATGGACATGGTGGGGAAAGGATTGGGCCGCTGGAAGACCATGCCGACGCGGCGGCGAATCTCAACCGGTTTGGCATCCTGGTAAATGTCGAGGTCGCCGATGCGCACCGAGCCGGTGACGCGGGCGATAGGATTGGTTTCGTGCATGCGGTTGAGGCAGCGCACAAAGGTGCTTTTGCCGCAGCCGGAGGGTCCGATGAGCGCGGTGGCATGATTGGCAGGAATATTCAGATTAATATCCTGCAGCGTGTGATTCGTGCCATACCACGCGTTCAGGTTCGTGACTTCAATTCCGACACCCACGTGCGCGTTTCTCCTTTTGCACTTCGCTGAAACCGAGATACCCGAGTGGCAATCTTCTCAAGGGATTGCCGCCTAGCTCGTCCCCTTCAAAACGCCCCGGCTGGTGACGTAGCGGACCAGCGAGACAGCCAGAACAATCAAGACAATCAACACCAGCGCGCCGGCCCAGGCGAGACGATGCCAGTCGTCGTAGGGCGAGAGCGCGTACACGTAAATCTGCAGGGGAAGCGCTGCGATGGGTTCGTTGAGGTTGGTGCTCCAGAACTGGTTGCCCAGTGCGGTAAAGAGTAAAGGAGCGGTTTCACCGGCCACGCGCGCAAAGGCCAGCATGCATCCGGTGATGATGCCGGGCGAGGCCGTCTTCACGGTGATGGAGAGCACCGAGCGCCAGTTGGGAACGCCGAGTCCGAGGGCTGCTTCGCGCACCGCGTGCGGCACCATCAGCAGCATCTCTTCAGTGGACCGGCAGATGGTGGGAATCATCATGATGCCCAGCGCGATGCCTCCGGCGAAGGCCGAAAAATGATTCTGCGGAACCACGACGAGCGAATAGGCGGCCAGGCCCATCACGATGGAGGGCACACCGTTAAGAACGTCGGCTGTGAAGCGGATGGCATAGGCCAGTTTTGTGCCGCGGCCGAACTCAGCAAGATAGATTCCGCCGCCAATGCCGATGGGGACGCCGATCGCGCTGGCCAGGCCAAGCAGCACGGCCGAGCCGAGAATGGCGTTGGCCATGCCGCCGCCGGTCTCGCCTACCGGCACGGGCACTTTGGTGAAGAAGGCGAGGTTGAGCGAGCTGAATCCGCGAAAGAGCAGGTAGGCGAAGATGACAACCAGCGGAGTTACCACCAGAATGGTTGAGAGAACGGCGATCGCGGTCGCCGCATGGTCGGTGAAGGCCCGAAACTTCGCCCGCAACTTGAACTCAGTTCGCACTCAACCCTTCCTTCAACATTCCGGATTGCACCATTTCGACGGGTTCCTGGTTAGTGGGTCTGCGCCGGCGCGCCGCGTGTGACGGCCCAGACCAGCAGCCGGGCCAGAGCATTGACGATAACGGTGACGATAAAGAGCGCCAGGCCGATTTCGATCAGAGCGCTGCGATGCATATCACTGGTGGCCTCGTTAAACTCGTTAGCGATGACGGCAGCCATGGAGCTGCCGTTGGAGAGCAGCGAGCGGTGAATCTCAGGGCTGTTGCCGATGACCATGGTCACGGCCATGGTCTCCCCCAGAGCGCGGCCCAGGCCGAGGATAATGGCGCCGACAATGCCGATGCGCGCGTTGCGCAGGACGCCCATGCGGATCATCTCCCAGCGGGTTGCGCCGAGAGCCAGGACGGCCTCGCGCTGCGAGTGAGGGACGGCGGTCATGACCTCGCGCGTCAGCGACGAGATGATGGGCAGGATCATAATGGCAAGGATGATGGCGGCGGCGACAAAACCAAGGCCGGTGGGATTGTCATCGCTGAAGAGCCCGGTCCAACCAAGCGAGGCAATGAGAACCGGGTTGACGTGCACGCGCAGCAGCGGAACCAGCACAAACATGGCCCACAGGCCGTAGACGATGCTGGGAATGGCCGCAAGCAGCTCAGTGAGAAAGGCTAATGGGCCGCGCAAAAGCCCGGGACACATTTCCGTGAGGAAGACGGCGACGCCGATGGCGAGGGGGACGGCCAGCAGCAGCGCGAGGAACGAGGAAACGAGGGTGCCGTAGATGAACGGCAACGCACTGAAGTGGCTGTTGGCGGGGTCCCAGAAAAGAACGGTATTTGTGGTGGCGTCGGTGTAGATCTTGTAGAAGAATTCAAAGTGGAACTGGTCCCAGGCCAACCGCGAGCGGCCAATGAGCTCGACGAAGATGAGCACAACGATACCGAAGATGCTGAAGGCGCAGAGCACCATCAGGTACTGAAAGCTCAGATCGGTATAGGCGGAGTTGCCGCGCGAGAGGAGAAATTTACGGATCGCCGAGGGCGCTGCTCCCGACGCATCGGCCGCTCTCTTTCCCGGAGGAAGGGAGGATTCAGGAGGGAGAATGGGTTGGGAGATGCGTATCTCGGGCACGTTTACTTCCACTACAGTCAGGCTAACGGTGAAATGTGAATAAGAGGTTACAAGTGCGCAAAATCAAGCGCATACAAGCGGGAATCGAAAAGCTCAATACACCCTTTCAGAGGACAAGCCCGCCCGTGGAATGGATGCACGAAAGTTTTGAGGGTGGACTTCCAAAACCCGCTTCAAACGGAACAGAATAGACTCTGTGACCGTATAGAGTGTCAAATGAAAGTCGTGAGTGGAACCATTGATCGAGGAACCGAATTCCTTCGCAACCGCCTGTTTGACCTCACCGGGCGGATCAAGGAGATCGACCCGCAGTTGTCGCGGGTGCTGGTGCCCTGGGTAGCGGACCATCCGCGCTATCTGCCGGGATTCATGCGGCTGGCGCGGACGATCGGGCAGTCGCGCCGCGCCAGGGGCAGAGCGCTCGAGGACGGCGTAAGGGTTCCACCGTTTCTTGTTCTCAGCGTGACGTCGCGATGCAATCTGCGCTGCGCGGGCTGCTACGCGGGCGCTGTAGGAACGGTGACGAACAAGCCGGCGCGGCCTGGCCTCGACATCGCCGGCTGGGAAAACGTGATTGAGGAAGCCATCGGGCTTGGCGTGATGGCTTTCATAATTGCCGGCGGCGAGCCGTTTCTGGTGACCGGGATTGCCGACCTTTTTCACCGCCATCCCGACCGGCTCTTCCTGGTTTTCACCAATGGCACAGCCATTTCGCCACGCGACTTCGAGATCCTCAAGAGCTGTTCGAACACGGTGATCGTGGTCAGCGTGGAAGGCGATCGCGAGTTGACCGATCTGCGCCGGGGTCGCGGGGTGTTTGAGAAAGCCACCGGCTGCCTTGACCGGCTGGCCCAGGC
>Ga0326727_10024299_pt1 | contig 11477 bp, 13 predicted proteins | sample MB2enrmetagenome_FD_207643 | JGI IMG/M metagenome (GOLD analysis project Ga0326727, IMG submission 207643) | Lab enriched peat soil microbial communities from McLean, Ithaca, NY, United States - MB29MY | ecosystem: Environmental > Terrestrial > Soil > Wetlands > Peat | place: USA: New York... | reverse complement strand
TACAATTTTGTGCCCATAGAAACGCAAAACGACGCGCTGGTGATAGCCGTCTCTGACCCCTCGCAGTTGATGATCCTGGACGAGATCGCCGGCCTGCTCTCGCGGCGCATCGTGCCGCGCGTGGCCACGCTTTCGCAGATTACCGAACTGCTGAAGAAGACCGAGCAGTCGCAGCGCGTGCTCGACGAGGCCAGCGAGGGGCTGACCTTCGACGTTCTGACCGGCGACGACAGCTCGGACGAGAACATCTCCATTGAGAAGCTGACCTCTGAAGAGGACATCAGCCCGATTATTCGCCTGGTGGACACGACCATTTTCACGGCTCTCGAGCGGCGCGCCTCCGACATTCACATCGAAACCTACGACGACTCGGTGCATGTGAAGTACCGCATCGACGGCGTCTTGCAGGAGGCGATGGCGCCCATCGCCCGCGAGCACCACTCGACGATTTTGAGCCGCATCAAGATCATGAGCGAGCTGGACATTGCCGAGCGGCGCGTGCCCCAGGACGGACGCTTCCGCGTCCGCTACAAATCCCGCCTGATCGACTTCCGCGTCTCCATCATGCCCACCGTGCACGGAGAAAACGCCGTTCTGCGCGTGCTGGACAAGGAGTCGATGAGCGAGAAGTTCAAGAATCTCACCCTCGACGTGGTGGGCTTCGCCGACGATGACCTGAAGCGCTTCCGCCGCTATATCCGCGAGCCTTACGGCATGGTGCTGGTAACCGGCCCGACGGGATCGGGCAAAACCACCACTCTCTACGCCGCCCTCAACGAGATCAAAAGCGACGAGGACAAGATCATCACCATTGAGGATCCGGTCGAGTACCAGATTCGCGGCATTACGCAGATTCCTGTCAACGAGAAGAAGGGTCTGACCTTTGCGCGCGGACTGAGGTCCATCCTGCGCCACGACCCGGACAAGATTCTGGTGGGCGAAATTCGCGACCAGGAAACGGCGCAGATCGCCATCAACTCGGCTCTGACCGGCCACCTGGTCTTCACCACCGTACACGCCAACAACGTGGTGGACGTGCTGGGCCGCTTCTTGAACATGGGCGTCGAGGCCTACAACTTCGTCTCCGCGCTCAACTGCATTCTGGCCCAGCGGCTGGTGCGCACCGTCTGCGAGCACTGCGCCCACACGGTCACTTACAGCGACGCGGAACTCACGGCCAGCGGCATGAACCCGGACGAGTGGCGCGGTTTCGGCTTCCGCGAGGGAGCTGGCTGCATCGAGTGCGGCGGCACCGGCTACCACGGCCGCACGGCGATTCACGAACTGCTGGACCTGACCGACCCTATCCGCGAACTGATTCTGGAAAAGAAGCCCACCTCCGAGGTGCGCAAGATGGCCCGCAAAGAGGGCATGAGCTTTCTGCGCGAGTCGGCTCTGGATCGCGTCCGCCGCGGCCTGACCACGCTCAAGGAAATCAATAAAGTCACCTTTATCGAGGCTTCAAGATGAGGAGACTCTTCGATAATTTCGCAGACTTGAAAGGGCACGACTTTAGTCGTGCCGCAAATGCAGCAGAAAAATGCAGGGCTTCAGCCCCTGAGGGACGCTTCCCTGCTATCTCGCACAACATTCATCCTCTCTCAGCAGCCAATGCCTCCGAAGGAGAAATGCCGTAGTGAGATCGATCCTCAGCAAGCTCAAATCCGGCTCCCAGCCCGGCGCGCGTCCACCGGCAGCGGTGGAGATTGCGCCCCAGGGCATTCTGGCCGCGGCTTCACCGGGTCCCGGCAAGCCGCCCGTCTACGCCTTCGAGCCGCTGCCAACCGGAGCGCTGGTTCCCGGCATTGGGGAGGCTAATTTGCGCGCGCCGGAGGCCGTGGCCAATGCCATCCGCGCCGCGCTGGCGCAGGTTGCGCCGCGCACTCGCGCCGTCACGCTGGTTCTGCCCGACACCGTGGTCCGCGTCTTCGTGCTGGACTTCGATTCCCTGCCCGCGAAGGCCGCCGAGGCCCTTCCCATCCTCCGCTTCCGGCTGCGCAAGACGATCCCCTTCGATGTGGAGCAGGCCGGGCTGAGCTACCAGGTGCTGACCGAGAACAAGACCGAATGCAAGGTGCTGGCTGCCGTCCTGCCTGGCACCATTCTGGCCGAGTACGAAGCCGCAGTGCGCCAGGCCGGTTACGAACCGGGAGCCGTGCTGCCATCGAGTTTGGCGGCTTTGGCGGCCATCGATTCCCGTGAACCTGTCTTGACCGTTAATCTGACCGCGCTGGCGCTCACTACATCGATCATCCACGGCCAGGATCTGCTGCTCTATCGCACCCTCGACCTGCCGGAAGAACCTGGCCTGCGCCGGGAGGAGGTGCGGCGCGACGTCAGTGTGGCCGCCGCTTACTTTGAGGACAAGCTGGGCACAAAGCCCCGGCTCTTGTACTACGCTGGCATTGGGGCCAATGCCGGAGCAGGCAGCAACAGCACGGCGGAGGAGTTTGCCCGCCTGCTCGATATTTCCAACCTGCTAGATGCTCCCAATCTGCCGAATTCACCCGACGCGCCCAGCGCGCCTGGGTTAACCGTCGTCGATCTGGCCCCCCGGCCCGAAACCGGAGCCGCCACGCCGCTGGGCAGCCTGAGCCTGGCCGGCGTCAACGGCGCGCTGGCGGGAGCGGCCTGAGCCTATGCGCATTTCTCTCAATCTCGCCACTCGCCCCTATACCGACCTCGGACCGGTTCTCAAGCGCCTGCGCATCGCCATGGCCGTGCTGCTGGTGGCAGCCCTCGGCCTTGGACTGGGCCTGCGCGCCTTCCACCAGAAGGCCGAAGAGGCTCGCGCCGCTGAGCAAAGCGTTCAGAACCAGATCGACGCCATCAACCAGGAGCGGCGGGGCTACCAGGAACTGATGCGCCAGCCCGAGAACCTCCAACTGCTCTCCCAGGTCGCGGCGCTCAACCAGCTCTTCGATGAAAAGGCTTTTTCCTGGACGCTGGCCATGGAAGACCTGGAAACCGTTCTGCCCAGCGGAGTGCAGGTGACCAGCATTGAGCCGGCCCGCGCCAAGGAAGGCCCTATTACGCTGAAATTGCGCGTCGTCGGCCCCCGCGATCGCGCCGTCCAACTGGTTCAGAACCTGGAGCACTCGAAGCATTTTCTGCTGCCCCGCATCGTGGGTGAAAGCTCCGAGTCGACCGGCGGGCCCGCCGAACGGCTGGAGCCAGTCAGCGCCTCGAATCGCGTCAACTTTGAGTTGCTGGCCGACTATAACCCGGCCGCGCCTATGACGCGCGGGACGGAACGAAGGCTGGCGGATCAGAAGGAGCAGCCAAATGAAAAGCCCGCGGCCGCGGGAGCGCGCCTCGGCCAGCCCGCTTCGCTGCAACCGCGCGCGGCTCACCCGCTTCCGGTTTCCCCTGCTCCCGTTTCCGCCACTTCGGCACAATCACCCATCCAGCCCTCCAACCTTGGCTCTGGGCAGCACCATTTTCACTCCGGTTACAACCACAGTCCCGGTTTCAATCAAAGCCCCGGCTTTAATCCCGTTTCCAAGCCCAGGCCCATGCCCCATTCCAGCCAGGGAGGCCTGCAATGAGCAACCGCACCCCTTCCCTGTGGCGCGAGCGCCTAGCCTCCCCGCTCACCTGGCACTACGCCGGCCTGGCCGTGCTGCTGGTCGCGGTCATCGGCCTCTCCATCCGCTTTGGCCTGGACTGGACAGCCACCAACGGCGCTTCCACCGGCGCCTTGCAGGCCGCCAAACAGCTTCAGTTGAAGGCTCTCGACCTGGAAACCCTCCCGCTGCGCGGCCTTAACAAGCGGGTTGACGACACCCGCGACCAGATGCAGGCATTCTATTTGAAGCGCGTCCCACTCAACTACTCCTCCATCGCCACCCGTATTGGCGAACTGGCGTTGAAGGGCCCCGTGCGGCTGACCAGGGTGCAGTACACGCAGGGCCCTCCCGGCTCCGACCTGACCGAAATCTCCATGGACGCGGGCATCACCGGCGGATATCCGCAAATCATGCGCTTCGTCAATGGCCTGGAACGCGACCAGACCTTCTTCGTCATTCGCGCCATGTCCTTGACCGGCCAGCAGGGGGGGCAAGTGAACCTACGGCTGCGGGTCTCCACCTGGCTCAGGCCGGCTGACGCCGAGGCCAGCGGATTGCCTCCTACTCCGCAACCCGGCGAAGCGCCAGCCGCGCCCTTTGCCTCACCCACTCCCCAGGGAAAGGAGGGCAAATAGCCGTGGCTTTGGCTCTTGGAACCGAAAACAAACGCCAGGTTTACCTGGCAATAGCCCTCTTCGCGGCGGTCGTCTGCATTGGCGGCTACGAGGCCTACCAGTCCTTCGGAGGCTTCTCTGCGCCCGTCCGGCCGGTAGTGGTTGCCCATCCCGCCGCTCTTCAATCGCCTATGGCCTATGGCCGCCCAGCAGCGGCAGTCTCCTCCACCACCAGCGGCCGGGAAGCCCAGAAGCTCTCCAACGCCGGCATTGACCCCGCCTTGCACCTGGACAAGCTGCTCCTGAGCGAGCAGGTCGAGTACCGGGGCACCGGCAGGAACATCTTTTCCGCCGAGTCGGCGTCGGCCGTGATCGAGAAGCCAATCAAGAGCGCTCGCAACAATCAGCCTGTCGTGAACACCCCGCCGCCCCCGCCCCGGCCGCCAGCCATCGATCTAAGGTACTTTGGCTACACCCAGGCCAAGGACAAATCAATTCAGGCCTTTTTGGTCCACGGGGACGACATTTTCATCGCCCGCACCGGCGAAATTGTCGATCACCGCTACAAAGTGGACGCAATTTTTCCCGGCAGTGTGCAGATCACCGACCTGGGCTACAACAACACTCAGACCCTGCCGCTGCAAGCGAACTAGGCTCAGTGACAACGGTGGATAGAGGTCAGTGAGCCGTGAGCAGCGGGTGCCCCAGGTCCCGCTTTTGGAACCCGGGAAGCGCAAACCCTAAACCACCGTTTCGACTTATGATGAACTCCGCCCCATCCCGCAGCGTGAAGCCCTCACTGGCGCACCCTTCCCCAGCTCACCCCTCCGAGGAAGGTTTTACCCTGCTGGCGGTCATCTTTCTGGTGGCGCTGCTCACCATCGCGCTGGCCATCGCCCTGCCCAGGGTCACCAAGGAGATTCAGCGCGACCGCGAGATCGAAACCATGCACCGCGGCAAGCAATATGCGCGCGCCGTCAAGCTCTATTACAAAAAGTTTGGGGCCTATCCGCCCACCGTCGACGCGCTGGTAAAGACCAACAACATTCGCTTCCTGCGCAAAAGGTACACCGATCCGATGACCGGCGTGGACGATTGGAAACCGGTTCTGTATGGCCAAAACAAGGCCCCGACGGCGATGGGCTTCTTCGGACAGCCGCTGACCGGCTCGACGGTTGCGGGCATCGGTCCCAGCGGAGGAAACGGGGTTACGGGCGCCACCTCGGCCAGCAGCAGCTCGTTTTTTGGATCGAGCAGTTCCGGCGCCAGCACAGATTCCTCCGCAAGCGCAACCGGCAGCACGGCCGATTCGACCGGCGACAGCAGCGGCAGCGCCAGCAATGGAGGCAGTAACGCTTCCAGCACTAGTGCCAGCGGAGGTACCGGCAGCAATGGAAGCAGCACTGGCCTGACCGGGCAAACCTTCGGCGGAGCGGGCATTATCGGCTTCTCGCCGGGCAGCCCCAAGCAGTCCATCCTGCTCTACAAGAAGAAAAACCACTACAACGAGTGGGAGTTTGTCTACGACCCGCTGGCCGATCAGGTGACCATCAGCGGCAATACCGGAACCGTCGGCCAGTCCGCCAGCAGCACGAGTACCCCTATCGGCAGTTCGGCCTCGACCACGACCGGCAGCGCTTCCTCGACCACCACGACGACGCAGCAGTAGAGGGTCCGGCTACGTCCCCGATCAAATCAGCCTCATCCACGCCCAGAAACCCTGGGGGCACGCTCCATGCACAGAACCCGCCCCTGGAGGGACGGGCTCTGTATGAGCGAACCTGCGTCAGAAACGGACGGAACGCTGAACAGCTTACGCGCTGAAGGAGGAGCCGCAGCCGCAAGTGTTCTTCACGTTGGGGTTATCGAACTTGAAGCCGGCGGCCTCTGGCGTCTCGACAAAGTCCACCGTGCAGCCGTCGAGGTACATCAGCGAGGTGGCGTCGACAAAAACCTTCAGATCATCGAAGTTGAAGACCTTGTCCATGGCACCGCTCTGGGTCTCGAAGGCCATGGAGTACTGAAAACCCGAGCACCCGCCACCGACCACGCCGATGCGCAGCCCGGCTGGGACGGGATCCTGTGTGGCCATGATCTCGCGCACCTTGGAAATAGCCTGCGGGGTCAGGGTGAGAGGTGCTTTCTTGACGGTTTCCGGTGCGGGTACAGGGGTTGTGGCGGCCATGAATTCTCCAAAATTCTGAAATTTTACCCTGAATCTAACTTTACCGCTCCGTCAGCGGAGATTCAAGGCCATAGGCGGATTTGCTTTTATTGGATGCAGTCGGATGCGCGAAAGTTTCGCCAGAGAAGAAGCCTGTTGCACCCCCGCTCTCCGCAACCGAACCGGTTTGGGACTGACGGTAACGCAGTTTTGGGAGAAGTGGAAGAACCGGTACCATGGCCCGAAAATTCTTTTTTATTTGTCTCCACAGCCGCATCTATTCAAGCGTATGATGATGCCCCGGACGGTTCCCCTGCCTGACGGGGAACCGTGCAGTCTGGCGCATCCACCGATTGCCGGGGCCAGACAGAGAGTCTTTCGGAGGTGGAGTATGACATTTGTTCCGGTAATGTGGGCAATTTGGGGAGCGGTGGTGGTGGTCGCCGGCGCTCTTTTCGTGTATCGCACCAAGCTGACCCGCGACGAAGATGACCAGCTCTTCCTGGACGACTCCTTCGAACAGGAAAGGGCCGCCCAGGAAGCTATTGTCGCCAAGGTAAACAAGATTGAGCCGGCGTTGCGCGTTTCGTCGTGGGTCGTAGCGGCCGCGACGCTGTTTGTGATCGGGTACTACGTTCTGGACATCATCAACCGGCTCAGCTAGAACGGCTCAAGTAAACCTGCAAAGCGGCTCAAGTAAACTGCTGACTTTCAGCATTTTAGGCTTGGGCTTATTCTCTGGGCATCGCTAGGGCAAAGCTGGCCGGGGCGAGCCAGCGGAAGAGCAGCGTGGCGCACCCGGCGCCAGCCAGTTGCGCCAGGATGAAGGGCAGAACATCCACAGGCTGAATGCCGGAGAAGGTATTCGAGATGGATCGCGCCAGCGTGACTGCGGGATTGGCAAACGAGGTCGAGGCGGTGAACCAGTAAGCGGCCACGATATAGCTGGCCACCGCATAGGGCGTTGCCGCCGGACGCAGCCGCGAGCAGCCCCAGATCACCGACATCAAACCAAAGGTGGCGACAAATTCGCTGAAGGCCTGCGCGAGTCCGTGGCGGGCGTGCGTAGAGACCGAGTACCAGGGGAGCGCGAACATCAGGTGGGCGATGATGGCCCCGGCCAGACCGCCGGAAAATTGCGCGCCGAGGTAAGCCGGGACATCGCGCCAGGCGGTTCCGCCATCAAGCGCATCGGCCAATGTGACTGCGGGATTGAAATGGCCTCCGGAGATAGGGCCGAAGGTGAGAATCAAGGTGAGCAGCGCCGCGCCGGTGGCGATGGTATTCGCCAGAAGCGCGATGGCGACGTTTCCATTCGCCAGCCGCTCGCCCATGATGCCGGAGCCGACCACGGTGGCCACCAGCAGTGCCGTGCCGACCGCCTCCCCCGCCGCTCGCCTTGCCAGACTATATTGCATTCTGACTTACTCCTTTGCGGTTCAAGAAACTTGCTCTTGCAGCCTTCAGGAACTTGACCTTGCGGCCTTCCGTCTTGGCCCGGTTTTGGTGAAAATTTAGCCTTTGCCGCCAAATAAAATGCCGCAAAAATCAAGTTTCCAGTCTTGTTTCAGCCCTTCAGGGTCGCTTCAGAAGCTCAACAGCAGGAACCACCGCCGCAGGCTCCTTCGGCCGGATGGACGCCCGCAGCGGGCGAGCAATCGAAGGCCCCGTAGTGGACTGACCGGTCCCCGGCGACCTTGAAATAGCGGCCGAAGCGGGTCTCTTCGACCATGGCCGCCGTGTTACCGCAGACCAGCATCGGCTTGCCGAGCGTGAAGGTGTGGTGGTCGTCCAGGGTGAACTGGAAGGGCTGATCGTTGATGCCGCCCTGGTAATAGGCCACTTGTCCGTAGTCCTCGCAGATGTCCTCCAGGCAGGCGAGCTTGAAGGCTCGCACGGTCATCGAGTAGAAGTCCACCATCCCGGCCCGCGCCTCGATCTCGGGGTTGCCGATGCTGATGCGGCTCCGGCTCACTACGCGGTAGTCCATGCAGCCCAGGCCGCGCAGCAGACGGCGAAAATCCTCGATGTACAGGGCGCCGCCCATGCACTCCTCGTGCAGGATGGGGTCGTGGCGCAAATGGGCGGGCAGGCGCCGGCCGGCAAAAACATCGGAGAAGTAAACTTCGCCGCCCGGCTTCAGCACACGGAAGATTTCGGCGAAGACGCGCTCTTTGGCCGGCGATAGATTGATCACGCAGTTGGAGATGACCACATCGACCGAGTTGTCGCCGATGCCCACGGCGGCCAGGTCTTCCATGTAGCCCTGGCGGAAATCGACGTTGGAGCGCGTCCAGCCGAAGCGCCGGGCCTGGGAGTCCTGATGGCGGCGCGCCACCTCCAGTTGCTCGCCGGTCATGTCCACGCCGATCACGAAACCCTCCGGGCCCACCAGCCGCGAGGCCAGGTAGACGTCGCGCCCCGAACCGCAGCCCAGATCCAGGACCGTGCAGCCTTCCAGAGCCGGAGGAAGCGGTGACCCGCAGCCGTAAAACCGGTTCAGAATCTCCTCGTCGATTTCGGCCAGGATCGCGCGGTGCGCGGCGGGAATCGACTCCGCGCAACAGCAGGCCTTGGTTTGCAGGCCGGCTTTATCGCGGAGGGTTTTTCCGTAGTACTCCTTCACCGCCTCCAAACCGGCCGCGCCCCAACCAGCCCCAATCTGACTGGCCGCATTCAGGTTCGCATCCTCATTCGCAGCGCTGGGATTAGCGGAGTCCAGGCTCCCGGCGCTGAGCTTCACTGAGTTCAGGTTCACCACTCTGGAGCAGCAGGCTGACTCAGGCATTCATTCCCTCTTTCAGTTCCAGACGGCAGCAGCCCAGATCGAGCCCCCGGCCGGAAGGGTCAAGTTTCACGTCCTGCGCCAGGCGGTAACGCCGGTTCTTGCCCTCCTGCGAACATTCCACCAGCCCTTCGGCGCGCAAGGTCTTCAGATGATGGGAGAGCAGCGTCAGGTCCAGGCTCAATTCGAGGTTCAACTCCGCCACGGTCTTTGGCGCCTTGGTCAGTTGCATCAGAACCGCCCACCGCGTGGGGTCGGCGATGGCCTTCAGACGACGGCTGCAAAATTCACTGGAATACCCGGATGCGGGAGTCATGTTGCCTCCTGACAGGTGAAGCATAATTCATTTGAATTCTAAATCAAGCGATTGGCTGTGATGTCCAATACAACAATGTGTGACGCAGAACAGTCCAGCTAACCGTCTGAAAATTGCCGCGGGCGTCTGGAAAAACCAGATGGACAGCAGAAGCAGGCGAGCCAATCTCTGCACGGAGTGATCTGGCTGTTTTCCTCGGAAAGGTCTCCCGGTTTTCCGTGAAAACGGCTGCCCGTTTTCCTCAAAGGAGTCTGGCGGATGCTGTAAGCTGGAGGGCGGGGAGAGGTGCGTTGCAAAAATACCTGTTCATTGCCGTCGGAGGCTCGCTTGGCTCCATCGCCAGGTACTGGGTCGGCTCCACGATCTCCGGCCGCATGGGGACAAAATTTCCCTATGGCACCTTCGTCATCAACATCACCGCCTGCGTTATCATCGGTTTTTCGCTCACCTACCTGAACCGGCGGGTGGGCTTGAGCCCGGCCTGGAGATTCCTCATCCCGGTGGGCTTTGTGGGCGCGTACAGCACCTTTTCCACCTACGAGTGGGAGACGCTGGCCACCATGCGCACCGGAGCCTTTGCCCTGGCGGCTCTTTACATGGTTGGCAGCCTAGTGGTTGGCCTGGCCGCCACCTGGTGCGGCGCGCTGCTGGCCGATACGATCTCTTGAGCGCCGCTCAAAGCTCGATAGCGCGGCCAGCCGCTCTGGAATCCTCACTTGCCGGAAGGGAGACTACATAATGCAACCTGGAAAAGCAGTCAAAGTCACCATCTACCTGGGCGAAGGAATGACCCATCACGGGGTTCCGGTCTACTCCAGCATTTTGGACTTTCTCTTCTATCACCGCATAGCTGGGGCCACGGTGACCAAGGGCATTGCGGGGTGGGGCGCCGATCACATCATGCACTCGACGAACCTGCTGGATATCTCCGACCGCCTGCCCATCAAGATCGAGTTCATCGAGACCCGCAAAAAGGTGGATGAGATTCTGGGCAAGCTGGAGGAGATGGCGGGCACCGGGATGATCGAAATCCAGGAGACGACGGTGGCCAAGCCGGCCACGCTACCGAAACCCAGCCAGCCGCCGTCTCACTTCGACCTGAAACTCGAAGGCAAGGCGCAGATGATGCGCATTTTCATCAGCGAAGAGGACCGCTGGGGCAACAAGCCGCTCCACGAAGCCCTGGTGGAGGCGCTGCGCGCCAACGACATTGCCGGCGTCACGGTCTATCGCGGCATCCTCGGCTATGGAGCGCACCGCCGCATTCGCAAGGACAAGCTATTGTTCTCCGCGCCCCACGGCTCGATCATGCTCACGGTCATCGACACGGCGGAAAAGCTGCGCGCCTTCCTGCCCCTGGTGGACCAGATGGTCGAAGAGGGTCTGGTGGTCTTCTCTGACGTGGACATCATCAAGTACTCTTATCGCGCGATCGAGGCCGGAGAGCAGGAAAACCCGCCCGAGCCCGCCATCACGCAGGAATGAGTGGAGACAGGCCCCATGAAAGAACAGTTCACCGCTCGTATGCTGCGCATTCACTTTGGCGAGGATGATCTCTGGCAGGGCGAGCCCCTATATGAGGCCATCCTCACCCGATGCTGGCAGTTGGGCATTCCCGACGCCATCGTCTTCCGCGGCATCTCAGGCTACGGATCGGCCAGCCGGATTCGCCACGCCAGCCACTGGCCGCTCAGCAAGGACGCTCCCATCAAGATGAGCGTCCTCGGCAGCGATGAGCAGATCGCCCAGCTGATCCCCTTCCTCGACGCCATGGTCAAAGAGGGACTGATCGCCACCTCCACGGTCGAGGCTATCCGCTACTCGCGAGCACCGGGAAAAACCGCGGAAAAGTCGTAGGACCGCGCCGGAACTGGGCAAATACGGATCAAGTGAATGGGAGTTTGCGGGTGGATTTCACCACGAGTTACCATTCACTTCATTCGATTTATCCCTTGCCTCTTTCAGCGTTGCGTAGTCGCTGGTCACCACCGTCTACGCTATCCCATTGCCATTCTGAATCCTTATCTGG
>Ga0326727_10024298_pt1 | contig 11477 bp, 10 predicted proteins | sample MB2enrmetagenome_FD_207643 | JGI IMG/M metagenome (GOLD analysis project Ga0326727, IMG submission 207643) | Lab enriched peat soil microbial communities from McLean, Ithaca, NY, United States - MB29MY | ecosystem: Environmental > Terrestrial > Soil > Wetlands > Peat | place: USA: New York... | reverse complement strand
CGTTTTTGGTGATCTTCACGGATTCCATGCGCATGACTTCACCGAAGCCGGGCAACTCCCGCAGCGCGATTTCCCGCACCGCTTCCGGCGTGACATCGCGCATGGCCACGCCCGTGCCGCCGGTGGCCAGGATCAATTGGCAGCCTTTGTTGATCTGTTCGCGAATCGCGCGTTGAATATCGCGCTTGTCGTCCGGGACCACGCCCTCGGCCAGAACATGCCACCCGTGGCCTTGAGCCGCCTTTTTCAAGGCCGGGCCGCCCAAATCATCGTAAAGCCCGCGCGAGGCCCGGTCCGAGATTGAGATTATGCCGGCATCAATTTGCATCAACTTTTTGTTTTCGAGACCAAAGTGATGTTGGTGATCCGCATGGTTTTATCCACCGCCTTGCACATGTCATAAATCGTCAACGCCGCCAGGCTGACAGCCGTCAACGCTTCCATTTCAACGCCTGTCGCCGCGGTGACGCAGGCCGAGGCGGTGATCACGACGCGGTCGCGGGACGGCGGAATGGCAAAGTCCACGCCGCAATGAGTGATGGGCAATGGATGACAAAGGGGAATGAGCGCGCCGGTGTTCTTGGCGGCCATGATGCCCGCGATGCGCGCCGTGGCAAAAACGTTTCCCTTGGCGACGCGGTTTTTTTCAATGGCCGCAATGGTGTCCGCCTGCATCAGAATCTCCCCGCGCGCCACCGCCTGCCGGCGCAGCGCGGGTTTGGCCGACACATCAACCATGTTCGCCCCGCCCCTGGCATCCAGATGGGAAAATTTTTTCATTACTTCATTGGCGGCCTGAGCATGCGCCGGGCAACCAAAACATTATGACGCCCGGATCATGCGGCGGAAATCTTATCACCTGCCCCGTCCATTGCAATCCTGCAGGATGCTGCCAAAGCCGGCGGGATGCGTCGAAGGTGGCCCCCCCCGCGGAGACGGACTGAAATAAAAATATGCGATTATACGGGACTGGCCTGTTCATGCCGATCCACGCCATGCATTCCGCCCTTCACTGGCTGGTTTTCTCCGCCCGCTGACAATATCCGCTTGACTTTTCAGCAAAAACGTGTAATTTCATTGAGTCAATGAGCCAGAGGAATGATCATCACCCCCAAAAAGCCCTCCGTTTTGTTGTCGCTTCGATTGCCCGAGCATGGCAAATTAAATTAATTGTGGCAAAAACTCTTAACCTGATAAACCAATGAAAAAATCTGTAATGCAATGTGTTCGGGGCCTTGTATCGCTCGTTCTGCTGGCCATATGCGCTGTGTCGGGCCAGGCCCAATCTGTAATAATCACGAATTACACTTTTGCTACGCCTGCTTCCGCCAGTCCTCCGGCTTGGGGAGTTTGGCCTAATGGGATTGGAAGTTATGTTACAAATGGGTGGAGTTCCAGTAATGTGAGCAACAATCCAAATTCGGGCTCCTTGTTAATTACCAGCTCATTCACCGGTGCAAACCAGCAAAGTGTGGTGTGGAGCGGCCAGGCCGGCGATTACAATCCGCCGTTGAATGGCTCACAAATAACCAATTTTTCCTGCTTCATACGTTTCGACCCAAGTTCACCGACAAATGCCACGACTGACTCCTATGGCTCCCTTGCTTTCTATTTGAACACGATACCCGATGGCGCTTATCCGCCCACCCAAATTGGTACGTACTATCATCCGCCGGCCAACAACACGAACTGGGTGCTTTATTCGATGCCCGTCAATACGTCTGACACCGTTTACGGGATAACCATTCAATTGGAAACGTATGGCAATGCTCTCAATGGAACTTCAAAAATGTATGTGGATGATATACAGCTTACCGGGGCAGCCCTCGTCACCAATCCGCCAATCAACGGCTTGTCTGCTGTGAATTGGAGCAACGTGCATCAACGGATTGATGGTTTTGGCGCTTCGTCCGCTTGGAATGGCAGTTGGACGACAGCCGAGGCTGACCTGCTCTTTTCCACCAATACTAATGTCGTTTACAATTCTGCGACGTATAATGGCGTTGGTCTTTCCTTGCTGCGCAACCACATCGCCTATGCCAGCACGACTTCCGCGAGCGCCATTCCCACCACGGTGGAGACACAGATTATGCAATGGGCCCAAGCCCGTGGAGCAAGAGTTTGGAGCACACCCTGGACGCCGCCGGCGGGGTTTAAAAGCATTAACGACATCTATGATTCCGAGCAGGCCACAGACGGTGGAATAGACGGCGGCAGTTATCTCGGCAGCGGGAACAACATCACCAATTTGAACTATGCCAGCCAGCTTGCCAATTACGTCGCAAGCATGAGCAATTCTTATGGTGTTAATCTGTATGCCATCTCCGTTCAAAACGAGCCGGACGCCGAAGTGACCACTTACGAAGCATGCCAATGGTCAGGAACTCAGATTCATGATTTTGTCACCAACCTTTACAACGCCCTGGCCGCCCAGGGGTTGAGTTCCACGCAAATTATTGTTCCCGAGAGCCAGGATTGGTCGGGGGACACCGCGCTTTATACCCCGACATTGAACGATCCGAATGCCGCGGCCGATGTGGGCATCATCGCCAACCACGATTACGTTGAGGACAATTCAGTCGGAGACCAAACAACGCCGGCGGCCCTGTCCACTTCTGGCAAAGCGTTATGGGAAACGGAAGTCGCGATTCTTTCCGGCAGCGACAGCAGCATTGCCAATGGCGTCTATTACGCCCAGCGGATTTATCTTTTTCTGACCCAGGCCCAGGCCAATGCTTATCATTACTGGTGGCTCGTTGCCAGTAGTTCCAGCGGTTCCGGTAACGAAGGCTTGTTGGACACCAGTGCCAACCCCACCAAACGCTTGTTCACTTTCGGCCAATACAGCCGCTTTGTCCGTCCCAATTTTTACCGCATTGATGCCACCTCATCCCAATCGTCAGCCTTGATCAGCGCCTACAAGGATTCGGCATCAACCTCGTTCGCGATTGTCGTGGTCAATACCAACGCCGCAACCGATGTGATGCAAACCTTCAACCTGACCAATTTCACCGCGACTTCTGTGACGCCATGGATTACTTCGAGCACACTTTCACTGGCCCAGCAACCACAAATAGGCGTCACCAATGACTCGTTTACTTACGACGTGCCCGCCATGAGCGTTGTGACGTTTGTTGGACAGGGCAACACGGGCAACACGCCGCCGGTTATCGCAGCGGTGTCCAATCAAACAGTCAACCCGGGTGTGACATTGTTGGTGACTAATACAGCCAGTGCTCCCGATGTGCCGCCGCAGACGCTGACGTTTAGCCCGGCAAATGCCTTCCCCGCCAACGCCGCGCTCAATTCCTCCAACGGGATTTTCACTTGGCGGCCGCTCATTGCCCAGGCCAATACGACCAACTTGATTCAAATTCAGGTTACGGACAGCGGCTCGCCGAATTTAAGCGCGACCAACGGCTTCTATGTGTTCGTCAACCCTATTACTAATCCCGTGTTAAGCTTGATAGGCGTTTCCCAAGGACAAGTCAGCATGACAGTCAACGGACCCCAGGGCCCCGATTACACCTTGTGGACTTCGACCGATTTGATTAATTGGCAGACGTTATTCACGACCTATTCTCCCGCAACGCCGTTCACATTGGTTGACACGAACTCCACCGACCCGGCCAGATTCTACCTGATCCAAATTGGACCGTAAAGTTTGCCGTTGGCAGAATTTTACCCGCCGCCTTGCACATGTCATAAATGGTCAACGCGGCCAGGCTGACAGCCGTCAACGCCTCCATTTCAACGCCCGTCGCCGCGGTGACGCGGGCCGAAGCCGTGATCACCACGCGGTCGCGGGACGGCGGAATGGCAAAATCCACGCCGCAATGAGTGATGGCCAAAGGATGACAAAGGGGAATGAGCGCGCCGGTGTTCTTGGCGGCCATGATGCCCGCGATGCGCGCCGTGGCAAAAACGTTCCCCTTGGCGACGCGATTTTTTTCGATGGCCGCAATGGTCTCCGCCCGCATCAGAATCTCCCCGCGCGCCATCGCCTGCCGGCGCAAGGCGAGTTTGGCCGACACATCGACCATCTTCGCCCCGCCCCTAGCATCCAGATGGGAAAACTTTTTCATCACTTCATTGGCAGCCTGAGCTTGCGCCGAGCAGCCAAAACACAAAGACGCGCCAGATCATGCGGCAGAAATTTTACCCCTTGCCCCGGCTATTGCAAACCCGCAAAATGTTGCAGAGCCAGGGGGATGCGGCGAAGGCGGAATCCCTCTGCGGAGACGCACGGAGATAAAAATATGCGATTATGCGGGATTGACCCGTTCAGACCCGTTCACGATGGCAGAACTCTACTTATGAAGTGTCCAGCTATCGGGGTCAGGTCACAGCCTACATTTCTTCATCGAATACATCACTGAGGCGTTTGTAAACCGGCAGCGGAAAGATGAACTGCTTGTAATTGCTGGCATCAATTGTTCCTCGCAGGGGCATTGCCGCGCCCCAGACGTAGGATTCGAGCTGTTGTTGGGAAATCTTCACTTCCTCTCCAGCTTCTTTTTCGCAAGGAATACGTAAGCAAAGGGTGAATTGCTCAAGGTCTGTCTGCGCTCTTCCAATTTATCAAAGAGATGCGCTGCAACTTCAATTGCTCCAGCCACGGATGCCCCCGCTGCGACATAGCTTATCGGAATCGTGGTCAAGGATGTGGCTTTGCCAACAAGGACCGCTGTAGCTCCGAGGATGGTCGGAGAATTTGCTTTAATAAAAGCTTGGAGAGAACCGAGAACAATCCTCATTTTCGTCGCCCACCGCAACGCCTTACCAAGCTCCATGCATTCTCGAACGACCTTCTCCTTGTGTGCTAACACGAGTGAATGAACCTCTGCGACGTTTTCCGCATTGACCAAGCTTCGTTCAAATGTGTCCATCGTAGCGCGAAAAGAGAGTAATTCGGATTTGTATTTTTTTCGGAATTTTAGGATTGTTTTGAGCGAGATTTCCGTATCCGGCACGGGTAATACGTCATCGAGTTTGGTGGAGATCCCAAGTGTGGTCGTTTCTGCGCCTTCTGCGCCGAACGCGATTTCCGATACGCTTTCTTGATCCGTGCCTGGTACTGTCGCAGAGGAATCTGCCGCGGCCATATGCTTTGCCAGTAGCGCCATGTACGTGTATGCAGTCGTTTTCTCAAAAGAATAAACAAGCCGATCACCACGGTCTTCGGCAAGGCCCGCCTTAGCGAGCAGGTCGAAAACATGTTTGCTCGCCTTGTCTCGCTAAATCGGCTCATCGCAGATGATCCGATTGGAAATCTTACCACGGGCGTTGCGGATGAATTTTTTAATGTCTGTTTCCAAACCCGACGGATTGCCGGCACTGAACAGTTTGTTTGGGTCAACAGGCCGAAAAACGTCCTCGTCCAAAAGCTCACGAATTTCAGGCCGGTAACGTTCTAAACCATGCTCGTCCATGTAGCCGTCGTAACTGCGAGGAACGATCGCGGCCACCTGATCCCAATAGAGCAGAGCTTTCCGAACCCACGAGCCTGCGGTTGGTATCTGAATTTCGGGGTAATAAAGAATAGTTCGGTTCATTCTAAACGCAAACGGGTCATAAACGCTAAACGGGTCAGTCCCGCAGATTCGCATATTTTCGTTTTCTTCGCGCTTCGCGCACTAGGTTGGCCACGAAAACCGCCGCACCCATGTTGAATCGTTTGGCAATCCAGTTTGAACTTCATGGTCATTTCTTGCCGCAACCGGCCCGCCCGCGCCACTTTATCTTTAGACCGCCCCGCCCGCTCTGTCCACCCACAAATCCGCCTTCGCCGAAAAGGGCAACGCAAGGAATCATTTTACCACATGGAGCACATACAGCACAAAGACGGGGGCCAACAGAAACAATTTTTCCTTGTGATCTCTGTGTTCTATGTGGTTATCAAGTTTCTTAAGTCTTTGGCGTTCATCAAATTCTTTAAAAACATTTCCGCTTTCCCAATTTGATGTTTTCGTCAATACTACTTTCAGCGTGTTTTGCAACTGCCTTGATGACAATATGTTGTGACTTTGCAAAATGCCGAATTTATCACGGTTTTTTTTCGGGGCAATATTTCTTCATTGGCGGCCCGCGCGGATGACGCCTTCTTTCCATTCAACCACCGCCGCCCCCATTTGTTGCGCGAAATGCCAGTGCTTCTTGACATGCCTGGGCACCCGGCCCGGCGATGTTCCGAGCAAATCGGTCGTGACCAGAATTTCCCCGTCGCAATCCGAACCGGAACCGATGCCAATAGTGGGGACGGGAATTTGTGCCGTGATCTGGCGAGCCACCGGCGGTGTGACCAGCTCGAGCACAATGGCAAAGGCCCCCGCCTCCGCCAGCGCCACCGCATCGGCCATCAAGTTGGAACGTTCCTCCGGTGTTTTCCCTTTGATGTGGTAACCGCCCTCCGCCGCCACGTTTTGCGGGAGCATTCCCAAGTGGCCCAGAAAAGGAATGCCCGCCCCGATGATGGCCCGCACTTGAGGAAGGATGTTTCGACCGCCTTCGGCCTTGACGGCTTCAGCTCCGGCGGCGAGCAAGCGCCGGGTGTTTTCCAGCGCCGCCGCCACGGTGAGGCAACTGTTGAACGGGAGGTCGGCGGCCAGCAAGGCGCGGGGCTTGGCGCGGGCGGCGGAGCGAACGTGATGTTCCATGTCCTCCATCGTGACATGTGTTGTGTCGGGATGGCCCAGGACAACCATGCCCAGTGAATCCCCCACCAGAAGCAGGGGCAGGCCCGCGGCATCGAGCCATTGGGTCATGGCAAAATCGTAGGCGGTCAGCGCGGCAATTCGTTCGCGCCCTTTCATGGCGCGAATGGTTTCGGCGGTCACCTTGAGCGTGTTCATCAAAGCGATTCTTCCCGGCGCATGCTTTGCAGCAGCTCGTCCGGACGGACAGTGGCCGTGCCGATTTTTCCCACGACAATGCCCGCGGCGTGATTGGAGAAAATCGCCGCCTCGACGGGCGACGCCCCCGCGACAATCGCCAAAGTAAAGGACGCGATGACCGTGTCCCCCGCTCCGGAAACATCAAAAACTTCGCGGGCCACGGTTGGAATGTGGAACGGCCTCCGGCCGCGCTGACAGAGGAGCAGACCCTGATCTCCGAGGGTGATAAGGAGCAACGCGGGCTGAAGTTCATTCAACAATTTATCCGCCACCTGCAGCAACGCCGGGTCCTGCGCAGGCGCTTGCGCCCGCGCATCATCCTCCAACCCGGCCAATTCAAAAGCCTCTTTGCGATTGGGCGTGAGCAAAGAGACGCCGGACAGGTCAAGATGATGGGAGGGCTTTGGGTCCACGCTCAACCAGACGCTGCGCTGGCGGCAAAGCGCCTTTGCTTCGTCGAGCAATTGCTGGGTGATGACGCCCTTGGCATAATCGCACAGGATCACCGCATCCGCCGCTTTAAGGCCTCGTTCCAGCCGGGTCAGCAGGCGGAGCGTGGTGGCGCCATCAACATTAAAACGGCTCTCACGATCGACCCTCGCTATTTGCTGGCGATGGGCGATGATGCGCGTCTTGACACTGGTTGTTCGATTCCCGCACCTGAGAAGTCCGCCGCAGCCGATTCGATCATGCGTGAGGACCCTTTCCAACCGCAAAGCCGACTCATCACGGCCGACCACGCCCAGCAGTTGGGTGGCAACATGCAAATGAGCCAGGTTGCGCGCCACGTTGCCCGCGCCGCCCGGAACATAATTCTCGAGCATGAAATCGACCACCGGCACAGGAGCTTCCGGCGAAATGCGCCCCACCGTGCCCCAAAGAAAATGATCCAACATGACATCGCCCAGGACCAAAATGCGGGCGCCGCCGGCCGCTTCCAGCAATTGGCGCACACGGGCGCCGGACAACATGCGCGGCGCGCGCGAATTCGAAGTTTGCAGTTTGATTTTCAATGGAATGAATCTGTTTGATTAATTTAAAAATGCCGTCAATGGACTTGTTGCCTCCGCCGCCGCCTGCGGCGCGCCCAACCCGACTTCAAAAGCATCGCGTCCGGCCTGGACTGCCGCCTGGAAGGCGCGCGCCATCCGGCAGGGATCATTGGCCACCGCTATCGCGGTATTGACCAGGACCGCGTCCGCGCCCATTTCCATCGCTTCCGCCGCGTGGCTGGGCGCGCCCATTCCGGCATCGACAACGACAGGCACCGTGGCCTGTTCGATAATGATCCGGATTTGCCCGCGGGTTTCCAAGCCGCGACTGGAGCCGATGGGCGATCCGAGCGGCATGACGGTGGCAGCTCCGGCGTCCTGCAAACGCTTGGCCAGGACCGGGTCGGCGTTGATATAGGGCAGGACGATAAAGCCTTCTTTGACCAATATCTCGGCGGCGGCCAGGGTTTCGATCGGATCGGGCAGCAGATACCGGGGGTCGGGATGAATCTCCAATTTGACCCAATTGGGCAATCCGGCCGCCACGGCCAGCCGGGCCAGGCGGACGGCTTCGGCGGCGTTCATGGCCCCGCTGGTATTGGGCAGCACCAGGTACCGTTTTGGATCGATGAATTCCAGAATATTGGCGAAGCGATCCCCCTGCCCGGTCAAGTCGGCCCGCCGCAGGGCCACGGTGACGATGGCCGTGCCGCTGGCCGCAATCGCGTCGCGCATCAATTCAGGCGAGGCGAACTTTCCGGTGCCGACCAGGAGACGCGATGGAAAGGTCCTCCCGGCAATGGTCAATGTATTCGATTCCAAGTTCAACGGGACAAGTTTGAAGTTTAAGGTTTAAAGATGAAAGAGCAAAAAGAGCTTGGATTTAGGTTGAGTTAAGGCATAAAACCCACGCCAAGTTTGCATGGATAAACTGATTATGACCCCTGCGCCCGGCGAACGCTTGCTGCGTTTTGTCGGCGATCGCATTCGCTTTAGTCTTCAGACGCCGCAAGGTTTTGCCCGGGGCTGGCGGGCGGTGCTGCGCACCAACCTGGGCAAAGCCGGGCGCCTGCGCCAGGAAATCATCGACACGCACGCGGGGAAAAATCCACTCTCGATCGCCTTCTGGCGCGACGTTCCGCTGCAAGAGCAGCCTTCCGGCGAGTGGGCCATCGAGTTGCCGTTGACGGATGTCGGGTTTTACAGCGCGAAAGCTTACGTCTTGGACCCGCAGGGACGGCAATTCTGGCCGGAGGGACCCGACGCAGGCGTGTCCGTCCACCCCAGCATCTATCGAACGGCCAATACCATTTACTGCGCCTTTCCGCGGATGTTCGGAGCGTCGAAAACGGCGCGCGCGACGCAGGACGCGAAGGTGGAGAAGGAACTCAACAAATGGGACGGTCGCGGTTACGTGGTCATTCCGCCCTCGGGCACATTGCGCGATCTGGCGCGCGAGTTGCCGCACATCATGGACAAGCTGGGATGCCGCATTCTGCAGTTGCTTCCCATCGGCCCAACGCCCGCAACCTTTGGGCGCTTTGGCCGTTTCGGCAGTCCCTATGCCTGCCTGGATTTGACGGGGATCGATCCCGCGCTGGTCGAGTTCGATCAACGAACCAACGGCGTGGAGCAGTTTTGTGAATTGGCCGGCGCGGTGCATGGGCGCGGCGGACGCGTGCTGCTGGACATGGTGATCAATCACACCGGCTGGGGTTCGACCCTTTTCGAGAATCACCCGGAATGGTTCCTGCGCAAGCCGGACGGGACATTCGCCAGTCCGGGCGCGTGGGGAGTCACGTGGGGCGACCTGGTGGAATTGAATCCAGTTTATCTTGAGTTGTGGGAACAGCTTGCACAGGCGTTTTTGACCTGGTGCCGGCGGGGGGTGGATGGATTTCGTTGTGACGCGGGCTACAAAGTGCCGCTGCAGGTCTGGCAATATATCGAGGCGCGCGTGCGGCAGGAGTTTCCCGAGGCGTTGTTCCTGTTGGAGGGCCTGGGCGGGCCGCTGGAGGCGACGAATGCCTTGTTAACCGACGGCGGCATGCAATGGGCTTATTCGGAACTGTTCCAGAATTACAGCGGATTGGAGGTGGCGCGCTATCTGGACTACAGCATCGGCCAAAGTGAGCGCGTCGGCCTTTATATCCATTACAGCGAAACGCACGATAACGACCGCCTGGCTAAGAAGGGGCGGCTCTGGTCGCTCATGCGCAACCAGCTCTCGGCCCTGGCCAGCGTGGCGGGCGGCTACGGATTTACCTGCGGCGTCGAGTGGCTGGCCACGGAAAAAATCGAGGTCCATTCCAGTGGCGGCCTGTCCTGGGGCAGCCAGGACAATTTGCTGGCCGAACTGGCGGAATTGAATCGCCTGTTGGCCAATCATCCCTGTTTTTTTGACGGAGCCAAACTGGAGCGGCTCAGCCCGGAAGCATCGGACGTTTACGCGTTGCGCCGTGTGTCGGCGGAGGGCTTGGACGTTGTTTTGGTCCTGGTCAACACCGACGCGAATGCCGGCCATGCTTTGTCGCTCAAAGCGGGCGAATATGAAAGGTTGGGACGCCCGCAAATCGATTTGCTGGGGCAAAGTCCGCCCGCAATGCAATCGAGCCAGGAGCAGATCGTTTTCAACTTGTTGCCTGGCGCGGTGTTTTGTCTGGCAACCACGGCAAAACCTTTGGGCCTGGCCGGGGACCAGTACCGCCAGGCCCGCGCCCAATCCTCCTGGGCCATCAGCGCCTTGAGCAAGGTTTTGCTGCCCGAGGAGATCGGGCCTTGTTCCTGGCGCGAATTGGCCGGACGAATCCATTTGGACGCGCGCGGATTTCTCGGGTCCCTGTCCAGCTTGGATCGCGCCCGATCGCGGATGGATTTGTTGGGGGCGCTCGACGCTGCGAAGGGAAAGTATCCGCAAGTGGTGACATGGGCATTGCTGGACCGACGCCGCATCACACCCATCCCGCCGGGCCACTGGCTTTTGCTGCAGGATGAGCGTCCGTTCCGCGTCTGGCTGACGCGCCAGGACAGTGAAACGCGGGAGGAGGCCGAGGCCATCGAAGTCCATGACGGTTGCGTCGCGTGCTTTGCGCCCAAGCAACTGGAAAGGGCGGTTGATGCTCAATTGGAAATCGAGCGCTATGCGCTGACCAACCAGAAGGTCAACGCCGCCATTCGATTCCTGGCCGCCGGACCCCTCCTTTCCGAGACGCTGGCCAAACCGCCGGCGGACTCCCTGGTTTTGCTGACCAATGGCCGCGGCGGCATGGCGCGCTTGCGCGCCGATTTGGGCAGGGTCAATTCCAAATACGATTGCGCATTGGGGGCGAACCTCAATGCGGAATTTCCCGTGGACCGGCACATTTTTGCCACACGCGTCCGCGCCTGGATTACGGCGGACGGGTTTACCACGGCGCTGGACTTGCAGAACCTGGTTTCGTTGAAGATCGGGCCGCCTGCCGTTTGGAGTTTCGAGGCCGAGGCGGGCGACGGCAGGACTGTGGAAGTGCGGTTGACCGCCGACATGCTGGATGGCTCCAATACAACTGTCTTGACCTGCGCGCGGCTGCCGGCCTCCCGGCCCGCCGATTTG
>Ga0326727_10024297_pt1 | contig 11478 bp, 9 predicted proteins | sample MB2enrmetagenome_FD_207643 | JGI IMG/M metagenome (GOLD analysis project Ga0326727, IMG submission 207643) | Lab enriched peat soil microbial communities from McLean, Ithaca, NY, United States - MB29MY | ecosystem: Environmental > Terrestrial > Soil > Wetlands > Peat | place: USA: New York... | reverse complement strand
TATTAAACTGAGGTCATTGATGTCAGGGGAGACTAAAATTGTCATGAAAGCCCCAATACACGCCGCAACAGAACTGAGCGACATTTCGAGACCTGCCGCTGTCAAATTCGTTGTATTGTTCGGCATAGTCAGTCTGTTTTCCGATTTCACATACGAAGGGGCCCGGAGCATAACCGGCCCCTTTCTGGCCGTGCTAGGTGCAAGCGCAACAGTAGTGGGAGTAGTATCGGGATTCGGAGAATTAATAGGATATGCTTTGCGGCTAGTATCCGGATACTTCTCCGATAAAACAAGAAAATACTGGACCATAGTCTTTTTAGGTTACGGCATGAACTTGCTGGCAGTCCCTCTTCTCGCGCTGGCCGGCCACTGGCCGATCGCAGCAGGGCTCATTGTTGCGGAACGAATGGGCAAAGCAATCAGAACCCCTGCCCGAGATGTAATGCTCTCATGCGCAGCAGACCAGATTGGCCGCGGATGGGGTTTCGGCCTTCACCAGGCCCTGGACCAACTGGGCGCTGTGCTGGGACCGTTGGTTGTGGCCGCTGTCCTACAGCTCAGAGGCGGTTATGAAACAGGCTTTGCGATCCTGTTGATTCCCGCTCTTATCGCCTTGAGCCTCCTGGTAATGGCGGCAAAGTTGCATCCGACCCCTCAAAACATAGGAACGACCTCTGTGAAGTTGGAGGGTAAGGGCTTTTCTCGTAGATTCTGGGTCTATATCGTAGCGGTTGGGATTGTAGCGGCAGCGTATGCCGATTTTCCCCTCATCGCCTTTCATTTCAAGAAAATGTCTGTCGTTCCGGACAGCTCGATTCCGATATTCTATGCTGTGGCTATGGCCGTCGATGCCGCGGCAGCCCTCTTATTCGGCCGCATTTTTGATCGAATCGGCTTTGCATCGTTAATCGTCGCTGTTCTCTTCTCGTCTTTCTTTGCTCCGCTGGTCTTTCTAGGCGGATTTTATTCTTCGCTTGTCGGCATGGCCCTATGGGGTGTGGGCATGGGGGCTCAATCATCGGTCATGAGGGCCGCGATTGCGGGGCTGGTTCCAACGAACAGGCTGGGTTTTGCCTTTGGGACATTTAACATGGCCTATGGATTGTTTTGGTTCGCCGGAAGCGCGCTTATGGGACTGCTGTATGATGTCTCGCTTCCTGCGCTCATAGTGTTTTCTGTAACAGCTCAATTAATCTCCATTCCGATACTCCTGGCGGCAAGACGGTAACTCCGGCACGGTAAGAGCATGCCATAAGCCATAAATAGAAAGTTGTTGCTTGACTCACAACGGACAGCAGGCGACAATAACTTCATGAGATGGCTTCTTTTTTCGTGATGTTTCAACCCTGACCGTCGAAGACGGGGACATTGACAAGCATGACAGGGGTCAAGAATAGGATCAGGGTTAGTGAATGCGCGTTTTCGGATTTTCATCTGAACATCTGTGATTAGAGGCGGGGCAGGCCTCGGAAGAGGAGGAAACACAAGAGGGAAGAACGACGAAAAGCGCAAGAACCAGGGTAGGCGTCGAGATGATTGTGACTGGCAGGGTTCAGCAAATGTCCTTCTAGCAGAAAGGAGAAGCCATGATTATCCAGCAAGCGGACCTTTTCAAGGACTTGAGTCCCGAGATCGTTAACGAGATCACCAAGATCATGCTCGAAGAGTCCTACGAACCTGGCGAATTAGTCTTTCAGGCAGGCGCTCCAGCTAAGCACTTCTACATCCTGGCTGGAGGAATGGTACGTTTGTTCATAGGACGGAAAGCGGAGATAAGTTATACGGTTAACATCCCGGGCGAGGCTTTCGGATGGACCGGCCTGGTGGATCGGCCTGTGTACACGGCCACCGCGGAGTGTGGGGCCTCCAGCAAGATAATGAAGATCGAAAACGCAGGCCTGGCCAAAATTTTTGAGAAGGACGCCGCCAGCGGCATGATGTTCTTCAAACGGCTGGCTGGAGCTGTTGTCCAGAGATTGATCCATAACTATGAAGCTTTTATCTCTGAGGGGAGCCTCAAAGACGTTACTCCGTCCTACGGATAATTGTAGGCATTGCCAAAATTCTTGTCGTGTTTGCCCCGCTGCACGCGGGGTCCAGTCCTGCGACTCGCGGGACTAGATTCCTACCTTCGCAGGAATGACGAGGAAAACGACATTGTTTTTGGCAACTGCTATAGGAGTTCGGGCACGAGGGGGATCTCACACATTTCAAAGGTTATGCGGTGCAGTGATAAGTCGAGCAAGGTTCGCTGGGTGCCTCCGGGAGCACAGTGAAGTAGTTTTGCTCGGCGTGGATGATACTTCGACCGTAGATATTGCAATATAATTATAAATGAGTAATCATATTGACACCCCCCGAAAATTTTCGACGGGTTCCTGATGGCTTCCTGACGGCACTGGAAAGTAATTACAGACAAAAAAGCAGGGTTTCCAACTCTTGATCCGGAGACCTTGCAATACTTGCAATGACTTGAGCGCTCTTTTTAAGTAACCCATTTTAAGTCCGAGGAGGAGATTTGTATGAAGCGTAAAAGGTGGCTTATCATCGGCGTGATGGCCGCACTGGCGGTCATCACGATTTTTGTCCTCTCATCCAGCGCTATCGCCGGCAAGCTCGAGGACGCTATTGCCCAGACCCCTAAAGGCCTAGAAAAGGGGATGATCGACCAAAACGCTCCGCCCGGTTTTATGGGCATTCCCGGGGCCCCGAGAACGTTTTGGCTCTACGGCATCCTCTGGGGCGTTTGGGTTGGATGGATATTCTCTTCAGTCGGCGCATTCGGTGGGATAATGGCCGGCGTGGGCCACATAACGGTTTTCGGTCTAGCTGATTACGGTGGCACGTTCAAACAGACCAGTCCCACATTAAACAAGTTGCTCACAGATTCAATCCGGGTGTGCAACCAGTATCTGGTGGGCTTGTCAGCTTTAATCTCTTCTCTCACTTACTACCGTATGGGCAGGCTGGTTTTGCCGCTTGGTCTTTGCCTCGCGGTCGGCGGTATTTTAGGCGCGTACCTGATACCCGTTCTCACCGCGGGTAAGATCAACCTCAGTATGTACATTGGTTATTTTGGCCTGGTCGTTTTTGCGGTCGCTGCAGTTCTTTTCTATGAGACCACTCCGCGGGGCCAGGCGAGCAAAAAGGCCGCTAAAGCGGCAGCCAAGGCTTTTGAGGACGCTCACATAAGAAAGACGACCGCGGGCTCGGAACAGGCGGCGGAATGGGCCCGGGGAGTTCATGTAACCCAGTGGGGGTTCACCCGGACAGTGTTCACATTTTATGGTGCCGAATTTTCTTTCAATCCGGTTTGGCCCATTGTGGGGGGCTTCGTTATCGCAGCGATCTCCGCGTTCATCGGTGTCGGCGGCGGTTTTCTTTACGTTCCCTTCCTCACCTCGGTTGCCGGGCTACCCATGTTCATCGTGGCGGGCACTTCTGCACTCGCGGTGCTTGTAAGCATGATAACATCCATCTTTTCGTATATGTTCATAAAGAGTGTTCCGGTAGACTTTGTGCTCATCGGCACGGAGCTGATTGGCATATTCATCGGCTCTGTCCTCGGCCCGGTAACCTCCAAGCACATACCTGAAATCTGGTTGAAAAGGCTCTTTGTTGTCCTCGCAGTCTATGTGGGGATCGGGTACCTTACCAAGGGTTTCCTGGGACACTCGGTGCTGCCCGGTATGTAGCGTGGGGCCGCGAAAACGCTAGACAACAGGAGCCGGTTAATTCCGGCCCTTTGTCCGTGATTCCAATAAAGTCAAGCACTCTATGGATCAAATGCTCCTCACTTTGGACTCTTACGTAATCAGGCTTTACCAACTCACCGGCTACGCACTGGTCGATTTTTTCCTGGGCTCCTTTATCTTGGCGTTCACGGCGATAATAATCGGCGAGGTAACCAGCTCAGTGGCCTTTGGGGCCGTGAAAAAATATATTGAAACTAGCACGGATGAAATGGTCCGCTTTCAGAATTTGTCGATAGACGCTCTAGCTGCTGGAGAGGGTGCAACCTATACCGCGTGCAATAAGCTCGCAAACGACGCGTTCGGCAAAACCTTCTTTATGCAGGTTTCGCTATCCGCCGCTCTGCTCTGGCCGGTCCCCTTCGTTCTTGCTTGGATGCAAAGCCGATTTTCAGACGTGGAATTCCGGCTCATTTTTACTGAGTACTCGGTGGGGTACATTTGCGTTTTTATAGCCCTTTACGCGGCAGCCTATCTCATATTCAAGAGAATCAAACGCAGGCTGCCATATTTCAGGGAAATGACCGTCACTATGGCTGAATATCGTAAACGCTCGAGGGAGATGAAAAGCTTGGCTGATCTTCTTCCGCCGAGAGACAAAATGTGAGCAACATAGGCAGATATCCAAGGAGTTCTTTTGAATGCAAACTACCAAATTCAGCCAGTGCGAAATGTGCTCAGCACGGTGTCCCATAGAAGTCACGTTAAAAGACGGAGAAGTGGAAGGAATCTTCGGTAATCCGAATGTTGGTTCCATAGGAACACGGCTTTGCGCCAAGGGCGCCGCTGCAAAATGGCTTCTGAAGGACACGGAAAAGCCGACCCGGCCTCAGATTCGGGTGGGACCGCGCGGCAGCGGAGAATGGCGTAACGCCTCGTGGGATGAGGCCTATGCTTACATTGCAGACAGGCTAAAGATTATCGCGGAAAAGTACGGCCCAAGGAGCATCCTTGTAGGGTGGAGAGGGAGTTTGAACAACGAGTTCGTCAAGGCGTTCGCCAGAGGCCTCGGCACACCAAACGATTTCACTCATAACAGTGTTTGCCCCCTGTCATTGCATACCGCGTGTCAGGCGACACTCGGAGTCGGAAGAAAGGCCTTGGGCTTTGATATTGAAAATTCCGAGTATGTAATCCTCTATGGCCGCAACATTTATGAATCTCTGACTGTTGCCGAAGTCAGCCAGTTGATGGCGGCCACCGACAACGGAGTCAAGATCGTGACCTTGGATCCCAGAGCTTCCAAGACAGCGGTGCGCTCTTATTATTGGGTCAGAATAAGACCCGGCACCGATTGGGCTTTCAATCTGGCCTTGATGAACGAGATCATCAAACACAGGCTCTATGATGAGACTTTCATTCAAAAGTGGGTCAAGGACTTTGACGCTCTACGCCGCTATGTTGAACCATACACCCCGGAATGGGCCGAGCATGAGACCGACGTGCAGGCCGCTGCTATCCGACGGCTTGCCAGAGAATTCAGCGAGGCAAGGCCAAAGGTGATTTTTCATATCGGCTGGTTTGCATCCCGCTATGTCACAGAATTTCACATGAGACGTTCCATTCTGTTTTTGAATGCCCTAATGGGAAATTATGAGGTCCCCGGCGGATTGTTTTTCAAGAAAGGGCTTGCTGATACCGGCCGCAAAGGAATGAAAGAACTCCCCGAGACGATTGACGCCCCCAAAGGTGATCGTTTCGATTGTGTCGGTCCCGGTAAGAAGTTCCCTATTGTGGACAGGTCGCAAGGCGTAGCACACATGCTGGCCGAAGCAGCAGAAACTGAAAACCCCTACCCGGTGAAGGCACTGATCATCTATCGTTTTGATCCGCTCTATTCGATTCCTGATACCAACACTTTGATCAAGGCGCTGAACAAGTTTGAATTGGTGGTCGATATTGATGTGAATTGGAGTAACACAGCCTGGTACGCCGACGTAGTGCTTCCGGAAAGTCATTTCCTAGAGAGAGGCGACCCTATTCAGGAACGCGAGGGCTTAAAGCCAATCTTAGCCTTGAGAAGACAAGTTGTCGAGCCGGTCTTAGAGACTCGCCCTGCGTGGCGTATCTTTAAGGAATTGGCCGAAAGGATGGGCTTCGGCGACAAGTTTTTCTACAAAGATATAGATGACTATAATCGATGGAAACTCTCCGAAACAGGTATAGATCTCACGGAATTCGATAAGAAAGGCGTGGTGAACCTCTCTGGAGAGAAGATCTATTATGACCGCGAGACAGGACTGAAGTTTAAGACCCCCTCAAAAAAGATTGAAGTAATCTCCTCTAAAATGGAGGAAAACGGCCTGACTTCTCTTCCGGCTTATGAGCCAGTAAAGGTTCCGGAGGGGAAACTTCGCCTCATAATAGGTCGAAATCCGCTATATACCCAAGGTTCTATGAGCAACAACAAATACGTGAAGGAAGTTTTGCCCGACCACCCCATTTGGATCAACAAAGACACAGCTTCAAGATTCGGAATCAAGGACGGGGACAGAATCCTCGTGGCCAGCGAAAACGGGTCGGGTACCGCATTGGCTTACACGACGGATGGAATTCACCCCGAAGCCGTGTTTATCCCTCATGCCTTCGGGAAGCGGGCCTCGGCGCAAAGTTACGCTTACGCTGTCGGACTGAGTGATTCGGAACTCCAGAACACCGCCACCGACTATGTTGGCGGCAGCGCTGCAATGCAGGAGTGCTTTATCACTGTGGAAAAAATGTCCCGGTAGGACCGTTTCGGGCGACTGTGCAGGGCACAATCGCCTCACCAGTATCAGGTATCATGGAGGAAACCATGCTCAAAGCCGTTCAGTCCGACCCTCAGCGAATAGTCGGAGCGACGCCGGATCGGCTTTATTTGTATCATGACCCGCAGAGGTGCATAGGTTGTTACAGTTGTGAACTCCACTGCAAAATGAAGAACAACCTCCCTGTTGGCCCCAGGCTGTGCAGAATCATTGAAATCGGGCCCAGAGTCGGACACAATACCTTGAAAATGGATTTCCATTTCTTGCCGTGCTTTCACTGCGAAAACCCGTTTTGCGTTCATGTCTGTCCGACAGGGGCCATACAAAAAAGGCCCAAAGATGGGATCGTTTTTGTCGACTCCGATCTGTGCATCGGGTGCAAGTGCTGCATAGCCGCCTGCCCGTGGGGCGTTCCACAATGGAACCCAGAAACCGGCAAAGTAGTGAAATGCGATTACTGCATGGATAGAGTAGACAGGGGCCTACGACCTGCTTGCGTCACAGGATGCCTTACACAGTGCCTTCATTTCGGCCCGGTGGACCAGGCGTCGGACTTGTTGCGGCAGCGTTATGCCGAGTCTCTGGAGATGGCGGGAGGTACGACGGGCAGAGTTACATGGATTCTGTAGAGATCCGGCCTCGGCTCATGAGGAGTAGGTGATGAGCGAGAAACTTCTTTTTCCTCCTGGCCCGGCAGCGGACAAGACTCGCATTGTTTACGATTCCGACGGTCTCAAAAGAGAGTCTTCCGCTCCTTGCCAATTGAATTGCCCTGCAGGGATAGATATTCCTTCCTACATTGCTTTGATAGGACAGGGCCGCTATGACGAGGCAATAGAGGTAATACGGGAAGACAACCCTTTTCCGTGGGTGTGTGGCTTGATCTGCCCCAATCCTTGCGAATCCTGGTGTCAGCGACGTTACCTTGACAAGCCTCTCTGTATAAAGGACCTCAAAGGCTTGGCGGCCAAAATGGCCATGTCGAACCAGGGCTACAAGATCCCGAAACCTCAGAATCACTTCGACGAGAAAGTCGCTGTTGTGGGTTCCGGCCCCGCTGGCCTTACAGCGGCTCATTTCCTTGCACGTGAAGGCTACCCGGTGACGGTCTTCGAGGCCTTTCAGGAGGCCGGCGGAATGATGGTGACCGGGATACCCGAATATCGGCTTCCCAGAGAGGTTGTTCGCAGAGAAATCGAGGCAATCCGCGAGATGGGCGTCGAGATCATTTTGAACACCCCTGTAGGCCGATCTTTTACTCTTGATCAACTCCGTAAAGAAGGATACAAGGCATTTTTCCTGGGTATTGGAGCTTGGCAAAGCACAAAGTTAGGCATAGAAGGAGAAAACGATTTTCCGCAAGTGATGGATGTCCTCAGTTTTCTCAGGGACGTCTCATTTGGAAAGAAAATCAAGCCCGCGGACACCGTGGCCATCGTGGGTGGGGGCAACGCAGCAATTGATGCGGCCAGGACCTGCGTACGCCTTGGATGCACGTCGGTGAGCATTCTCTATCGCCGTACAAGGGCGGAAATGCCGGCACACTTCGAGGAGATTATACAGGCTGCGGAAGAGGGCGTTCACTTTCACCAGTTAACAGTCCCAACCAGGATTCTCGGTTCAAACGGCCGCCTGGAATTCGTCGAATGCCTAATGGCGGAACTCGGGGAACCCGACGAAAGCGGGCGCAGGAGACCGATTCCAATCGAAGGGTCAGATTACAAGATGCCTGTGGCCGCGGTGATATCGGCAATAGGTCAAAGGCCGCACGTAATGGATCTGCCTGGTCTTGGAAATCTGGAACTATCCAGGAAAGGGACAGTACAGGCGTTGCCGTACAGCCAGCAGACCAACATTCCTGATGTATTTGCAGGCGGCGACGCGGTCACGGGTCCAGCGACCGTGGTACAGGCGATCGGAGCGGGAAAGAGAGCTGCGCAGGGCATTCATGCTTATTTGAGAAACGAAGTGGTGGAAAAACGAGTCTTGCCGCGACCTCGACGCATGGTAGAACCTATCCGCATGACATATCGCGACAAAGCCTTCATTCAGCGCCAGGAGATACCGCTCATCAACCTTCAAAAGCGAATGACTACATTCGTTCAGGTGGAGTTGGGCCTCAACGAGAGCGCCGCACGTGAAGAAGCAAAGAGATGCATGCGTTGCGACGTGTGCGAGCGTTGCGGGAAATGTGTGGAGGTTTGTTCCGAAAAACTGGGGGTATCGGCCATTCGGTTTTATCACGCAGGTGAAAGCTCATTAATTTTGAAAGATTACGTGCATGGCCTTCCTCACTGTATCGGCTGCGGATCCTGCGTCAATATCTGCCCCACCGGGGCCTTGCAGATTGAAGACCACGGAGACGAGCGGCTCTTGCTCATGTGCGGCACCATCATCAACAAGATACAGATGCAGCAATGTGACGGATGCGGCGTGTACTTTTTGCCGAAAATCTTCTTGCACCATGTCGGGAGCCGCATTAAGGTACCCGGATACGAGTTCCAGCAGAAGTTATGTCCCGAATGCAGAAGGATTGCCCATGCTGCGGGAATGTCTGGACTGGAACCTGATTACAGCCGAGTTCGCCCTTCGGAGGTGAAGGCCCGCGAGGGGTAGACAAGGAGGGCCCATTGGACAGTTCTCAGCTCAAGAAATTTGCCCGCCAGTGTGGCGCAGATATGGTCGGTGTAGCGGACCTGGCTTTGCTGGAAGGCATCGAAACGGAGCCCAAGGATCTGCTGCAAGGGTACTCAAAGGCCATAAGCATCGCGATGGTACTTGCTGACGGAATCATAGACCCTATTGTCGATTCTCCTACACCGCTCTACCAGCAGCATTATCTCAAGGTGAATGCATTGCTCGACGACATTGCGTTGCGGGTCTCGCAACACCTCCAACAGGCTCGAGCCAAAACCCTTCCAATTCCGGCTTCCCAGAGTCTGGACACAACCAATTGGACTTCGTACATCTCACACAAGGCGGTGGCTGTCGCGGCCGGCCTCGGCTGGCAGGGCAAAAGCCTGTTGGTTGTAAATCCGGAGCATGGGCCACGGATCAGGCTGGTCACGGTCCTCACGGACGCCCCCCTTGATCCTGACAAGCCCATCAAGAACAGATGCGGCAAGTGTCCAGCCTGTTCGGAGGCATGTCCAGTTCAGGCAATAAAGAACGTGAACACCGATTGGCATTACTCCGATCGAAACGAAGCGCTTTACTTCAATCGCTGCGTCGCGAAGGTCACTCAGGAATTTACAAAGCTGCCGTTTATCGAAAACCCTATTTGCGGCGTCTGCATCAGGGTGTGCCCCTGGGGCACGAAGAAAAAACGCCGGGATTCCAAGATTGGTAGAACTTGACAATTTCTTGTCTGCTTCTTACATCCCTGGTTGGAGGCCGACATGGATGAAGGTTCGGAAACCCGGCAACTTTCATGGGAATTGGTGGACAGCCGCGAAGACAGAAAATACGGGCTTTTCTCGGTTTGCATCAACAGAAACAGATCCCCCAGAACAGGAAAAATTCACGAATTTCAGGTTCTGAAGTCTCCTGACTGGGTGGCGATCGTGGCTGTAACTCCGGATAATCAGATTGTCATGGTGAGACAGTACCGCCACGGTACAGGTGAGCTATCCCTGGAGCCTCCTGGTGGACTCGTCAAAGAGAATCAAAATCCTGAGCAAAGCGCACGAGAAGAACTCGAAGAAGAAACCGGCTACCAGTCTTCTGCAATGGAGCTGCTTGGCTGGATGCACCCTGTGCCGGCGATCTTCACAAACCGTTTCTATGTCTATTTGGCTCGAAATGCCATGCCCACAGGCTACCTCAACCCTGACGAAACAGAAGAGATGGAGACTGTTCTCGTCCCTCTTGATCAGATCAGGGATTACATAAGATCAGGCAAGATCACCTGTTCGGTGGTTATCGCAGCCCTGTACCTTTTCCTGGATCTCGAAGGAAAGTAAGAGGCTTGGCAGACGATGCCATGAAAGCTTTTGCCATAAAGAAATCATACTTGATAAAATTCGCTCAAGCTTTCAAATCGTCGCCTCGGTGCCTTTCATTGGCCGATTACGTTAGTAGATGACAACCCGACATGTGTAGGATGTGGTGAATCCGGCATTTTGCGGGATGAACCGAATCGTTGGCTGCGGGAGATACGGTAGTCGTTGACGTGAACATGGATTGCAATGTCATTTTGATTCAATCTCTTTATCAAGCATGAGGGAGGAGCGAAATGGATGTGAAAGTCTTCGGTGTGGTTGGGGCCGGTCAAATGGGGAGCGGCATTGCCCACGTGGCGGCAGCGTCAGGTCTTACGGTGATCATGAACGACATTAAACAGGAGTTCGTAGACAGGGGACTACAGGCCATCGAAAAGAATCTCGGTCGGGCGGTATCTAAAGGCAAAATGACGGAAGAAGAAATGGCTCAAATCCTGGGACGCATCAAGGGCAGCACCAACCTCGCAGATTTTGGAGAAGCGGATTTCGTGGTAGAAGCGGTCCTGGAAGATTTTGAGCTGAAAAAGACCGTGTTCAGAGGTCTTGACGCGGTAGTCCCCTCGGGACGAATCCTTGCCAGCAACACATCGTCCATTTCCATAACCAAACTTGCCTCGCTAACGAAAAGACCGGAGAAATTCATCGGCATGCACTTTATGAACCCGGTCCCTGTCATGAAACTGGTGGAAATCATCAACGGTCTGGCAACAGGCCAGGAGACCACGGCTCTCACAGTGGGACTAGCCAGGAAATTCGGCAAAACTCCTGTGGAGGCCCAGGATTTTCCAGGATTTATCTCAAACCGCGTTCTTTTGCCCATGATCAACGAGGCTATCTACGCCCTCTTCGAGGGTGTCGGGACGCCCGAAGCCATTGACGAGGTCATGAAACTGGGCATGAATCATCCAATGGGTCCACTCACCTTAGCTGACTTGATCGGCCTGGACACTTGCCTGGCTATCATGAATGTCCTGCACG
>Ga0326727_10024296_pt1 | contig 11478 bp, 11 predicted proteins | sample MB2enrmetagenome_FD_207643 | JGI IMG/M metagenome (GOLD analysis project Ga0326727, IMG submission 207643) | Lab enriched peat soil microbial communities from McLean, Ithaca, NY, United States - MB29MY | ecosystem: Environmental > Terrestrial > Soil > Wetlands > Peat | place: USA: New York... | reverse complement strand
AGCCGTGGCATCGGTGATCCAGGTGCGAGCCGAAGGATCCGGACCGCTCGCACAGCTCTTCGACCTCATGATGATCGGCGACTTCGTCTCGCTGCACGTCGCTTCGCGCGAGGGGATCGACCCCGGGCCAGTCCCGGTGCTCGTAGAGGTGAAGCACCGCCTCGCCGCGTCGGGCCGGCAGGCGCCTGGATAGGGCGTGCCACATGATCGGTGGGCGCACCAGCGGGGATATCGCGGACCCAAGCCTCGCGAGTCTCGGCCGCCAAAGGATCGCCTGGGCGGACGACGACATGCCCGTGCTCAGATCGATCCGCGAGAGGTTCGCGCGTGAGCGGCCGCTCGAGGGTCTCGTCGTCGGGGCCTGCCTGCACGTCACGACCGAGACCGCGAACCTCCTGAAGACCCTGAGAGCCGGCGGGGCGACCGTGCTCGCCTGTGCCTCAAATCCCCTCTCGATCCAGGATGACGTGGCCGCTTGCCTCGTCGCCGACGAGGCCATCGCGATCTTCGCGGTCAAAGGCGAGAGCCAGGAGCGCTACTACAGCCACGTCGACGCGGTGCTCGACGGTCATCCGCAGCTGACCATGGACGACGGCTGCGACCTCGTTTCACGCCTGCACGAGCTGCGCCCGCACCAAACCGAGGAAGTGATGGGAGGCACCGAGGACACGACAACCGGTGTGGTACGCCTCCGGGCCATGGAGGCGGCCAGCGTGCTGCGCTACCCGATTGTCGCCGTCAACGACGCCGAAACGAAACGACTCTTCGACAACCGGTGCGGTACGGGTCAGTCCACGCTCGACGGCATCATCCGCGCCACGAACATCCTGATCGCCGGCAAGCGGTTCGTCGTCGCCGGTTACGGCTCTTGTGGCAGAGGGGTGGCAGCTCGAGCGAGGGGCATGGGCGCCCTCGTGATCGTCACCGAGATCGATCCTCTGCGGGCACTGGAAGCGGTCATGGACGGGTTCCGGGTCGAGCCGATGGCGGTTGCCGCTCGCGAGGGCGAGGTCTTCGTGACCGTCACAGGCAACAGACACGTGCTGCGGGCCGAGCACTTCGCGGAGATGCGCGACGGCGCAATCCTGGCTAATGCTGGTCACTTCGATGTCGAGATCGACCTCGTCCACCTCGAGGCGATGGCCGAGGGCCGGCGACAGGTCGTGCGACCGATGGTCGAGGAATTCACGGTGAAGGCACCTGACGGCGCCCCCCGGCGGATCCTCCTTCTCGCGCAAGGTCGCCTCGTGAACCTGAGCGCCGCCGAAGGACACCCGGCAGCAGTGATGGATGTCTCGTTCGCCAACCATGCGCTCGCGGCCGAATGGTTGGCTCGCGATCGCGCCAAGCTGTCGAACCGCGTCTACGGAGTGCCTGCTGCGATCGACGCCGAGATCGCAAAGCTGAAGCTGGAGACGATGGGGACCGTCATAGACGAGCCCACGCAGTCCCAGCGGGCCTACTTGGCTTCCTGGACCTCCGGGACCTGATCGCCGGCGTGGAGCTGCGTGCCGGCCGGGACCTGAGCGCCGGTGCGTAGACTCGTGACGATGGGCTGCGCGGGTCTGTGGTTGCAAGTCGATGCCAGTCGCAGGCGAAACGACCCACGTAAGGCGACTCGTGGTCGCTGAGCATGGTGCGGTTTAGATGTAAGCCCTGCCCTGTGCGGCACCGGTTGGCGGTGCCGGCGGGAGAAGGGACCAACCGTGATCTCAGGTGCGGAAGGGGCGGCGCCTTTCGGCCGTCGGCACCAGGCACGGGACACCCTCAGCAGGCGAGTGTGGGGTCAAAGACCAGGTCAGCCGCGCGTGCCCGTCACCGGTTCAGCGAGTCCCTGATGGTAAAGGAGCTGCCCCATGGAGATCACGGTGCATACCCGCCACTTGGACATCCCGGCTGGGCTTCGCGAGGCCGCAGTTGAGAAGGGGCAGCACCTCGAGCGGGTCCTCGAGGGGACCCAGCGGGTGGAGATCGTCTTCTCGCAGGACCATGCGGCGCGCGACAACGGCCATGTGACGTGCGAGATCTCGGTCGTGGCCCGCGGTCGCGTCGTGCGCGTCCGGGCGAGCGGTCATCTCGCGAATTCTGCGCTGGAGGCTGCCATCGCCAAGGAGGCGCAACGGCTGTCGAGAATGCAGGACCGCCTCGTGCAACGCTCGCGGCCTCGTCACGGTGCGGTGGGCCAGCGATCAAAGGAGCTTGCGGACTGAAAGACCTCCAGAGCCCCGATCCGTCCCGCGTAGTGATCGTGGGTCCCACTGCCACCGGGAAGACTGCGCTCGCCCTCGAGCTGGCCCGGTCGTCCCGGGACCGGTACGAGCTGGTCTCGGTAGACGCGATGGCCGTGTACCGAGACCTCGACCTTGGTACAGCAAAGCCGACGCTTGATGAGCAAGCCGTCGCGCCCTGGCACCTCATCGATATCGTGGATCCGTCGGAGGAGTTCTCGGTCGCCGCGTTCCAAGCCGAGGCGCGCCGGGTGCTTTCCGGGATCGACGCTCGTGGGCACTTGCCACTGCTCGTCGGAGGCACCGGTCTCTACCATCGAGCTGTCGTGGACGGGCTTGAGATCCCGGGCCGCTTCCCCGACACGGCGGCCGAGCTCGAGCACCAGGCTGAGCAACCTGGCGGCCTGGCGGAGTTGTTCGCGCGCCTCAAAGAGCTGGATCCGGTCGCGGCGAGCAGAGTCGAACCAGGCAACCACCGCAGGATCGTTCGAGCTCTCGAGGTCACCCTTGGAAGTGGGCGACCCTTCTCCTCGTTCGGGCCCGGCCTTGTCAGTTATCCGGCGACCAGCTCGATCATCATCGGGCTCGAGCTCGACCGCTCCGAGCTCGACCGCAGGCTTGCCGTGCGGTTCGAGGACCAGCTCATTCGAGGGTTCCTCGACGAGGTCCGGGTGCTCGCGACTAGGCCTGCCGGGTTGTCGCGCACGGCCCGTCAGGCGATCGGCTACCGGGAGCTGCTTTCGCACGTCGAAGACGGTGTCCCGCTCGAGCAGGCAAAGGCCGAATCAGTTCGCCGGCTGCGCGCGTTCGCCCGCCGACAAGAGGCTTGGTTTAGGCGCGACCCGCGTGTGGTCTGGGTTCGGGCTGACCGGAGCGATCTCGGTGACGCAGTGCGCGCCTACATCGGCGATACCGTCGCGGCCAGGGCCGTGCGACACTGATGAGCGTGTTGACGATGGTCAAGTATCACGGGCTCGGGAACGACTTCCTGGTCGCGCTCGACGGGCGAGGGCTCGACGCGGCTGGCGGTGAGCTGGCCGGCGACACACCGGCTGAGCCCGGTAGCTCGAGGCCGACCGCCGGAGCGGATCATGTCGGTGAGCTCGCCCGGGCACTATGTGACCGGCACACGGGCATCGGGGCCGACGGGCTCTTGGTGCTGCGGGCTGCCGTCTCGGGTGGAGATGTTCGGATGGAGTTGCGCAACGCGGATGGAAGCCGTGCCGAGACGAGCGGCAACGGCCTACGCTGCTTCGCCCTCGCTGTCATCGAGGCCGCGCTCGTCAGTGGCCCCGAAGTCGCCATCGAGACCGACGCCGGTGTGCGCCGGGCCGTCTTGGGCCGCCGCGACGGGCCCGGTTGCGCCGACGTCTCAGTCGAGATGGGGCGGCTGAGGGTCCTGTCGTTGACCCCTCTCGCAGACGAGTTGCTCCCGGGCTCGGTGGCACTGCCGTGGCCTGCCTGGTTCGTTGATGCCGGCAATCCCCATCTCGTCTTGCTCGCGCCCTGCATGGAAGGTGTCTTGATCGAAGCCATCGGCCCGACGCTCGAGAAGATGCGTTCCGGCGGGCAGAACGTGGAGATCGTGACCCGTGGGCCTGGCACGGGTGAGCTGTCGCTCGCTGTGTGGGAGCGCGGTGTCGGGGTCACGCTCGCTTGCGGAACTGGCAGCGTGGCCGCAGCCGCCGCCCTGTATTCCGCGGGGATATCCGCTGACCGAGTGCTCGTCCACAATCCGGGTGGGACCGCCGAGGTGATCGTTTCGGGGGACGATCCGCTCGCTGTGGTGGCCAAGCTTGCCGGCCCGGTCCGGCGCGTCGCCCGGATCGAGGTCGATCCTGCCGAGCTCAAGCGGTCGACAGCGGTCATGGTCGCGCCGTGAAGCTGGCGACGACCACCCTCATCGACCGGAGGTTCCGGGAGAAGATCGTGCTCGTGGGGATGGTCGCGTGGCCGCGCACCGTGGAGGAGGTCGAGGCGAGCCTCGACGAGCTTGCCCTGCTCGTGGACACGGCCGGTGCGGACGAAGCAGCCCGCGTCGTGCAGCGGCGTGAGGCTGCGGACCCGGCGACTTATATCGGCCGGGGCAAGGCGGAGGAGCTTCGCAGGATCAGTGAGGCTGTGGATGCCGACACGGTGGTCTTCGACGACGAGCTGACGCCTGCCCAGCAGAGGAACCTAGAGGCAATCCTCGGGAGGACCGCCATCGACCGGACGGCCGTGATCCTCGACATCTTCGCCCAGAATGCCCACACTCAGGAGGGCCGAGCGCAGGTCGAGCTCGCGCTGAGCAGGTACCGGCTCCCGCGCCTGAGGGGAAAGGGCCTCGTACTGTCCCAGCAAGCGGGCGGGATCGGGACCAGGGGCCCAGGTGAGACCCAGCTCGAAGTCGATCGGCGGCGTATCATGCGCCGCATCCGTAAGCTCGAGGTCGAGCTCCGAGATCTCGAGTCGACGCGCCGGACACAGCGCAAGGCGCGAAAGCGCGGAGCGCTGCGAACCGTGTCGCTCGTCGGCTACACCAACGCCGGCAAGTCCACTTTGCTCAATGTCTTCACGGATGCCGGCGTGCTCGTCGAGGACAAGCTCTTTTCCACGCTCGATCCTCGGACTCGACGTCTCGATCTGCCCGGAGGCGAGTCGGTGTTGTGCTCGGACACCGTCGGGTTCGTGCGCAAGCTGCCTCATCAACTGGTGGATGCCTTCCACGCGACATTGGAGGTCGTCGGGTCCTCCGACCTTCTCGTGCACGTCGTCGACGCCTCCGCGACCGATCCACTGGCGCAGATCGATGCGGTTCATGCCGTTCTCGCCGAGATCGGCGCCGATGAGGTTCCCGAGCTCCTGGCGTTCAACAAGTCCGATCTGGACCGTCGCAAGGCTGGACGGCTCATGGCTTCGCACCCCGGCTCGGTTGCGTGCTCGGCGCTCACCGGGAGGGGCGTGCCTGAGCTGCTCCGAGCCATTGCCGATCAGCTCAGGATCGCGGATCACGTGGTGGACCTCGCCGTGCCTGTGGCGCGCGGTGACGTCGTTGCAGCAATCCATCGAGAAGGAGAGGTGCTCGGCGAGCGCTATGAGGGAGAGAACGTGTTGGTGAGGGCTCGCCTGGACGAGCGCGGGGCCCGGCGCTACGCCGAGTTCGTGCAGGACTGACCAAGATCCCGGTGCTCGAGGTGTCCGGCGAGAAGGCGCAAGGGGCAGGGACGAGCGAGGACGCGGAAGCTGGTTTCGTGCCTCCGGCGTATCCCTACGACAAGTTGGCCGAGATCGCGCAGATCGCGCAGGGTCACGAAGGTGGTGTCGTCGACTTGTCGATCGGCACTCCGTGCGACCCCCCGCCGGCTCGAGTCCTCGAGGCACTGGCCACTTCTGGAACCGAGCGCGGGTATCCCTCGTCGCTCGGAACCGCGGAGTATCGGGAGGCCGCCTTGGCGTGGATGTCCCGCAGGTTCGGGGTCGATGCCGCCGAGTTGGCGATCGCGGCGTGTGTCGGGACCAAGGAGCTTGTTGCCGGCGTGCCTCACTGGCTGCGCCTGCGGACGCCCAAGCGCGACACCGTGTTGTGCCCGCTTCTTGCCTATCCGACCTACGAGATGGGCGCGATCCTTGCCCGGTGCCGTGCCGTCGCGGTGCCGACGCGGCCGGACGGGACGATGGAACTGTCGTCGATCTCGCCAGAGGACGCGGCCCGGGCATTGTGCCTGTGGGTCAACAGCCCCGGCAACCCCGCAGGCCAGCTCGAGGACCTGGGAGCCGTGGCGAGGTGGGGTCGCTCTCACGGCGTGCCGGTCTTCTCCGACGAGTGCTACGTCGAGTTCACCTGGACTGGGCCTGGCCACACGATCCTCGAGCACGGCCCCGAGGGGGTTGTTGCCGTCCACTCGCTGTCGAAGCGGTCGAATCTCGCAGGGCTACGGGCCGGGTTCTTCGCCGGGGACGCCGATCTTGTCGGGTACTTGTCGCAGTTGCGCCAGCACTCCGGGTTCATGGTTCCAGGACCTGTCCAGCACGCCGGCGCCGTGGCGCTGGGCGATGACTCTCATGTCGACCGACAGAGAGCGACATACCTGGGGCGACTGAAGCATTTCGCCGAGGTGCTCACCGACATCGGGATCAGCGCCGGGATCCCCAAAGGGTCTTTCTACCTCTGGGTGGCCGTTCCTCGGGGTTTCGCTGCGCTCGGCGCGTCACGCGAGCCGAACCCGGCGTGGGCCTTGACGAGGTGGCTTGCCGCCCACGGGGGCGTGCTGGTCGCACCAGGAGACACCTACGGGTCGGCTGGAGCCGGCCACGTCCGGGTCGCGCTCGTGCAGCCAGACGATCGGCTCGAGCTGGTGGCCCGGAGGCTTCAGGCGACAAGGATCAGTTGAGCAACTTCGACCTGAGCAGATCGAGAACCTGGTCCATCGCAGCACGGGTAGCGCTGTCGTCGACGTCGCGCAGGTCTTCGGTGAGCACCGAGTGCGCGCCTTTGCGGTAGCCCTCTCGATTGCCGGGCCCCGAGTCGATATCGACGGCGACGAAAGCGTCGCCCAGCTCCTCGCGCAGCCTCGCGAATCGCTCTGGTGGCACCGCCTTGTCGCCCGAGAAACGCAAGCCCAGCACGCACACGTCCCCCGCTCCGCATCGCTGTCGCACGCGTGCCAGGTCCTCGTCACCGATGCCGAGGTCGCGTCGGTGGGCCCTGGTGAGCGGAAACGGGAGCGCAGGCTGGGAGAGCACGGGAGCGACCACCACGTCGTCGACCATCATTGCCAGAGCAAAGCCTCCACTGAGGCACATTCCGACGGCCCCGACCCCGCGGCCACCACAGGCCTCGTGCTCGGCCCGGGCCAGGACGCGTAACCACGCTGTGATCGGGCTGGTGCGGCCCAGGGCGAAGGTGGAGTACTCCCGTGACGCGCATACGCCGGAAATGGTCCTGGCCATGAGCCTCGATGTGGGCTCGGCCCCTGGAACGCCGAAGAGATGAGGCAGCACCGCGGTGCAGCCGATGGCGGCGACCCGGCGAGCGAAGGCCGCGACCAACGGCGTGATGCCCGGGATCTCACTCATGACGATCACCGCGGGGCCCGCGCCGGTCCGGTAGACGTCGCGTGTCGTACCGCGCGCTGTGAAGCTCGAGCAGCTGAACCCCTCGAGCGTGCCTTGGGGAATGGTGGCGCCTCGCACACCACGAAAGCTACGCGATCGTTGGCCTTCAAACTGCGGTCCCGAGCCACCGCCCAGCCGACCGGATAACCTCGAGGCGATGGAGGACTTGAGCTCCGCAGTCTTGGAGCTGTGGGGGCGCCGCACGCAGCTGTCGCCCGCCGATGCCGACGCGTTCGAGGTGGTCGACGCAGCGATCGAACTTCTCGACCGCGGTGAGGTCCGGGTCGCCGAGATCGACGCCGAGACCGACCAGGTGGTTGTTCACGAATGGTTGAGGCAGGCCATCTTGCTGCTATTCATCCTCTCGGGGCTCAAGACCGTCGAGTACGGGCCATTCGAGTACACCGACAAGCTGGCTTTGAAGCACGGTCTGCAGGCCGCAGGGGTGCGGGCGGTTCCCGGTGCTTCGGCTCGACGCGGCGCATTCTTGGGGCGTGGCGTTGTGTTGATGCCGAGCTACGTGAACATTGGTGCACGCGTGGGGGCCGGCACGATGGTCGACACGTGGGCCACGGTCGGGTCGTGCGCGCAGGTGGGGGAGCGGGTTCACCTCTCGGGGGGCGTCGGGATCGGCGGAGTCCTCGAGCCCCCCAACACCCGTCCGGTCGTCATCGAGGACGACGTTCTCATCGGCAGCCGGTCGATGGTCACCCAAGGCGCGCGCGTCGGGCAGGGAGCGGTACTCGGGGAAGGGACGCTTCTCAACCCGTCGATCCCGGTGTTCGACGCATGGTCGGGTGACGAGCTCGGGCGCGGGTACGTGCCAGCGTGGAGTGTCGCTGTTGGCGCGATGCGGCGCAGACAGTACCCCTCCGGCGAGTTCTTCCTGCCGTGCGTGCTGGTCGTCCGCAAGCTCACACCCGGTGAGCGCCACGACAAGGCCATGCTGAACGAGATACTCCGCGAGCACGGGGCCTCGGCATGAGTTCCTCGGGAGCCACCCTGCTCCAGCTGACGGCAGAGCTCGTCGACATCCCGTCGGTCAGCCACCATGAGGACGGGGTCGCCACCTTCGTGGCCGGAGCGCTTGGCGACGCCGATCACCTCGTGACCACCCGAATCGGCAACAATGTCGTCTCGCGAACCTCGCTCGATCGCTCCCGCCGGCTGCTCATAGCCGGTCATCTCGACACCGTGCCGCCGAACGGCAACGAGCGTGCGGTCCTGGACGACGACCGCTGCGCGGGGCTGGGATCCGCTGACATGAAAGGTGGCGTCGCGGTGATGATCGAGCTCGCCAAGCGCGCGGTCGCGCCCGTTGTCGACCTGACTTACGTCTGGTACGCCTGTGAGGAGGTCGACCAGCGTTACTCGGGCCTGATCGAGATCGAACGCGCCGAAGCGTATCTTCTTGTCGCCGACGCGGCGGTGCTCGCTGAGCCCACCTCCGGCGTCGTCGAGGCCGGCTGTCAAGGCGTACTGCGCATCGCCGTGCGCCTGGGCGGTGAAAGGGCACACACGGCCAGATCCTGGATGGGCGTGAACGCAATCCACCGCCTCGGGCTGCTTCTCGATCTCGTCGACGGGTTTGACGCGCGCATGCCCAAGCTCGACGGCTGTGAGTACCGCGAGTCCCTGCAGGCGGTCCGGGTCGATGGTGGCGTTGCGAACAACGTCGTGCCGGATGAGGTGCGATTGGTCCTGAATCATCGTTATGCCCCTGACCGCACCAAGGACCAGGCCTTCGAAGCGATCTGCGAGCTCTTGTCACCGGTGATCGACAAGGAGCTGGGAGACCAGGTCGATCTCGAGGACTTCTCGTTGGCGGCAGCGCCCAACCTCGACGATCCGCTGCTTGCCGCGCTGGTCGCTGCCAGCGGGAGCGCGCCGCGGGGCAAGCTGGGTTGGACCGACGTGAGCTACTTCAGCGCTCGTGGAGTGCCCGCGGCAAACTTCGGCCCCGGCAATCCTCAGCTCTCCCACACTGCGGGTGAGTGGATCGGCCGGGACGACCTCGAGCTCGTCCTGGCGAGCTTCGAGAAGCTGGTCTCCAACCAGCCTTGAGCGCTGTCAGGTGCTTGCCGAGCTCAGAGGCGCCGTAGCACGGTGACGACCTTGCCGTAGATCACGACCTGATCGGCGGCGAGCTCCATCTCGGAGTAGGCGGGGTTCGCCGGTACGAGCACGACCTTCGTGCGCCGCTTGCGGAGTGTCTTCACAGTCGCCTCGTCGTCTCCGATGCCGGCGACGACGATGTCACCGGAGTCCGCGTCAGGCTGGCGACGCACCACGACGAAGTCGCCGTCCAAGATGCCGGCCTCGATCATCGAATCACCGCGGACCTTCAGCATGAACAAGTCACCGGAGCCGGTGAAGTCCTGCGGGATAGGGAGAAGCTCCTCGACCGATTCCTCCGCGAGCACTCCGGTGCCTGCCGCGACGTGTCCTATCAATGGGACGTGGGCCACCGGGCGCACGCGGATCGCGGCACCCGAGGACGGCTCCCAGCTCACGATGATCGCTCTCGGCTTGGTCGGGTCCCGCTGAAGGTAACCCTCGCGCTGGAGCACCTGCAGATGGGTGTGGACCGTGGACGGCGACGTCAGGCCGACCGCCTCACCGATCTCGCGCACCGAAGGTGGATAGCCCCGCTCGCGGATCTGCTCCGCGATGAATTCGAGGATCCTGCGCCGCTTTCCCGCCAGGGTTGCCTCGGACATTCGTGCTCCTCCCGTTCAGACCGCCGTTGCGGTCTCCGCGGCACCAGGCTAAGCCGCGACGAGTGTCGAATGCAAACACCCGTTCGTGAAACAGGCGTTCGCTTGGAGGCTTGACAACGAACACGCGTTCGTGGTCTGATGATTGTGTCGAACATACGTGCGCCGGCGTGAACCGTCGGAAGTGACAGGGTCGGCCGGATCCCGGCCGGTTCTTCGAGAGGCTCGAGGAGGGGCAGTGGGAGCACTGGCACACACCGACCGGCAAGCTCCGGGATGGCTCGGCGAGACCAGACCGAATCGCCTCGAACGCGCGCCGGCGCGCCGAAGACGACCTACCCAGCGGCGCGAGACGAACTGGAACGTGCTCGCGCGCGAGATCGTGCCCTTCCCGCCACCAGCCGAGCTGTCCAAGAGCCACCCGGGACACCGTGCCGCGCGCCGAAGCGAGCTTGCCAGGACTGCGCGTGCTGTTCCCGAAGGCTCGGCCCCATCTCGTCTCGCCGGCGGCAGCAACGTGCGAGTGGATGACGAGTTAACTTCGAGGCGAGCCGCCGTCGACACCGTTGATGCGACACCGGCGCTTTGCGGGGCCGTGGACCGTGCGAGCTCCACGAGGTCCCGGCAAGCTGCCTTCTGGTCGCGAGGGTTGCGGCGCCTCCTCCCCGGCGCTGCCACCCTCGCAGTCTTGCTGAGCGTCTGGTTCGGCGCGGGAGCACTGTCAACCCTCCGCCACCCCGCGTTGACGGTGCCGGTCGCAGCGGTGAAGATCCCCGGGGGTTACCTGTACGTCGCTCGTACTGGTGACACGTTGTGGTCTATCGCCTCCGAGCTGCAGCCCGGCGGAGACCCGAGGCCGCTCGTCGCCGAGTTCGAGCAGCAGCTTCACGGTGCCGAGCTGGTCGCGGGTGACCGGCTCATCCTGCCCTGAACCCGCACCTGAGCCGGCACAGGCGCAATCCGACCTGCCGGCAGGCGACGCTGCGCATGGTGCTGTGGTCGTCTGCCCAGTTCGAAGGAGGAGTACGCCGCTGAACGCCGGATCGGCGCTACGGTCAGTTCGTGCGCTGCCCGTGGTGTGGGGCGACTGAGGACCGGGTCGTGGACTCACGCGAAGTGGAACAGGGTGAGGCGATCCGCCGGCGTCGCGAGTGCATCTCATGCGCACGTCGGTTCACTACCGTCGAGCGGGTGAACCAGGCCGTGCTGTGGGTCGTCAAGCGATCGGCTCATCGCGAGCCCTTCGATCGACGAAAGGTGATTGCCGGTGCCCGCGCAGCCTGCAAGAACCGGCCGGTCGAGCCCGAGCAGCTCGAGGCGTTGGCTTTGGCGGTCGAACAGACGGCCTGGTCGCTGGGGCCCGAAGTGCAAAGCGAGCAGGTGGGACTCACGGTGCTCGAAGGCCTGAGGCAGCTCGACGACGTGGCAGCTGTACG
>Ga0326727_10024293_pt1 | contig 11478 bp, 10 predicted proteins | sample MB2enrmetagenome_FD_207643 | JGI IMG/M metagenome (GOLD analysis project Ga0326727, IMG submission 207643) | Lab enriched peat soil microbial communities from McLean, Ithaca, NY, United States - MB29MY | ecosystem: Environmental > Terrestrial > Soil > Wetlands > Peat | place: USA: New York... | reverse complement strand
GGGCGATGACCTTGCTGGAGCGGGTGATGACGCAATTGCAAGAGGAGTATGTGGCCTCGGGCCGGGCGAAGCTGTTCGAATACCTGCAAAGCTGCCTCGCCCGGGAAGAGTCCGCCCTGCCTTACGCGGAGATTGCGGCCCGCCTGAACCTCACGGAAGCCGCCGTGAAGATGGCCGTGCACCGGTTGCGCGCCCGTTACCGCGAAATCCTGCGCGCCGAAATCGCCCACACCGTCACCTCGGCAGAGGAGGTAGAGGAAGAAATCCGACATCTCTTCTCGGCGTTCGGGCCGTAAGCAAGGCGGCGATTGCGCCGAGGGCGCCAATGGCTGCCTATTCGCGGATTTTCAGGTTGCGGAACCAGACCTCACTGTTGTGGTCCTGGAGCAGGAGGTGGCCTTGGAGCTTGGTGCCGAACCCGGCAGTCGTCTTGAACTTGCTGGCCGCCACCGCCGCCCGAACGGCGTCGCTGCCGCACTCGTATTCCAGCACCTTAATCCCATTGAGCCAGTGCTCGACGTGATTGCCCTTGACCAGGATGCTGGACTGGTTGATCTCCCCTGGCGGCCGGGTGGGGGGAGTGACAGTGGGCTTTAGCACGTCGTAAAACGAGGCAGTCACATGTTTGCCGTTGGCCAGCCGGCCGTCCGGCTCGCGTTCGTCATCAATCATTTGGTATTCATGGCCCAAGGCGGCATTGCGGGTTTCGGTGACGAAATACTTCACGCCACTGTTGCCGCCCGGCGCCAGCTTCCATTCCCAGTGCAGCTCGAAATCGCCGAACTCGGCATCGGAGATGATATCGCCGCCGCCTTTGCCCAGGCAATGGAGCCAGCCGTCCTCGACAACCCAGCCTTTGGCGGGAAACGATGGCTTCTTGAAAGTGCGCCAGCCCTCGGTGGTCTTCCCGTCGAAGAGTAGTCTCCACCCGGCGGCCTTTTCACCATCGGTGAGTGTATTGGGCGTCGGAGCCGCAACAGCCTCAACGCCCACGAGCAAGAGCCCCAGCGCACTGCAGAAACCGAACACGGAGTGATTCATCAAAGGTACATTTGGGATGCGATGTGGGCGGATGGCAATGAAAAAGTGTGATTGCGCAACCAATTGCAGTTGGTTCACTTTCGCTGCCTTGAGATTGAGTCCCCCAGCGGCCGGCAGGTTATCTCTGGCGGCTACGACGCCGAGCGACACGGTCGCTCCCATCAACCACAAGGTTTGCCTCTTCATACGCCCCAGTTGAAAACCGCGTCGACACAAGAGTTGCGCCAACCAAAACCGCTTCATCGTACCGCGTCCAGAGCCAATCACCCAAACCGCCGAGCGAGCCGCGCCGGCGCCACACGGCAACGCCTCCACCCACGTATGGGGTGAACACCCTATGGGAGAGTTTCTTGAGCAAGCCATAATATGGGTACCATGCCGGAGCGGGTGGAACCCATGACCCAAATCTTCAAGGCGGTTGGCGCCGGGGAAGAGCAGGCGGCGGAGAAGCTGCTGCCGCTGGTCTATGAGGAATTGTGCCGGTTGGCGGCGGCCAGGATGGCTAAGGAAGCGCCTGGCCAGACCCTTCAACCCACGGCTCTCCTGCATGAAGCCTGGCTGCGGCTGGTGGGCTCCGGCGAGTACCAATGGAACAGCCGCGGCCATTTCTTCGCGGCGGCGGCGGAGGCCATGCGGCGCATCCTAATAGACCGTGCCCGCAAGCGCGGGCGTGCTCGCCACGGCCACGGCCTGGTGCGGCTGAACCTCAGCCAGGTGGACGTGGCCCTCACCAGCGATGACGACCTGCTGCTGCGTGTGGATGAAGCCCTGGACAAACTGGCTAAGGAGGCGCCCGATCAAGCCCAACTGGTTAAGCTGCGTTTCTTTGCCGGCCTGAGCATTCCCGCCGCCGCCGCGGCCTTGGGCATCGCGCCGGCCACGGCCAAACGGCACTGGGCCGTTGCACGCGCCTGGCTGTTCACCGAACTGCAGGCTGCCGGTTGAGTCGGCCCGCCAAGGAACTTGTCGCCGGCCGCGTGAGCCGTTTGGGGTCACAAAAGCGCCACTATTAGCTGAGCACAGCCATCCAGCAATGAGCGCGAACTTTGAGCGGATCGAGGCGGTCTTCAGTCAAGCCGTCGAGTGTCGCCCTGAGGAGAGGGCCGCTTTCCTGGCCGGCGCCTGCGACGGGGATGCCGAGCTGCGGGCCAAAGTCCAAGCCCTGCTCCAGGCGCACGAGAGCGCGGAGGGCTTTCTGCCCGCAGAACCACGGAACCAGGCCCCGGCAGGTCCGATTGCCGAACAACCCGGCGACCGCATCGGCCACTACAAACTCCTCCAACAAATCGGCGAAGGGGGCTGCGGCGTTGAGTATGTGGCGGAGCAAGAGCACCCGGTTCGGCGCCGGGTAGCGCTCAAGATCATCAAGCCGGGGATGGATACCAAGCAGATCGTGGCCCGCTTCGAGGCCGAGCGGCAGGCGCTAGCCCTGATGGACCATCCGAACATTGCCCGGATCTATGATGCGGGTGTTACCGGACCTCCGCTTTCTTCGCCCGGCGAAGGGAGTCCATTCTCCACTCTTCACTCTGCACGGTCCGCTTACCATGGCCGGCCCTACTTCGTGATGGAACTGGTCCGCGGGGTCAAGATCACGGATTACTGTGATCAGAACCACCTGCCCACCCCGCAACGGCTGGACCTGTTCATCCAGGTGTGCCGGGCGATCCAACATGCGCACCAAAAGGGCATCATCCATCGCGACATCAAGCCCTCGAATATCCTGGTGACGATCAACGACGGGGTGCCGGTGCCCAAGGTGATTGACTTCGGGATTGCCAAGGCCACGCAGGGGCGGCTGACCGACCAGACGCTGTTCACCGCCTTTGAGCAGTTCATCGGCACGCCGGCCTATATGAGCCCGGAGCAGGCGGCGATGACCAGCCTGGACATTGACACCCGCAGCGACATTTATTCGCTGGGAGTCTTGCTCTACGAGTTGCTGACCGGCCAGACGCCGTTCGACACCAAGGAGCTGTTGGCAGCGGGCCTGGACGAGATGCGCCGGACGATATGCGAAAAGGAACCGCAGCGGCCTTCGACCCGTTTGCGTCGGACCGCTCTCACCACACCGGGCTCTGCCTCCCCGCCTCACTCTTCACCTCTCTCCAGCGATCTGGATTGGATCGTGATGAAGTGCCTGGAGAAGGACCGGACCCGGCGCTATGAGACGGCCAACGGCCTGGCGAGGGACATCGAGCGGCACTTGAACCATGAGCCGGTGGTGGCGCGGCCGCCCAGCGCGCTCTATGAGTTTCAAAAGGCGGTGCGGCAGCACTGGGTGGGTTTTGGGGCGGCAACGGCTGTGGTGGGGGCGCTTGGGCTGGGCGTGGTGGCCAGCTCTTGGGAAGCGGTTCGAGCAACGAAGGCCCATTCGGATGAGGTGGCGGCGCGCCAGCGGGCGGATCGGGCTGCGCGTGTCGCCACGAAGGCCGAAATTGCCGCGCGCGTGGCAGAAACAAACGCCCTCCGCCAGGCTTACTCCGCCAGCCTGCTGAGCGCGTCCGAGGCGCTTGAAAATGCGCAGATTGCCGCGGCACGGCATTACCTGGACAGCGCGCCAACAAACCTCCGCGGCTGGGAATGGCGGCACTTGTCGAGCCGGCTGGACCTGACGACGCGCGTCCAGGAGCGCCCACGATCGGAGCATGCGCAAGTGCACGTGCTGCCGGATGGGCGGTCGTACTACGAAGTCTGCGCAGAACCCACGAATTGCATCCAGCGCTGGGACATTGACACGGGCCAGTGCCTGGCGACGATCCCAACCGGCCATGCCTGCCGGCAATCGTGGCTCATTGTGGGTGGAACGCAACTGGTCACGCGGACCGGCGATACGGGCAGCAAGACTAATACAATCCAGGTGTGGGACCTTTTCAGCGTGGGACGCGGCTCTCGTCGCAGGGGGCTCCTGCAGGGTTGAGCGATGTTGCGCCGGACGGCACGCGGGTTGCCTACGAGTGGGAGGGGAAGATTGTTGTCATGGACACGAAAACAGGCGCCACGAAAGTATCCCCGACGGCCATAATCAGCGCCTTTCCCACCGGAGTCCTCGGCGGGGTCCCCGTCTGCTTTCAACCAGACGGACGGCGTTTGGCCGTTTGCACGTCGGTAGGAGAGGTCGCTTTGCTCGACACCGATTCGCTCGAGGTGCTTAGCACATTCAAAGCGCACAAGAATCGGGTATTGTGCATGGTGTTCAGTGCGGATTCTCGGTGGCTCGCGACGGGGTCCTTCGACAAGACCATACGCATCACCGACGTCGCCGCAAATCCTCCCGCCGAGGTGGCTACGCTGCGCGGTCACGCCGGCTGGGTCTGGGTGTTGTGCTTCTCACCGGACGGGTCGCTGCTGGCCTCGTGGGGTCAGGATCGAACCCTCCGTCTGTGGGATACCCGGAAAGGCAGTCCCCGAGGCGTGTTCGAGTCCGACCGCGCTGACCCGAGTTTTCTTTCCGATGGCCAGACCCTGATCAATGGCGACGCCAAAGGAGTTCGTTTCTGGGACGTCCGGTCATCCGAGGCCTGGGTCCTTCGCGGACATCGGAGCTTCGTGTATCCCGTGCTGTTGTCCCCGGACGGAGCCACCATTTACTCTGGCGGCTGGGACGGTTGGTGGGGGCAGCCAGGCTCGCTGCGCTTCTGGGATGCGGCCACCGGCGACCAGATCGCCGCCACGGGGGCCGCCGATGGGTGGTCCGCGGCGCCGCGTTATCGGTGGATGGCTCCCGTCTGGCGGTCGCAGTCCACGGGAGGCCGAAAGAGACGTGCTGCCGCATTGAGGTCCTGAACACCGCGACGGGGACAACGGTCGCTTCGATCCCGGTGAAGAGTGGTTGGATCGACTCGTTAGCGTTCGACCCGTCCGGCCACAACGTTATCTGGGTTGACAGCGGCCAAGGCGTTGCAAACATTGCCGACGCCCGGACGGGCGTGATTCGAAAATCGCGACGAATGCTCTGCGGGGGCATCCCCCACGTGGCATGGAGTCCCGACGGTAGAACCATCGCCGTCCAAAATGCAAACGAGCCCACGCTCGACATTCTGGATGCTCAATCACTGGAGCCGGTTCGCCAACGGAAGCACGGTCACAGCGCCGGGGTCGCATCCGTGGCGTTCAGCCCCGACAGCCGGCGGATCCTGACAGCCTCGGAAGACGGGATCGTGCGGGTCTGGGACGCGGCGACCGGCAGGCGGCTGCACGACCTGGTTGGACACGGCAAAGAGGTGCTGTGCGCCGTGTACAGTCCAGACAACAAGCGTATCGCCAGCGGGGGCAGAGACCAGAACATTCGCATCTGGGACGCCGAGACGTTTGAGCAGGTAGCGCGGCTGGGCGGCCACGACGACTATGTCTTTTCGCTGGCGTGGCGGGCCGACAGCCAACAGCTCGTCTCCGGTTCCGGCGACTACACCGTTCGCATTTGGGACACGCAGCCGCTGAAGGACCGCATACAGGCGCGGCATGACCGGCAGGTCATTCTGGCGCAAGTCGAGCCGACGGTGCAGCGTTTGTTCCACGAACTGGGCGATGCCAGCAAGGTGGTCGAGCGGGTCAAGGCCGATGGGTCGCTGAGCAGGAGTGCGCGACAGGTCGCGCTCCAGGTGGTGCTGCGGACTTCGCTCGAGCAGCAGAAAAACTCTGCCCAGCAGCCTCACTCCTAGCACGGAGGATGCCCGGCCCCCGCGACGGCTTGTTGGAGGAAGAACAGAACCCGCTCGCCAAGCAAGGCAGGCTGGCAGTTTCCAACTTCGCTTACAGGCACGGTTGGATTTGACCAGATTCCCATCGTTGTCGGCAAAGACCTGGGCGATTGGTGCTCACAACCTAACGAGGGAGGCATGAACGCGGTGGTTGCCTGGACGGGTAACAATCCGCAGGCGCGACCGGTCCGGAGCCGCCTGGCGCTCAAGATCATCAAACGGCTCCTTCCCCGGCTTGGCTAAGGAGGAAAGTTCATAAAGTGTTATGGATAATGGGATACACAAACAACGCGGTCGTGCCGCACGCGGCGTGTGGCGCTTGCCCCCGCGTTCCCGGCGCCACTCGGTCACGCCGCCCCTAGTCTCCAAACGTCGCAGGGCTCAAATTTCGCCCTGGGGACACACCTCTGGGCCTCGGTCGCCTGACCCCAACCCCGCAGGGGGAAGCTTAGGAGACGGCGGGGAACCTCGCCGGGGCCTCGCCGTTACCTCGCCATAGTACCCTCGTTGGCCAACGAGGGTACTACGGCGAGGTAACGGAGAGGCCCAGGGGGGAGTCCAGGGTGACCGCGGCCCCGTCCGCGGGGATGGCCGCCAGCACGGCAATGCGGGAGGGGCGAGAATCTCGCCTTTTTCGAGAGCCACCCCCCAACCTGACGACGACCGGCCGGTTAGAACATGGCGCGTTTACCCGGTGGGTGAAGAGGCCCATTTAAGCCGCTTACCCCTCGACCCGCCCCAGACGTCGCTGGTCCCATACAACAGGCCGAAGTTCGCGTGAGCCGGTTTCGGACAAAAAAGCGCACTAAGAAGTAAAGGCCCAAGCCCGAGACCGGCAGGGGCAGTGAACAACTCGAAAACAGGATGAGCCCTTTATGAGCGAAGCCCGTGTGCAACACAGGCATTGATGAAAACGCGGAACGTAGCGCATTTAATTGAAAACATGGAAAGGAATTAACTATGGAATCCAATCACACAACCCCCATCATCCAACGCGCCACGCTCCGGCGGCTGCGCCAAACTGATCGCACTGCGGCCGGAGGCGTTTACCAGGCCACCAGCGGCGGCCTTGCCGCCGCCCTTTGCCTGCTCACCCTGCCGCTGCTGCTGGCGGCGACGGGCAGCGCGGCGGCCACAGTGCGCTACGTGAACGTCAACAATGCCAACCCCACGCCGCCCTACACCAGTTGGGCGACCGCGGCCACGAACATTCAGGCGGCGGTCAATGCGGCGGCGGAGGGCGACGCGATTGTCGTGACCAACGGGGTTTACACCCCCGTCACCGTGAACACACCGCTGACGCTGCAAAGCGCACACGGCCCGGCCGTCACCCTAATCAATGGCGGTGGCACGGCGCAGTGCGTTTACCTTACCAACGGCGCGGCGATGGCGGGCTTCACCTTGACCAATGGCTTCGCCGGCACCTACGGCACCTACGGCTCCGGCGGCGGCGTGTATTGCCTATCCCAACCCCACGCTCGTGCCAGGGGGTGATGGCAATTTGTATGGGGCAACTTACGGCGGCGGCACCAATGGCGGCTTGGGCACCATTTTCAAAATAACGCCCACCGGCATTTTCACATCCCTGTTCTCGTTCGACAATACGAACGGGGCCACGCCCCCGGCACCCCTGGCGGGAGATTCCAGCGGCAACTTTTACGGCACTACGTATGCCCGCGGCGCCTACGGCGCGGGGACGGTGTTCAAGCTGTCTGCCGATGGTGTATTCACGACCCTTTACTCCTTCACTGGCGGGGAGGACGGCAACCATTGCTCCGACGGGTTGCTCCCGGCCAGCGACGGTAACTTGTACGGCGCAACCCAATTTGGTGGCGTCTATGGCTTCGGCACGGTCTTCCGCATCTCGTTGGAGGGCACGCTGGCGACGCTAGTCCAACTTGACGGCTACCAGGGCGCCGCTGCCTTCGGCACGTTGATTCAGGGCACCGATGGCAATTTGTACGGGATCACCGATTTCGGAGGCACCAACGGAGTGGGCGTAATTTTTCGGCTCAGCATAGATTCCCCGCTCCAAATCACCCAACAACCGCAGCCGCAACAGGTCTTTGAGGGCGACGCCGTTGCCTTCAGTGTCGCGACGTTCGGCAGCGTGCCCGTTTCCTATCAGTGGCGGCAGAATGGGACGAACCTGGTGGCTGGCGCCAACCTGGCTGGCGCGAATGCACGTGTGCTGACGCTCACCAACGTGGACGTGCCGGACGCCGCCCTTTATTCCGTCGTGGTCAGCAACGCCTATGGTGCAGTGACCAGCGCCGTGGCACGGCTGGAGGTGATGTTCTCACCCCCGTACATTGTGTCGGGCCCCGTGGACCAGACGGTGCTGGCGGGCAGCAGTGTCACCTTTAGTGTCGAGGCTGGCGGTGACGGACCCCTTTCTTTCCAGTGGCAGGAGAATGGAACCAACCTGGTGGATGGCGGTAACCTCTCCGGCTCGACGACGGCCACCTTGACCTTGACGGCGGTCACCACCACCAACGCCGGGACCTACTCGGTCATGGTGAGTAACGCCATCGCCGCCACCTCCAGTCCCGGCGCAACACTGGCTGTGGTTCCCGCCACCTTACTCCCAGCGAATTTGGTTTCGTTGCATTCATTCAGCGGTGGCACCAATGGGTTTAACCCTTTTAGCGGGCTGGTCCAGGGGGCCGACGGCAATCTCTACGGCACGACGCTCAACGGGGGCATGGGAGACGCGGGCACGGCTTTCAAGCTCTTTTTGACGGGCACGTCCTTGGTCCAGGACGCGGCTTTTCATTTTTGTAACCTCCAGGAATTTGGATTCTTGGCGAAGACCAACGCATGGAGGCGCTCAGGGCCTCCGTTTTGACGGGCGAATTGCTGCTGGTAGCGCCGCACACTCCAGCGGGTCTTTTGGGTCTGCACCTGTCTAATCGCCGCCTGAGCCATGCTGACGGCCAAGCGGCGAAACATCCCCAGAATCAACGCCGCATTGGGGGTGCGCACCCGGCTGCGATCCTCGTCGAGCGGTACATCCAACGCATGGTGCAAACGGCTCTCAATGACCCAGTAGCCGCGCTTGAGTTTGATCCAGCCCAGCGCGTCCAGTTGCTCCAGAGCTAGGCTGCTGATCAAGTACACCGTCTCGGTAGTCTTGTGGCCGTTGCGCCGCACTCGCCGCTTGAGTCGCGCAATGAGCCGGGCGCCAGGGAAGCCCACCTGCTCGGGCGTCACCTCCTGGCATTCCAAGACCCGAATCTCCCGCCGACTCCGATTGTGTTCGCGCGTCAGCGCGCGCGTCTGCGTCGTGGGCCGAGGGGGAAAATTTCCCCGGCGTCAGCAGAGTCGTCAGGGTTTGAACCAGTTCCTTCTGGTTCTCTTTGACCGTCAGCGCGTAGTCGCCCCCGCCCTCAAAGAGAATTTGTTGCGCGGTTTCCAGTTGGGTGTGTAACGCGTCGGCCAGCGCCGTCTTGTGGGCCAGTTCCACTTTGCCCAGCATTTGCCGGGCGGCGGGAATCTCGTTGCTGCCTTCCTGGACCGGCACGGTGCCCAGCCAGCGACCGCTACCGTCCACGGCACTGACCAACTCGACGTGCGCATGGCGTAGCGTCTTGCCGTCCACGATCACCAGCTTGTCCTGCGAAGGCCCCAGCACCTGTTCTTGCCACAGCAACAACGCCCGTTCCAGCGCCGCCGCGTCGATGCGCGGCAACAGCCGCTTGAAGGTGCTTTCGCCCGGACAACGAACGCGCGTGGTGCCCCGTTTGGTCCGAAAACCCAGCGCGCGCAACTGCCCCTGCGAAAGGCTCGCCGCATACTCGGCCAAATCCTGCGGCCCGCGCCGCACGCCGCTGAACATCGCCAAGGCCAGCAAGGCCAAAAATCCCGCAAGGGGATACGCCAGCGCCTCCTTGCTGCGGAACTCCGGCACCTCGGCGCGCAGGTGTTCGACCAGGCTGCGCATCCCCGGGGCTTTGGCCGTGCAATGCGGCCTGGCTTTTTCTTCCACGTTTCTCCACTCCCGCGGCCAGGGCTCCGCGCAGAGTTTGCGGCAGGCGTTAGGAACCAGTTCCCGCACCCAGATTTGCTTGGGCCGCTCATGCTTCTGGTAGAAATCCTCGGCACTGCGCTTCCAGCCGGCGGTCTGCCCGAGTCGGTTCCAGCCGCTGGCCTTATAAGCGGTGCCCTGATAGAGATGGGGATCGACAAACGTTTCAGCCAGTGCCACGGGATGGCCCCAACTCTGTTCCCAGTCTGGCGAGAGCCGCGCCAGCATCAGCTTCATAAAACGGCTGATGAGATTGGGACACTGGCAGACTGGCAGCACCAGCAAGCGCGAGTTATTGACCACCAGCGGCAGGCGCTTGCGCCGCTGTTCCTCGTCCCAGCCAATGAAGCTGTCGCGCGCCTTGAGGTGCAGCGCGGCGGCATTCCAACTGGCCAGAGCCAGCCACTGGCCGCGATATTCGGCCACATAACGCAGATGCTCGCCCACCAGTTGGGCGCTCTTCAAATAATGATGCTCGGTGATGAGTTGATGGAATCGCTCGACCTGATCAGCCGGCACGGGCCGTACCACCAGATGGATGAGAATCTCCTGTTCGTCGGGCGTGGGTTGTCGGAAGGGTGCGAATTTTGGTTTCATGCCCGGCAGCATAAAAAAGTGCGGCTGGGTTGTCCCGTAAAATCGTCCAACCCATTCTCCGCCAGAGAGTTGCCGCTGCCCAAAAACGCGCCCTACGGGCGTTGGGCGCAAATCAGTTCTTGAACAGGCGGACGATGAGGCTGAGGTGCATGAGTACGTTGAAAATTGCCGCAGAACCCCTATGCACCACGGCGAGCGAACCCAATCTGAGCGCGGGATACGGATTTGGACCACCAGCAGCGATTTGGCGCCATCGGGGCGCCGAGAATCCTTGGCCACGGAAGTACCTGGGTGCCAATGAGATGCGTTGAAACTTTTGTGATGCGGCTGTCAGATAACTGTAATCGGGCCGCCCGCGATGCCCTCGCTCACCCCTACCCTGCCGCGTGCGGGTCTCCCCGTAGTCTCACCGTAGCACCTCTGATCGGGGGTCAGAGGTGCTACGGCGAGACTCCCACGAGACTACGGAGAGACTGCCGCCCAATCAGCGGGGATGGGCCGGGAGGGTAGGGGGTGGGTGAGGGGCCAGAGGCTGGCCTTCTTGGGGAGCCAACCTGGGCTGGAGGTGTCAATCGAGACTTGTCTTCTTTCTTGTTGCCGCCAGGGCAATTTGGCTTAAGCTCATGTATTGTGAAAGGGCACCCGAAAAGAAGCAGTTGCGTGGTGGCCTCTCCCAGCGGAGGCCGGCCACCTGAGCTCGTTTCCCAAAACGGCTTCACCTTAATCGAACTGCTGGTCGTCATCGCCATCATCGCGATCCTGGCCGCCCTGTTGCTCCCTGCACTGGCGAGCGCCAAGCGGAAAGCCCAGCGCGTCCAATGCTTTAGCAACCAGCACCAGATCGGCTTGGGCTTCCAAATGTACGCAGATGACGCCAACGGCTTCTTCCCGGTCCAGGACGGCTGGGGCGCCGGCGGCGGACAATTGCCACCCACACCGGATATTTCGGGTGACGCCTCCGATTACGGGGGCCAGGTTGCTCAAACCAACCGCCCGCTCAATCGTTACGTCCCCAACGTTAATACCTTCCATTGCCCGGCCGACAAGGGCGACCCCCTCAATCCCAGTGCGAAGACCTGCTGGGACGGATGGGGCAACAGCTATCTGGTAGAA
>Ga0326727_10024292_pt1 | contig 11478 bp, 10 predicted proteins | sample MB2enrmetagenome_FD_207643 | JGI IMG/M metagenome (GOLD analysis project Ga0326727, IMG submission 207643) | Lab enriched peat soil microbial communities from McLean, Ithaca, NY, United States - MB29MY | ecosystem: Environmental > Terrestrial > Soil > Wetlands > Peat | place: USA: New York... | reverse complement strand
GTCAAACTCGCCGGGAAGGAGTTCGTCGGGGACCAGCGAGAGCTCTACCTGTTGGAAGAAACGCCGGCAGCGGAATCGCCTTACGAGCGGCTTTTGGGCGACGCCATGGCCGGCGATGGAGCGCTATTCACCCGTGAAGATGCGGTTGAGGCCGCTTGGGCGGTAGTCGATCCCGTCCTTAAGACCCACCACCGGGTTCGCCCCTACAAGCGCGGCAGCTGGGGGCCGAAGGAGGCCGACGTAGTCATTGCTTCCGACGGCTTTTGGCACAACCCCAAACCTAAGGAGGCATCCGGAGGATGAGCCTGCCGCAGGTGGGTTTCTGTCCGCCCTGATCGCCGTCGGCCAATGCGGCCAAACCAATGGCGCACCGTTTTGTCCAGGAGAAGAAATGATGAAAGCGACCCAACAACTCCACGAAATAGGCCAGAGCCTCTGGCTTGACAATATCACTCGCGAACTCCTGACCAGTGGCACGCTTCGCACCTACATTCAGGAGTATTCGATCACGGGACTCACCTCGAATCCCACGATCTTCGATCATGCCATAAAGAACAGTGACGACTATGACCAAGCCATCGGCCAAGAATTGCCGGAAGGCAAGCCGGGAGAAGCACTTTTCTTCGATCTGGCGCTGGAGGACCTGAGGCAGGCCGCGGACCTGTTTCGGCCAATTCACGACCTGACGAACCGCGTCGACGGCTGGGTTTCCTTGGAGGTCTCGCCCCTTCTGGCACACGACACGCCGGGCACTCTCGCCGCCGCTAAGGCTCTGCATACGCGCGCCGAACGGCCCAATCTTTTCATTAAAATCCCAGGTACGGAAGAGGGCCTGCCCGCCATTGAGGAGGCGATCTTCGCGGGAGTTCCGATTAACGTGACCCTTCTATTCTCCCGCGCTCAATATGTCGCCGCCGCCGGGGCTTATCTGCGTGGCGTTGAGCGACGCATCGCTGCCGGGTTGAATCCGGAGGTCGGGTCCGTGGCTTCAATATTCGTCAGCCGCTGGGATGTCGCAGTGGCCGACAAAGCTCCCGAGGCGCTGCGCAACCAGCTTGGCATCGCTGTTGCCGGCACTATCTATCAAGCGTACCTGGAGTTGTTGAGCAGTCGGCGGTGGCAGCGCATGTACAATGCCGGCGGTCGGCCCCAAAGGCTGCTTTGGGCCAGCACCGGCACCAAGGACCCGAAGGCATCCGACACCCTTTACATCCAGGCGCTGGCCGCCCCGATGACGGTGAACACGATGCCTGAAGAAACATTGATTGCCTTCGCCGATCACGGCGGTATCGGCCCCATCATGGCGGCGGACGGCGGTGATGGCGAAAAGGTTTTGGACCAGTTTACCAAGGCCGGCGTTGACGTAGACGCCTTAGGTGCCCAACTTCAGGAACAAGGGGCCGAATCGTTCGTCAAGTCCTGGAATGACCTAATGGAGTGCATCGAGTCCAAGAGCAAGGCGCTTAGAGCTGCTTGAGCCCGGAAGTCGAGGCAAGACCATTCGGGTAGGAAGCCACTTGCTTAGGATCCAGTATGGAAATGTTAATGAATAAGATTCTTCTGCCGGTTGACTTTCCCAACGCCCCGGTGGGGGTGGTTCATCAGGCCGCGTTTCTGGCTCGTCATTTCCATTCCGAGATCATCCTGCTGCACGTGGTGGCGCCACTGAGCTTTCCCGCCGGTGTACTGGAGAGTGGGGACGAACTCACCGCCCGGGATTTGCACGCGCGCATCGTCCTGCGAGTTCAGAAAGACTTGGACCAAGCGCTGCGGCCGGAGCTTGAGGGGATTGCCGTCAGACGCTTGTTACTTAAAGGCGATCCGCCGCGCGAAATCGTGCAGACTGCGCGCGATGAAAAAGTAAGCTTGATCGTGATGTCCAGGCATAGTCATGGGGCATTCTACCGGTTTCTGCTGGGTTCGGTGGCGGCGAAAGTGCTGCACGAGAGCGTTTGTCCGATTTGGACCGATACTTACAGGGAAGAGGCGCTGGAGCGTGAATTCGCCATCCGTAACATTCTTTGTGCGGTTGATATGAGTTCTCACAGCCGCAATACCTTATCGCGGGCTGCGCAGATTGCCGCGGAGTTTGGCGCGAGGCTTACGCTCGTTCACATCACCGATGGGATGGAGAACTATGGCCCTGGTGGGTCCTACGTCGACCCCGCGTGGAAGGAAAAGATCGTCGGCTTCGCCGCCGAAGAGGTCGCCAAGCTTCAGCAGGACGTGGGCACCAAGGCCGAAGTCATCATCGACAGCGGCAATGTCCCGGAGGTGTTGAACCGGGCGGCAGAGCAAACAAAGGCTGACGTCCTGGTCATTGGGCACATTCCCTCCGGCGGTCATTTGGGGGCCAACGGTAGTGGCTATGCGATCATTCGCGAGTCGCGCGTCCCGGTCCTGAGCGTCTGAGTATTCATGTTGTAAAGCGATCCCAAAACCATGGGAACACCCAGCTCAAATGGCAAGGCAGGGGTATTGGTTGGCGACCCTGGAACGGAAGGCTCCAAGGGGGCGACGCCACCGGCTCGCCCGGAGAAGCCTGCGATTCCCGCGAAGGTGAAGAACCAGAATATTCGTGTTTCGCCTGCTGTCCTCGACGCCGCCCGGAAAGACGGTGAAGTCCTGCTCCGGGACTTGGGAACGTCTTCGGCTGGGCTGACGCAGTTGGAGGCGGAAAAACGCGCGCGCACGGTGGGTCCGAATGAAGTCGCACAAGAGAAGAAGCAAGGATGGCCCATCCGCCTTCTGAAGATCATCCGCAACCCGCTGGTCATCCTCCTCACAATTTTGTCGGCAATATCCTTCCTCACCGGCGACGCGCGCGCCGGCTTTGTAATGGCGGGGATGGTGGTGTTGAGTGTGGGACTCCGCTTCTGGCAGGAAGCCCGTGCGGACGACGCCGCAGAAAAGCTCAAGGCCATGATCCATGTGACCGCGACCGTCGTTCGGGACGGCGCGGCGGGGGAGATACCGCTTCGAGATTTGGTGCCTGGGGATATCATCAACCTGGCTGCCGGCGACATGATCCCAGGCGACGTGCGCCTGCTCACTTCAAAAGACCTCTTCGTAAGCCAGGGCAGCCTCACCGGTGAATCGCTCCCGGTGGAGAAGATTCACGATCCCCAAATCAAAGAGGAAAGCTCCCCCACAGAGCTCATGAACACATGCTTCATGGGGACGAGCGTAGAGAGCGGCACGGCGACGGCGGTTGTGGTCACGACGGGGTTGCAAACCTACCTGGGCAGCATGGCCCATTCGATCACCGAGGAACGGCCGCAGACGAGCTTCGACCAGGGCCTCAACCGCTTTACCTGGCTCATGATGCAGTTTATGGCCGTGATGGTACCTGTGGTTTTCTTCATCAACGGCTTCACCAAGCACGATTGGAAGGGGGCCTTCTTCTTCGCCCTGGCGGTAGCCGTGGGCCTGACTCCTGAAATGCTGCCCATGATCGTCTCCGTCTGCCTCTCCAAGGGCGCGCTGGCCATGAGCCGCAAGAAGGTGATCGTCAAGCGGCTGAACTCCATCCAGAACTTCGGGGCCATGGACGTGTTGTGCACCGACAAGACGGGGACGCTCACCGAGGACCGCGTCGTCCTGATGCGCCATTGCAACGTCGCGGGGCGGGAAACGGATGACGTGCTGCTGAACGGGTACCTAATCAGCTATTTCCAGACGGGACTCAGAAATCTGCTTGACCGGGCAATTCTGGATAGTACTGATTTCCACGCGAAGGTGGCGGTGGAGAAGTTCAAGAAGCTGGATGAGATTCCTTTCGATTTCACCCGACGCATCATGTCGGTCCTGGTGGCGGAGGCTGACGGTAAAGCCGTCCTGCTCGCCAAAGGAGCTCCGGAAGAGATTTTCCTCCGTTGCTCGCAATTTGAACTCGACGGCAAGCTTTCCCCCATGACGCCGGACCAGATGACCGGTCTGAAGCAGGAATACGATGACCTCAGCAATGACGGTTTTCGTGTGCTGGCCGTGGCGACCAAGGAGCTGCCGGGGAAGCAGATTTGCACAAAGGATGACGAACGCGATCTCATCCTCAGGGGGTACGTCGCGTTCCTGGACCCGCCCAAGACCTCGGCTGCCCGCGCCCTCGCGGCCCTGCACAACCATGGCGTAGCCGTAAAAATCCTCACCGGCGATAACCACTTGATCAGCCGCAAGGTGTGCAAAGACGTTGGCCTCTTGGCCGACCCCATGCTGGAGGGCGGCGAAATTGAGAAAATGTCGGACGCCGAACTAAGCGAGGCGGCGGAGAAGACGGCGCTGTTCGCGCGCCTCTCTCCCGCGCACAAAGAGCGGGTGATTCGCGTCCTCCGCGCCAGGGGGCACGTGGTGGGATGCATGGGCGACGGAATCAACGACGCACCCGCCTTGCGAGCGGCGGACGTCGGCATCTCCGTCGACACCGCCACGGACATCGCCAAGGAATCGGCGGACCTGATCTTGCTGGAGAAGGACCTTATGGTGCTGGATGGAGGCGTCATCGAAGGCCGCAAGGTCTTCGCCAACATCGTGAAGTACATTCGCATGGGAGCGAGTTCCAACTTCGGGACCATGTTCAGCGTACTGGGGGCAAGTGCCTTCCTCCCTTTCCTACCCATGGCCCCGATTCAAGTGTTGACGAACAATCTCCTGTACGACTTTTCGCAGGTGCCGATCCCCGCGGACGCCGTGGACGAAGAGCAAGTAGCCAGGCCGCGGCCCTGGAACATCGGGGAAATCAAGCGGTTTATTCTCTTTATCGGGCCCATCAGCTCGATCTTCGACTATACGACCTTCTTCGTCATGCTCTATATCTTCAAATGTTGGGATCCTTCCCGGGCGTCACTCTTTCAGACCGGCTGGTTTGTCGAATCGTTGATGACGCAGACGCTGATTATCCACGTTATTCGAACCAACAAGATTCCCTTTTTCCAGAGCCGGGCAAGTTGGGCCCTGACCGCCACGACTTTATCAATCATGGCTTTTGGAATGTTGCTGCCGTATTCTCCCGTGGCCTCGGCGCTGGGCTTCACGCATCTCCCGCGAATGTACTGGCCAATCCTGATGCTCACGCTGCTCGCCTACATGGGCCTTACGCAAATTATCAAAGTGTGGCTATTGCGGATGCGATGGATCTAAACCGGAATTTCCGGCGATAAAACAGGGGAGTTTTCCTGAGTTCCGGCAGCTCTCAGATCGAGGAAGCCTTATGAGGTCAATAGTTGGCGCGGAACTTCACCACACGGGACGGATCGGGTGGCTGCGCGCAGCGGTTCTGGGCGCGAACGACGGCATCCTTTCAACATCGAGCCTGGTACTCGGAGTCGCTGCTGCCCATGCGACTCACAGCAACATACTGGTCGCAGGGATCGCCGGTTTGGTGGCGGGAGCAATGTCCATGGCGGCCGGGGAGTATGTGTCTGTCCACTCGCAGCAAGACACCGAGGAAGCTGAATTGAATCTTGAGCGTACGGAACTTCGAGAAGACGACAAGGGCGAGCAAAAGGAACTGAGCGCAATCTACGTTGCTCGCGGCCTTGAACCTTCGCTTGCGAAGCAGGTTGCGGAGCAATTGATGCGCCACGATGCGTTAGGCGCGCATGCCCGCGATGAACTCGGCATCTCTGAGACTTTCCGTGCGCGTCCCATTCAGGCGGCGCTGGCATCGGCGGGCAGCTTCGCGGTTGGAGCAGCTATGCCTCTCCTGGCCACTGCCATGGCCCCGGCGGGGGCGGTGATCGCGATTGTCGCCGGAACTTCACTGGTGTTCCTGGCACTTCTAGGTGGGTTGGCCGCACGCGCCGGCGGCGCAGGAGTTACAGTGGGCGCAATACGCGTTACCTTTTGGGGTGCAATGGCCATGGCGCTGACCGCTGGCATCGGGGCACTGGTGGGAACAGTTGTGTGATCTGCGTCGTCGGCCACTCATGCTTTCGGCTCGCGGGCCAATTGGGCCGATAACATTGCGGAATGGGCGCTTACTGCCGCCACCACACGTATGTGATGTACGCTAAACTGACCACAGCCACAGTTATAAGAATAAGAAGATAGGCGCCAAAAACATCGCGCCAATAAGTTCCAATTGCTATTCCTAAGGCCAACATTCCCAACTTAAAAACACCGGCCTGCCACCATTTGAACGTGAACGTCTTGAAAATATTCATGGGGTGCCTTTCTTCGTCAAATCATTCGCGCTTTGCTCCTAATTTCAAATTGATCCACGCCCCACTTTGGGAGTGGTTTTCAAGCTCCCTTAACTTCAAGTGCGGACCGCAAGCACAGGGCATGGGCCCAACTGGATGACCCGGTAAGTCGTGGAACCAAACAGGGCACTATTTAGGGAACTCCGGCCACGAACCCCCATAATCACCAAGTCGGTCTGCGCTTCCATGGCGAGGTCAATGACCTGCTGGTACGGCTTGCCGATCCGCACCAAGAACTTGACGAGGGAAGGGTTGATCGCTCGGGGTGGAGCCGATTCCCTGAGCTGCTCCGTCGCCTTAGCTGTCGTGCTTTGAATGTCCGCCGAGCCTGGTGGGTGTTCCAACACGTGGAGTAAAGCAAGTTCGGCGTTGTACTGCTTTGCGATGGAAAATGCGTGATTCAAAGCATGCTGAGCGTGCTTGGAGAAATCCATGCACAGAACAATCTTCTTGATGTTGATGGGATCAGCTTTTTCCCCGGGAGATACAAAATCGTGCGCGGGCTTTCGCACCACTAACACCGGGCATCGGGCTTTTCGCAGGACTTTTTCTGTCACTGATCCCAGCATTAAGCGGTCAACCCCGCCCAAGCCGTGAGTTCCCATCACGATCAGATTCACTGCCTGCGCATTGGCGAAAGAGAGGATTCTGTCCGAATATAGTGAGCTTTCGGAAAGCCTGCAACCTTCATGCACGACACATTGCGGCTGCACCTTTGTCCGCGTCAGCCGTTTTGCGAATTCCCTGAGCTTTTGCAAGGCGTCAGCCCGGAGCTTTCGGCGGATCTCCTTATACGACGCGTCAATATAAAAGGCGGGAAACGAATACCTGACATGCTGCACCAGCAACGCAGCCTTGTAATGCCAGGCAAGTGACTGGGCGTAATCATAGGCTTTGACCGAAAACTCTGAAAAGTCGATCGGACAGAGGATTGATTTGAATCGTGGCATACACTTCACCTCACGTGCGAGAAGGGTACGTCAACATAGGGGAAAGCCAAGCCAAAACCGACCTTCCTCGCTAGTTAACGTGCAGAACGCGTCCGGACAATCTCTACCGAGCAACGGGCATGACGGGCCACAGCCTCGGATACGCTTCCCATCAGGAAGCGATCGAGGCCCGTTCGGCCATGGGAGCCGACCATGATCAGGTCGGCACGCCAGTTCTCAGAATGCTTGAGAATGACGTTTCTCGCGTCGCCTTCTCTGACTAAAGAGGTCACCTTAAAGCCAGCAGAGAAAAGCTTTCGAGCGGCCTGCGCCACCATTTCCTTAGCCCGCTCGCGCAGGCGCGTCCGGGCGGCAACAAAATCCGGAGAACTTTTGCTACCCATCCCCTCCGCCAGTCTCTCTGGAAACGGTTCGACAGCGTGTAAAACATGTACTTCTGCGTTCTCTGTCTTGGCTTGGGCAATCAACGCGTCCGTGGCACCCGCTGAGTACTTGGAATCATCCAGCGCAAGCAGAATTCTCATGATTCCTCCATCTGTCCTTAATGCCCAGTGCGGCTCTCAGACTCGACTGAGGAAAAGAATCTCGCTGCCCTTAAACATGGCGCGAACCTCCGCTAAAGAAGTTGTATAGCCAGCCAAATAGCGCTCCCCCGACGGCTCCATCGCAGAGGGCATACCCTGTGCCGACCAAGACATCGAGGAAATGTCGCGAGTTGTGAAAACCGGGATAGCCCGAGCTTACACACTCGAGGAAAGCTGTACCGTAAGAGGGCGCCGCGAGGTTAACCACCCCAACAAACAGTACGCCGCCGCCCCAAAGCAATGCCGATACAATAGCCAGAGATTTGACGGATAATTTCATCTGATTCCCCTTTCATTTCAGGTGGTCGCTGCCACCTGCTCCAATCTATGTCAGGCTCGGCGCAGCTTGGGGCGATTGCGCGGCCTGCTCTGCGCGCCGCATCGCGGAATGAATCATCATGAACTCCCCCACGCTTTCGAGCGTCAGCATGCCCACTAACTCGCCGGTGTGTTCCACGGGCAGTGCGCGGCAGCCGCAACGCTGTACCACTTGAACGGCTTGGTCAAGCATGTCGTGCGAATCAACAAATTGAAAATCGCGGCGCATAGCCTCACGCACATGTTTATCCATCCCGCCCTGGGCAATCGCCCGCACAAGGTCTTCTCGCGTCAGTACGCCGAGGACGCGACTGCCATACACCACAGGGAAATCCTGTTGCCAGCCCGAAAGGATTTGCTCCACAGCCTTTGCCAGCGTGTCATCAGGCTGAAGCGTGCGAATATCCCGGTACATCACTTGCTGCACAGGAATGCCGCCGAGCGAGGTGCGCATCTGCACCATCCCCGCCTCGCCGCTTGCCCCCATCCACACGAAAAGCGCGATGAAGAGAAGGAAGGGGTCGAAAAATAATCCGAGGAAGCCGAAAACAAAAGCGATCCCTTGGCCGATATGCGCAGCCGTCTGCGTGGCGTCCGTGTAGTCCATGCGCTTGGCAAGCAGCGCACGCAGCACGCGCCCTCCGTCCATAGGAAACGCGGGAATCAGGTTGAAGAGCACCAACCACACATTGACGGCCATGAGGCTCGGCAAGAAATCACGCCCGGTCCAACTGATCGTTGCGGCCTGGCGTAGCGTCGGGATATGGCCCAACGACACGAGCACCGCGAAAAGCCCCAAGGCGATGAGCACATTTGCAGCCGGTCCTGCCAGCGCCACCAGCAGTTCCTGGTTCGGATCCTCCGGCACGCGCTCGAGTCGCGCCACGCCGCCAATGGGGAGCAGAACGATGTCGCGTGTGCGGATGCCGAAGCGCCGCGCCGTGAGCGCGTGCCCCAACTCATGCAGGACAATGCAGCCGAAGATCACCAGGACGAAGAAGACCCCCAAAAGGGTCCTCGCCACGTTATGGCTCTCCACCCAGGTGGCGACGAAGATGAACCCCACCAACAGCAGGAAAGTGGCGTGCATGTAGACATCGATTCCGACAAGTCGACCGATTTTCCATGACCAGCGCATGAAACGTCCCTCCCATTTCGCAATGGGCGTTTGCGGTCGGATGGCCAATGTCCTCTTTTATCATCGGCCAGACGCTGCCGCTTAGATCCAAACGGCCTCCCACAAATTGCGCACAGCGGTACCGGCCTGTGGCGCAAAAGGCTGAGCCAGAGGACGCCCAAGCCGACCACGCTGATTGCACATTTCCTTATGAACCATAGGTTTGCCTTCAGAGCTGTTTGCGGATGGCTTTCAATTCCCGCCGGCGTTTCGCGGTGGTCTTGGGATATGCCATCTTGAGTTCCCGGAGCGCATCAATGACGATCTCAGAAACAATCAACCGGGCATTTTCCTTATCATCGGCAGGAACAACATACCAGGGTGCATGATGGGTGCTGGTCGCATGGAGGCAAGCCTCATAAGCCTGCATGTAATCCTTCCAGTATTTCCTCTCGTGAATGTCCGCGAGGCTGAATTTCCAGTTCTTCTCCGGCTCATCAATGCGCTCCAGAAAGCGCTTTCGTTGTTCGTCCTTTGACAGGTGAAGGAACATTTTGATGGTCCGCGTGCCGTTGCGATAAAGATGGCTTTCCAGGTCAATGATGGAACGATATCGCTCCTCCCAGATGTTTTTCTCGTCGCGCAATTCCTCCGCGAGCCCCTGGTTGCGGAGAATCTCCGGGTGCACGCGGACCACCAGTACTTCCTCGTAGTAGGAACGATTGAAAATACCGATCTGCCCGCGTTCGGGAAGCCGGAACGTGGTGCGCCAGAGAAAATCATGTTGCAGTTCGTTGGCACTCGGCTGTTTGAAACTCCAAACCTGGCATCCTGCCGGATTGACCCCGGACATGACATGCCGGATGGCGCCGTCCTTGCCGCCAGCGTCCATACCCTGAAAAATCAGCAGCAGGGCATAGCGGTCGGACGCAAAGTGAAGTTGTTGCAACGAACTCAATGTCTCAACGTGTTCTTTCAAGAGCTTTTGGTACTGCTTCTTCGACTGGAAGAAGGGCTTCACACTTGTCGGCCACTCTTTGAGTTCGACCTTGCTTCCGGGCCGTACACGGAAATCCTTCGAATTGATTTTCATTTTCATCCCTCCGGCGTCACGGCCTTCTTGGGTGCGCTGAACACTCATCCGCCGGAAGAGGACGCTGCCGCAGCTTTCGCCCGCCCCGCCGCATCATTCCGAATCTCACGTTCCGCCTCCAGCCAGTCTTGATCGGCGGGGCTTCGGCCATGGACTCGCTCTTGATAGAGCTCATAAGCCCGTTGGGCGATCTGCGGGTTAAGATCCGCCGGTTTCTTTGCCAATAGTGGGGCTTTCGTCGGATCAAAAATCCGATAGGCGAGTAATTTCACGCGATCATTAATGAGGAACCAAGCCACAGCATAGGCCCAAACGAACCCTGCCCAGCGCCAACCGAGGGGGGTCATAAACAGCCCATAGACCGCAATCAGGGTGGCGACGGCTTGCGTGCCTAACACCGCGGCCCACAGAATCCGCGCCGGGCGTATGGACCAGAAGGGGCCGCGCGTCCGCGTCAGGAAAATTGTCAGATGCCCGGCGACGGACAGTTTCAAATACATCAGCGTCTGAATATGGTCGCGGTCAAGGTGAAACACGCGTTCGCCCAGATAAAACAAGCCGAAGGCGGAGACGACTCCGATGACGCCCAGAACCGTTGAGATACCCAGCACCAGGCGCATATTCCACGCCTCTGGCTTATCCTTGTAATGAACATTGTCGTAGGCAATGGAGAGGATGGCGCCGTCATTGAGCAACGCGATCATCACGATCATGACCGCGGTCACCGGATAGAAATTAAACACCAGGATCGACAGCGTCATGAACAGCAGCACGCGAAGTGTTTCAGTGATGCGATACATGGCATAGCTGTTCATCCGCTGGAAGATGCGGCGGCTCTCCTTGATGGCGTCGATAATCACCGACAGGCCGGAGGCCAGCAGGACGATGGACGCTGCCGCGCGGGCCGCATCCGTCGCACCGGAAACGGCGATGCCGCAATCCGCCTTCTTCAAAGCGGGGGCGTCGTTCACTCCATCGCCGGTCATGCCGACAATGTGGCCGCGCTGCTGAAGGACATCTACAATGTGGAATTTGTGTTCGGGGAAAACCTGAGCGAAACCATCGGCTTTTTCAATGGCCTCCGCCATCTGCGCCGACTCGTGATGCTTGGTATCGCCCAATCCGCTGGCGTCCAGAATGTTCGTGCCCATCCCCAGTTGCCGGGAAGTTTCCTGCGCAATGGCGAGTTGATCGCCCGTAACCATCTTGACGGTCA
>Ga0326727_10024290_pt1 | contig 11479 bp, 8 predicted proteins | sample MB2enrmetagenome_FD_207643 | JGI IMG/M metagenome (GOLD analysis project Ga0326727, IMG submission 207643) | Lab enriched peat soil microbial communities from McLean, Ithaca, NY, United States - MB29MY | ecosystem: Environmental > Terrestrial > Soil > Wetlands > Peat | place: USA: New York... | reverse complement strand
AAACATTGCACATACGAAAAACGGAACAAAAGGGCAAACTATGGCCAAATCTTTCAGCTCCTCGTGGAAAACTCATGACCAAGAACACCCTTAACTTAACGCGGATTTGCCTCCGCAGGAATGACGAGGAAACGGACATTATTCTTGGCAACTGATATAAGTGACCTTGGCTTAAGAAGCCTTTGCCTGATCTCATGTTCTGTGGGGCTTTGTCCTGTCGGCGCTATTAGTGGAAAATCATAGACGCGAAGCTGACAAAGGAGTTTTTGTCGTCTACGCGAGCATAGTCCAAGGCCAGCATCCGACCCTCCGAGGCATCCATGCATCGCAACATGGCCGTTATGGGGGAGAAACCGCAAATCCGCCTTGAATCATTGTCACTGGCGACCTGTTGAATAAAGCCGTCCAGATCAATCCGTTCCAGGGATGAAAGCAGAGACGCATCCTTTTCGAGAGCCTCCGAGATCGTGCCGCTGTGTGGAATGAAAGAGTCTCCATAGCGCGGGCCCACATGATCCAGGTCAGCGCTTGCAATGAAGCAGACGGATCGTGAACTTCGCCCGCAGACTTCTTTCAAGGCGACACAGAACTCCTCCACCGCCTGCCGCTCAGTCGTGAACGGGCCGCTTTCGTCGAAAAAGTGGTGGGAAAGAGAACACAAGATAGGAACGATTGCGAAGCTATGTCGGCCTCCGAATATATACTGCAGAAAGATGACCTGGAACTCGATCACGTGTTCATTAGCATGCAAGATCTCTTCGGAGGCTGCATCTTTGCCAAGCTCCGCTGAAAGGGCGTTGAGAAACTCCCTGTCCGTGGTCACTCTTCCGAGGGGCGTTTCAAAATCGTGTGAAGTCGCGGTAAACAGTCCCTTCACACCACCATGTCCTGTGCCCAGGATGACGTACACGTCAGAAGGTTGGCCCGCGGCCAGAGCATGGTAACCAGCGGCAAAGCACGGGCCTCCCGCTCGAACGTCGATGTGGGGAGCGATCAATCCCACCGGCCTCCGCCTATCGCAAAACAATTCGGGCAGTCCCGGACCGCCGTCACCGGTGAAGAACGCGGTCAGCTCATCCTTCAAGGTTTCCGAATCTGAACTGTAGCTTGTGCCGGCATGTGAAGCAGACCTAAATGGCTTATTTCGGTACTCCGCCACTTTGTTCTCAAACGCTTGCCTGAACCGGTCACTTTCTAGAAGCAGCGCTTTGTCGAGGCTTTCGACGATAGCCCTTATGTCATCAAGGAAAACCAATCTCCCGTGTCTCCGAGTCAGCTCCGCCTGGACGTCAAGAAGGGAATGCCGCCCGTCAAACATTGCCACTACAGGGACGGCCTCCGGGCGAATGCAAGCCATTTCTTCTCTGAGTTGCAGGGGGTCTTTCAGACCTATCACCGGAGTGCCATTCAAGACCAGGTGAACCGTGTCCACATTGCGAAGTTGCGGCTTGTAGTCTGGATCTAAAGGGCTCATTAATGTACACCCATATTATCCCTCAATGAAGGGCCTCAATCGCTTGCTCCGAGACGGGTGCCGCAGTTTCTTGAGCGCCTTAGCCTCTATCTGACGGATTCGCTCCCGCGTAACCTCAAAATCCTGCCCCACTTCCTCCAGAGTGTGATCCGCTCGTTCGCCTATGCCGAAGCGCATGCGCAGGACTTTTTCTTCCCTTGGCGTAAGGGTGGCAAGAACTTTTCTGGTCTGTTCGGTGAGGCTCATTCCAACCACAGCATCGGAGGGGGACAGGATTTTCTTATCTTCGATAAAGTCCCCGAGATGCGAATCTTCTTCCTCTCCAATCGGTGTTTCAAGAGAGATGGGTTCCTTGGCGATTTTGAGTACTTTTCGAACTTTCTCGAGAGGGAATTCCATTTTTTCGGCGATCTCTTCGGGAGTGGGTTCACGGCCGTATTCTTGCACCAGGTACCTCGAAGTGCGGATTAGCTTATTGATTGTTTCGATCATGTGCACAGGAATACGTATGGTCCGAGCCTGGTCTGCAATAGCCCTGGTGATGGCCTGGCGGATCCACCATGTGGCGTACGTGCTGAACTTGTATCCGCGCTGGTACTCGAACTTGTCCACAGCCTTCATCAGGCCGATGTTCCCTTCCTGGATGAGATCCAGGAACTGTAGCCCCCGATTGGTGTATTTCTTGGCTATGCTGACTACAAGACGCAGGTTTGCCTGGACCAGCTCACTCTTTGCCTTACGGGCCAAATACTCACCCTCTTCGCATAACTTGAGAGCTGTCTTCAGATTCCCTTCGTGCATGCCGGCCTCTGTCTGTAGCTTCTCAATCTTACGCAGGCCGCTTTCCAGCTTCCGGTCGAGGTCCATGATTTTCTGGGGAGACAAGTGGGTGTATTTCTTCAGAGGCTTTCTTTCTTCAACGAGGCCCTTGAGAAGGGCTAGCTGTTCCTGAGCCTTCTCAGCGGGCATTCTCAGCTCGTACTCCACTCCCCGCAACTCATCGTGCGCGCCCTCCAATTTTTGGACCAGAAATTTGAGTTTACCCGCTATGTGGTCGATCATATTAGCGTTGAGGTTGATGTTCTTCAGACACGTGATAACTTGCTCTCTGCAAGACGCCAGTTCCCCGTCAATTTCCGCTACGACTCCATCCTCCGCACCCGATAGCAACGCATTGCGCTTCTCTTCGAGAGCATGATATTTCGCGTCAAACTCCTTCATTTCCTCGATGAGCTTCAGGACCTTCTCCACATGCGAGGAATCATCCCCATCAGGCATCTCTTCTTCTTCGAAGCCCCGGATCACTTCTTTGAGGCGGATGTTCCCTTTTTGCAGCTTGTCCCCGAGAGCCAAGACTTCTTTAATTGTCACCGGGCAGCCGATGATGACGCTAAATACCTGCTGCTCACCCTGCTCGATCCTTTTGGCGATCTCCACCTCACCCTCCCGCGTGAGAAGAGACACGCAACCCATCTCGTGGAGGTACATCTTCACAGGGTCATTGCCTCTTACCACTGCCTCCGGATCGGAAGCCAACTCTTCTTCATCTTCCTCTTCTGGCTTGTCTTCGTCCAGCTTACGCGATTTCTTTTCAGAGATGGGGATCTTCTTTTCAGACGCGACAAGTTCCACGCTGTAGTCAGCCATCATTTTCATGAGAAGCTCATCTATCTGCGCCGAGCCGATCACGTGAGGGGGCATGAGTTCGTTTATCTCATCGTAGGTAAGGTATTTCTTGCTTTTGGCCAGATCAAAAAGATCTTTGAATTCGGATGTTGTCTTCGCATCAGCCATTAAGCGTTTTCTCCTTGTCCGGATATTTGGGATCTATTTGTGCAAACGACGACCTATGCTTAGGAGTTCCTTTGCCAGGAGATTGTATTCCTCTTCACCTGGAGGGCACTGTTTCATTCTCTCTTTGATCTCGGCTTTGCGTCTCTCGATCTTCCGCAGCCGAATGCTGTCCAATGAATGATCTATGGTACGCCCGCCGTCGACCTCAGGCCTGAGGTCATCTTCTTCAGGCCTCGGCTTCAGCCAGCCGGCTACCACAGAAGCAAGATTTTGGTCTTCCAGAGAGCGCGAAAAAGACACGGGGTCGCAACTCCCCATCTCGTCCTTGAAAGCGACCATTCTACCTGCTAGGTCCTTCAGAAGAGGGTCTTCAAGATCCTTCAATATTCCGCTTTCCAGAACTCGATCTATAAAGCCCTCTTGGGTCAGCATTCCTCTAACAACGTTTCTCTCGTCAGCAGGAAAATCAAACAGACTTTTCCGCCCTTTGGCCGGCTCCTTCCGTCGGCTCTGGAGACCGGATCTGACAGTCCGCCGCACGCGGTCTTCTCGTATACGGATGCGAGAGGAAAATCTTTCTATAAGATAATCCCCTTCTTTTGAATCGGCAATCTCCCGGAGCATCGGCAGGCACTCCTCAAGGGCCAAATTTCTGCCTTGCATTGTGTTCAGGTCATATTGGGTAGTTACGGTGTCCAGGAGAAAATCAATTATGGAACCCGCAGTGTCCAACATTCGGCGAAACTCGGTGATTCCGAGCCTGTTTACAGCTTCATCCGGGTCTTTATCATCACGGAGAATCAGACAGCGTGGTTCGACGCCTTCCGACAAGAAGAGCGGAATGGATCTCTTTACAGCGTTCAAGCCTGCTGCATCGCCGTCGAAGACGGTTATCATTTCCCCCGAGAATCGTTTGAGTAGTCTTATCTGTTCTTTCCCCAGCGCAGTACCGAGCGGGGCGACGGTGTTCTCGAGGCCCCTGATTCGCAGTGCTATTTGATCGAAATAGCCTTCAACCAGTATTACGCAGCCTTCCCTCCGAATCGCGTCTCGCGCTGCGTCGAGGCCGTACAGGACCCCTTTTTTTCGGAAGACCGCTGATTCCGGTGAATTCAGGTACTTGGGGTCGCCTTCACCATAGATCCGGCCTCCGAAGGCCACCAGATTTCCGTTAAAATCCCGTATCGGGATCGTCACTCGCGAGCGAAAGTAGTCGTAATGCCCGCCGCCGGCCCGTGGCCTTACGAGACCCGCGGAAACTGCGTCCTTAACAGCTACCCCTGCGGCACGGAGACGGCCCTGTATCCCCTCCCATGATTCCGGCGCAAAACCGAGACCCAGTGGTCCAAACCAATCGGCCGGCACTCCGCGGTTCGTCAGGTAGCCCTGCACAGACATGTTGCAATCCAGGCTTTCGGTGAAATATCCTTGAGCTGCTTCCAGCGCCGCAATCAGTCGAGCCCGCTCATCGCCTGAGCTCTTGACATGCGTTTCCAGGTGGAAAGGCACTCCGTATCGTTTGGCCAGTACCTGGACCGCCTCGGCGAACGGGATGTTCTCCATCTTCATGATGAAGTTGAACACACTGCCGCCTGTTGCGCATCCGAAACAGTGGAAAATACCCTTCTGCGGTGAGACATAGAAAGAGGGGTCCTTGTCACCATGAAACGGACAGAGGCCGCGGTAGTCTTTCCCGGCCTTTTTCAGATCCACATAAGCAGATATAACTTGGACGATGTCCGCGGCCGCCGCAATCTCAGCAATTTTTGATTCCGGAATGCGCATGAAATTATTTCAGGCCCTTATCTCAACATTGAATATTTACTCCGAAACTAGATCCACAACGGTCACGCCATCGCCTCCAGCGCGAATGTCACCCGATCGGAAACTCCTAACGAGCGAGTGGCCTGAGAGATACTCCCAAACGGCCTTTTTCAAACGGCCTGTCCCCTTCCCGTGAATTATGTTCAGTGAAGGCAATCCTCCCAGGAGGGCTTCATCAATGGCTTTTTCAACAATGGGCAGAGCGTCCTCGACCCTCAGACCGATGACGTTCAGTTCCCATCTTGGACTGACAGGGGGGATATCTACCCTAATCTGTTCCTTTTTTGAAGAACTATTTTTGGCGCTCTGTTCATCCCGCACTATCAGGTCTTCAGCGTCGGCCCGGATCGTAACATTGCCAATACTGACTTCGACTCGTCCCTTGTCGAGCACTGCCTTGACCGTGCCCGCTCGTTCCAGCGATTTAACCATAACCCTGGAACCAACTTCGGGTGTGGTCACGGGTTTTTCCAAAGGGGTCATCAGTTTCGAGACAATTTCCTCTTTGATCTTGCCCAGTGTATCACGCGGACTGGGCGTGATCTTGCCTTTGCGGCCCTTTAGTGACTGCTGAAGAGCGGCGATTTGTCTTTCCGCATTCCGAATCACTTCTCGGGCCTCTTTGCGAAACTCCTCAACAATTACTTCTTTCTGGGACTGAATCGCTTTCAACTCCTCCTGGAGGCTGCGCTGTTGCTCTTCGAGATTTCTGCGTCGGTTTTCCACTTCAGAGAGCTGCTCTCGCAATCTCTCAATGAGTTTTGAACTACCGCCTGCCGATTTGTCCACATATTTTCGTGCGGCATGAACCACACTGGGGGCAAGACCCATGCGCTCCGCGGTCACAATAGCATGGGATTCGCCCGGCAAGTCATACAAGAGGCGGAATGTCGGTGCCAGTGTGCGCGGATGGAATTCCACACTAACATTCTTCACGTCCGGACGGGACAGTGCATAGGCTTTCAGATGGGTCAAATGCGTGGTAACTACTACCTTGGCGCCTCTATTTATAAGTTCGTCCATAATGGCCATAGCCAGAGCCGAGCCTTCCTCCGGATCGGTCGCACCGCCCAACTCGTCGAGCACGACCAGATCTCCCCGTGACGAGTTGTCCACGATTGCTTTAATTCTCAGCATGTGCCCGGAAAAAGAAGATACTCGGCCCTTAATATCCTGTTCGTCTCCGATGTCAGCCTGAATGCGCTCAAATAGCTGTATCTCGGTGCCTTCCCGAGCAGGGAGTAGGATTCCGCATCGGGTCATGAGCTGAAAGAGACCCGCTATCTTCAGAGCCACGGTCTTTCCACCCATATTGGCGCCGCTGATCACCGTTGCAGCTGTCGAGGGCTCTTGTATTATGTCCATAGGAACGACTTCCACTTCTCCTCCAGACAGGAGAAGCGGATGGCGAGCGCCCAGTATCCGAAAACCTTCGTGGACCAGAACCGGCGGCACGGCCCGGCTTGCAATCGCATATAGTGCGCGGGCCTGGAAGGCATCTAACCATGTGAGCATCGCGTAATCTTGGAGAATAGCATCCCGCTCCGAGCGAATTTCTTGCGTCAGTCTCACGAAAATCCTGTGGATTTCATCTCTTTCCTCGTCCATCAGAGATGCCACCTGGTTGTTAAGCTCTACAACATCGAGAGGCTCGACATACACAGATGCGCCGCTGCGCGAATGGTCGTGAATGATCCCGTCCAGAATACCCTTAAACTCCGGCCTGAGCAGAATCACGTATCGATCATTGCGAAGAGTGATGTAATCCTCCTGGACTACGCGAGCGAGGTCCTTATCTTGAATCACAGAATCGAGCCGCCTGTGAATCCGTTCACGGACCGCCCTGGTACGCCCGTGGATTTCCATGAGACGCGGACTGGCGGTAGGGCGAACCGTTCCGTTCTCGTCGAACACCCTATGGATGCGCTCTTCCAGAAGAGCCAGCCTGATGATGTTCAATCCCTCTTCTCTGAGTAGCTGAAACCGTTCGTCCAACCCCAATAACCGACCCTGCACATGCCCCGCTGTCGCCAACAGATCTGCCACCACCAGGATTTCCTCTGAATCGAGAACGGCAGAGGGGCTTTCCAACCGCCCCATTATCTCTTCCATTGGCACAAGGCCAGCCAACCCCAACGTGCCGTCAAGTCCTACCACTTCCCTGAATTCAGTCACAACATTGAGTTGGAATTTGACACGGTCGGTATTATTCTCAAGCATGGTAGAGCGTACAGCGGCCCCGCCCGGCGCGGATAGTGCGTGCGCCGCTACTTCTTCCAAAACAGCGGGGAGTTCCAAGGACTCCAGACTCTCGGAGATTACGTCCGATATCAATTCTTCAGCCATAGTCCATGATTTCATGAATGGTCGCTCTTAGCTGGGGGAAGACGCTGCAATGTGACATGGGATCGGAGCGGCAGAGGAGACACAGAACTTTTCTGGAACACCGCCGGTGCAATTCGAACAGGGCATCTCTAGGACGTTTTACTCCGCCATCATTCCTGCTCACAATTTGTCGTACCGAATCCGCAGAGCCGGACGGGGATCCCTTGCGATGCCAGATAATCCTTCAAATCGCGAATGGGGATTTCCCGGTAATGGAAGATGGAAGCCGCCAGTACCGCATCGGCATGAGCCTCTACTATCGCGTCTTTCAAGTGTTCGGCTGTGCCCGCGCCCCCAGATGCGATTACTGGAATTCCGACTATGTCCGTTACCGCCCTTGTCATGGGGATATCGTATCCATCCTTCGTCCCATCCGCATCCATGCTTGTCAAAAGGATTTCACCCGCGCCGAGCTTTTCGACCTTTCTCGCCCATTCCAGGCAATCCAGTCCGGTCATGGTTCGCCCGCCGTGGATTGAAATCTCATAGCCCGACGGTGTTCTGCCGGTCTTCTTCCCGTCGATGGCGACCACAATGCATTGGCTGCCGAACATCAAGGAAGACTGCCTGACGATCTCCGGATCCTGTACCGCGGCTGTATTCAAGGAAACCTTGTCAGCGCCGGCATTCAATAGATTCCTGATGTCCGCCGTGGATCGAATACCGCCGCCTACGGTGAGAGGCATGAAAACCTCGTCAGCTGTCCGCGCAACTACATCCAGGATGATCTTGCGTTTCTCGTGCGAGGCTGTAATGTCCAGAAAGACCAGTTCATCCGCGCCTTCCTCGTCGTAGAACCGGGCATTCTCTACGGGGTCCCCTGCATCACGCAAATTCACGAAGTTTACCCCTTTGACTACGCGCCCATCCCGCACGTCGAGGCATGGAATAATCCTTTTAGCCAGCATTGCCTCGCTCCGTCAACGCAACGGCCTGTTTCAAATCAATGGCCCCCTCATAAAGAGCCCTTCCAATTATAATGCCCATTACTCCAACTTTTTCAAGAGACAGGGCCCTTTCCACATCCGACAAAGCGGTTATGCCTCCCGACAGGATGACCGGGGTAGAGGTGTTTCGGGCAAATTCCCTCGTGGCCTCAATGTTGGGTCCCTGCATCATTCCGTCGCGCTCAATGTCCGTGTAAATGAAAGCTGTAGGACTGGCGGAATCGAAGCGCGCTGCCAGCTCGGAGGCACTCACATGCGCGGACTGGGTCCAGCCTTCAACTGCCACCTCACCTCTTCGCGCATCGATTCCGATCGCCACATGGCCGGCAAATAAAGACAAGTACGTTAAGACCAGGTCCGGGTCCTTTGCAGCTACAGTTCCCAGTATGACTGTATCTACACCTGCCTCCAGGTACATTCGGATCGTGCTCTCACTTCTTATGCCACCGCCAACCTCGACCGGAACGTGTACCCCTTGCACAATAGCCTGAATTTGTGGGAGATTTATAGGTTTGCCGCCCACGGATCCATCCAGGTCCACAACGTGAATTCGTCTGGCCCCGAGGCTTTCCCATGTGAGAGCCTGCGCCCGGGGATCCTCCCCGAAGAGCGTTGAGGTGTCCATTTTACCCTGTCGGAGTCGGACGCATTTGCCGTCTTTGAGATCAATGGCGGGGATGATGATCATTACAGAATTGGTCAGCAAGAATAAAAAAGCCCCCAAAGGGGGCTTAATTATTCCATTTCGCCTTACCTGTTGTTATTCGACAGGCAGGTAGTAAACAAAGGGCGGCCAGGGAACGATGAACTTCCACATAGGAACGGCCACTGGAATCGGGGGGGGCGGAGCGCAGCCAACCGGCCCACACGCGGGCGGGGAGCAAGGCATCATTGGCGGCGCCGGATATTGCATCTTAACGTCAATCACTGTCGTCAGCTTCGGAGCACACTTAGCCGCCTTCATCTTAACCGGCGGGGGGCAGGAAACGCCCACACATGCTGGGGGGGCGGCAGCCGGCATCACCATCGGCTGAGGTGCCGGAATTGCACCCGTATATGTCTCGGCCCATACCATGCCCGCCGCAGCCACGACGATCAGGATGAACCCGAGAATTCCTATCTTTTTAACCATACCCTCATCCTCCTTTCAAAAAACTCATTATATCTGAGGAAATTCTTTCTTCTTTTACCAGCCCTCTCTCGCGGCAGCCTACTACTTCTTCACCTTGCAAGGCATAGGGGGAGGCGGAGCCATGGGAACAGGTCCGCACACCGGTTTCATCTTCACATAGTTGGCCTTCACGTACACACAGCGCGGAACTTTGTGAGTCTGGCAGCAGGGATCCGGGAAACTATCAAAATGCTCGTTCTTGATCTCCACTGCTGGGACCAGCCACTCATAACGACCAAGCGCTATGGGGTTGGGAAATGTTTGGACATTGCCATAAAAGGCAAGCGGAGTACGCGGCCATGCTACCCCTGCGAGATAGGGAGCGACCACCCTTACCCGCCGCAATTGCGCGGGAACAGGAACGATCTCCTCCTTTAACGAAGAGTAGTCGGTGGCAGCCGGCCCACACATGGGCGGGGGACCTGGAGGTCCAGGCATATACGACGGGCAGGCAGGGGCGCCACCAGCAAGGGCAATCACCGAGCTAGCGCCGCACAATGCGAGAACCATCAGGCTCAGAAGAAACAAACGTTTAACCATACCCTCAATCCTCCTTTCAACAGTTCCTCCCGACAACGTTCGGGAGACCCGTAAAAAACATTCCCGGATAGAATCCGATATATTCCGGAATGTATTTTTGGTATCAAATCAACCACTGAATGTCAAGCTCTTTTTTTGCTTGACACCTCTTTGGCCGCCCTCTTTGAACGGATCGCGCTGCTTTCAATCGCTACACCACACTGTTTGACTTGATGCACTCCCTTCGCGGCCAGGCAAGGCACCGTTTTTGTCTCTCGATCTTCCAATTGATTCAGCAGCTTATTACAGTGATTGACTTGTAGCAGATGGCTTTCGACAAGTCAACGTTTTTTTTGTTTGGAAGAAAAATGCACTTTCTCAGGTCGTCGGTAAAACCTGGGATAGCGGCCGTCGAGCCACATTCAAAAGCAAGCGTTGCGTGCACGATCGTTTTTGCCGAAGACTGAAATGGCGGGAGCGACAACCGCGTATCCTTGGATGCCTACCCCGACTCGATCCCACTCGCTTCGGGCGCGGAACTAAAAAATATCCCTATTGCCAAAATCTTTGTCCTATTTGCGGCTGTGCGACCATCACCTCTTACTCCGAATCAGGAGTTTAGTCCGGATTCCATTGTATGCGGGAATGGCGGCAAAATGTCCGTGACTCTGACTTTCATATGCCTCGGATGACCCAAAGAACATTATTTTTTGGCAATCGCTCTAAGAAAGGTAAAAGTACGGGTTTTTAATCGAAGGGACTCCGTAATTCACCACAAGACGGAGTCTGTCTCACTTGCGGTTGTATTTCGGAATTCTGTCCAGGGTGCGAGAATTCACCGGCGAAGGTTCCTGCTGCTCCCCTGTTTCCAAACCACCATAGATGGAGTCTGTAGGACTTCTCCCCTCAAAGAGGTCGATGGATTTGTCGCTGACCAGCGCGAGCGAATCTCCCAAGTCGTCTACCAACCTGAAATTGACCCCTATGCCGGACCTCCGCAACGCGGTGCGTATGTCTTCCAAAACTTTGCGCTTTTCCTCTTGAGACAGCTCCGGCCACCGATAACCCGTTTTGAAAGTTCTATAATCGTCACTTGCTCCTGAGATAACACCGTCATTTACCAATCTCTGGGTTTCGAGCTTAATTATTGCCGCACCTGCCCCCTTTGCTATGCCTTGCGCGGTCTGTATCGGGGTCTTGCCCTGGTGTAGCTCCTTGCGAATCGCGTCGGCTCTTTTCTCCATGGTGGCTTCTGACATGGGGAGAATGACATCTTTGAAAACAAAGAACAATATTATGCCTATGGGCAAGGCGATGATGTACCCCAGCAACTTGGGAGGCACACGGTCGAACAGACCCTTCTTG
>Ga0326727_10024289_pt1 | contig 11479 bp, 9 predicted proteins | sample MB2enrmetagenome_FD_207643 | JGI IMG/M metagenome (GOLD analysis project Ga0326727, IMG submission 207643) | Lab enriched peat soil microbial communities from McLean, Ithaca, NY, United States - MB29MY | ecosystem: Environmental > Terrestrial > Soil > Wetlands > Peat | place: USA: New York... | reverse complement strand
GGCGCCGGGCCGACGATCGGCGAGCCGTCCGGCGTATAGGGGATGGCGCCGTTATAGACCTTCTTCACCCCGACCTCGCCGAAGGCGGGCACGCGCGCGATCGCCGTCTCGATATACGGGGCGAGACGATCGAGGTCCTCGGGAAAGAGCTCGTATTCGCTGTCCGCCGAAGGGCCGTCGACATAGCAGGCCGGCGCGCCGACCTCGTAGGGACCGAGCAGCAGGCCGCCCGCCTCCTCGCGCATGTACCACGACGAGTCCGACTCGCGTAAGACCCCCATTTCCGGCAGGCCTGCCGCCTTGCGTTTCAGGATCGCCGGATGCGCCTCGGTGACGATGTACTGATGCTGCACCGGAACGACGGGAACATTGATCCCGACCATCCGGCCCGTCAGCCGCGCGAAGTTCCCCGAGGCGGAGACGACATGCTCGCAGACGATGTCGCCCTTGTCGGTGACGACCTTCCATTCGCCGCTCGGCTGCCGCCCGATCGCCATGACGGTGGTCATGCGGTTGATCTCGCCGCCGCGATCGCGTGCGCCGCGCGCAAGCGCCTGGGTGAGGTCGGCCGGCTGGATGTAGCCGTCCTCGGGATGCTGGATCGCGCCGATAATCCCGTCGACGTTGCAGAGCGGCCAGATCTCCTTGACCTCGTCGGGCGAGAGGAACTTCACCTCGATCCCGCCGATCGTGGCCGCGACGCCGGCGTAATAATTGTACTCGTCGAGCCGGTCGCGGGTGCGCGCAAGGCGGATGTTGGAGACCTGGCGCCACCCGACGTCGAGGCCGGTCTCCTTCTCCAGCGTCTTATAGAGCGCGACGGAATATTTGTGGATCTGCCCGACCGAGTAGCTGAGGTTGAACAGCGGCAGGAGGCCCGCCGCGTGCCAGGTCGAGCCGGAGGTCAGCTCCTTGCGTTCGACGAGCACGCTGTCTGTCCAGCCCTTCTTGACAAGGTGGTAGAGCGTCGAGACGCCGACGACGCCCCCGCCGATCACCACCACCCTTGCATGCGTTCTCATAGACGCTCCTCGGTCACCTTTTCGGTTTGTCTTTCGCGGCGGCCGCCCCTGCACCGGCCTTCGGCCGGTCCCCCTCCCCCGCAAGCGGGGAAGGAAAGGCGCCGCGGCCATCCTCCCCTGCGAAGCCCTGCGAAGCGGGGGAGGGGGACCATGCGAAGCATGGTGGAGGGGGCAGGCGCCACGCTCGCCGCCATCAGTACGTCGCATCCGGCATCGACGCCTTGCGCTCGTCGATGAAGGCGCGGATCGCTTCGTCCTTGGCGGGATCGAGCGGCGGCGCCTCGTATTCGGCGAGCATTGTCTTCCACAAGGCGTTGGCGCGCGTCGCCGCGTCTTTCGAGCCCTCCTCCATCCACTGTTCGACCGAATTGTTGTCGGCGACGGTTGAGCGGTAGAAGGCGGTCTCGAAATTCGCCTGCGTGTGGGCGCAGCCGAGGAAATGCCCGCCCGGCTCGATCTGCCGGAAGGCCTCCATCGCCTGCCCGTTGTCGCTGAGGTCGACGCCTTTGGCCAGCACATGCATCGCGCCGAGCTGATCGAAATCCATGATGAACTTTTCGTAAGACGCCGCCAGCCCGCCCTCGAGCCAGCCGGCGGCGTGCAGCACGAAATTGGCCCCGGCCAGAACGGTCGGAACGAGCGTCTGCGCGCTCTCGTAAGCCGCCTGAGCGTCCGGGATCTTGGAGGCGCAGAGCGAGCCGCCGGTGCGGAACGGCATGTTCATCCGTCGCGCCAATTGCGCCGCGCCATAGATCGCGAGCGCCGCCTCAGGCGTGCCGAAGGTCGGCGCGCCGGACTGCATCGACAGCGTCGAGACGAACGTTCCGAACACGACCGGCGCGCCCGGACGGGTGAGCTGGCAGAAGGCCGTCCCGGCCATCACCTCGGCCAGCACCTGCGTCAGCGTGCCGGCGACGGTCACCGGACTCATGGCGCCGGACAGGATGAAGGGCGTGATGATGCAGGCCTGATTGGCGCGCGCATAGACCTCGGCCGCGCCGATCATGGTCGAATCCCAAACGAGCGGCGAATTGGCGTTGATGAGGCTCGTCAGCACGGTGTTCTCGCGGACGAAATCCTCGCCGAACAGAAGCTCGCAGATGCGTAACGTGTCCTCCGCCCGCTCGGGCTTGGTCACCGAGCCCATGAACGGCTTGTCGGAATATTTGAGATGGGCGTAGACCATCTCGAAGTGCCGCTTGTTGACCGGCAGATCGACCGGCTCGCACAGCGTTCCGCCGGAGTGATGGATGTACGGGCTCAGATAGGCAAGCTTCACGAAGTTCTGGAAGTCTTCGAGCGTTCCGTAGCGGCGGCCCTTGTCGAGGTCGTGGACGAAGGGCGAGCCGTAATTCGGCGCGAACACCATGGCGTCCCCGCCGATGACGACGTTGCGCTCCGGATTGCGCGCGTGCTGCACGTAGCTCGAGGGCGCCGTGGCGCAGAGTTTTCGCGCGAGTCCCCGCGGGAAGCGTACCCGCGCGCCCTTGACGTCGCAGCCTGCGCCGCGAAAGAGATCGAGCGCGCGCGGAAAATCGCGGAACTCTACGCCGATCTCCTCGAGCAGCGCGTCCGCGTTGCGTTCGATGATCTCGAGCCCTTTCTCGCTCAGCATCTCCGTGAGCGGAATCTTTCGCGTGATGTAGGGGACCGACGCGGACGAACGCTGGGCGCGGGCCGACCGGCGCGCCTCGCGCCCGCGGCGCGGCTCCCGGGCGGCGGTCGAGGCGGGTTCGGACATCGGCGTTCCCTCGGGGCGGTCGTTGTCGGCACCCGACTTTGCGTCAGCCGCCGACCCTTTTGAACCCCAAAATTGCGGCCCCGAGCGCCAGCCTTGTCATGCCCGTGAAAAGGGCTACCTCATTCACGCGTCTCAAGTCGCCGGAGGCTCCCCTTCCCCAGCTTGCTGGGGAAGGTGGCGCGGAGCGCCGGATGGGGTGTGGCCCGCTGCTTCGAACCCAAGTCGGATTGCACAACGGCCGTCGCAAACCTTCATCGCGCGAGACCTGCTTTCCGCACCCCATCCGGCCTTCGGCCACCTTCCCCGCTTCGTGGAGAAGGGGAACCCGCCGACCGCGCGCAGCCCATGAAAGCATCGCGGATTCGATTTGTGCGAATGCAAGCGCGCCGCGCGGGCTCCGTTCACCGAGGTAGTCGAGATTCTCGATAGGTCGAGAAGCGCCCGCCGCGTAAAGCGGACGATCATAGACCATGCCGCTTCCAGAGATCGGCTATTTCGGCATCGCTAGCGAACTCGCCGCGCCTCGCCTGCGCGAGGCCTTCCTCGATCGCGGCGATCGCCTCGTCATCGAGCGGAATTGATCCGCGCCGCGCCTCGATCGCCCAGAGCAGCATCTCCGCAGTCTCGTCCTGCTCCTCGGGCGGCAGCTTGCGGACCTCGGCGATTGCCTGCTCAAGAAGCTTTGTCATGGAAGTCAAGCTATCATAATCGAGCCAATGCCACCAATCCTGTTTCGTAGCCAAGCCCGCAGGCCTCACCGCTGGCGCGTCTCCCAATCCGGCGCGACGTAATAGGGCGCGTTCGAGGCGGGAAGCGGCTCGCGCCCGCGGATCAGGTCGGCGGCCTTTTCGGCGATCATGATCGTCGGCGCGTTGAGATTGCCGTTGGTGATCGAGGGCATGATGGAAGAGTCGACGACGCGCAAAGCCTCGACGCCGATGACGCGGGTTTGAGGATCGACCACAGCGAGCCGATCGTCGGGCGCGCCCATCCTGCAGGCGCCGCACGGATGGTAGGCGCTCTCGACATGCTCGCGCACGAAGGCGTCGATCGCCTCGTCGCTCACGCAGTCCGCGCCCGGCTGGATCTCACGGCCGCGATAGGCGTCGAACGCCTCTTGCGCGAAGATCTCGCGGGTGAGCCTGACGCAGGCCCGCATCTCGGCCCAATCGTCCGGATGGCCCATGTAGTCGAAGCGGATTTTCGGCGCTTCGGCCGGATTGCGCGACTTGAGCCGCACCGAACCGCGGCTCTTCGATCGCATCGGCCCAACATGCGCCTGAAAGCCGTGCTCCCTGGCGAGCGACGAGCCGTCATAGGCGACCGCCATCGGCAGGAAGTGGAACTGGATGTCGGGATAGCGCACGCCGGCGCGCGAGCGGATGAAGCCGCCGGCCTCGAAATGATTGGAGGCGCCGAGGCCGCGCCCGCGCGTGAGCCAGTGCAAGCCGACGAGGCTCCGCGCGAAAAGCCCGGTGTGGGCATAGAGCGTGATCGGCTGCTTCGAGGCGACCTGGAAATAGTACTCGAGATGGTCCTGCAGATTTTCGCCGACGCCCGGCCGGTCGGCGACAACGTCCACGCCGAGCGTCCGCAGTTCGGCCGCGGGGCCGATCCCCGACAGCTTCAAAAGCTGCGGGGAGTTGATCGGACCGCCGCAAAGAAGCACTTCCCGCTTCGCTTTGGCCAGAGAGTCGCGCCCGCCGCGCCGATAATGGACCCCGGTCGCCCGGCGGCCGTCGAAGGCGACGCGCTTGGCGAGCGTATGAGTGATTACCGTCAGGTTCGGCCGCTTCATCGCCGGCCTCAGATAGGCGTTGGCGGTCGACCAGCGCACGCCGTCCTTCACCGTCATGTCGAGCCAGCCGAACCCTTCTTGCCGCTCGCCGTTGAGGTCGGCGCTGACTGCATAGCCGGCCTGCCGGCCGGCCTCGATAAAGGCCTCGTAAAGCGGGTTGTGCTTGAGGCCGTGCGACGTCGCGAGCGGCCCGTCGTGCCCCCGATAGGCGCCGCCGCCGCCGCGAAAACTTTCCGCGCGGCGGAAGTAGGGAAGAACGTTCGCGTAACCCCATCCCTTGGCGCCCTCCGCTTCCCAGCGCTCGAAATCGAGGGCATGTCCGCGCACATAGACAAGGCCGTTGATCGACGACGAGCCGCCGAGCACTTTTCCGCGCGGGCAATTGAGGCGGCGACCGCCGAGATGCGGCTCGGGCTCGGTGCGATAGCCCCAATTGTAAGTGGCGGAGTTCATCGGCAGCGACAGCGCCGCCGGCATCTGGATGATCAGCGCGCGATCGGACCCGCCGTATTCGAGCGCGAGCACGGTCGAACGCCCGTCCTCGGTCAGGCGATCGGCGAGCACGGAGCCGGCCGAGCCCGCGCCGACGATGACGTAGTCGTAACCCGCCTCGCTCATCCCCTTGCCTGCGTTCTGTACGAGTGGTCATAGCAGGACTCGGGGCGCACGAAGCAAGTCAGACGATTTTGGTCCGGCGAGACCCGCCACCCCGGCCCGCCCCCACAAGGGGGGCGGGAGCCGGCGCCTGAAGGACCGAGGCCACATTGCTGCGACGGTGAGCCTCCGTTTGCTGAAGGCGGATTCCCGCCCCCCTTGTGGGGGCGGGTTAGGGTGGGGGGTCTCGCCATGCCGAGCCGATTGAACGCCCCTCGCCGCGACGAACCTCAGATCGGCTCCGGCCCGCGGGAGATGGCCGCCACCCCGGTGCGCGACACCTCGACCAGGCCGAGCGGGCGCATCAGCGAGACGAAATCGTCGATTTTCTGCGGCGCGCCGGTCAGTTCGAAGATGAAGCTGCCCACGGTGGCGTCGATTACTTTGGCGCGGAACGCCTCCGCCAGATTCATCGCCTCGACCCGGTTCTCGCCCTTACCGCGCACCTTGATCATCGCAAGCTCCCGCTCGATCGCGCGCACGGTGAGCGTGAGGTCCTTCACCGAATGGACAGGCACCAGGCGCTCGAGCTGATGGCGGATCTGCTCGATGATCTCCGGCGTGCCGGAGGTGACGATGGTGATGCGCGACAGATGCGTCTCGTGCGCGACCTCGGCCACCGTCAGGCTCTCGACGTTGTAGCCGCGTCCGGAAAAAAGGCCGACCACGCGGGCGAGTACGCCAGGCTCGTTGTCGACCAGCACCGACAGCGTGTGCCGCTCGATATTGGATTTGGCGGGCGCCGAGGAATAGGGCGAGAGCGGCGCGCTGGGTGTCTTGATCATGTTCATAAGGATCCTCGTCGGAAAAGCGTCCTCAAGCCGCCGCGGCGTTCGGCGCCGCGACCCAGCGTTGGAAGAGATCGAAGTCGATGTTGCCGCCCGACAGCACGAGCCCGACCTTGCGCCCCGCAAGGCGCGCGCGCTCCTTCAGCGCCGCCGCGAGGGCGGCTGCGCCCGCGCCCTCGGCGAGATTGTGCGTGTCCGTCCAGTAAGCGCGGATCGCCGCGGCGATCTCGTCGTCGCGAACGAGCGCGATGCGGGAGGCGCCTTTGGCGATGACGTCGAGGGCTTCCTGGTCAGGGACCCTTGTCGCCATGCCGTCGGCAAAAGTGTCGGCGCTCATGGTCGGCACGACATGGCCGGCGGCGAAGGAGAGCGCATAAGCCGGCGCCGCGGCGGCCTGGACGCCGACGATCTCGGTCTTCAGCCCCAGCGCGTCGCGCGCCGAGATGCAGCCGCAGATCCCCGAGCCCTGGCCGATCGGAACATAAAGCACACCGAGATCGGCATGCTCGCTCAGGAGTTCGAAGGCGTAAGTCGACACGCCGAGCGCGAGGTCGCGGTGGAAGGACGGAACGAGGTGCAGCCGCCGCTCGTCGGCGAGGCGCATCGCCTGCTCGCGCGCGGCCTGGAAGTCCTGGCCGTGCTCGATAAGCTCCGCGCCGAGCGCCCGCATGGCGGCGTTTTTCTCCCGCGAATTGCCGTGCGGCACGACGATCGTGACGGAGAGGCCGAAGCGCCGCCCGGCGAAGGCGAGGCTCTGGCCGTGATTGCCGCGCGTCGCCGAGACGAGGCCCTTCGCCTGCGACTCGCGGCGCATCAGCGCGTCGACGTAGGTCAGGCCGCCGCGCACCTTGAACGCGCCGGTCGGCTGATGGTTCTCGTGCTTGACGACGACCTCGGCGCCGAGGCGCGCCGCGAGCAGTGGCCAGGAAATGGCCGGCGTCGGGCGCAAGGTCGCCCGCACGACCTCATGCGCCTTCCGCGTCTCTTCGAGACTGAACATCGCCCTCGCACCCGTCGCTTCGGCTCACACCAGCATTTTGCCCTTCTCGTCGATGACGTTGTCGAGTTCGATCCCGGCGTCGTCCTCGAGATCGGCCATGATCATCTCGTTGTGCGCCTTGCCCGACGGGATCATCGGGAAGCAGTTCTCCTTCTGGTCGACCAGGCAATCGAAGATCACCGCCTTCGGCGTCTCGATCATCTCCTTGATCGCCGCGTCCAGATGGCCCGGATCGGCGCAGCGGACGCCGTGCGCGCCGTAGGCCTCGGCGAGCTTGACGAAGTCGGGCAGCGAATCCGTGTAGCTCTCGGAATACCGCCCGCCGTGCAGGAGCTCCTGCCACTGCCGCACCATCCCCATGTACTGGTTGTTGAGGATGAAGATCTTGACCGGCAGACGATATTGAGCCGCCGTCGACATCTCCTGCATGTTCATCAGGATCGACGCTTCGCCGGCGACGTCGATCACCAGCGACTTCGGATGCGCGACCTGCGCGCCGATCGCCGCCGGCAGGCCGTAGCCCATCGTGCCGAGGCCGCCGGAGGTCATCCATCGATTCGGCTCTTCCAAGCGGAAGTGCTGCGCCGCCCACATCTGGTGCTGGCCGACCTCGGTGGTGATGTAGACGTCCCGGCCCCTGGTCAGCTCATAGAGACGCTGGATCGCGTGCTGCGGCTTGATGATCTTGTCGGAGTTGCGGAAGCTGAACGAGTTGCGGGCCCGCCAGCCGTCGATCACGCTCCACCACTTGGCGAGGGCGGCGGGATCCGCCTGGAGCGGACCAGAACGCCACAGCCGCACCATGTCCTCGAGCACGTAGGCGCAGTCGCCGACGATGGCGAGGTCGACCTTGACGTTCTTGTTGATCGACGACGGATCGATGTCGATATGGATCTTCTTCGATTTCGGCGCGAAGGCGTCGATGCGGCCGGTGATGCGGTCGTCGAAGCGCGCCCCGACGCAGATCATCAGGTCGCAGTCGTGCATGGCGTTGTTCGCCTCGAACGAACCATGCATGCCGAGCATGCCGAGCCAAAGCTTGTCGGTCGCCGGATAGGCGCCGAGGCCCATCAGCGTCGAGGTGATCGGGAAGCCGGTCGTGCGGACGAGCTCGCGCAGCAGGGTCGAAGCGTGCGGGCCGGAGTTGACGACGCCGCCGCCGGTGTAGAAGATCGGCTTCTTCGCCGCCGCCATCATCTCGACTGCGTGCCGCACCCGTTCGAGGTCGCCCTTGAGCTGCGGATGATAGGTCTTGTGCTGGATGTTGCGCTGGAACGTATAGGGTCCGTTGGCGAACTGCACGTCCTTCGGGATGTCGACGACGACCGGCCCGGGGCGGCCGTTCGAGGCGATGTAGAAGGCCTCGTGCAGGATGCGCGGCAGGTCCTCTATGCGGCGCACGAGATAATTGTGCTTGGTGCAGCTGCGGGTGATGCCGGTCGTGTCGCATTCCTGGAACGCATCCGAGCCGATGAGATGGGTCGGCACCTGGCCGGTTATGCAGACGAGCGGGATCGAATCCATCAGCGCGTCGGTGAGGCCGGTGATGGCGTTGGTGGCGCCGGGGCCGGAGGTGACGAGAAGGACGCCGACCCTGCCGGAAGAGCGGGCGTAGCCTTCGGCGGCGTGCGCCGCGCCCTGCTCGTGGCGCACCAGAATGTGCCGGACCTTGTCCTGGTGGAAGATCGCGTCGTAGATCGGCAGCACGGCGCCGCCGGGATAGCCGAAGACGACCTCGACGCACTGATCCTTGAGCGCCTCGACCACCATTTCGGCGCCGGTGATGTGCTTGGCCATAATCGCTTCTCTCCCTTTCGTCCGTCGTCATGGAATGTAGGCAACAAAAAAGGCCCTCCACGGGGCCTTGGGTACGCGCTGTCGAACGGCTCACAGGGTCTATGCCTGCCCGCTCTCCAGCGCCAAAGATACGATGAGGGTCGCCACCGATCGTTTGCCTTATTCCAACAGTTACCGCACCGTAATTGAAGACGGGCGCCCGCGTCAAGGCCGCCGATGTCCTGAGCGAAGATTCGCTTGACAGACCTTCTCGCGACACCTATATTACATAGCGGGTTGAGGCTGCGGCGAGCGCGTTCGCCGGCGACCGGTTCTGTTCCACCACTCTGCCCGTAGATTAAATTAGATAGGATAGGAGATTACCTTGCCAACGAACGCCGACGTCGAACTGGAACTTGCGCAAAGGGTTCCAGAGATTCTTCGTAAATCGGGAATATCGTCAACAAGGTATCAATGCGAAGCGCATCTTTATCGCGGAGACCGAAAAAAGCGGAGTAGCGCCGAATTCGAAGGGAATTGGGACCCTGAAAAGGATTCGATTCGCATTTGGGTTTGGGCAGTTGAGGAAGGCGAAGAGATTGAGCCTGCGATCGCCAAAGCTGCGACATCCTCCAATATCGAGCTTAAAGACGAACGGTTGTCGGACCTCGTTCGCGAACTGGATCGGGCGGAAAGACGCCCCGGGTACGAATTCGTTTCGCTGAAATGGTTCCGCGATACCGCCCTGGCTCATGAGGGACTCTCTTGGGCTGCGGATGAGTTCGCCCGGCACGATGTTCTGCGGGAAGCGATCGATAAGCGCTGGATTCTCACGAGCAAGATCGCAAATCCCAGGCCGCCGCATTTTCCGGTGACGTCAATTCGGCTGAACCGCCAGATGCCCGAGGTCAACGCCGTGCTTGGAAGCCGCATAGGCAGCCCCTCGATTTTTCGTCCGATCCCCATACGCGGAGAAGCTTTGTCAGCGACAGTGCTGAACGATAGGCGTTGAGTTGGCTTTCTATTTCCTCGATACCAGCGCACTGGTGAAATTATACGTGCAGGAGCCGGGGACTGACCGGCTCCTGCCGCTGGTCAGTGTTCAACCGGAAAATCGGTTTGCAGTGCTGGCAATTTCCGTCGTCGAAGTTCGCTCTGCGATCAGGCGTCGTCAGCGCGCGGGCGACATCAACGCCGAGGCTGCCACTGCAATTCTTGAAAGCGTACAAAGCCACATGGAGACGCGCTTCATTCGACAGGCGATCAATGACAGTGTTATCGACACTGCGCTGGAGATGATCGATCGCTACGCTTTGCGCGCTTACGACGCCGTCCAATTAGCAGGATGCTTGGCGCTCTGCGCGATCACCGCTGAGGCATTTACGTTTGTTTGCTCGGATCAGCGGTTGGTTGAGGCGGCGCGGTCGGAACAAATGAAGGTCCTCAACCCGGCTGAGTGAATGTGCCGGATTGGGAGGGATTCGAACCCCCGGCGCCCTTGCGCGTACTCCGCATTTCGAGTGCGGCGCGATCGACCACTCTGCCACCTTCTTTTCAGACTAACGGGGGCGCCAAGGAGGGTTTCAAGTGGCCGCCAAAACCGTTGAAGCCGGCGTGCTCGACATCGTCTACGAGGAGCATGGAGGAGCCGACGGCTGGCCTGCGTTCTTGGTCACGGGCTTTCCCTACGACGTCCACGCCTACGCGGAGGTCGCCCCCTCTCTCGCCGCGGCTGGGGCGCGGGTGATCGTTCCCTATCTGCGCGGCTTCGGGCCGACGCGGTTTCTTGCGCCCGAGACGCCCCGCTCGGGCGAGCAGGCGGCGCTCGGCGCCGATCTCGTCGCGCTGATGGACGCGCTCCACATCGAGCGGGCGGTGTTGGGCGGCTACGACTGGGGCGGGCGGGCGGCCTGCGTCGTCTCGGCGCTCTGGCCCGAGCGCGTCATCGCGCTCGTCTCCGGCAATTCCTACAACATCCAAAATATCGCGCATGCGATGGAGCCGGCCTCCCCGTCCGAGGAGGCCGCGCTCTGGTATCAGTATTACTTCCACAGCGAGCGCGGCCGGCGGGGGCTCATGAACGACCCGCGCGGGATCGCCCGCCTGCTGTGGCGCATGTGGTCGCCGACATGGAGCTTCGACGGGGCGACGTTCGAACGCACCGCCAGCGCCTTCGACAACCCCGACTTCGCCGAGGTGGTCATCCACTCCTACCGCCATCGCTATGGCCTCGTCCCCGGAGATCCCGCTTACGCGTCAATCGAGGCGGCGCTCACGACGCAGCCCCTGATCACGGTCCCGGCGGTCACCATCGACGGCGACGCCGACGGCGTGAACCCCGGCACGGCGCATCAGGCGGAAAAATTCGCCGGGCCGCACGAGCATCGCGTGTTCAAGGGCGCCGGCCACAATCTGCCGCAGGAGCGGCCGGAAGAATTCGCCCGCGCCGTCTTCGACGCGGGCGCGATGGCGAAGGGCTGATCCCTGTTGCACTATGCCGGAAACAATTGCCCTCGCTCTGGCCCTTATATGGCGCGAGAATTGTCAAGTGGTTTGTTGCGAAGGCGGGCGGCGTCGTTCCGCGCGTGGGCGGTTTATCCTTGGACGTGGCGCAGCGGCGGAGCAAGCGGCTCGCGAAGCGCGCCCTTCATTGCGCCGTAGCGAGCGAGCGGCTTGCGGCGGGTCCGCCTCGTCGGTGGG
>Ga0326727_10024287_pt1 | contig 11480 bp, 9 predicted proteins | sample MB2enrmetagenome_FD_207643 | JGI IMG/M metagenome (GOLD analysis project Ga0326727, IMG submission 207643) | Lab enriched peat soil microbial communities from McLean, Ithaca, NY, United States - MB29MY | ecosystem: Environmental > Terrestrial > Soil > Wetlands > Peat | place: USA: New York... | reverse complement strand
ATCCACGAAAGCTCGCCGCTCTCTGAAAAAACGCTCTCGTTCGGTTCAAGCTGCACATCGAGTACGGGCATGGTCGTGCCCTGAATCCTGGTTTGCATGGGTAATCTCCTTGTTGTGCATAGTGTACCTGCCTTGACCTGTGGAGAGTCTAGTTTGAATTGATTTCTCCACGAAGAGTTGGTAAACCCTGAATTCAACGTTTGTTCCCTGAACTATAGTTTGCCGTCAAATCTTTTTAGGGTATGGTTCCGCCCCTCTTCGCAGAGGGCGGCCTGATACTCTACTCTTTCCTGAGACCCCTATGGCCTTGTTGATTCGCAGCTTCCGGAAGGCTCTCTGGCTGGCGCTGGAGCACGACGTGCTCAACTCAGCCAAGGCTGTCGCTTATTCGGGGATGCTGGCACTGTTTCCGGCGCTGGTTGTCCTCACCGCGCTGTTGGCTCAGGCGCCGGAGGGGACCTCGCTGGTGGGCGAGGTGCGCGGAGCCTATGAGCAGTTCCTGCCCGAAGGCGCCATGTCCCCGTTGCAGTCCGCTATGGAGACCCACCGCATCCGCTCCACCCAGTTGATCTACTCCGCCTCCGCTCTCTCGGTCTTTGCCGGCCTGGGGATGATGCTCTCCCTGATGGAGGGCTTTCGCCGCGCCTACCAGCTGCCGCGCGATCATTGGGGCTTCTGGCAGCGGCGATTCAGGGCTCTGTTGCTGGTGCCTATCGTGCTGGTCCCGCTCTCGATGGCCACCTTGTTGCTGGTTTTCGGCCGCCAGTTTGAGGCGTGGATGATTGACAACTCCACTCATGAGTTGCATCACTTTGTGCTCTACTTCTGGCGCATGGTCCGCTGGGCCATCGCGCTCGTCACCAGCGTCAGTGTCCTCGGCGCTCTTTACCACTTCGGTACAGGTCACGTGACAACTCACGCGAATTTGTGGAGCCGTAGACGATTGGCTCTGTTAGTGATTGTGGCTGGTGTGTGGACAGCTTACATGGTAAATGCGATGGTCTCCAGCAGGGGACACAAAGCACAGGAACTCGATATTACAAATCCATCGCTTTTCGCAATTGTTGGAGTCGGCTGCTTTATTGCGTTTTTATTTGTTAGATACATACTTCCGCTCCACCAGCGCAAGGAGCACTGGGACTTGGTGGGACCGGGCGCGGTGGCCGCCACCCTGATCTGGTTCCCGGCTACGCTGGCTTTCGGATTCTACGTCACGCGAATCGCCAACTACTCCATGTTCTACGGCTCCTTTGGCGCCGGCATTGCCACGCTGGTGTGGCTCTACATCACCTCGTTCAGCGCGCTGCTGGGCGCGGAGCTGAATGGCGTCCTTTTTCGGGAAAGACAGGAACGGGCCCCCGCGGGCGCCAAACGGAATCGCCCCCGCCGGTAACCTTTTCACCGCCCTTTATTGCGTTTCACGCATAATGAGAACAGGGTGTGCAGCCCACCCTGCGTTCTATGAAGCCGGCTGCAACAAATCAGGCCTCTTGGTCCAATCAACCTTCTCTGGAGGTTCCCTATGTCGCTCGCACCGCTCAGCCTGACCGAGCCCGCCTCCCGGCGCCGCGCCAAAATCGTTGCCACGCTCGGCCCGGCCTCCAACACGGAATTTGTGATCCGCAACCTGGTGCGCGCTGGCATGGATGTGGTCCGCCTGAATTTTTCCCACGGCTCGCATGAGGAGAAGCTGGCGCTAATCCAGATGATCCGTAAAATCAGCGGCGAGGAGCATAAGCCGCTCTGCATCCTGGGCGACCTGCAAGGCCCCAAGATTCGCACCTCCACGCTGAAGGACCACCAGCCCGTGCTGCTCAAAGCCGGACAGCAGTTGACCATCACTCCGCGCGACGTTCCGGGCACGGCTGCCCTGGTGGGCACCACCTTCAAAACCCTGGCGGATAACGTCGAGCAAGGCTCGCGCATTCTGCTCTCCGACGGCCTCATCGAATTGCGCGTCCATGAAGTTTCGGGCGGCGACGTCTTCTGCGAGGTCGTCAACGGCGGCATGTTGGGCGAGCACAAGGGCATTAACCTACCCGGCATCCCGGTGCGCGTCCCCTCGTTGACGGAAAAGGATGCCGACGACCTGGATTTCGCGCTCAAGAACGGCGTGGACGCCATCGCCGTCTCCTTCGTTCGCACCGCGGAAGACGTGAGCCTGGTGCGCAATCGCGTTGCTGCCCTCGGCGGCGAAACCTGGATCATCGCCAAGCTGGAAAAACCCCAGGCCCTGGAACATCTGGACGCCATCTTCGCCGCCGCCGACGCCATCATGGTGGCCCGCGGCGACCTGGGTGTCGAGCTGCCGCCGGAGCAGGTTCCCGCCATTCAGAAGCGCATTATTCGCCGCGCCGCCGAGCTCCGCAAGCCGGTCATCACCGCTACCCAAATGTTGGAATCGATGATCGAGAACCCGCGTCCCACCCGCGCCGAGGTCTCCGACGTGGCCAACGCGGTTTACGACGGCACCGACGCCGTCATGCTCAGCGGCGAATCCGCCGTGGGCAAGTACCCGGTCGAAGCCGTCTCCATGATGGCCCGCATCGTCATCGATGCCGAGCGCAACATCAAAATGGCGGAATTCTCTGACCGCCGCATTCAGCGCAGATCGCACCTCTCTATCGCCGAAACCATCTGCGAGGCCACGGCGCACGCCTCTGACGACCTGGACCTGCACGGCATCGCTTTATTTACCGAGTCGGGACAGACCGCGCGCAAGCTCTCCAAGTATCACCCCTCGGCGCCCATCTTCGCCCTCAGCCCCGTCGAGATCACCATCAACCGCCTCAGCCTGCTCTGGGGCACCACCCCCATCCGCTGCCCCAAGGTCACCTCCACCGAGGCCCTGGTCGAGTGCGCCGAGAACCTGCTGGAAAAAGGCGGCTACGTCAAGCCCCGCGAGGTTATCGCCATCGTGGCCGGCACGCGCACCCGCTCCGGCTCCACCAACTTCCTCCGCCTCCACGTCATGGGCGAAAAAGAGGGCGAGCGCTTCTTTGTCCCCCATAAAGAACCGCCGGCAAAGAAAAAGTAGCAGGGTGCATTGACGCAAGATGATCGCACCCTCACAATGCTGTCATCCTGAGCGGAGCGCAGCGGAGTCGAAGGGCCTGCGGTTGTTTTTGCTTCTTCGATTTACACGTTTAAGTCAGTTTCTACAAATCTCCAAAACCGAGCAGCGATCTTCCAGATTCAACTGAATCGCTGCACCCAGGTTCACGCGGCACTCATCTGCGCTGTGCCCTTGCCCGTTGGCGCCGGGAATCTCCAGTGACCAGGCGACAAACCAATCGTCGAGCCGAAACAGTGATACAAAAATATACTTAAGTTTGTACTTGACAAATAATCCGGGCTTGGAGATACTTAAGTCTGTACTTGACAATTTCCCCTTGGAGGAGAGAAAATCATGGACCATCTACCCGTAATCCACAACACGTTTGTCGTCGAGCGCAGCTATCCCGTCACGCCGGAGCGCGTATTCGCCGCCTTTGCCGACCCTGCCCAGAAACGCCGTTGGTATGCTGAAAGCGAGCATAACGAGGTCGAAAGCTATGAGCAGAACTTTCGCGTTGGAGGCAAGGAGCATTACGCCCTCGGCTTCAAAGAAGGCCATCCGCTGGCGGGTCTCTCGCTCAAAAGCGAAAACATGTATCGCGACATCGTCCCGAACCGCCGCATCATATTCACCTCGACCATGGCCGTGGCAGACAAGTGCATCTCGGTCTCTCTGGGCACGGTTGAGCTACTGCCGTCCGGCAAGGGCGCCGACTTGATCCTCACATTTCAGAGCGCATTCCTGGAGGGCTCCGATGGCCCCGAGATGCGGGAAGCCGGATGGCGCGGGCTGCTCGACAAGCTTGCAAGAGTGCTTGAAAGCTAGCCCGTGAGCGGCGCGGGAAGGCACTGACCCATGCAAAAAAAGAAACCCAATATCGACCCTATCTTCCACGCCCTCGGAGACCCCACGCGCCGGGCCATGATGGAGAGGCTGAGCCAAGGCCCCATGTCGGTGTCACAGTTGGCAGAGCCCTTCGACATGACTCTGGCCGCGGTGGTTCAACACTTGCAGGTCTTGGAGGAAAGCGGGCTGGTGCAATCCGAGAAGGTGGGCAGGGTGCGAACCTGCCGCATTGAACCCTCCGGTCTCGACGCGATGGAGCAATGGATCCGCGATCGCCGCTCAATTTGGGAACGCCGGTTGGATCGGTTGGGGAATTTGCTCGCTGAACAGGATAAAAACCGCTAGGATATGACAGAATTTAGGGCCTGTCGATGGTCCATGGTCCGGCTCTGTTGAGTGTTCTTCTCAACAGAGCCGGATGATTCTCTATGTCAGCGAACTCATGTCGATCGCAAAGTGGGAGTGACAGCCGCCTACTTTGCCGCCAACTGCCGCAAAACATACTGCAAAATCCCGCCGTGCTCGAAGTACTCAATCTCCTGCGGCGTATCGATGCGAACCCTCGCATCAAACTTCTTTATCGTCCCATCGGCCGCGGCAGCCTTCACTATGAGCGTGCGGCCTTTTTCCATCCGGTGAGCAAGCAGCGCCGTCAGTCCCGGAAAATCGTAAACCTCTTCGCCCGTCAAGCCAAGCGAATCCGCGCTTTGCCCTTCGGCAAACTGCAACGGCAGAATCCCCATCCCCACCAGGTTCGACCGGTGAATTCTCTCGAAGCTCTCGGCAATCACCGCGCGCACTCCCAGCAGCTTCGGCCCCTTGGCCGCCCAGTCCCTTGAAGATCCAGACCCGTACTCCTTCCCCGCCAGAATCACCAGCGGCACTTGGCGCTCGGCATACTTCACGCTGGCGTCGTAGATCGCCATCTCTTCGCCCTCGGGCAACAGGCGCGTCACGCCGCCCTCGGTTCCCGGCGCGAGACGGTTTCTCAGCCGCACATTGGCGAATGTTCCGCGCACCATCACCTCATGATTCCCGCGCCGCGAGCCGTAGCTGTTAAACTCCGCCGGCTTCACGCCGTGAGCAGCAAGATATTTTCCCGCCGGCCCATTGGCCTTGATATTGCCTGCCGGCGAAATATGATCCGTGGTTACCGAGTCGCCCAGCACCGCCAGCACGCGCGCGCCGAGAATATCCGTCACCGCCACCGGCGTCTTCGTAATTCCGTCAAAGTACGGCGCTTTGCGAATATATGTCGAATCCGGTTCCCAATGGTAGACCTCGCCAGTGGGAAACTTCAGTCCCTGCCAGTTCGCGTCGCCCAAGCTCACCGTCGCATATTCTTTGCGAAAGCTATCGCTGGACAATCCCTTTTCGATTGCCTCGGCCACCTCCGCCTGCGTCGGCCAAATGTCTTTGAGATAAACCGGCTTCCCTGCTCCATCCACGCCCAGCGTATCCGTCTCGAAGTTATGCCCAATCCGCCCTGCCAGCGCGTAGGCCACCACCAGCGGCGGGCTCATCAGGTAGTTGGCCCGCACATCCACGTTCACGCGGCCCTCGAAGTTGCGATTGCCGCTCAGCACGCTCACCGCCACCAGCCCATGCTCGTCGATGCTTTGCTTGACATCCGCGGGCAGCGGTCCGGAATTACCAATACAAGTCGTGCAGCCGTACCCCACCACATTGAACCTCAGCTTTTCGAGATATGGCATCAGGCCCGCCTTGGTGTAGTAATCCGTCACCACTCGCGAGCCCGGCGCCAGTGATGTCTTCACCCACGGCGGCACAGAGAGCCCTTTCTCCACCGCATTTTTCGCCAGAACTCCCGCTGCCACCATCACCGATGGGTTCGAGGTGTTGGTGCAACTGGTAATGGCCGCAATCACCACCGATCCGTGATCGAGGTACTTGTCGGGATCGACGCCAAACCGCTCTTTCACGGTTGTTGGCAATGTCACACGTCCCAATGATTTGTCATCCTGAGCGACCGGAGCGACAGCGAAGGGAGTCGAAGGACCTGCGGTTGTTCTTTCAACTGCCGCATCCTTCACCACCCCTCTCTCCCACCTGGTCGCCGTGCGCGTACCCAGCGGCTTCGCGGTCGGCGACAGCAGCGTCGGCAACTGCTGCGCAAAGCTGGCCGCTGCATCCTTCAGCAGCACGCGATCCTGCGGGCGCCTGGGCCCGGCCACGCTGGGTTCCACGCTCGCCAAATCCAACTCCAGCGTCTCGGTGTACTCCGCCTCTGGCGTCTCCGCGGTGTGGAACATCTCCTGCGCTTTGTAATAATCCTTAACCAGCGCAATCTGCTCCTCGCTGCGCCCCGTCAATCTCAAATAGCGCAGCGTCTCCTCGTCCACCGGGAAGATGCCGCAGGTCGCCCCGTACTCGGGAGCCATGTTGCCGATCGTCGCCCGGTCGGCCAGCGGCAGCTCCGCCACGCCCGGCCCATAGAACTCCACAAACTTGCCCACCACGCCCAGCTTGCGCAACGCCTGGGTCACAGTCAACACCAGGTCCGTCGCCGTCGCGCCCTCGCGCAGTTTGCCGGTGAGTCTGAAGCCCACTACCTGCGGCACCAGCATCGAAATCGCTTGACCCAGCATCGCCGCCTCGGCCTCGATGCCGCCCACGCCCCAGCCCAGCACGCCCAACCCGTTGATCATCGTGGTGTGCGAGTCTGTGCCCACCACCGTGTCCGGATAAGACACGAGTTCGCCATCAAACTCAGTTGTGAAGACCACCCGCGCCAGGTGCTCCAGATTCACCTGGTGACAGATGCCCATTCCCGGCGGAACCGCGCTGAAGTTCCTGAACGCCGTCTGTCCCCACTTCAAAAACGCATAGCGCTCGCGATTTCTTTGGAACTCCAAGAAGGTATTGGCCGCAAGAGCGCCCACGGCGCCGTACTCGTCCACCTGCACCGAGTGGTCGATCACCAGCTCGGCCGGCGCCAGCGGATTCACCCGCTCTGCATTGCCGCCGAGCGTCCGAATCGCATCGCGCATCGCGGCCAGATCCACCACCGCCGGCACGCCGGTAAAGTCCTGCATCAGCACCCGCGCCGGCATGTAGGCGATCTCCCGGCTGGGCTCGGCTTTGGCCTCCCATTTGGCCAGAAACTCAATCTCCCCTGCCGTCACGTTCACGCCATCCTCGCGGCGCAAAAGGTTTTCAAGCAGAATCTTCAGGCTGAAGGGCAGCCGGCTCAGGTTGAAGCCGCGCGCCTTGAGCGCTGGCAAACTGTAAATCGTATAGCTTCGGTTGCCGGATTTGAGTTTGGTCCGGCTGAAAAAACTGTTCATCCTGGGAAGCCTTTCTCTCCGCGCGCTGGCGGAGGCAGCTGCAAAACACGGGGGAGCCCAGGTCTCTAATTTGAGGCCTGTGAATCAACGAACTGACGAAGATAGATTACTCAGCGGGAAGGGCGCCGTCCACGGTCACGCCGTCCGCGGCGATAGCGTCTCAGCCGGGGCGTTCGTGTTACCGGAATTTCATTGCGGAATCGCATGGTTTCAAGCAAAATTCTAACGCGAAACGAGGCCGAAGGGAACCGCAAAGTGCGCTAATCTACGTGGAAGTCGACCCCGGCTTCTTTTTGCAACTGCTCCTTGGCCGCATCATCGCTGACATTCGCCCATCCAAACCAATGACCGTTATGTTCCGTGACGCAAATTAGTGTATTGAGTCGGGGACCCGTCGCTTCGCCGTAAGGACCCGCCACATGGCCATTGCCCGTCAGAAAGACGATGAAATTAACATGCTTGCCTGCTGGCGGATTTGCGCCCCAATCAACGCCGTCTGGCGGGATAAATGGGGAAAACTTGAAGTTTTCCACCAGCAAATGCGTGAGCCGCATGATCCCATCTCGATCCTTGATGGATTTTGGGAAGCTTCCGAGAGAAAGACAGTTCGCATCGATGGCAAAGAAAATGCCCCACGATGGAAAGGTTTCCTTGCCTTTCGGTGCGTCCTCTCGCAAGAGAATCCGGGTGCAGTGATTGGCTAATCCATCGGGATGGCTATCAAGCGTCGGGGTATTGCTGAGGTCGGTGGAAAAACTCCAACCCTGAGGGATACGGACCCTGACTCCCAAAGCGTCGTTGCTGTAAACGCCGTTCGATATCTCACCCGGCGGAAGGCTGGCGAGTTCTTGGCTCGTTTGCGCCGTCGAGCATGCGAGGCCAGGAACCAACAATAGCGGTAAGAGAATCATGCAGATGTGCATAGAGTTTTGGATTCAGATAAAGTTTACTCCACATTGGCGGCTTCGAGAATGCGCGAGTATAGACTCGAGTCATTGGATGGAGCCAGCATGAGATAAACCTGCGCCTATAATAAAAGAGCAATCGACCCGCCGCACCCCAGGAGCTTCCATGCAGCTTCGCATCACACACATCGTCTCCATTGCTTCACTTCTGCTCTGCACCCTCGCCTTCAGCCAGACAAATTCCCCTGCCCCGGCCGTTACGCCCGCCGCACAGCCCGCGCCAGCCATCACCTGGCCCGCTGTGGACGGAACTGTCATCCTTCCCAACTTCCGCTTCGGCGCCGGCGAAACGCTGCCCCAGCTCAAGCTGCATTACCTCACCCTCGGCACGCCGCATCGCAACGCCGCCGGACACGTGGATAACGCCATCCTCCTGTTGCACGGCACCGGCGGCAACGCCCACTCCCTGCTGAATCCACTTTTCTCCAACGTGCTTTTCGTCCCCGGCGCGCCCCTCGACATCACCAAATATTTCCTCATCCTGCCCGACGACATCGGCCACGGCCAAAGCTCCAAGCCCTCCGACGGACTGCATGCCCGCTTCCCCGCCTACGACTACGACGACATGGTGCGCAGCCAGCGCATGATGCTCGACGAGATGAAGATCGACCACCTGCGTCTCATCCTCGGAACCTCCATGGGCTGCATGCAGACCTTCGTCTGGGGCGAAACCTATCCCGGCTTTGCCGATGCTTTGGCGCCCTTTGCCTGCCTGCCGGTGCAAATCGCCGGCCGCAACCGCATGATGCGCTACATGGCCATCCAGGCCGTCAAGCAGGACCCCGCCTGGATGAATGGCGAGTACCAAACCCAACCCATCCAGGGCCTGCGCACCGCCAACGAAATCGGCTTCATTATGAGTTCCAGCCCGCTGCAGATGCAGAAGCAAGCGCCCACGCGCGATGCTGCAGAGCAATACGTCGATCGCTACCTCGCCCGCGTCATGGCCTCCACCGACGCCAACGATTTGATTTTTTATTGGAACGCCAGCCGCAACTACGACCCCTCGCCAAATCTCGACCGCATTACCGTGCCGGTGCTGTGGATCAACTCCGCCGACGACTACATCAACCCGCCCGAGCTGGGCATTGCGGAAAAAATGGTCCAGCGCATGCCCCACGCGCGCTTCATTCTTCTGCCCATCTCCGACGCCACGCGAGGCCACGGCACCCATACGGCTGCCGCGGTGTGGAAGGACTACCTCGCTGAGTTTATGCGCTCGACAGAGCCGAAGCCCTCCAAAGAGGAGCCAAAGTAATCGCCATGCGCCTCTTTATCGGAATCCCTCTGGCCGCTACGGTGATCGACGAACTCCGGGCAGCCTCGGCGCGGCTTCGCTCCTCTGCGGACGGCCTCCGCTGGACAGCGCCCGAATCCTGGCACGTCACCCTGCAATTTCTAGGCAATACCACCTCCGATCAACTTGCCTGCGTCGTCGCGCGCCTGCGTGCGCTGCATTCGCCGTCGGTTCCTGTTTGTCTTGAGGAGCTGGACTGCTTCGAGCGCGCCGGCGTTCTCATCGCCCGCGTCCGGCCCACGCCCGAACTGCTTTTGCTTCAGCAGTGTGTCACCGCGGCCACCCAGCCTTGTGGCTTCGTTCCCGAGACTCGCCCCTTCCAGCCTCACATCACGCTCGCGCGCGGCAAAGGCCGGCAGCATCATCTCGGCGAGCTAAAATCCAAACTCCGCCATCCATCCAGCTTCACACGCTTTATTGCCCGCGAATTCGTCCTCTACGAAAGCTTCCTCTCCCCCGCCGGTTCTCGCTACGAAATCCGCGAGCGCTTTCCCCTCGCCGGGAGTTAAGTAATTCGCCGAAATTCCTTCCCATCTCCAGCCAATTCCCGCCCCAATCTGCTATTTTCATAAGTTGCGTCACTTCACACCAAAATCGCCGCCGCCGCGCCCCGAGGATCATCGCCCTCATGCCTGAACCGTCCCGCCGTCCGCCGTCGCCTTTCTTCCGCTGGGCCATGCTCGTGCTCGTCAGCATGGCCATGTTCGGCAACTACTACGTCTACGACTGCATCGCCCCCATCGCCGACCTGCTCTCCAGGCAGCTCGGCTTCTCCGACTCCAATATCGGGTTGCTCCAGGCCATCTACAGCTTTCCCAATCTGATCATGGTGCTGGTCGGCGGCTATCTTGTGGACCGCATTGGAGCGCGCAAAGCGATCTTCCTCTTCGGATCGACCTGCCTGCTCGGAGCAATCGTCACAGTTCTTTCCGGCCATCTTGTCCTAATGGCCACCGGACGCCTGATCTTCGGCATCGGCGCCGAATCCCTCATCGTCGCCGTCACCACCGCCATCGCAAAATGGTTCCGAGGCAAGGAACTGAGCTTCGCCTTCGGCATCAACCTTATGATTGCGCGCGCCGGTACCTTACTGGCGCAGAGGTCGCCAAGTTGGGCCAGCTTCGCCTACACCAATTGGCGCACGCCCCTGTTGATCTCCGTAGGCATCGCCACCTTCTGCGTGATCGGAGCCCTCATCTACTGGGTCATGGAGGTCTACGCGGAAAAGAACTACGAGCTCGCGCATGCCGGTCCTACCGACAAGGTCATCTTCAGCGATCTCTTCCATTTCGGCGTCTCCTTTTGGTATATCGTCGCGCTGTGCGTCGTCTTTTATTCGGCGATCTTCCCCTTTGAAACCTTCGCCTACAAATTCTTCATGGACGCGCACGGCACCACGCGCGAGATGGCGGGAACGATTATAGGCTGCCTAACGATTGCCACCATGTTCGGAACACCAGTGCTGGGATTATTAGTCGACAAGATCGGCAAGCGCGCCCTGCTCATGATGATCGGCTCGGTGCTGCTGGTCCCCGTCTACCTCATGATGGCCTATACCCACACCCAGGCCTCGCTCTATGCCCCCATGGCCATGATGGGCATCGCCTTCTCGCTGGTTCCGGCGGTGATATGGCCCTCTGTGGCCTACATCGTGGACCAAAACAAGCTGGGCACGGCCTATGGGCTGATGACTGTGATTCAAAATATGGGCTTTTTTGTATTCAATCTAACCATCGGCTGGGCCAACGACTATTGCCACGCCAGCGACGCCAACCCCGCTGGCTACCACATGGGCATGTGGATCTTCTCCATCCTCGGCCTGCTGGGAATGTTCTTCGCCTTCCTGCTGCGGCAGAGAGAGATGGGCCCGCACGGCCACGGCCTGGAAACTATCACAGCCGGCTGAGATGAGCGCGCTTTCGCGTAGATGTATGGTTATTATGCCCCACCCTTTTCGCGTTCTTGCGAAAGGGCGGGGCGCCTCAAAACTATTTTTCTGGCAGGAT
>Ga0326727_10024286_pt1 | contig 11480 bp, 8 predicted proteins | sample MB2enrmetagenome_FD_207643 | JGI IMG/M metagenome (GOLD analysis project Ga0326727, IMG submission 207643) | Lab enriched peat soil microbial communities from McLean, Ithaca, NY, United States - MB29MY | ecosystem: Environmental > Terrestrial > Soil > Wetlands > Peat | place: USA: New York... | reverse complement strand
GCAAGCGCAAGACCATCCGGCGCGAGCGGCGGGAGGCTCAGGCCCACGGGCTGGAGTTCGCGACCCTGCGCGGGGGCGAGATCGGCCGGCGGGAGTGGGACGCGTTCTTCGGGTTCTACATCGCGACCTCGGACCGCAAGTGGGGCTCGCCGTACCTGAACAGGCGCTTCTTCACCCTGCTCGGCGAGCGGCTGGGCGATCGGGTGGTACTGATGATGGCGCGGCGGGGCCGGGAGTGGGTGGCGGGGGCGCTGAACCTGCTGGGGACGGACACGCTGTACGGCCGCAACTGGGGCTGCCGGGGCGAGTGGCCGTTCCTGCACTTTGAGCTTTGCTACTATCGCGCCATCGAGTTCGCCATCGCCGAGGGACTGCGCCGGGTCGAGGCGGGGGCGCAGGGCGAGCACAAGATCCAGCGCGGCTACCTGCCGAAGCCGACCTATTCGGCCCACTGGATCGCGCACGCGGGCCTCAGGCGGGCGGTCGCGCAGTTCCTCGAGCAGGAGCGTGCGGAAAAGCAGGCCGAGATGCAGGAACTGGCGGCATTCGCGCCGTTTCGGCAGGAGAGTGTCGCCGGTTAGGCGGACGGCTTGCCCTGGTGTTGCAACTGCAATGAGTGCGGCGCAAGCTTCGTTCCTCCGCCGGTTTTGCCAGGCCTGGTCTTGCCGGCGGCCGATGCACGGTGATGAGGAATGCGACATGGATGTCGTGGTGGCGAGTGAGCGCGGCGTCGATCCGCTCGAGCGGGAAACCATACGGCGCGTCGCCTGGCGGCTGCTCCCGCTGGTCATGCTCACCTATTTCTGTTGCAATATGGATAAGGTGAACGTGGGCATGGCCGCGACGACCATGAACCATGACCTGGGGTTCTCGGCCGCGGTGTTCGGGTTCGGCGCCGGCGTGTTCTTCGTCGGCTACTGCGTGGCCGAGATCCCGAGCAACCTGATCCTCAATATGGTCGGAGCGCGGCGGTGGCTAGCCCGCATCCTGATCAGCTGGGGCATCCTCTCCGGGCTGACCGCCTTCGTGTGGAACGGCTGGAGCTTCTACACCGTCCGCTTCGTCCTCGGGCTGGCCGAGGCCGGGTGCTTCCCGGGGGTGGTGCTTTACCTGACCTGGTGGTTCCCCTCCCATTACCGATCCCGGATGCAAGCGATATTCTTTTCGTCCGCCATCATTTCGCTGATCGTGGGGCCGCCGATTGGCGGGCTGTTGCTGCGACTGGATGGCCTGCTGGGGCTGCACGGCTGGCAGTTGCTGTTCCTGATCGAAGCGCTGCCGTCGATCGTCATGTGTTTCGTGGTGTGGCGGTTGCTGACCGACCGGCCGGCCGACGCAACCTGGCTCCGAGCGGACCAGCGAGCCTGGCTCGCCGAGCGGATGGCCGCGGAGCGGGCGCAGCGCGAGGCGATTCGCAAATACTCGCTCGCCGAGACGTTCTCCAACCCGAAGGTATGGCTGCTGACGCTCGCCTGGTTCGGCCAGAACACGACGAACCTCGTGCTGATGTTCTTCATGCCGTTGATCGTCAAGGGGCTCGGGGTGCCCACCGACATGATCGGATTGGTCACCTCGGTGCCCTTCCTGTTCGCGTTCGTGGCGGTCATCTGGTGGGGCTGGCATTCCGACCGCACCGGCGAGCGGACCTGGCACGCCGCCGGCGCGTGGTTGCTCGTCTTCGCGGCCCTCGCGGTGTGCATCCTCATCGGCCGCAGCCACCCGATCCTGCTGATGGTCGCGCTGACCTTGGCGACGATGGGCAACATGTCCACCAACGCGGTCTTCTGGGCGCTGCCCAGCGCCATCTTGAGCGGTGCCGCCGCGGCGGGCGGGATCGCCATGATCAATGCGGTCGGCAATCTGGGCGGCTGGATCGGGCCGTGGGCGTTCGGGCTCGTGAAGGATGCAACCGGCAGCGACAACATCGCGCTGCTGTGCATGGCCTTGGGGCCGATCGTTTCGGCGATCGCGGTGGTCCTGGCGGGCCACGACCGCCGGTTGGAACGCATCCCGCCGCGCGCACGCGCGGCCTGAAGGCCAGGGGCTCCGCCCCTGGACCCCGCAAAGGGCCGAGAGGCCCTTTGAACCCATTCTTTTTGGAGGATTGTGGGAGGAGGGGGGTTAGGAGATGTATCGAGGTCTCCTCACCCCCCTCCTCCCACAATCCTCCAGATAGCCGGGTCCAGGGGTCGCTCGACCCCTGGCGGGGGTCCAGGGGGCAGAGCCCCCTGGCCTTCAAGTCGCCGGCAGTGTGCGCACCGCCGTGTAGCCGGGCCGCGGATTTGCGGGCACCACGATCCAATCAGCGTCGGCCAGCGGTTCGTTGTGCAGGAAGAGCTGCAGGTTGCGCAGGACGTGTTCGACCATCGGCGCCACATGGTCCAGTACGGCGCCCGCGCAGTGCGGCGTCAGCATCACGTTGTCCATCTGCCGCAGGGGCGAATCGGCGCGCAAGGGTTCGCCGTCGAAGGCGTCGCAGCCGGCCGCCAGCAGGCCGCCGGAGCGCAGCGCCTCGGTCAGCGCCGCCTCGTCGACAACTTCGCCACGCGCGGTGTTGATGAACACGGCCTCCGGCTTCATGCGCGCCAGTGCCTCGGCATTGATGAAGTGGTGGTTCGCCTCGTTGGCCGGTATGTGCACCGTGAGCACGTCGCTCTGCTCCAGCAGATCCTTGAAGCTGACGAACTCCGCATGCAGTTCCTTGGCGATCTCGAACTCGCCCTTGATGTCGTTATAGAGGATGCGCACGTCGAAGCCCTGCAGCCGCCTGGCGACGGCGCGGCCGATATTGCCGAGGCCGAGGATGCCGACCGTCTTGGTCCGCAACTGGCGCGACCTCGGCCGCAGCGCGGCCGCACTCCAGCCTCCGGCCCGCATCTGCCGGTCGGCGACGGCCAGGTTCCGCAATGCCGCCAGCATCAGCATGATGGCATGCTCCGCGACCACGGTCGCGTTGGCGCCGGCGGTGATGGTGACATAGATGCCATGGCGCTCGGCGGCTGCGAGATCGATCTTGTCGACGCCGATCCCCCATTTCTGGATCAGCCGCAGCTTCGGGGCATTCGCCATCATGCTGTCGGTCACGTGCGACACGCAGGTCAGCAGGTCGGCTTCGGCAACGAGCGCGGGGGTTGTTGCATCCGGCTTCTCGGCGAACATCAGTTCGAACTCGGGAGGCGCCATCTGCCGCATGATCTTTTGCGACACTGCATCGAATACGTATCCCAGACAGGCGACGCGGATGATGTTTTCGGCCAAGGCCCTACTCCCTTGATTGCCTTCAACGCATGCGATTGATGTGCGTCGGGACAGGCATGATCCTGACCGCCATCATAGGACCAGGCCGGTTGCGAACACAATTCCCGAGGCCGCTCCGGCCGCTGCGTTCGAAGCGGCACCGACATGACGAGGTGATCGGTCCGGAATTGCGCCGGCCAAGTATTCCGCCGGCGTAGCGGTTGGTGACGTCCTCGACGCGGCCGATGGCGTACGGGCTGGCGAAGCCGCCAGGATTGCCGATCGAGTTGATCAGGGCGAGCGACGCCGCCGGCCCCACCGCTCCGGCGCCGGGGATGTACGGCGGAGGGGATGGGAGGTTCGGTCTCGCCGTTGTCTCAATATACGATTCGCAAGACGGCGGATCATGGCGTGAGACAGTCGGGCTTTGATGGTGGCGTGGGGCTGGCGTCGCGGCATGGGTCCCGGGAAGTGGCTCCGTTTCCACACCCCACTCATCGAACCGGACTTGCAGATTTCCCGCATCCGGCTCTCGGACAAGACCTCACGCCTTCGTCCATGCCACGTCGTGCCCAAGCCGGGTCAGCCGTACTTCTCAACCACCACCACCGCCGCTTCCCGCCGAGGGTGTGTGAAGCTCGCTGGCGGGGACCCCGGCAGGGCCGTGCATCAGGAACCCAGGCTGCGACGCCCATGGTTGCCAGGGGCAACTCCAACCCAACTCACCGGCTCCGGGTCAGCGGAACGAAGCGCACTGGGATCAGCTCGCGCGTCCGAACCTGGCCTTCCGGGTCTCGCTCGACGACCATAAGGTGTTGGCGCCAAAATCGCGGCCCAACCGGGATCACCATCCGGCCCCCCGGCTTGAGCTGCTGGAAAAGCGGCGGCGGGATATGGCCGGGGGCTGCGGTCACGATGATCCCGTCGAACGGCGCCGCTTCCTCCAGCCCGTCGTAGCCGTCGCCCTGCCGCACCGACACGTTGGCATAGCCAAGCGAGCTCAGACGATGCGCCGCGCTCGCAGCCAGCGCAGGGATGATCTCGATCGTGTGGACCTGGCGAACCAGTTGCGCCAGCACCGCGGCCTGGTAGCCGGAACCCGTGCCGACCTCGAGCACGACGCTGTCCGGCGCAAGGTCGAGAAGGTGGGTCATCAACGCCACGATGAACGGCTGCGAGATGGTCTGGCCGCAGCCGATCGGCAGCGGAAGATCGGCGTAGCTCTCACCCCGCAGGCCTTCCGGCACAAACTCGTGGCGCGGAACCAGGCGCAGCGCATCGAGGATCCTCGGATCGATGGTCTTCCCTTGCAGCGCCGGACCTTCCTCCGCGGCGATCAGCTCAATCCTGCGCACCATGTCGGCGCTCGAGGGTGTCATCCCGGCCAACCGGCGGACCTGGGATGGCGCGGATCGCAACCATCCGAGCGCAACCGGAGCAAGCGCGAGCCACCGCAACCAACCATTGCGCTCTTCCGTTCCCTGCCTCGATGGCGTCTACCCGCGCCGGTTCATCTTGCAAGCGTCAGCGGCCCGCCCTTCCCGGACACGGCAGCCCCTGCGCAGCGGCCATGATAGGCCAGGAAACGCCCCGTCCGGAAGCGCGCGCACAGTCCGCCCGACGGCTTGCTGACGAACCCCGCTGCTCGCTTCACCATTGCAGCCGGGAACGACACAGGGGTACGATGCCTGCCAGCCCGGGCGGCCGGGCCGCCCATCGGGGAAATCGGATCACGGCGCGCAAATGAACCGCAAACAACACCGGGCGGAGGCACGACAACGCGCGCGCACGCTCCGGCTCGGGGCCACCCCCACTCAGCAGATATTCGCGGCGGCATTGCGCCACCATCAGGCGGGACGCCTGAACGAAGCCGAACGGCTTTGCCGGCAGGTGCTGGCGCTCGAATCCGGCCATGCGGACAGCATGTTCCTGCTCGGCGTGATGGCCGGCCAGCTCGGGCGGCACGATCAGGCCATCGACATGATCGGCAAGGCGATCGCGCTCGACGCTTCGGTCGCCGCATTCCATTACAACCTCGCCACGGCGCTGCAACAACAGGGGCGCCTGGCGGAGGCCATCGCCTGCCACCGCAAGGCGATCGAGCTGCAGCCGGACTTTCCGGAAGCGCACAGCAATCTGGGCGTTGCGCTGATGGAACAGGGGCGGCTCGACGAGGCAGTCGCCTGCCAGCGCGCGGCAACTGAACTGCGGCCGGATTTCCCCGAGGCGCACAACAACCTGGGTGCTGCGCTGCAGAAACTGGGGCGGCTCGGGGAGGCCGCCGCTTGCTTCCGCAGGGCGGTCGCGCTCCGGGCTGACTTTGCCGAGGCCCACAACAACCTGGGCAGCGTGCTGGAGGTACTGCGAGGGCCGGACCAGGCGGTGGACTGCTACTGCAGGGCGATCGAGCTGAGGCCTGACTATGCCGAGGCACACATCAATTTGGGCGGGGCGCTGGGGAAAGCGGGCCGGCTGGGCGAAGCGGCGGTGTGCTATCGCCGGGCAGTCGAGCTCCGGGGGGATGACGCACAAGCGCACGGCAAACTCGCGACCGCGCTTGCCGATCTGGGGCGGCTGGACGAGGCGCTTGCAAGTTACGACAAGGCAATCGCTCTGAAGGCAGACCTTGCGCTCGTGCATGGACAGAGACTGCACACCAAAATGTCCATGTGCGAATGGCAGGACGTTGACGACGACATCAACGATATGACGCTGAGGATTGCGCGTGGTGAAAACGCGGCCCCGCCGTTTTCCGTGGTGACCTTTACCGATTGCCCGGAGCTCCACCGCGGGTCGGCCGAGATCTATGTGAAAGCGGCATGCCGGGCTGTTGATGTGCTGCCTGCCATTGCCAGGCACCCGCCCCATGAGAAGATCCGCCTTGGGTACTTTTCGGCGGATTTTCGCGAGCATGCCATGTCGTACCAGATGGCGGGCCTGTTCGAGCAGCATGATCGGACGCGATTCGACGTGTTCGGCTTTTCCCTTGGGCCTGAAACCAACGGGCCGATGTACGAAAGGCTCGCCGCAGCGTTTGACAAGTTCATTGATGTGCGCCACCGGCCTGACCGGGATATCGCACTTCTGACCCGGCAGCTTGAAATTGATATTGCAGTCGATCTGAACGGATTTACGCGAAACGAGAGGATAAATGTTTTCAGCCATCGCGCCGCTCCGCTGCAGGTCAATTATCTTGGCTACCCCGGAACATCCGGCGCGGGGTTCATGGATTATGTGATCGCCGACAGCACTCTCATTCCCGAAGCCGAGCAGCGGTTTTATTCGGAAAAGATCATTTATTTACCTCACAGCTATCAGGTCAATGACAGCAAAAGGCCGATCGCGGACCGGGTGTTTACCCGCGAGGAGCTGCAATTGCCGGAGGCCGGGTTCGTGTATTGTTGCTTCAACAATAACCACAAGATCATGCCCGCTGTTTTCGATATCTGGATGCGTATCCTCAGGCGCGTCGAAGGCAGCGTGCTGTGGCTGCTGGCGGACAATCCCTGGGCAGAGCGCAATCTCGGCCGGGCCGCCGCGGCGCGCGGCGTGGCGGCCGGGCGGCTGGTTTTCGCCCAGCGCCTGCCGCTGGCCGAGCACCTGGCACGCCAGCGCGCCGCCGACCTGTTCATCGACACGCTGCCTTACAATGGCCACGGCACTGCGAGCGGTGCGCTCTGGGCCGGGTTGCCCGTGCTGACCCGTTGCGGCAAATCCTTTCCCGGCCGGGTGGCAGCGAGCCTGCTGAAGGCAATCGATCTGCCTGAGCTGATCACGACGACGGCGGAAGAGTATGAACGTCGCGCGATCGAACTGGCCCTGAACCCAGGAGAGCTGACGCAGATCAGGGTCAGGCTGGCGCGGAACCGACTGAGCACGCCGCTGTTCGATACCGAACTTTTTGCCCGCCACATCGAGCGCGGCTTTAGCCGGATTTACCAGCGATATCACGCTGGTCTCGCCCCTGATCATCTGCACGTGCCAGCCGAATGAAGGGCGGCGTCAATACCCCGGCGCCTCGCTCACGCACACCACGCGCCAGCCCTCCTGCCGCCGCTCCAGGCGGGTGAGCGACAGGTTGTGCACCGACAGATGCAGCGCATTGTCCGCACTGATCCCGAGCGCGTGCGCCACCGCGGCCCGGATCGCGCCGCCATGGCTCACCGCGATCACCCGCTGCCCGGCATGCTCGCGCGCCAGCCGCTCCATGGTCTGGCCGACCCGTACCACCACCTGTGCCATGCTCTCCCCGCCCGGCGGCCGCTCATCCCCCGCCAGCGGCCAGAACGCGTGCGCGGGCTGGTGCAGCTTGGCCGGGAGTGCGGCGTGCGCCAGCCCCTGCCACTCGCCGAGGTCCTGCTCGGTCAGCCCCGGCTCCGTCAGCAGCCCCACCCGAGGGTAGCCGGCCGCGAAAATCGCCTCGGCGGTGCGCACGGTGCGCGTGAGCGGGCTCACCAGCCACACCGCCGGCCGCGGCAGCCGCTCGGCCAGCGCCCGGTACATCGGCGCCTGCGCCAGCAGGGTGTGCGGGCACAGCTCCACGTCCATGATGCCGTACAGGTAGGTCCGGGCATTCTCTTCCACCGCCGCGTGGCGGATCAGCCAGAACTGCGTCGTCGTCATCCTCACTCGCCCATCGTCAGCAATGCGCCGCGCTCGCGCGCGCTGCGGAACTGCACCATGAACAGCACGACCGCGCCTGCCAGCCACACCGCGTTCAGCCCGAACGCCCACGCCATATGACCCCAGGCAATGGTGTGCTGGTTCAAGAGCGTGCGCAGGCCCTCGAACACATGCGCCGAGGGCAGCGCCAGCGCCACCGGCCTGAGCGCGGCCGGCAGCACCGAAACCGGATAGTACACGGCGGAGAACGGGGTCAGCGCGAACAGTACCGACCAGGCCAGCGCCTCCGCCCCGGCGCCATGGCGCAGCACCAGGCTGACCACCGCCAGCGCCACCCACCAGCCCATGGCCATCAGGTTGATGGCGAACAGGATCAGCATCGGACCAAGCGTGAACAGGTTGAACGCATAAAGCGCCCAGGCCAGCAGCACCGCCGGCACTACGCCGGCCAGCATGCGCACCACCGACATGCCGATCAGCGCCGCCACCAACTCCCATGGCCTGAGCGGGCTGACGAACACATGCGCCAGGTTGCGCGACCAGACCTCCTCCAGGAACGAGATCGCCACCCCCATCTGGCTGCGCAGCGCGATCTCCCACAGCAGCACGCCGCCCAGCAGCATGCCGAAGGCGGTCGCCCCCACGCTGCCCAGGCGGGAGCTGAAGAAGCTGGCGGTGAACCCCCAGATGCACATCTGCAGCGTCGGCCAGTAGGCCAGCTCCAGCAGCCGCGGCCAGGAGCGGCGATACAGCGCCAGGTGGCGGTACATCAGCCCCCAGATGCGGCGCACGGTCGGCGGGATCACCCGACGCGCTCCCGCCCCCGGTCGCGGGCGATGTCGAGGAACACCTCCTCCAGGTCGTCGCGGCCGTAGCGGTCGAGCAACTCGGCCGGGCTGCCGCGATCGACGATGCGGCCGCGCTTCATCATCAGCACATGGTCGCACAGCCGCTCCACCTCGCCCATGTTGTGCGAGGCCAAGAGGATGCTGCAGCCGCTCTCGGCCCGGTAGCGCTCCAGCCAGGAGCGCACCAGGTCGCCGCTGTCGGGATCCAGGCTGGCGGTCGGCTCGTCCAGCAGCAGCACTTCCGGGCGGTTGATCAGCGCCTTGGCCAGCGCCACCCGGGTCTTCTGGCCCGCCGAAAGCTGCCCGGCCGGCCGGTCGAGGAACTCGCCGAGATCGAGCTGGGCGGCCAGCTCGGCAATCCGCTGCCCGCTGTGGCGCACGTTGTAGAGGTGGCAGTAGACGCGCAGGTTTTCCGCCACGCTGAGGCGTTGCGGCAGCGCCACGTAGGGCGAGGAGAAGTTCATCCGCGCCAGCGCCGCGAAGCGGTCCCGCGCCATGTCGTGGCCAAGCACGCGGATGCTGCCGCTGGTGGGGATCAAGAGGCCCAGCAGCATGGCGATGGTGGTGGTCTTGCCGGCGCCGTTCCCGCCCAGCAGGCCGACGGTCCGCCCCGCTGCCACCGCGAAGTCGACCGCGTCGACCGCGAGCGTCGCGTCATAGCGTTTGCTGAGACCCCTGGCGGTGATCGCGTCCATGCCCTGCCGATTAGGCCGCCGCGCCGGCCGCGCCAAGAGGCGCTGCCGCAATGCACGCCACGGTGCATCGAAATGGCGCGGACCCGACCCTACATTGCGCCCCATGATCAGCCCCAGGCCCGCGCCAGCCTCGCTGCCGGAAGGATTGCGCGCATACGTGATCGGCGACGTGCATGGCTGCTCCGACCGCTTGCAGGCCATGCATCGCGAGATCGCCCACGACCTGGCGATGCGGCCCGCGGCCGACGTGCTGATCGTGCACCTCGGGGACTACGTCGATCGCGGCCCGGACAGCGCCGGGGTGGTCGAGCTGCTGCTGGCGCCGTTTCCGCGCACCGGCGGCGGCCGCGGCCCGCGGGTGGTGAACCTGATGGGCAACCACGAAGAAATGATGTTGACGGCGCTGGCTAACGCCGACGCCGCGCCGCTCTGGCTGGCCAACGGGGGCGATGAGTCCCTGGCAAGCTGGGGCGTGGCCTTGCGCACCCGCGCGCGCGACTGGGCGGACGCCGTGCCGGGGAGGCACATGGCGTTCCTGCGCGGCCTGCCGCTGATGCACGCGGCCGGCGGTTACCTGTTCGTGCACGCCGGGCTGCGCCCGAACGTGCCGCTCAGCCGCCAGTCGCGGCTCGACATGCTGTGGATCCGCGAACCCTTCCTGTCCTTCAAGGGCGATTTCCCCGCCGTGGTCGTGCATGGCCATACTCCGGAACCCGAGCCGGTCGTCCGGCACAACCGGATCGGCATCGACACCGGCGCCTGCATGGGCGGCACCCTGACGTGCCTGGTCCTCGAAGGCGAGAGCATGGGATTTCTGTATTGCTGAACCGGAATTTGTTGTGCGTCGCATGAAGATGCGGCTTGCCACCTGACCGCCTTCAACGTTAGGGCATCGCGATGCAATCCAGCCACGTGCCCCGGGAACGGGCCGCTTCCTGTCCATCTGCCAGCGACCTCGAGGACGCGGTCCCGCTGCTGTCGCGTACCAGCGTACTACTGGTCGGCGACGTGATGTTGGACCGCGTCGTCTTTGGTGAGATCGAACGGATCAGCCGCGAGGCGCCGATCCCAATCCTGAAGGTTTCGCGCGAGACCGCGGTGCCGGGCGGGGCCGGCAGCGTCCTGCGCAGCCTGGGCGCGCTGGGAGCCGCGGTGGCCTTCGTCTCGGTGGTGGGCGACGATGCCGCGGGGTCCGAACTGACCGGCCTGATCGGCGGCCATCCCGGGGTGGAGCCCTGGCTGCTCGTGCAGGGCGGCCGGCGCACCGTGGAGAAGACCCGCTTCATCGCCGACAGCCACCGCAACCATCCGCTGCTGCGCGCCGACCGCGCCAGCACGGGCCCGATCACGCCGGGGCTGACCGACCGGCTGGTGCGGATCGCCTGCGATGCGATGGCGGCAACCAGCATCACGGTGCTGTCCGACTTCGGCAAGGGCGTGCTCGCCGGCGATGTGCCCTCCAGGCTGATCGCCGTGGCGGGGCAGATGGGGCGGCGGATCATCGCCGACCTCAGGGGCGACTACCCCCGCTATGCCGGCGCCGACGTGGTGATCACGTCGCGCCGCGACTTCGCCCGCTTCCTCGGCGCCGTGCCCGACACCGAGGCGGCGTTCGCCGCCGCCGCCGACGAAGTGCGCCGCCGCCACCATATCGGCTGCATGCTGCTGATGAGCCCCGAGGCCGGCATCACGCTGCTGGATGGCACCGCTGTGCAGCAGTTCCCGATCGACGCGCCGGGGACGATGGATCTCGCCGGCGCCGGGGAGGCCGCGGTGGCGGTGGTGGCGGCCGCGCTTGCGGCCCGGTTCGATATCGCCGTCGCCGCCCGGCTGGCGACGGCGGCCGCCGGCATCGCGCTGGGCCGGGTCGGTTCCGCCCTGGTGCGGCCCGCCGACCTGCTGGCCGCGCTGTCCCCGCAGGCCGGGGCGCTGAACAAGATCGTGGCGCACGACCAGATCATGGAGCGCCTCGAACGCTGGCGCCGGCGCGGCTGGACGGCGGGCCTGGTGAACGGCCGCTTCGATCCGCTGCAGCCCGGACAGATCCACCTGCTCGAGCAGACCCGGGCCGCCTGCG
>Ga0326727_10024285_pt1 | contig 11481 bp, 12 predicted proteins | sample MB2enrmetagenome_FD_207643 | JGI IMG/M metagenome (GOLD analysis project Ga0326727, IMG submission 207643) | Lab enriched peat soil microbial communities from McLean, Ithaca, NY, United States - MB29MY | ecosystem: Environmental > Terrestrial > Soil > Wetlands > Peat | place: USA: New York... | reverse complement strand
CCACGGGCTCCTCACCGCCACCAATCATTTTCAAAGCCCCGCCCTGCAACCCCTGAAGGGCCGCTTCCCGCCGCCGCCGCCCGGCTCGGTGCTGTCCGCCGCCCATTTCTCCGAGGCGTACAGCGCCGCCCGCAACCGGCGGCTTCAGGAGCTGGCCGCCGGCCGCCGGCTGGGGCCCCTGGAGCTGCAACAGATCCTGGCGGACCCAGAGGTGGCCAATGCCGGCACCGCGGTCTGCACAGTCCTGGCGCCTGATAAGCAAACCATCTGGGTGGCTCAAGGAGAAAAACCCCCGGTCAATCGGGGGCCTTTTGAGACGCTAAAATTATGGAGTTAGTGGGTTTCTGCTGACCGAGACTGGGAGGCTGGCTTGACAGGCAGGCAGGATTTGATAATATTTCGCGGCGCGGGCGATTAGCTCAGGTGGATAGAGCGTTGGTCTCCGGAACCAAAGGTCGGGCGTTCGAGTCGCCCATCGCCCGCCAGGTAATTTCAATAAGTTAAGGCCCAATAAGGGCCTTTTCTTGTTGCCTAAAAATCCTATCCCCACCCTATTCCCCACAAAACCGGGAAAAATCAGGGTAAAAGGGGCCGGTTCTGGGCTTGGGCCAATGCCTCCAGGGAATTTTTGCGAATCTCCCGGAGCGAGGGGTAGTAAGGTTTGGAACAGAGCAAGTTTTTTAAATACCTGCGGGGCGCAAATAAACCGGCTCTGGCGGGTCTTACCGCCTGGTTCTTCCAACCGGGAATGCGGTTTAATTCTCTGGAGACCTGGTGGGGGGAGCGGCAGCCCAGGTCTGCGCCCCATGAGGGCCTGGACCTTTGTTGGTATCTGGAGGCAGGCGGCCGTATTAACCGGGTGGATCAGCATCTTCGGATTCCGGCCACTTTTGCAGGAGAGATAATCAAGATCGATCCCGATTTTCTGGGAACCTCCATCTTTCTTGGCCATGAAATCTTCGCGCCGGACGGCCGCCAACTATACACTGCCTATGGCCACACCAGACCGTTAGCATCACTACACGCCGGCAATATAGTGGCGGCCGGGGAGATTATCGCGACCCTCGCGGGTCCGAGCGGGAGTAATAACAAGGTATTGCCCCACTTGCATCTCACCTTAGCCTGGATGCCCAGGCTCATTGCCCCGGAGCGCCTTGTTTGGCAGAACGTGGGCCGTGATCCCGACATTTCGCTGCTGGACCCTCTAACAATCTGTCCCATCCAATAATCAGTGATTAAAGTTGAAATTGAGGAAGAGGCCGCCAGGCCGCCCCGGGGTTCTTATGAATGGGCAGCTTGGTCAAATTAGACCGGGAAAGTTGGGGCCAGGGACCCAGTTCCGCCAAAGAATATCAACAAGTTAAGGGCCAAGAAGGGGCCTTTTCTTTTTGCCTAACTTTTAATTTCCAACCACATTTCCAACCCAGGCCGCTAATTCCGGGGTAAAAGGGCTGCGGTTGTGTCTTTGTGAACCCCGATCCCTTCCTTAAAAAATAACCTCCGCCTGGGCAAGCCAACCCATTGTCGCCGCCGCCTGGTTGAAATGGCAGGTCTTTGATTGAGTCTTTCAAGGGCGTCTCTCGTCCCCCCCCATTACCCCAGCAAAAATCTCCTACCAAGGCAAACTCTGGCGGGGCAGGCTTAAATGCTGATTATATGGTGAAGGGAAAGGGGGGATAAAGGCTTATCTTTCAACCTGGGGTATTACATGAGGTCGCTTTTTCAAAAAACCGGCACGTTCGAAATTTAAAAGATGGCAGTCGATCGAATGTGGTTATGAACCTCAGATCAACTACATTTTTCTTTTTAGCTGGGGGCGGATCAAAGGCAGATATCTTCTACTAGTGGCAGGTTTATATATAATCTGCGCGGTTCCCCTGGCGCACCAATATCGAGCATTGATGGGATGTATCCTTAAGCTCTATTGCAGTAAGGTGTCTGGGTACTGCGGGTATGCCAAGATTTCTGAACAATACCTCTGTCTGGCCGGTAGGTTTACAAATTCATGGGATATTATGCTATCATCGCTTGCATTAGGCGACCAGGCGACAAGAGATGCTCTTTGGCAGGTTAAAAATCGTAGAAGAGGTTCCTCAAAACCATTTATTGACTACGGGGCCAATGGTGCGGCATATTTTCAGTTTATGCTTTGATTTCTTGGGAAAAACGGCCCCTAAGAGAAAGGAGGCCATTTTGGAGAGTGCGATTTGGAGATGACTCATGCAGGCTGGGCTAGACCAAGCGGCTGATCAGCCACCTGAACTGGGAAGGGATTCCACGTCCTTTGCCCGCCGGGTCTTGGGCCTGCTATGGCGCCATCCCGGGCTATTGTGGAACCAGTTGTGGGAGGAATACCGGAACCGCTGGGGCATTCTCCAGGAACAGCGCCGGGGAGACGGCTTTAGCGCCGCCCCGCTCAAGCTCAACCTCAATCTAACCCGGCGCTGTAACCTGAAATGCCGGATGTGCCCTCAGTACCGCTATTCGCATGAAGGTCCCGAGGGCCTCAGTTGGTATAACCCGAAACGGGAACTGCCTCTGACCGCCTGGACGGACCTTTTCGACCAAGTGGCCTCTTATAGCCCCTGGCTCTATCTCACCGGCGGGGAACCAACCCTGTACCAGGATTTTGCCAATCTGGTCCGGGAGGCTAAGAAGCGTAAGCTGCCGGTGCATCTCCAAACCAACGGTACCCGTCTGGCGGAGCAGGCGGAATTGCTGGTGACCCAGGGGGTGGAGTTGGTTACCGTTTCCCTGGATGGTCCGGCGGAAATCCACAACCTGATCCGAGGAGGGGACGGAGTGTTCCGCCGGGGCTCAGCCGGGATTGCCGCGCTGCTGGCCACCCGGCAGCGGCTGCAAGAGCCAGGCCCCTTATTAATCCTCAATTGCACCATTAGCAAAGCCAATCTGGCCAGCCTGAATCAAATGACGCCACTGGCCCTGGAGTTGGGGGCCGACCTGTTGCAATTGCAACACACCATGTTCAATTCGCCGGACCAGGTTTCCCGGCACAACCATCTGGTGTCCCCCCGGTGGGCCCAGGCCCACGGGCTCGACCTAGTATTTCCTTCCATCCTGGCGGGGGAGTTCTACGAAAGTGAAATAGGGCCGGAAGATCTGCCCCTCCTGAAGGAGCGTCTGGGACAGGTCATTAAGACGGCCCAAGGCCGCTTGAAGTTAGCGTTCCTGCCTAATCTTTCCCTGGATGAACTTGGCTCTTATTATTTAGACCTAAGATACCCAAGGCTGCAATTATGTAAATTTTTGTGGAAGGGCTGTCCCATCCTGCCAGACGGCACCGTGTCCCCTTGCCTGCACGTGACCGCAGGCAAAATTACAGAGGCTCCCTTGGAGGAAATTTGGAACGGCGCCCGGATGCGCAATTTTCGCCGGGTGATCAGCCCCGGCCTGCTCCCCGGCTGCGTCCGATGCTGCAACCGCAGTTATCACTGAATGTGAGCAACGCCTGGTGATTCAGACTTCCTCCAATGCCGGCCGCCATCCCTGGAAAGCCCTGGTAATGGTCCTGGGCTTGTCGCTGCTGGTGTTCCGGCGGTCCAATTTTTTTTATATCATTGATGACTGGACCGCCCCGGCTTTTCCGCTGGCGCACTATTATTGGCGGTGCTGGCCCGGGGCCCTTAAGCTTTATTACCATAAAGGTTCCGGGATTTGAGGGGCAGGTATGCCAAAATTTTTTGAAAAAAATCCTTCTTACTGAGTGATGGGTTGACAAATTCATGGGAAATTATGCGGTCATGCCTTCGTTGAAAGGAAGTGGTTCAAGAGCAGGAACTTTAGGGGATTTTCCCCGGGCAAAGAGGTTTCCAAAACCATTTTTTACCGCGGTAGCCAAGTCTGCCGCATAATCTCGGATGATATGATGATATGGTAGCAAGTCCGTTTCTGGCCATAAATTCAAGGAAATTTGAGCCGCCCCGGCTTACCTCCTGATCTACATGGGAATTTCGGCTTTTCTGGTTCTCCTGCTCCTGTTCGCCGCCTGGGGCTACCAGTTGCTGGCCCTGGTGTCGCTGTGGCGCTTCTTCAAGCCCACCGGTCCCCCGCCGTCGGCCACCGCTGGGCCCGGCATTACAGTCTTTAAGCCCTTGAAGGGCCTGGAGGCTACTACCCGGGAGTGTTTAGAGAGTTTTTTGTCCCAGACTTATCAACCATATCAGGTGATTTTCGGCGTCCGAGACCCCGATGAGCCGCTAGTGCCCCTGCTGCAGGATTTGCGGGAGGCCCACCCGGAGCCGGAAATCGAGATAGTTTTTTGCCCCGAAACCCTGGGGCTGAACCCGAAGATCAGCAGCCTGCGCCAGATGGAGGCGCGGGCCCGCTATGATCTCCTGGTCATTGCTGACGCTGACGTCAAGGTGGGGCCGGATTTCCTCTCCCGGGTAGCCGCAGCCTTACAGGAACCGGGGATGGGCCTGGTGAGTTGCGTCTACCGGTTCGGGCCGGCTCCCACCCTCGGGGCCAAGCTGGAGGCCTTGACCATTGCCGCGGATTTTATCCCGTCAGTAGTTACAGCGCATTATGTGGAGGGCATCCGCTTTGCCCTGGGAGCCGCCATGGCCCTAACCCGCCAGGCCTGGCAGACTATCGGCGGCTTTGCCCCCCTGGCCGATTTCCTAGCGGACGACTACCAGTTGGGCTACCGGGCAGCCGAGGCCGGTTTGGGGGTGAAGGTCCTTTCTTACGTGATCGAGACCCAAAACCCGGACCTGAGCCTGCAGGATTACCTATTGCACCAACTGCGCTGGGCCCGCGCCTCCCGCATCTGCCGCCCGAAAGCCTACCTGGCCTACGGCATCACCCACGCCCTGGTCTACAGCCTGATCCTCTGCGGAGCCAGCGGTGCAGTCCCTTGGACTTTGGGCTGGCTCGCCGCCACCCTGACGCTGCGCTGGACCCTGGCCGCCCTGTCGGAGTGGAACTGTCTGCGGGGCTACCTTCGCCGGAACGATTTCTGGCTTTTGCCCGTGAAGGACCTTCTCTACTTCGGAATTTGGGCCCTGAGCTTTCTGGGCAACCGCGTTACGTGGGGCGGCCGGCAATATTGGATCACCCGGGAAGGCAGGTTGATGATAGCGGATAAAAATATAACGGTTTAAATCCTTGACCTCCTTCTCTTTAGGGTCTGGCTCCTCTGGAAGTCTGAAAAAAATAACGATTATGGCCTTTGTTCCATAGAATATGGTGTAACTAGCTTAAATAATTGGCTAAAAATAGCATGGCGATGCAACAAAAAGCCCTTCCCTGAGGGATACCGTGGTGAAGGGGGTGGATTAGTCTAGAGGACCACTTTCAGTTCTGGCAGCATGTGGGTGTGCACCCTTATGGAACTTTATGCATAGGGAGGTTCGAGAGAGCAAATTCCCAACATATCTTGCTGCCGGGGTCGGGCCGGGGATCGCCCACCTGAACCGGGGCGTTCAATCCATCCTCCCTCACTTCTGGGTCGCCGCCAAGGGGTGCAATACACAAGAAACGTACAAGTTTAAATTACTCACATTATAAAAATGTGTTCGAAAAATTTGATTGGTGTCTTAATGTATTTAGTTGTTTCATGATAATCTATGTTATGAATAAATGGTCTTTTGTGCAAAATAGTATTTGCAATTTTATTAATTTTCCGAATATCATAATAAATCGTATTACCATGTAGATAATCTTTAATATATTTAATATTAGTTATAAAATCGTAAAATCTATCGGAATTAATATAATTTTTTCTTTTCCGCAAGAAGTAGTCAGTAAGAAGCCGATTCAATTATTGCTCTACAATATATAATGGATGCTTTAATGATAAGGGAAAGGTTTGGCAAGATGGGAATTATATATTTAATTATTTAACAGGGTTACCACCAACGGTGCATCGGCGTTTTTCACAATGAGGTTCTCCCATTGACTTCGAGCAGCCAGCGCAGGTCCAATCCACTCCAAACGTCCTTATATCGCCGCTTATTTTGGAGTTAATCATTGTTTCAAAAAGCTCTTGACTGATGGCACCAGGAAAACCCCATGCAGGCGAGGTTAATATCAATTCATGATCTGGGCAATCAGATGGAATAACGTAATTTATTTCCATTTTTTCCTTGAGAGGGTTAAAAATTTAGCTCTTTTGAAACCCCCTCGTATCCTCCTGAATCCTTATATAAATAAGGTTACAAAATAGTTACAGACGCATTTAGGGAAGGGAAGGTATTTATTGGAAAACAGAGATTATTTTTTAAAAACTTGGGAAGCGGAATGAATTTTGGAAAAATTTATGGTTAGCTGGCCTTGACCTGCCCCCGAAAACTGATCCATTTGTTAAATAAGGTTGGTAGATCGTTGGAGATGCCACCGGAGCAAATCATCGGGGTCAGGCGCCATATGGAAGTTGATCAGGCGGAGGACCGTTTTCGGAAAGTCATTGTCCGTTATGAGAAAACCTCGTTTAGTTTGGAAATAAAGGAGATGGATGCCGGGGTCACCCCCGCTCCCCTCCCGAACTCGGTAATTAAGCCGGTAGCCTAGGCCGCCTTATTCATAACCGTTCTTAAAAGAAGAAAAGGTATCGGCTAAGATACCATAGTCGCTATGACTGCCCTCATGGGTTATAATAGATAGCGCCGGGAAGGCCATTGGTTTAAATAAATTTCAGCGAACCGAGGCGGTTAGCGGATGGACTGGCAGATTGTCGCTTTTCCTCTGATCCTGCCGTGGCAGGAGGATTTTTGGACCCTGCCCCTCTATTTTCCGGGTCTCAAGGTGGGGGTGATCCCAGGATGGCCGCCCCAACTGCCGTTCCAGGGGCAGACCCTGCCCCCGGAGGCCCTGGCCCCGCCTCCGGAACTCAAGTATTATCATCCCGGCGATTTGCGCCAGTGGCAGGCCTTCCAATATTATCAGGAGGGCCAGGCGGAAGAGGGCGATTTGCTGCAGGATCTGCGCCATTATGGCCAGGTTCAAGAGCTGCCGCCCCCGGCTTCCCACCCGGTCTGGTCCCTGGCCTGGCAACAGGAGAAGCTCCAGGCCGACCAGGAGGCCCAACTGAGTCTGGTGGACCGGGGCGAGGGCTGGCTCAAAGAGATCCTGTCCCCGGAACCCTGGGAGGAGCGCCCCGGCTTCAAGGCCCCGAGCAAAATCCTGGAGATGGTCGACCCGGACCTGGCCCGGCTGCGCTACGTCCTCTGGCGGGAGGTCCTGGCTCCTTATCTGCAGGGCCTCTGGGCTCCTTTTCTCCTGGGCCGTACCTCCCGCGCCCTGTTTCATACCTTGCAGGGTTGGCCGGAGTGGACCGGGCTCGAGCGGGTGCAATTCACCCTGCCCGGAATCCATACCGCGGAGGAGTGGCTCACGGTCTGTCCCCAGGGGGCGCCGCCATCCTGGCAGGCTCAGGCCGTGGCATTGCTGAATAACCTGTTAAATGAGGCGGATGACCTGCAGAACCTGAAGGCCGCCGCCCTGGACTTGGGAGAATTCCTGAAGGCCGAGGTCTGGCCCCAATGGCCCTATCCGGTGATGGGCAACTTTGAGTTGGAGGTCTGGGTGCCGGCCGCGGAAGACCAGCCGCCGGTCCTCTGCTGGACCGGCGCCGGAGGCGGTAGCCTGCCGGGATAAGAATAGATTCCAGAAGTCAGTTCCCCGTAGTCAGGATAAATTAAGACTTTCGCAACCAGCTCAAATTATTCCGAGGACCAGGAACTGGCGACCGGTAACTATTCAGGTTCCGGCAGGAGTTTTTCTTCGGGGGAAGGCTCCAGGGAAGCCAAGAAAGGTTTGGCGGGGCGGACCTTGCCGGCGGCGACTTCCCGCAAGGCCATGACGATCTCTTTGTTGTCCCCCTTCACCAGCACCGGGGCGCCCCGGTAAAGCTGGCGCACCCGTTTGGCGGCCAGATGGACCAAGCCGAAGCGGGTCGGCACTTTCTCCAAACAATCTTCAATGGTGACGCGAGCCATAAAACCTCCCCCCGACCTTGATTGATACCGGCTGGCGAACCAGCCCTTCCGGGCTTGCGGCTCCCGGAAAACGCGGTGTCCGACTTTCGCCACCCGTGGTTGTTAAGTTTAATACATTATAACCCAGAAATTTTTACCGCGCCAGGAGCGCCGCGGTTTTCTTACCCCTTTCCCCCGCCAGGCGTACGAACTTCCACGGCTTGCCGGCCTGGTCCGGCGGTTTCCGGCGGGTCAGGTCCTTTAATTGGAGGCGCAAGGGGGGCGCCTTTGGGGCGGTCAGGCGCTCCGGCCCGCTTCTGCTGAGCCTTCAACTGCTGGAATTCCTCGGGCGTATAGCTTCGGCCGCAGTCCCCGCAGCCAATCTCCAGCCCGGCTCAGGTGGAGCGCAGCCCGATGGCCCCGGTCTCCCAATAAAGGCAGCGCATCCCTGCCGCCAATTCCCGTTTCAACTTCCCTTTTCCGCTTTCGTCATTTTTATCCGAAAACCTGCAAATCCTTCTAAATCCCCTTTTTCAAATAGGGAATTTAAACCCCCCTTTGAAAAAGGGAGGCAGGGGGACTTTTCCTTTAGGGGGTGGGACGATCGCTTTTAAGGAAGGTTTACCCCAAATCGCCAAGCCCCTTAAAAATAGCGGGACAACTTTGGCAGGGACGGGTCCACCTGCCGGCCTTCCCGCAGCAAGGCGTTCAGATAGAGCCAGGCGAAGCTGGTGAGAAATTCCGGCCCATATTTCCGGGCCCCATGGCTATCGAAGGCCATCTCGCTGACCCCACCCTGCCTCCGGAAACGGAAGGCCAGGTCCCCCAGGATGGGCCAGATCACCTGCCAGCCGCCGGCCAGCCTGGCAAAGTCGCCGTAGTCCAGCCGACGGACGGCCACCTCCACCACCTCCGGGGTCAGAAGCGGCAATAGTTCCTCCCGAGCCCCCAGGGACACGTCCTTCAAGGGCCCAGACGCCGGGCTGGCAAACTCGGCGAAATTTAGCCATTCCGGCCCGGGGGCGGCTTCCTGAAGGAGGTATCTGCCCCCGCCGTAGCGGGCCAGCAGGGCCACAAAGTCCCAGGCAAAGACGTAAGCGTCCTCGGTGGGCACCGCCAGGCTTTTGCGGGCGTAAAAGACCCGCAGGTCCGCGCCGAATTCCGGGTCCAGGTCAAACAGCAGATAAAGTTCCAGGGGCCGGAAAGGCTTGAGACGCAAGACCCAGCGGACGCTGGCGTAGGGCCGGCCCGCCAGCACCTCGCCTCCCAGCAGCCGGGCCAAAACGGCGGGGTCCAGGTCAGCCAGGCCCGCCAAGTCCTGGTTATACTTCTTCCGGACATACTGGCGGATTTGCGCTTCCCAGCCCCAGCCGGCCTCGAACTGGCCCAGGGTCACCAGGTCATAGGGGAAATCCAGAGAAGGGGCTCTTCGGCTCAGCTCTTTTTCGCCTCCACCCGCTGGTTGAATTTCTCGGCATTGATTATAAACCGTTCGTGCACCGCCTCGCCAATCTTTTCCTTGGCGTCGAAGCCTTCCAGCTTGAAGGTAATCTTCCGGCCTTCCACCGCAGTCACTTCGCTGACCGCCCGCACCTCCATGCCCAGGGGGGTGGGAGCGGTGTGCTGCAGGTTCATGGAGACGCCCACCGACATTTCCTCCGGGCCCAGATGCGGGGCCATGAGCGCGGCGCTGGTCCCTTCAAACAGACCCCCTAAAAACGGGGTGCCAAAGACATCCGGGACCCCGTGGAAAAACTTCTGGGCCGAATGCTCCGGGCCGGTCTGCAGCCGTTGTTCATGCTTCATGCCAACCACAATTGCCATAGAGCCTCCTTTGGGTAGTGGTCAGTGGGCAGTGGTGCAGTGGCCAGCAACAATTTAGTATATATAGTTTTTAACTGACTACTGGCCACTGATCATTGACCCCTGCTTTTTCTAAACCGCCAGCGGGTCCATCTTGATGGGGCCGAACTTCTCGCCCTGAGCCAGGCGGCGACCCAGATCCCGGGCCCGGTCCATGACTTCCGGTTGCCCGAGGATGGCGCCCTTTTCGTCGGCGCCCCGCACCAAAATTTCCGCGGCATAGCTGACGTTGATGGCGTCGAAGAAATATTTGGCCGTCAGACGGAGGCCCACGAACAGCAACCTCCCCCTGGTGGCCCCCACGGCCAGCAGGACCCCCTGGCGGTTGCCGCCGGGAAAGTCTTTTTTCACGACATGGCGCCGGGACCAGAGGGCCTGGGTGCGATCGATCATGGCCTTGGCCTGGGCTGAGACGCTATAAAAGAAGACCGGCGAGGCCAGGGCCACCACCTCTGCGGCAACCAGCTTGTCGTAAAGCCCCCGCATGTCGTCCTTGATGGGGCAGGTGCCGTCCTTAAAACAATGGTATAGTTCCTGACAAGGGGAAATCTTCAACTCCCGCAAACGAATCTCCTCCACCTCCGCCCCGCCGGCCGCCGCCCCCTCCAGAAAGGCCTGGAGGAGGATTTCCGAGTTGCCGCTCCGCCGCGGAGTGCCCAGGATACCCAGTACTTTCATGGTCTTCTCCTTCCGCTATTGCCATACAATTATGGATACCCCAGGGAGGATGTCAAGCAGTAAGGCAGGAAGGAGGGGTGCAGGACTTCCGGAGGGGGGGATTACTCATAAGAAAATCGGATAGCGGCGAAATTTGTCAGGGTATGGAGGATGAGGGCCATGGCGCCCAAGACCAGTAAGGCGCCTAAAGGATAAGCGAATAATTTCCAGCGGGGCCGCGGCGCCAGGAGGGTTTTAAGGTGCTGCAGGCCCCGGTGGAAGTCTTCAGATAGGAACATAAAAATCAAGAAAAGACCGGCAAGAGACAGGAAGGTATCCACCGCGCCGTTCATCCTGCGTCCTTGATTTTGCCGGGGAGTGGGGAAGAAACGTCCGCCGGCTGCGTTTAACCGCCATCCGCTCCCATGCCGGAGGTCAGTAGCCTTTCTTCTTCACTCCCGGCAACAAAAAGAGCCACAACAGCAGGACGACCGCCGCCGCTCCCACCACCACAAGGCCTATATGGGCGCCGGCCTCCTGCGCGGCCTTATCCCAGGCAGCTTCCAGGAGGAACTTGATCTGATCTAAATACTGGTCCACCTGCCAACCCCTTACACTCAAAAACGCTTAGATATAATATCACGAATTAACAAGTTTTTCCGGAACTATTTATCCGGCCAAAGGCACCAGTTCCACCCGGCCCCAGGCTCCCAGTTTGTCGCCGACGATGACTACGGCTCCCAGGATTTCGGGCACCTGCGCCGCCCAATTTAGGGCCGCGGCAATGTCCCCGGCATTCTGGACCCGGTTGCCCAGGCCACTGGCCACCGCGTCCGCCAGAGCCGCCGAGGGGGCCAGGATGCAGGCGGCGTCGGCCCGGCCGAAACTCAGGGAATGGCCCACGGTGCCCGAAGACGTGCAGACGCCCAGGGGAGAAAGCTCCGGGTCGATCTTCAGGCCCACCCGCTGGCTCAAGGGGGATTTGCCGGCGAATAACGCCACCGTGGCAGGCGAAGCCACTTTC
>Ga0326727_10024284_pt1 | contig 11481 bp, 9 predicted proteins | sample MB2enrmetagenome_FD_207643 | JGI IMG/M metagenome (GOLD analysis project Ga0326727, IMG submission 207643) | Lab enriched peat soil microbial communities from McLean, Ithaca, NY, United States - MB29MY | ecosystem: Environmental > Terrestrial > Soil > Wetlands > Peat | place: USA: New York... | reverse complement strand
TCCGCTTCGATGGTCAGTTGCGTGACCGTGTCGCCGCCGGATTGGATCAGCTTGAGCGCCGCCTTGCGGTTTTGCACTGTGTCGATGGCCAGGTACACGTCCGTCATGCTCTTGCCGAGCCGGCGGACGATTTCATAAGGTCCGATGCGTGTGGGCGCGTTCATGGCATCGCTCCCGCCATCATCCGCCTCTCGCGCGCAGGACCGCCCAGACCATCATCCCGAGCAGCACGCCATAGGCGAGCAACGCCATTCGGCCGGTGAAGAGCCGTTTGGGAATGCGCGCACGCGTTGCCGAGAAGCGCGGCCGCGTGGTCCCCGCGCGGCTGTGGAATTGCGGCCCCGCGACGAACAGCGCCGTGATATTGTCCTTGCCGCCGGCCTCGTTCGCCGCCGCCACCAGTTGGCGCGCAACCGCCGCGGGATCGCCGTCGTATCGCTCCACGATGCCGCGCACCTCGGCTGAGGTCAGGTGGTCGGTAAGACCGTCGCTGCATAACAGGATGGCCGCATCCGCCCGGAACCGGCACTGGCGGATCTCGATGAAGTCTTGGTCCGCGGCGTGGCGCTTCGAGGACCCCACGTCGCGGAAGACTTCGTGGCGCCGCGGGTGCGCCATGGCCTCTTGCTCGGTCAGCTCCCCGGCATCTTCCCCTTCGCCCACCGGCGAGTGGTCGGAAGTCAGCTTGCGGATGGCGCCGTTCGCGATCAGGTAGAAACGGGAGTCGCCCACGTGCCCAATCACGATCCGCCGGCCCTCCACCACCGCCAGGGTCAGGACGCAAGCCATGCCCCTCAGTTGGTCGTCCCATTGCGCCAGCTCGAAAATCCGGTTGTTGGCGAGGATGATGGCCCGCCGCACCCGCTCTTCCACCGTACCGGCCTCTTCGAAGATGGAACCGCGGATGGCATCCACGGCCGTCTCCGCGGCCAGTTCGCCCGCCGCGTGACCGCCGACGCCGTCCACCACCAGAAACACGCCGCGCTCGGCATCCACCCAGTACCGGTCCTCGTTGCGGTCCCGCAAGAGCCCGGTGTCGGTGGCGGCGCCGGAGTGCCAGGTGTTCATCGGCGCCCCCGCGCCAGGTGGACGATCGCGAACAACACCACAAACGCCAGAAACGCGATTACGAAAGGAATGTGCAAATTGTATGGCGCCCGCACGATCCGCCCTCACTTCCTCGCCTCGAAAGCCAGCTTCAGCACTTCCGCGATCCGGATCTCGGCGCGCTCCGGCAGCGGCTCTTCCACGCCGCGGGCCAGCCGCCGCCCGTTCAGCCAGGTCCCGTTGCGGCTCTTGTCGAGGATGGCGAAGGCGCCGCTCGCCGGATCGCGCCGCAGCCGCAGGTGCTCGCGCGAGACCTCGTCGCTGGTATCGAGCGGCAGGTCTACCCAAAGGTCCTCGCCGCCCCGGCCGACGCTGATTTCGTTCTGGGTGATCAAGTACGTCTGCGGTCCGGAATCGTCCTGGTAGCGGATCTCGCCGAACACCTGGTCCGGCTGGCGCCGCGTGCTTTCCCGGTCGCGCGCCACCCGCGCGGACGTCACCGCCGGCTCCCGCTCGATGAGGGTGGTTTTGACGCCGCGGTATCCGGGTTGCGCCACGTCATTCAACTCGGAGTGAATCTCCACGTCGGCTGGCGGCACGGCGCCCTCGGTATCGGCGAACAACTCGATCCACCAGTCGTTCTGGGCAATGCGGCACAGCTTCCGCGAGCCGCCACGCCGGAACCGCGAATTCCTGCTGTTCCACTCCGCCAGGCGGGCATTCAAAGCGCGCTTGGCGTCTTCCCTGATGAGGTCCTGGACCCCCGCCAGCCGTCCGTAATCGTCCGGGTGCAGGTAAATGCTGAAGATGCATGGCAGGAGAATGCTGTACCCCATCTCCAGCCGGCCCAATTCCATGTTTCGGATCAACTCGTCGACGATAGTCTGGCCGCTGATCCTGGCCGGTGGCTGTTTCGCTCCGCTCTGGCCCATGCTGGTATACTCCGAATGTTCAGCGGGCGCTCTCTGGCAGGGCGAGCGCAACTCCCCGCTCCAAATTGCGATCGCCAAGGGCAAGTGACGAAATCATAGACGAGTCACCCGCGGCGGGGTTTCAGCGGATTGGAGGCGAAGGCCCTTCGGCCGGATTAAACTCCGTCAATCCCGATCCGATTGTCCGGATTTGCCGGCGAACCGGTTCCCCGACGGATGGAAACGGAAGCGCGCGCCGGAGCGTCTGTCTGATCTGAGGGGATGACAGATGAAGCCGCTTCAAATCGTCCTCCTGATGGTGGCTGGCGCCGTGGGCGGCGCCGTCGTCATGAGGGTGTGGCAGAGGCCTCAACCGGCGGTCAGAGAAGCCGTGGTGGCGCGGGACACGGCGAGCGCTCCAGTGGGCACGCCAGCGAGCGTACCGCCTCCCGCCGCCGAGCCGTCTGTGGCAGCCGAGCCTGTTCCCGCTCCCGCACCGGTGGCATCGACCGAGCCGCCCGCTCATGCCCCGCGGTTTCCGGCGAGGAAAGAAGCAACCAGGCCGCGACCGGTTCATCGGATCCAGCCGGCCAGTAAGCCGAAGCCGGCGCTTGTGGCGAAGGTTGAACCCGCGCCCGTAAACTCTCCGCCGGCGGCACTCCCGGCTGCGGAGGCGCCGCAGACGCCGGCTCTTCCTCCCAGTTCACCCGCGCATGCCGAGCCCGAGAACGCGACTCCGTCATACCCGCAAAGCGCCCCGCCTCCGCCTGAGCCGCCACACATGGTTACGCTGAACACCGGTATGCTGATTCCGGTGTGCCTGGTGGATGGGCTCTCATCGGAGCGGAACAGGCCCGGCGACACGTTCATCGCGACGCTCGACAGAGAGCTGGTGGTGGACGGGTTTGTGATCGCCGAGCGCGGCTCGCTGGTGGAAGGCCGGGTGGTAGCGGTCGACCGCGGCGGCAACGTGCGGGGCATGGCGGCGCTGGCTGTGGAGTTGACGAGGCTTTACACGTCGGACCGCCAGCGCGTCGCCATCCAGACCGACAGCTTCGAGCGGCGCTCCGAGCCCCCGCAAAGAGAGGACGCGGAGAAGGTGGGCGCGGGCGATGTGCTGCCGACGCGCGGCAAGCCAGCCACGCTGCCTTCGGAGATACGCCTCAACTTCCGGTTGCGAGCGGCCGTGACGTTGACGGAGAAGCGGGGTTAATCGTGAGCTTTCGGCAAGTCTGCATGACCCTCCGGCCGGTGATGGAAGAGCGAGGCTCTGGATTCCGCGTGCACACGAAATCAATCCACCTGGGCGCATAGCGCCCGAGCCGCACATGCACCGCCGTCCCCTGTGCACCGTGGAAAAGCGCTCGGGGCGGATCGTCGACACTCGGAGAATGATGCCGGGACGACCGCCTTTGGGCTGGCAGCCGGCTTTTTGTGGACGGCGTTATGTGCTACTTGAGGCACCCAAGCAGTCAGCCAATACCGGTATGATCTAGATTCGGGGAGCAAACTGGTCTCATGATGGAACCGGCAACTGTGGCAGCATTCTTCGAACACGATCGATTCGCCAGTGGTAATGGAATGCGCGTCGTCGACGTGCGTACGGGCTTTGCGCGGGCGGAGATGACCGTCGAGCCGTGTCACCTGAATGCCGTCGGCATTTTGCAGGGAGGTGCGCTGTTCACGCTCGCCGACCTGGCATTCGCGGCTGCGTCGAACTCGCACGGAGTGGTCGCGGTGGCGTGCCAGGCGGATGTCACCTATTTCAAGGCGGTCGCAGCGGGGAAACTGACGGCCGTTGCCGAAGAGATTTCCCGCACACACAAGCTCTCGACGTGCCTGGTGCGCATCAGCGATGAGCGCGGCGAGTTGGTGGCTTTGTTCAAGGGCGTGGCCTACATCAAAGGAACTCCCCTGCGTCTGTAGGTCCGCGCGGGCATCCCGATTGGCCAGTTAATTCGTGATATCGCTTGACGTTGCGTCGGGGCGATGGCCGGGTGCGTAGACCTGAGACGTCTCGCTGCCCGGCAACTGCGGCCCCATTTCGGCTTTTTCAAGTCCAGTCGCACCCGCATGGTGATTTCCTCTTTGCGCGCGACGGCGCGGGAATCCCGTAGGACGCTACGAAGCATGGCAAGCACTGGGCTATCGGCTCGTCCAAAATTCAGCTTTCGGATCTCTTTGCCGGCCAGAATCACCGCGGCGCGAAGTTCGGCATGGGAGCGCTGGAGGTCAGTCATCGCCATTTCCGATTGGAGTATCAGGCTGCCAGGCGCCAAGCACGATCACCTGACGCGGCCCGGAGCGGCGCCTCGATATCTGGTGTTATCGGGAGCTTTCCTGTCGGACGGCCGCGGCTAACCCGTCGAAGCTGCAACATCCCGGAAACCCTCCGGCGCTCGCGAGAAGTAACCCATCTCTGCTTTCCAGAACTGACCCAAGCAGCTTGAACTGAGGCCGGCAGCCGCGCACTCGATCTACTGTCGCTTGCAATCATCTGGCCGCTCCGAGGCGCATCGCCCCTCCATCGCCTTTCCCGCTCCCGCCGCTTTGAGTTGATACTCTTGAGGAGGAGGGCGAAAGGGGACGAAGTCTCGGCAGGCGCGCAATCAGCCCATGAGAGTTCTTCTGGTTTCTTCGAATACCGAAAGGACGGCCATCATCCCCCTACCGCTTGGCCTGGCATTTGTTGCTGCCGCCTGCCGACGGGCCGGCCATGAAACCGCCCTGTTGGACTTGATGTCCGAGCGCGATGCGATAGCGGCGCTCCAGAAGCGCATCGAAGAATTCCAGCCCGACGTGATTGGCATTTCGGTGCGCAACATCGATGACCAGAACATGGCCAGCCCGAAGTTCTTGCTGCCGGCGGTTCGCGAGGTCGTGGCGGTTTGCCGCAGGCTATGCGATGCCCCGATCATCCTCGGCGGGCCCGGCTACAGCATGTTTCCGGAGAGCGTGCTGCGGTTCCTCCAAGCCGACATGGGAATCCGGGGCGAAGGGGAAACCGTGTTCCCCACGCTGCTGGAGCGGCTGGAGAGCGGCTCAGACCCGTACGGCCTGCCCGGCGTTTACCTCCCCGGCCATCCCCCGGCGGGTGTGATCTTCAGCACCAGCCTGGAAGACCTGCCACTGCCCGAACCCGAGCTTTGGCTCCCGACCACGCGGCAGAGCCGCGATTTCTGGATACCGGTCCAGGGGAAGCGCGGCTGCCCGATGGGCTGCAGTTTCTGCGCCACCAAGCTGATCGAGGGCACGCATATTCGCAGGCGATCGCCGGAAAGCATCGCTCAGTGGATGGAGCGGACAGCGGCGTGCGGCTTCCGGAATTTCTGCGCGGTGGACAACACGTTCAATATTCCGCCCTCTTATGCCAAGGGGCTTTGCCGGGAGATCATCCGGCGCGGCTTGGATGTCAAACTGTGGTGCATCGTGTATCCCAAGTGGGTGGATCGCGAACTGGTGGATTTGATGGCCAGAGCCGGCTGCCACGAGGTCAGTCTCGGGTTTGAAAGCGGTGCGGACTGCGTGCTGACCCGGTTCCATAAGAGGTTCCGCGCAGGCGAGGTGCGGACTACCGCGGGAATGTTCCGGGAAGCCGGCATCCGGCGCACCGGTTTCCTGATGCTGGGCGGGCCGGGGGAGACCAGAGCGACGGTCGAGGAGAGTCTCGCCTTTGCCGATTCGCTCGATCTCGACTCCCTGAAAATCGCGGTGGGTATTCGGATCTACCCGGAGACGGACCTCGCGGCTACTGCGGCGGCCGAAGGTATGATCACGCCGGAGGACGATCTGTTGCTGCCCACGTTTTACCTGGCTCCGCAGATCCAAGAGTGGCTGCCTCTCCGAATTACCGCCTACAAAGCTTCGCGCTCTTGGGCGATGTAGAGCGCTTTGCCAGCGTTCACCTTGATCCTGCAATTGAACTCGAACCCGCGGCGCAGGCCCGGGGGCGTGGGCCGGGCCACGGCGGCTGGTCCGCAATTCGTGGGCGCGCTCGTCGGCGAAGTCGGCTGCCTCGAGGACGGCCCGGGCACGGCCATCTATGCACCGGCAAGCGACTTTGTACGGAGCGTTATTCGTTATTATCGGTAGCGATCTAGCTACCCAGAAGCGTGCAAATTGGACGCCGCGCCGCGGATTCACAACGGGGCGAGGACGCAGTACCATGGGAGCAGGAGTGGTGATGCGCTTCCTGAGTCTTGTGTTCGCCGCGGCCGGCCTGGTTTCGGCCGCGGAAATCCCGGCGGGTACACACGTGCTGCTGCGCTTGGTCAATTCGATCAGCACGCGGACCGCGCGAGACGGCGACCGTGTCTACATGCGGACTGCCACCCCCATTCTGGTCAACGGCCAGTTTGTGGTGCCGGTCGAGAGCTATGCGGAAGGGACGGTCTCCCGCGCGGTTCGCAGCGGGCGCGTGAAAGGGCGCGCTGAACTCAGCATCCGCATCGAGAGCTTCACGCTTCCCACCGGCAAGACCATCCGGGTCTCGCCGCATTTGAGTTCCGTCGATTCCGAGGGCACCGAACAGAGGGTTGGGACGAAAGAGAACGAGATCCAGCAGGGCGGCACCAAAGGCCAGGACGCCGAGAAAGTGGCCGCAAGGGGTGGCGAGGGCGCCGCGATCGGCGGCATTGCCGACCGCAGTTGGCAGGGCGCCGGGATCGGGGCGGGAGCCGGCGGTGCCGTCGGGCTCGCGACAGTGTTGCTCACCCGCGGCCGGGAAGTGGATCTCCGGCAGGGCTCGACGCTCGACGTGGTCTTCGACCGAGCCATCTCCATCGACTGATCATCACTTGATTGGCACCCGTCGAGCGCGCCGGGGAGCCAATGTTCGGGTATCGGCCGGGTTGACTGGAGGCGACCAGCCTGTTGCGGTAGGGGTCATTATCGGCAGCGGTTCTGTCGAGCCGTAGCCGAGTCCAATTTCCGAGTGCCCCGAAAACCATCCGGAGTTCATTCGTCAAACGCTGGGCGGCCAGGCGGGAAATCCGATGTAACGCGACACCGCCCGCACCACCAATACGGCCGGCTAGCAGCTAGCGGAACAACAGGGGCGCGAATTCCGCCAAATACTTGCGCCACACGGTGTAGTTATGGACGCCGTCGGTGGGGTGAAAGATGTGCCTCACCTGATATTTGGTCAGCAGTTCCGACAGATTCCTGGAGCGGCCGAACAGTGAATCTTGCTGCCCGCAGCCGATCCACAAGGTCTTGATCTTCTGGTTGGTGCCTTTGGAGTCCTGTAGCAGGGCGGCGAAGCGCGTTTCAAAATCGGCGGACACCGCGCCCGAAAAGGACGCGACGGCGCTGAACAGGTCCAAGTGTCCCAGGCCGATGCGCAGCGACTGCCCGCCGCCCATGGAAAGCCCCGCAATGGCGCGGTTCTCGCGTCCCGGCGATACGCGGTAGCGCGCTTCCACCGTGGGGATTACGTCCTTCAGGAGGTAGTCCTCGAACAGGGCGTCATTGGCGATTCCTTCTTCAGGCACCGGAGCGCCGAACGGTGTAGCGTGGCCGAACGGCATCACTACGATCATGGGTAGGGCCTTCCCGCCGGCCAGCAGGTTGTCCAGCACGAAGTTGGCGTTGCCAGCCATGGTCCAGCCGGCAGCGGTGTCGTTGGAGCCGTGGAGCAGGTAGAGCACGGGATAGCGGCGCGTGGTTTTGGCGTAGCCGGGGGGCGTGTAGATCCAGATGGCGCGCGTCTCCCCGGAGATGGCTTGGCACTTCTCCCAGTTGATCTCGACCGCCCCGTGCGGCACGTCACGGGGCTCCCAGAAGGCTGGGGTATCGTCCTTGACCTCCACCAAGCTGGCGGATGTGCGGGCGCGCAGCTTGATGCGCGGGTTGACAGGGTCGGGTATGGCCATGCCATCGACATTGAAGGAATAGATATAGATGCTCGGCTCGAAGGGGCCGAGGGTGACGCTCCAGACGCCGCGTTCGTCCTTGCTCAATTTGGGCGCCGGCGCGGCGCCCAGCCAGTCGCCCGTGAGCGTCACTTCCGAGGCTTTGGGCGCGAAGATGCGGAAGGTTACGCGATGGTCGGACGAAACCTCGGGAGATTGCAGCGTGTCGCTTAACGCCGGCTCGCGGCGCGGCGCCTGTGCCCAGGCCGCCGTCGCCAGCACGGCTGCCAATAAGAGGGATCGGTGCATGAGTGTGCCTCCTGAAAGACTTTCTGCGCGAGTCATCGTTGACTCATCGGTACCGGTAAAGTGTCACGCGCTGGATGCCACGGTCAGGGTCGCCAGCGAGGCGTTTGCGCAAATCCAGGTAATCTCCCTGGCCTGCGTCGTCGCCGGCCAGCCGACGCCCGGCAACCCACCGGCCGTTAACAAAAGTGCCTTCTTCCACGGTAGCCAGTCCGGCGAGCGGGGGTCCCGGCGTGTTGGGAGAAAAAGTGACGCTCACGTCGTTGCCCGCAGCATAGTACTCGTCAGGCCCCGTCGCGATGAAAATTGCCGCCGAGAGTAGTGGCGTTCCCTGCGGTGGTGGTTCAACTCGGGGCGCCAAAAACGCGACCTCCAGCGTGTAATTCCCCACTTGGATCTTCTGAGGCGGGTCGTTCGGGCCCAGCAGAACGGCAGACATTGTCCCTTTGCCCTGGTGTTCCGCAATCAGGGGCGCCAATTGCGCGATCAGGTCGTAGCCGGCAATCTGATCGTTGTCCGGAGTTAATGACCTGTCGAATCCCATAGGCGAGTAACCGATCGCATCATAGCGTCCGAAGGCGTAGAGTGCCTTCACTGCGCTTCCCCGCCCACCGTTCGTCTCGGGTATGAACAGCGGGTTCCCGGATCGGGTGTACTTTGCGCACCACGCCTCGAAGTCGGGGCTGTAAATGTCGGGCGCGAACAGATCGATTCGCGGCGCCCCGGCTCTCCAGACGTCCATCGCGTCGGGCATAGGGCCACCGCTCTGTCCGCTTCCGACCGGCGCAGGTTCTTTCCCAAATCCGAACTGCGGGCAGTTCACGTACATCGGTATCGGGTATTCGGCTTTGCCCGCCTCCGCCACCCGGCCGATGTAGCGCGCGAAGTTCCAAGCCATGAAAATTTCATCGGTCGGCCGGCTCTTACCGAACACCTCTTCCCAGGTCCCAGACGTTTTCAAGCCAGCCGCCTCCCACACCTGGCGAAGCTCCGGACTCAGCGTATCCTTGTGCTTCTGGAGATAGTCCAGCAGCTCCTTCGGCACCGCCCCCTCGAAGGCCTTGTTGGCCATGGGCGAGCGGTCGCGGGTGTCCCCCTGCATTCCCACTTCGTTCTCCAACTGGATCATGATGACCGTGTGCTGCTGGCCATCCACGGCCTTGATGTGCCGCATCAGGGCCGCAAAGGCGCGAGCATCGGCGTCCCGGTTCGCATCGCTGAGAGGGCTGAGCAGTTCGATGCTCCTGCTCCCTGCGATCTGGTTGCGCGGCCGCCCCGGTCCTGCTGAGATCAAGGGCAAGGTACCCCCTACCATCTGAGCGCGCGGGAACCGTTCGAAGTCCCTCTTCACCCAGTCGGGCGCGAAGCTGGAAAGACCGTTCTTCCAGCTTCCGAACCATAGAAGCACGAGACGCAGGTTGTGAGTCCGTACGTCCCGGATCACGCCGTCCAGCACACTGAAGTCGAACTTCCCTTCCTCCGGTTCGATCTTGGCCCAGGAAACGGCCGCTACAACGGTGTTGAGTTTTGCCTGAGCGACAATCCTCGGCCATACCACCTTCTTCCAGTACTCGAGGTTGGTGGCGCTGTTGACGCTCAATTGCGACCCCAGCACCAGGAACGGCTTGCCGTCGACGATCAGTTGGGTGGCCGTACCCTGCTTCCTCAGGTGAGGAATGTCCGAAGCGGAGGTGGCCGAGACCGGACTGCTTTCGCCCTGACTCGCAGCGAAGGCGAGAGAGCACACGAAAGTGGCGCAAAACAAGATTCGAAGTCTCATGATTATCTCCTTCGCATTCTCTATAAGCTGCTTGTTCCTGCACCAGTCGGCTTTTGCAGACCGGAATTTCCATTTTGGACTTCCGGGCCCTGTTCAGTATACCCCCAGCGGCCTTCCTTTGACTCTGCGAGCTGCCCCGAGTTATCCGGCGCCGGCCACAGGCTCGCCACCACGTACCGGCACCCGCTCCGCAAGAACGCCCTCGCTACGATCCAGGCTGCCGACAGCCGTAGCGTTATCGGCTAAGATCGGAAGCTATCGCCGGCGCCAGTCGAAGGCGACTGAACTGGACTCTGCGCCGCCAGGCCCTCCTCGCTGTTCCAGTTTCCGAGAAGTGCCCCGTGACACGTCCGGAGCCGGGCCGGCCACCGTCCCCCGAGCTGGACTCCCTGGGCACTAGCTGTGCGAAGAGGATTTCGCGCCAGCTATGGCTGGAACGGCTCGGGCACGCTCCCCCGAACGCCGTGTGGACCTCTCCGTGAGGCCGGCAGTCCGAACGGATGGATGAGAGTTTCTTTCGAAAATACCGCTATGCGACGCGGGTCTCCAATCCCGGATGACGCGGCTGATGTTGTCGGTAGAAGGTTCCATTCGTCCGAAGGCCCGCGGTCCTTTTAGAATGGAGTAGCATGCCGGCAGAATCCAACCATCCGGTCTTCGAGGCACCCCATGACCCGAGCGACTCGCCGGGCACACGGATATCAGCACGACCATGCGGTACGTTCATCTGAACGATGATGACGTTCGTGCGGCAATGGCGAAGGAGCACGAAGAGAAGGGTAGGCATACTTCCCGGCATACCGAGCAAGAGGCGCGTTCTGCCATTGCCTAGACATCCGCCATAAGTGCTTGAATAATAAAGAGTTATTGGAGCTGGCGGAGGGATTTGAACCCACGACCCTCTGATTACAAATCAGATGCTCTACCAACTGAGCTACGCCAGCCGGCTCGAAGTGGAGCGGGAGACGGGGATCGAACCCGCGACCAACAGGTTGGAAGCCTGTGACTCTACCACTGAGTTACTCCCGCTTTTGTTTTCAACGACTTAACGCTCAACTGGCACGCTGTAGACCAATAGCCTACTGGAGGCAGCGTGACAGAAAAACTCATCCAACACCGATTATACCTGACGAGCGTGTCCCCGAAAACTGTGCAGTGGTACAGATGTTCGTTCCGCGCCTTTGCCGGCGCCCTGGACTCCAAACAGGCCATCATCGGGCGCATTGCGGAGATCAAACAGCGAGGCGCATCCCACATCACCATCAACAGCTACCTGCGGGCGGTCAACGCCTACTTGATGTGGCGGCATAAGGAGCACGGCAAAGGCCTCATCAGAATCCCCCGGCTACAGGAAGAACAGAAAATCCTAGCGACGCTGAGCGCTCAGCAGATCCACCGGCGTGTTCACTGCAAGCCCATCGAGCGTAACGAAACGCGGGCGCACGCCATCAGTCTGGTCGCCATCGACACCGGCCCGCGAATAGGCGAGCTACTGAGTGCGGATTCCGAGGGATGCCGATCAGCGTTCCGAGGTGATGGCGATCACGATTCCGGACTCATGCCGATCACGATTCCGAGATGATGG
>Ga0326727_10024283_pt1 | contig 11481 bp, 6 predicted proteins | sample MB2enrmetagenome_FD_207643 | JGI IMG/M metagenome (GOLD analysis project Ga0326727, IMG submission 207643) | Lab enriched peat soil microbial communities from McLean, Ithaca, NY, United States - MB29MY | ecosystem: Environmental > Terrestrial > Soil > Wetlands > Peat | place: USA: New York... | reverse complement strand
GATGGCGCCGCGCCGCACCCGCCCGTCTTTGCGTAGCTTCTGGTACACGTCCTTGGCCAGATTGGCGGGAATGGCGAACCCGAGCCCTTCGTTGCCGCCGGATTGCGAGAAGATCATCGTGTTGATACCGGCCACGCGCCCCTCGACATCCAGCAAGGGTCCCCCACTATTCCCGGGATTGATGGGAGCGTCGGTCTGGATATAGACCATCGGACTTTCCGGATCGAGTTGCCGGAGAGTCGCGCTCACCACGCCATGCGTGAGGGAGTTCTGCAATCCGAGCGGGCTGCCCACAGCCAGCACCAACTGCCCCTGCCGGAGGTTGTCCGAATCCACGAAGGAAAGCGCCGGGAAATTCTTTCCCTCGATCTTCACCACCGCGATATCCACCTGCCGATCCACTCCGATCAGTTTCGCGGGCACCAGGTGCCCGTGCGGCTCCTCCCCCCTTTCGTCGCTCCGAAGAATCTTGACCTCGATGCGGCGGGCGTTCCGCACTACATGGGCGTTGGTGACGATATAGCCGTCCGGGTCCACAATGACGCCCGACCCGGTGGCTTCCTGCTCCGAGACGAACCCCGCGCGTTGCGAATCTCCGTTCCCCAGGGGCGCTAGTGTCTGTACCAGGATCTGGACCACGGCCGGACTGGCGGATTGGGCGAGGTTTTCCATGGCGGCGCTGTAATCGGCCAGAACTTTCGAGGGCTGGGGAGACTTCGCGCCTGTCTGCGCGGCGCTTGCTCCAGGCGCCCATAACAGGACTATCGTACCGAGAATAGCCGTTCCGATCATGTCTCCGTTATCCCACATAAATGCCGGGGTTGGCCGAGAGCACCGTACGGGGCGTCGATCAGCCCCGGCCTCCGAAGCCCGGCCCTCAACCCCCGGCCCCCAGGCCTGCCCCACTCCGGCGTCAGGTGCGTTACGATGGCTTACGGTCGCCGCGACCGGAAGAGGCTACTCCATGGCCCAAACGGATGAACCCCCAGAGGATAGGGTTGCCCAGAGCGATACCGGCCCAGGCTCCGCCGGTGACATCGCCGGCGACACCGATTCCTCGCACGTCGCGGCATCGACCGTAGTCGGGATCGGAGCTTCGGCGGGAGGCTTCGAGGCGTTTGGCGAGTTGCTGAACGCCCTTCCGATCGACACCGGGATGGCGTTCGTGCTCGTACAGCATCTCGACCCGCGGCACACCAGCGCGCTGGCTGGGCTGCTCGGGCACCGGACGAAATTGCCCGTGGTCGAAGTATCGCAGGGGACCGTGGTGCGTCCGAACCGGATCTACGTGATTCCTCCCAACGCGAACATGACCATCGCGCGGGGCACTCTCAGCCTGACGCCGCGTCCCGAAGCCGGCGAACGATACATGCCGATCGACTTCTTTTTGCGCTCTCTGGCGGAGGATCAGAAGAGCAACGCGATTGGAGTCATCCTCTCCGGGGCGGCCACCGACGGCACTCTCGGCCTGAAGGCCATCAAATCGGAGGGAGGGATCACGTTTGCCCAGGATGAATCCGCCAAGTTCGACGGGATGCCGCGAAACGCCGTCGTCGCGGGTGTGGTGGATTTCGTTTTGCCCCCGGACGGAATTGCCAGGGAGCTGGCCGCGATTGCAGGTCATCCATACCGCACGGGTGGCGCGGCGCCCGATTTCCATGAGACGCGCGCATTTCAGAAGATCTTAGGGCTGCTCAAGACCGCGGTCGGAGTAGACTTTTCGCAATACAAGCCGAATACGCTCTTACGCCGGATGGAGCGGCGGATCGTCTTGCAGAAGGCCGGCGATCCCGATCACTACTTTCGAATCCTGCAACAAAACCCCGCCGAGGTCCGGGCACTCTCCGAGGACCTGCTCATCAGTGTCACCGAGTTCTTTCGCGACCCGGCCGTCTTCGAGGCGCTAAAAGAAAGCGTCTTCCCCGCGATTGTACGGGAACGGCAACCGGGCCAGCCCATCCGGGTCTGGGTTCCGGGATGCTCCACCGGCGACGAGGTTTATTCCATCGCCATCTGCCTCATCGAATACATGCAAGACGCGGGACTCGACTTTCCGATCCACATCTTCGGCACGGATGCCAGTGAGAGGAGCATCCAGAAGGCCCGGGCCGGCATTGTCAATCCCAGCAACTCGACCGCGATATCCGCCGAGCGGTTGAAGCGCTTTTTCGTAGCGGTGGACGCGGGATACCAGATCGTCCGCCCGATTCGGGACCGGTGTGTTTTTGCCGTTCATAACCTGGCCGCCGACCCTCCGTTTTCCCGCATGGATCTGATCAGTTGCCGGAACCTGTTGATTTATCTGGGACCGGCTTTGCAGCAACGCGTCATCGGTACGCTGTTCTACGCATTGCAGCCCGGCGGCTGCCTGGTGCTCGGCAGCACGGAGACTCTCGGGAGCCTGGCGGAGTACTTTACTCCGCTCGATAGCCAGCACAGGGTTTACACGCGGAAACCGTCGGCGGACCGGCATGGATTCGAGCTACCCGCCCGCGTAGCCATATTCCCGGTCTTCAAACAGGACGAAGGTTCCCTGGCTGGCGCATCCAAGGTACGAGAAGGCGCTCCGCTCAGCCCTCTGCAAAAGCAGGTGGATCGTTTGTTGCTGGCCGAATACGCGCCGCCTTCAGTGGTGGTCGACGACAAGTTTTGCATTGTCGAGTTCCGCGGACACGTGGGGCCGTACCTCGCCCCGCACGCGGGCGAAGCCGATCTGGGTCTGTTCCGCATGTTGCGCGAGGATGTGGTGTTGCATGTGGGCGCGGCGCTGGAAGAGGCGCGGCAAAAGAACATGGGCGTCCGGGTGGAAGGCATCCCGGTCTCCCTCGGCGGGCCGCGGACCATCGCACTGGCTGTTACACCGCTCTCCACCGCCGAGATCGGCCGGCACTTCCTGATCACGTTCGAAGACGATCCGCGAGCCGGGGCGGCTTCGACGGACGGGACCGCCAATCCGGAGGAGCCGCCCGATCCCCTGGGGCGGATTTCCCAGTTGGAAACGGAACTGACGGCCACGCGCCGGTATCTGCAATCCATCATCGAGGAACTGCGCTCGGCCAACGAGGAAGCCCAGTCTACCAATGAAGAGCTGCTGAGTTCCAACGAGGAATTGCAGACCGCCAAGGAGGAGTTGCAAGCCTCCAACGAGGAGCTGCATACGCTCAATGCGGAAATGGAGGGCCGCAACGCGGAACTCAAAATCCTGACCGACGACCTGCTCAACCTGCTGGCCAGCCTGCAAACTCCGATTCTGATGTTGGACGCATCGCTGCGCATCCGGCGCTTCACGCAAGTGTCGGAAAAGCTGCTCAACTTGATCTCGACCGATATCGGGAGGCCGGTTTCCGACCTGCAGCCCCGGATTAACTTACCCCAGTTGGAAGAGATTATCTCGCAAGTGGTCGAAACACTCGCTCCGGACGAGCGGGAGGTGCAAGATCGGGAGGGACGGTGGTACTCCCTTCGCGTGCGGCCCTACCGCACCAGCGAGAATCGGATCGAAGGCGCGGTCCTCCAGTTGATCGACATCGATCAGTCGAAGAAGATTCTGGAGCAGGTCAGGCACGCGCGGGATTACGCGGCGGCCATCGTCGAGACGGTCCGCGAACCTCTGATCGTGCTGGACGCGGAGTTGCGAATCGAGACGGCCAACAAGGCCTTCTTTCAAATCTTCCGCACGTCGCCGGAAGAAAACCTGAAGAAACCGATTTACGAGGTGGGCGGAGGCCAGTTCGACTTCCCCAAGCTCCGCGATTTACTCGGTCGCGTCGCTCAAACGGATTCCAGCATAGAGGACGTGGAGATCGAGCGCGATTTCGAACGGATTGGCCGCAAGACGATCTTGTTGAACGCGCGCCGCATCGAGCGGGGAGAGGCCGGACTGATCCTGCTGGCGTTCGAGGACATCACCGAGCGCAAGCGCGCCGCCGAGGCCCGTTACCGCCGCTTGTTCGAGGCCGCCAAAGACGGCATCTTGATAGCGGATCGGGACACGGGCGAAGTCACGGATGCAAACCCACACTTCGAGGCCCTGTTCGGCTACCGCCGCGAGGAACTGGTGGGCGGGAAATGGTGGGAAACGGAACCTCTCCGCGACCTTCCGGATGTGAAATCCACGCTCGAGCGGATGCGTGCGCAAGAGGTGGCGCGCTTCCCCGACCTGCTATTGAAATCCAAGAGCAAACGCCCGGTGCACGTGGAACTGGTGGCCAACGAGTACGCGGAAGGCGATCGCAACGTAATTCAACTCAACATTCGCGACATTACGGACCGCAAGAGGTTCGAACGCCACCTCCAGCACACTCAGAAGTTGGAGAGCCTGGGCTTGCTCGCCGGGGGCATCGCGCACGATTTCAATAATTTGCTTACCGGCATCTTGGGAAACGCCAGTCTGGGGCTGACGGAACTCCCCGACTCCGCTCCCATGCGCAGATACTTCCGGGAAATTGTGAGCGCCAGCGAACGCGCGGCGGATTTGACGCGCCAGTTGCTGGCCTACGCGGGCAAGGGCCGGTTTGTGTTGGAGCGAATCGACCTGTCGCAACTGGTCCGCGAAATCGAGCCGCTCATACACACTTCCCTCCCCAAGATGGTGGACATCCAACTGGACCTGGGAGCGGGCCTCCCCGCCGTCGAGGCCGATCCGGGGCAGATTCAGCAACTCGTTATGAACCTGATCGTCAATGGCGCGGAGGCCATTGGAGAAGGTAACCCGGGCGCGGTGGTGATCCGGACGGAAACTCGCGATCTGGATGCGGAGGAGATCCGAAGAGAGTTTCCCAACGATCAACTGACGCCAGGCTCCTACGCCGGCATCGAGGTTCGCGACACCGGCTCGGGTATGGATGAGGCCACCAGGAACAAGATTTTCGATCCCTTCTTCACCACCAAGTTCCAGGGCAGGGGTTTGGGGCTGGCGGCGGTGTCCGGCATCGTGAGGGCCCAAAAGGGCGCCATACGCGTATACTCCAGCCCCGGCCAGGGGAGTTCGTTTCAGGTCCTGTTCCCGGCAGTGGCGGCCCAGGCAGCGGACCGCCGCCCCCGCATGGCGCCCACGGAAACCCCCGCCGGCGGCACAATTCTGTTCATAGACGATGAGGAAGCGCTGCGGCGCCTGGCCCAATCGGCGCTCGAGCGCAACGGCTGGCGTGTGCTCCTGGCGCAAAATGGCGCCGAGGGCGTCCGGCTATTTGAGGAGCATCAGGACAGCATCACCGCCGTCATTCTGGACATGACCATGGCCGTCATGGGTGGAGAGGAGGCGCTGGACCGCATGAAAGCCATCCGCCCGGGCATCCCGGTGATCATATCGACCGGCTACGGCGAACTGGAGGCCGCGCGGCATTTCGCCGGGAAAGATATGGCCGGTCTGCTGGAAAAGCCCTACACCGTAAACCAACTGATGGAGAGCATCGCCGTGGTGCTCAATTTCGGTGACAGGCTACGTAACCTCGAAACTCCGCTTCGAGGTTTCGAGGTTACGTAGCCTGTCACCGAATTATCTGAATTATCCATTTTTCTCTTGACATCCATCTCGATTAGTACTAATTAATTAGTATGAGGCAGCCGAGTTCAACCCTCACCACGCAGGAACTGGAGATCATGAAGATCGTCTGGGAGCGCGACCGCGCCACCGTCCGCGACGTCTATGAGGCCTTGCTGGAACGGCGCAAAGTGGCTTACACCACGGTCATGACCATGATGAAGATCCTGGAACAGAAGAAATACCTGAAAAAGAGCCAGTTGGACCGGGCCTACGTTTACCGGCCGGCGCAGCCCCAGCGCCAGGTGATTGGCGCCATGGTCCGGGAGTTCGTCAACCGGGTGTTCAACGGCTCGGCCGAGCCGCTGTTGGTTCACCTGGTGGAGGAACACGACCTCTCCGGCGAAGAATGGGAAGAGATCGCGCGGCTGCGGAGGAAGTCATGAGCATCAACTTGATTTGGGCCAACCTAGTGGCGTACAGCCTGCAAATCGGGTTGCTGGTGGGGCTGGCGGCGTTCGTTCCGGCGGCGCTGCGGCTGCGCCTGCCGGGCGCCAGGCTGGCCTATTGGCACGTTTTGCTGGCGGCGTGCCTGCTGCTTCCGTTGGTGCGGCCGTGGAAGCAGGAGGTGGCCGGCACGGTGCAGGTTTCCACCTCCGTGGCGGTGGTTGTGCCGGTGCAGCCTGCGCCGCGGCGAAGCCTGCCACCGGCCAGCGAGATCGCCCTACTGCTGCTGGCGGCGGGCGCGCTGGCTCGCCTGGGCTGGCTGGCGGCGGGATTCTGGAAGCTGCGGCAATACCGGCGCCATTCCCAGCCGCTCGAACCGGCGTCTTCCTGGAGCGTCGAGGCCGACCTGCGGATTTCCGGCGACCTGGCCAGCCCCGTGACATTCGGCGCGCGAAGACCCGTGGTTCTGCTGCCCGCGCGGTTTCCGGAGTTCGACGCGCACATGCAGGAAGCCATCCTCTGCCACGAGATCCTGCACGTGCGGCGCCGCGACTGGCTTTTCACGGTTGTCGAGGAGCTGGTGCGCGCCGTCTTCTGGTTCCATCCGGCCATCTGGTGGCTGCTGGGCGAGATTGGCCTGGCGCGCGAGCAGGCGGTGGATCGCCAGGTGGTGGAGCTGACGAAGTCGCGCGATGAGTATGTGGATGCGCTGCTGGCTATCGCCGGCGCACGGCCGCGGCTCGATCTGGCCCCGGCGCCGCTGTTCCTGCGCAAGCGGCACTTGAAGCAAAGAGTCGTTTCAGTCTTGAAGGAGGTTCGTATGTCGAGAACGCGTCTAATATCCGCGCTGGCCGCGGGGCTGGCAATTCTGGTAGCGGCATGCTGGTTCGTAACCGGCGCTTTCCCATTGGCGGCAGCGCCCGAAGTGGTCAACGACGCGCCCGGCGTGACGGTCGATCTGGGCGGCGCCGGGATCATGCACCGGACGGGTGTGTTCTATCCCGCGGCGGCGCTCAAGCAGGGCGTGCAGGGAACGGTGGTGGTGGAGGTAAAGCTGGACTCGAGCGGCAACGTCAGCGACGCGCACGTGTTGAGCGGGCCGGAAGAGCTGCGGAAGGCCGTGCTGGAATCGGTATTGCAGTGGCACCTGATGAAGAACCTGTCGGGAAGTTCGCGGCAAGTGAGCATTTCGTTCAGCTTGCCGGCGGAAGGGAGCCAGTCGGGAGTTGCGGGCGGAGTCGCGGGCGACGTGGGTGCCGGCGTATACCGCGTGGGCGGCGGCGTCACGGCCCCGGTCCTGCTCTACAGGAAAGAGCCCGAGTACACGGAAGAGGCCCGCCGAGCCCGCGTGTCGGGCACGGTGCAACTATATGTCGAGATCGACCCCAGCGGCAACCCCACCAACATCCGGGTGCTGCAAGGCCCGGGGCTGGGTTTGGATGAAAGGGCCATCGAAGCCGTGCGGACGTGGAAATTCAAGCCCGGCTTTAAGGATGGCAACCCCGTCACCGTGGCCGCCAACATCTCAGTGAGCTTCCGGTTGCTGGACAGCCCGGTGGCGCCCGGCGTGGAGGCCGGCGTGGCGGGAGGGGTGGGCGGCGGTGTATACCGCGTGGGCGGCGGCGTCACGGCTCCGATAGCGGTTCAGTCCACCTGGATAGGCCGCACGCTCAAGGGCATCACTGTGTCCGGCCTTTCGGACCAGGCGAAAGCCGATCTGCTCGCGCAAATGCCGGTACACGAAGGCGACACGCTCTCGGTCGAATCGCTTGTAAACGTCACTCGGGTGGCCAAGGGATTCGACGAACATCTGCTGGTGATCCCCATGCCCGTGGGCAGCAATGAAGCGACCCTGCAGATCATGCTCTCGGGCGGCACCGCGGCGGGAACCACGACAGTGACAACTACGACGGTGGCGCCGCCGCTGCCGCCGCCGCCAGCGAGGATCAGGGTCGGCGGCGGCGTGATGGAGGCCAAGCTGGTTTCCCAGCCGCTCCCGGTGTATCCTCCGGAAGCCAAAATGGCGCGCATCCAGGGCGTCGTGAAGCTCAGCGCCACCACCGCCAAGGACGGCACCATCCAGAATCTTGAGGTGATCGAAGGCCACCCGCTGCTGATCCAAGCCGCCCTGGACGCGGTGAAGCAGTGGGTTTACAAGCCGACGCTCCTGAACGGCCAGCCGGCGGAGGTGGTGACCGAAATCGACGTGAACTTTACGCTGAGTCAGTAGGTGTGCAAACGCTCCCCGGCGCCGCTGTTTCTGCGCAAGCGGCACTTGAAGCAAAGAGTTATTTTGGTTTTGAAGGAGGTTCGTATGTCGAGAACGCGCTTAATATCCGCGCTGGCCGCGGGGCTGGCAATTCTGGTAGCGGCGTGCTGGTTCGTAACCGGCGCTTTCCCACTGGCGGCGGCGCCGCAGGCGGCGAACGATGCGCCCGGCGTGACGGTGGATTTAGGCGGCGCCGGGGTCATGCACCGGACGGGTGTCGCCTATCCGGCGGCGGCGCTCAAGCAGGGGGTGCAGGGAACGGTGGTGGTGGAGGTGAAGTTGGACGCCAATGGCAACGTCAGCGACGCGCACGTGGTGAGCGGGCCGGATGAGCTGCGGAGCGTCGCGCTGCAATCGGTATTGCAATGGCATCTGATGAAGAACCTGGCGGGGAGTTCGCGGCAGGTGAGCATTACGTTCAGCTTGCCGGATTCCGTCTCCACCGAGGCCCCAGCCGCGGCGGCCGGCGTGGCCGGCGGTGTATACCGCGTGGGCGGCGGTGTTACGGCCCCGGTCCGGGTCTACACGAAAGAGCTCGAGCCCGCCACGGCGGCCGCCAGCCCGGTAACGCCTCAGCCCGCCTGGGTGGGCCGGACGCTCAAAGGCATCGTTGTGCTCGGCCTTTCGGACCAGGCGAGGGCCGATCTGCTCGCGCAACTGCCGGTGCATGAAGGCGACACGCTTTCGGCCGAATCGCTCCAGAACGTCACTCGGGTGACGAGGGCATTCGACGAACACCTGGTGGTGCACGTAGTGCAATCGGGCAGCGGTGAAGTGGCCCTGGGGATCGCGCTCGCGGGCGGCACAGCGGCGGGAACCATGACGGCGACTCTGCCGGCGGCCTCCGCCGGTGACAACGCGACCCCGCCAGCGAGGATCAGGGTCGGCGGCAACGTGCAACAGACCAAGCTGGTTTCCCTGCCGCCGCCGGTGTATCCTCCGCTAGCCAAACAGGCGCGCATCCAGGGCGTCGTGAAGCTCAACGCCACCATCGCCAAGGACGGCACCGTGCAGCACCTTGAGGTCATCAGCGGGCACCCGTTGCTGATCCAGGCCGCCCTGGACGCCGTGAGACAGTGGGTTTACCAGCCGACGCTCCTGAACGGCCAGCCGGTGGAGGTGCAGACAGACATCGACGTGAACTTCACGCTGGCTCAGTAAGGGCCGGGCATGCCCGGCCCCTACTGTCCGCCCAGCACGTTCTGGACGAACGCCCGCTCGATGGGCCAGTATCCCAAAACGCGCCGGCCTTCAGTTCGAAAGACGCCGGAAGTCAGCACGCCACTCAGATCGGCGGGGTTGGGTTTCTGGCGCTCGCGCTCCATCGTCTCCCGCAATAGGCTAGTCGTGCGAGTAAGTTGGGATGCCAGGTCGGCCGCATCCCGCTCGTCGCGGCAGCGGATGTCCAATCGGGCCGCGAGGCCATGGCCTTCAGGGGCGAATGACAGGGTCACCGTTTCGGCCCGCTCCATGCCGCTCGCGAACAAGCGCGTGCCGGCGGGAAGGCTGTCGCCGGATTTCAGCATGGAAGTGGGAATGGAGAGCCATACCGGCGCGGCGGGGACTTGCGGGTCCGGGCCCGAGACCGCGTTTTCCAAGCGCAGGGCGGCCGATTCGTCGGGGCTCACCGCCAGCGCCATCAGGTTCGAGCGCAGCGGGAAGAACGAGATACGCCGCTCCGGAACGCTGCCGGTCATGCGGCAAAACTCGCTGGCGCAACTGCCGTGCTGGCTTTCGACGTACGCACCCAGGCTCTTCCAATCGAAGCGCCCCTTGAGCAGCAGGAAGCGGCCAGTGGGGGCAAACGCGACGATGGCCGCGTCCAGATCCTTCTTGTAATCGAACTGGGTCTGGCGAACGAAACTCTGGTACTCGGGGTCCTCGCCGGCCTTGGAACCGTCCAACAGTTGCAGAACGCCGCCGCGGCGCAATTCGCTGAAATCGATGTACGCCACCAGCGCATCCTCGGTCGGCATCCGCCGGAGCAGCGCCGCCGTGGTGAAGAAGCGCGCCCGATACCACGCCACTCCCCAAACCGAAACGCCGCAGACGGCGGCAATCCCCACGACCATCAGCCAAGCGGGAGGTTTATGGCTCACCCAAGCAGTATCACACAGCCACGCTTTCGGCGGCGCGCGCTTCCTTCCACAATCGTATGTAGGGGTCGAGGCCGCGCATCAATCCGTGAAAGTCTTCGAGGGCCAGGGACTGCGCTCCGTCGCTGACGGCCTTCTCCGGGCAGGGATGCACCTCAATCAGCAACCCGTCCGCCCCCGCCGCCACGCCGGCGCGCGCCAGGGCCGGGACCAGGCTGCGCTTGCCGGCGGCATGGCTCGGGTCGAGAACCACCGGCAGGTGCGTCAGTTCGTTGAGCACCGGGATGGCGGAGATGTCGCAGGTATTCCGCGTGGCGGTCTCGTAGGTCCGGATGCCACGCTCGCAGAGAATCACGTTGGGGTTGCCGTGGGCCGTTATGTACTCGGCTGACATCAGCAGTTCCTTGATGGTGGAACTCATGCCGCGCTTCAGCAGCACCGTGCGGCCGCAGGAACCGAGCGACTTCAGTAGCGCGAAGTTCTGCATATTGCGCGCGCCCACCTGCATGCAATCGCAGTATTCGGCTACCAGGCCGACGTCCCGGTCGCTCATGATTTCGGTCACAATGCCAAGCCCGGTGGCCTGCTTGGCCTTGCGCAGAAGCTTGAGCCCCTCCAGTTCGAGGCCCTGGAAATCATAGGGCGAGGTGCGCGGTTTGAAGGCCCCGCCGCGCAATACCCGCGCCCCCGCCGCCGCCACACTTTCGGCGGTCCGCATGATCTGCTCTTCGCTTTCCACCGAGCAGGGTCCGGCCATCACGATGAACTCGTCGCCGCCGATCTCCACGCCGTTCACCCCGATTAGCGAGCGGCCCTTCTTGAATTCCTTGCTGACGAACTTGTACGGCGCCGAGATGCGCATGGCGCTCTCCACTCCGCGGGTGCCTTCGAGGGACTCCAGGCAGGCGGTGACGTCCCCCATGCCCACCACCCCGATCACCACGCGTTCCTCCCCTTCGATGGAGTGGACCTTATAGCCGAACTCGCGAATGCGTTCGCAAACGTGGTCGATTTCTTCCCTGGTAGCGTGTGGCCGCATCGATATGATCATGGTTCCCCCAAATAAACATAGGTAGGCGGTCGCCCGCTTTCCCTGTCACACCACCCGGCGTACGGGTCCGTACCGGGCGGTTCGGCGGGTTGAGCTACCGGCCGCCAGTCAATCGCGGAATCCCGAGCGAGTCGAA
>Ga0326727_10024282_pt1 | contig 11482 bp, 8 predicted proteins | sample MB2enrmetagenome_FD_207643 | JGI IMG/M metagenome (GOLD analysis project Ga0326727, IMG submission 207643) | Lab enriched peat soil microbial communities from McLean, Ithaca, NY, United States - MB29MY | ecosystem: Environmental > Terrestrial > Soil > Wetlands > Peat | place: USA: New York... | reverse complement strand
TACAAAGATTTTTCCGTCAACGTTTAGTTGCAGTTGCGGGCCGCAAACCGGGCAGGCATTTGGCTGCGCGTGGAAGCGGCGGTCCGTCGGATTTTCAAATTCTGCGGTGCAGTCTGGACACATCGGGAATGCGCTCATTTCGGTTTTTGCGCGGTCATAGGGCAGCTCGCGCACGATGGTAAAACGCGGGCCGCAATTGGTGCAGTTCGTGAAAGGATAATTGTAGCGCCGGTTATTTTGATCGGCAATGTCGCGCGCGCAGTCGGGGCAGATTGCTATATCGGCCGGGATTATCGCGGCATTGGCGTCGCCGTCAACGCTGGAATGTATTTCAAAAGATTTTTCGTCAATAACCGCCATATCCGCGCATTCGAGCGAGTCAATGCTAGCCAGTCCCGGCAGTTTGTTTTTTATATCGGAGATGAATGCTGACAGCGAGGAGGTTTCGCCCTGCGCCTCTATAATTACGCCGCGCGCGGAATTAAGCACGAACCCCGTCAGCTTGTGTTCCGTCGCAAGCCTGTAGATGAAGGGACGGAACCCGACCCCCTGCACCACGCCGCGCACTGTTATCTGCTTGCGTTCCGTCATTTAGTGGATCGACGGCGATTCCATACATTTCGCCAGTTCGCCGGGCAACGGCAGGTTATTGTGTATGGACAGGGCTTTTTGCAAATCGGGCATGGCCGCCGCACAGCCGCCTGTTTTCAGCGTTGCGTCCGCACGGCTTACAAGGGCCTGTATATAATCTGGATTTAGCGCAAGCGCGGCGGAGTAATCTGTTTTTGCGGCGGCATAGTCGCCCCTCGCGGCCAGAATAAGACCACGGTTGTTATAGGCCTGGGCCGACGGAGGATTGGATTTTATAAATGAGTTCATGTCCTGCAATGCGGCGGCGGTGTTTTTTGTCATGTAATAAACCGATGCGCGTGTGAGCAGCGCTTGCGGATAATTTTTGCGCAATTTGAGCGCGGCTGATAGATCAGCTAGGGCCTGCGCCGTTTTGCCCTGCCGCATCAGCAGGAAACCGCGATTGAATAATATCTCCGGGTTGTCCGGCTTGAGCGAAAGCGCGGCGTCGAAATCTTGCAGCGCCGCATCGCCGTTGCCGGTTTGCAGCAGCGCCATGCCGCGTTTTAGTCTGGCGTCCCAGTTGTTTTTATCGAGCTGTATGGCATGCGTCATGTCGGACGCCGCGCAGGCATAATCTCCTGTGGCGAGGCAGATGCTGCCGCGGTTGAACCACGCGTCGTTATACTGCGGGTCCAGATGCAAAGCTATGCTGTAAGCCATTATCGCGTTCTTTGCATCGCCGGTTTTGTACAGGCAGGCGGCAAGATTGTTGTACACGCCGGGCTGGGTAGGGTCCGAGGCCAGCACTTTGCGGTATTCGCCTATAGCGTCGGCATAATTGGATTTGGCCATCAAATCAGCCGCGCGGAACATATGTTCCATGCGGGAATCCCGATCCGCGTCCGGCTTGTCCACCACATCTTTCATGGAGTCCGGCGCCTGATAAATCATGCTGAAAAGCAGATAGTTGTCGGCGTCGGAGGAGGCCAGCTTTATCGCGCGGCCAAGATCGTCCATGCCCTTGCTGATTTCCCCCAGACGCATGTATATCTCGGCGCGGTTATGAAGGGCTATCGTATCGTCCGGATATTTTTGCAGGTCGTCGGCCCAGAAGGTCAGGCTGCTGGTCCACACTTTTGCCCGCGCATGCGCCATGCAGCCCGCCACAAGCGCCAGCGCGCACAGAACAACCCATGCCGCCTTGCGTGTGCTTTCCTTCGACTCGAAAATCCAGAACAATTCCCCCGCTATCATCAAAAGCCCGAAATACGAAAGATAGGAATAATGGTCGAAAGCTACGCTCGGCGCTATCGGCATGAACTGAAGTCCCGGCGCAAGCGTCGCCAGAAAGAAAAGTATCCCGAACACCGCCGTGCGGTTTTTGCGCAGCAGCCACAGCGCCGCGCCGATTATCGCCAGCGCCAGCAGCGGCGCAACCATGAACATCAGCGGCAGATGCCCGTTTATCTTCTGCGGATACGGATATACTGCGGAAAGTCCGGTGGGCAGGAAAAATCTTTTTATGTAGCAGAGTATCCCGTAAAACGCCACGCAGGCGTTGTCCAGCCGCGTGAAGGGCCGGTTGAAAAACACGTTGTTTTTTGTCATCGAAAAAAGCGCCAGCACGAAGAAAAACAGCGCTACCGCCGCGTGCGGGATTTTATCGATAAACGCTTTTTTGTCCCACTGCCGCCGCTGATAATAATCGACGAGCAAAAGCGCCGCCGGCAGCATAAATCCCTGCGGCTTTACCATCAGCGAAAGCACCAGCAGCAGCGCGGAGCCGACGTACATCCTTAGCGAGCCGGTGTCGCGATATTTGACGTAGGCGATCATCGCGCCTAGGAAACCCATCGTATAAAGCAAGTCTTTGCGCTCGGCCACCCATGCGACGGATTCCACATGCATCGGGTGTATGCCGAAGAATAGCGCGACGAAAAATGCGATTTCTGTTTTGCCGCGCGTAAGGAGCATGGCCAGCCACATTACCAAACAGCAATTTATAAGATGGAAAATCAGGTTGACGGTATGGAAGGCTATCGGGTTGAGGCCGAAAAACTTGTAGTCCAGCGCGAAACTGACAAGCACCAGCGGCTTGTATAGTCCCCGATGAAAGGTCAGGAAAATATTTGCCAGATTCCCCAATGAAAAATTTTTTATCAGCGGATTATCGGTAACATAAACGTTGTCATCCCAATTAGTGAAATCGGCATGTATTGTCGGGAAAAATGAAATTGCGGAGGCCACAACGACTATGGCGATGGCCGTGCGTAATTTAAGTTTCAGTTCCATGATAAGTGCTATTATTCTACTATTGATACCGATATGCAGCCAACCATAATATTTTTCGCCGCGCAGCAGAACAAACTCAGCGTATGCGCGCTGCTTGGCGCGATGGAAACGCTCCCTGAACTTTCCTCATGGAAGGTTGTAAGGCCGAAAACTCCCGATATCTTTTTTCAGGAACTGGAACGCTGCGCGGCGGATGCATACCCGCTGGTGGCGGCTTTCCCGTTTTTCAGCGAGCAGCTCGGGCAAGTGCAGGGCGCTATCCGCAAAATACGCGAGCTATACGGCAACACCGTTTTCTGCGCGGCGGGAGGCGTCCATGCCACCGCGCTGCCAAAAGAAATGCTTGAATCCGGATTCGACGCCGTAGTCTGCGGCGAAGGCGAGAAACCGTTTCCCGAACTGCTTCTGGCCTTGGCAAATAAAACGGACTGGCGGAATATCCCCGGATTGGCTTTTATAAGCGAAAACAGGCTGGTGTTAAATCCAAGGCCGCCGCTGGCGGACCTCAACCGGTATCCGCCGGTTTCTTTTGCGCATTCCGTTTTCGGCGCGCTTGAGATAACGCGCGGTTGTCCCAATTCCTGCGCTTTCTGCCGTACGCCGGGGCATTTCGGCGCGGCAATGCGCCACCGCTCGGTCGAGACAATCTGCGCGCTGGCGCAGCGTCTCGCACAGAGAGGGCTTGCCGATTTCCGCGCCGTTACCCCTAATGCGTTCGCCTACGGTTCTTCCGACGGCAGAACAATGAATTTGCCCGCGGTGGAGACATTGCTTAAAGAACTGCGCAAAACGCTGGACCCGTTCGACGGCAAGGTCTTTTTCGGTTCGTTCCCCTCGGAAGTGCGTCCGGAACATGTGACGCGCGAAAGCGTGGCGCTTTTAAAGCGCTACTGCCATAACGACAATCTTGTCATCGGCGCGCAGACCGCGAGCCCGCGCCTTCTGGCCGAATGCATGCGCGGGCACACGGTGGACGATTTCATGAATGCCGCCGGACTTTCGCTTGACCACGGTTTTATCCCCAACATGGATTTCATTTTCGGCCTTCCGGGCGAAACCGAGGCGGACGCCGCGCTTTCCATCGCCTGCATGGAAAAGCTTGCCGCGATGGGCGCGCGCATACACGCGCACACTTTCATGCCGCTGCCCGGCACGCTGTGGGCCGGGCGGAAAGCCGCGCCGACGCTGCACTTTTATACCAAAACGGTAAACCGCTTAAACGGACGCGGACTGCTTTTTGGCGACTGGATACGCCAGCGCGCGCTTTCTAAGCGCGCTAAAAAAATCTAGAATGAATATACAGAGGATTTATGACAGACCCGGCAACCACCATAAGCGAGATAAAACTTTTCATCGAAGGGCTGAAAAAAGACATGCCGGAGATTTTCACCAAAACTCCGAACCAGCCGAATCTGCCTTTCATGAAAAAACTGTTTTTCCGGGGCGAGCTTTATGATATCTCCCCGGTCAACGCGCCGGACGTGCTTTCGGACGTGAAAGTTGGCGACGGCAAAGCGGTCGTCACCTGCGATTTCGCCAAAAACCATCCCAGGAACGTTTTGGAAACATGGTTGAAGGCGCAGGCCGAAGCGATTTTCACGGAACGCGTGGCGTTCTGGTCGTCCAAAATGGCCGTCGCGTGCGAACGCATAACCGTCAAGGACCAGAAAACGCTCTGGGGCAGCTGTTCCTCCAAAGGCAATATCAATTTTTCCTGGCGGCTGGTCAAAGCGCCGCCCGCCGTGCTGGATTATCTCGTCATCCATGAACTGGCGCATCTGGTGCACATGAATCACGACGAGAGTTACTGGAATCTTGTGGCTTCTTTCTGCCCGGATTACAAGGCTTACCGCCGCTGGTTAAACGACCATAAAGGCGAACTGATGTCCGAAATCGAGGTGGATAAAATTGAAACCCCGCCGCAACCAACCGCGCAGCCTGACTCCGAACCCGCTCAACAGCCCGGCAGCGAGCAATCTTCCTGAAGAAACGCTTAAAGTAACCCGCTTCGACCACGAAGGCCGCGGCGTAGCCATGCGCAACAACGGACGCGGCGGGCGTTTTGTGGTGCCATATTCCGCGCCCGGCGACCTGGCGAAAACGAAGGTGCTTTCCAAACCCGGCACCGTCGACCAGATAGCGATACCCACCGAACTTTTGCACACCGCGCCCGGCAGGGTTAAACCCGCCTGCCCGCTTTTCTATCATCCCGGCGCTTTCCGCTGGTGCGGCGGCTGCGATTTCCAGCATCTAAGCTACGACATGCAGTTAAAGGCCAAGCAGCAGATAGCAAAAGATGCTTTGGCCATGGAAGGGATAGCCAATAAAATAGCTTTGGAATCCACCACCCGTTCGCCGCAGCAGTGGCGTTACCGCAGCAAAATGCAGGTGCCGTTTTCAAAACGCCTCAACGGAACCATCGCGGCCGGTTTCTTTCATCCCGGCACACACGATGTGGTGGATTTCGAGGACTGCCCGGTGCAGTCCGAACTGTCCGTCAAAATAGTGCGCGAAGTAAAAAAGATGGTCGCAGGGCGCAACTGGACAATATACGAAGAGTCGCGCGACCGCGGCTGGCTGCGCCATCTGCTGGTGCGCACCAATTCGCAGGACGAAGCGATGGTGACTTTCGTCGGCAACGGCGAACCGGTAAAGGACCTTGAGGTCTGCGTCGGCAAGCTGGTTCACATGATACCTCAGATAAAGAGCGTTTATCTGAATATCCAAAACGGCCCCACCTCCGTGGTATTGGGCCGCCAATGGATAAAGGTGTCCGGAGCCTCGCAGCTTGAGGAAACGCTTTGCGGCAAACGCTTTTTGTTCTATCCCGGTTCTTTTTTGCAGGTCAACACCCCGGCGGCGCAGGTGCTTTACAAAGCCGCGGCGGATTTCCTCGCCATGGGCGAGCGCACCAGCGAACTTTATGATTTGTACTGCGGCGTGGGCACGATAGGACTGAGCATCGGCGGCGCGTTCAAACAGGTGATAGGCATAGAGGAAAACGCCGGAGCCGTGGCCTGCGCGTGGAAGAACGCGGAACGCAACGGCGTGAAAAACGCGCGCTTTATCGCCGGCAAGGCGAAGGACGTTTTCGCCAAGGAAGCGCACGGCACCATGCGCAATACCTGCACCGTTCTGGTGGACCCGCCGCGCAAGGGACTTGAGCCGGGGCTTATCGCGCGCATGTCGCACCCGATGATAAAAAAACTGGTATATGTGTCCTGCAATCACGACACTTTCGCCCGCGACGCGCAGCAGTTGCGGCGCAGCGGCTATGTGCTAAAGCGCGTGCGCCCGGTAGACATGTTCCCGCAAACCGCGCATGTGGAACTGGTGTCTTATTTTGAAAGGCTTAATAAACATTAAAACTCCCCCGGTTTGCGCCGGGGGAGTTTTTGCTTTTTGAAAAGACGGTTAATCGAAAGGCGGCACGAATTCCCTGAATACCTCGTTGGAAAGATAAACGCCCTCGCGGGTGAGTTTCGCCGTGCCGTCTCCAAGCATAATAAGTTTTTTGTCGGCCAGCCTGCGCAGCGCGGAGCCGAAATCGCGGTCCAGCTCTTCGGTGATTTTCATCCCGCCCAGTTTGCGCAGCCCGAGCATAAGCGTCTCGCCGTTTTTTTCTTTCCCCTCCAGCTTTTCACATGAGGAAACGGGCAAATCGTCATGCGACTGCGTCGAACAGTACATCTCAAGCATAGGCGCATTTGTTTTGCGCACTCCCACCAGATATGATGTGGCGGAACAGCCGAGCCCTATATATTCGCCGTTATCCCAGTAATTAGTGTTATGGCGCGACTCGCGGCCCGGCTTTGCGAAATTGGAAATTTCGTAATGCAGGTAGCCCGCGTTTTCCAGCTTTTCACATGCCATGTCCAGCAGCGTGCGCGAGAGATCCTCGTCGGGCTTTACGTTTTCCCTCGAAAATTTCGAATGTTCCCCTATTTCCAGACCGTAGACGGAAATATGCTCCGGCGAGAGTTTTACAATCCTTGCCAATGTGTCGGCGAATGTCTCCGTGGTCTGCCCCGGGATACCGGCCATAAGATCGATATTGATATTATCGAAACCGATGGCGCGCAAATCCGCATAGGCGCTCATGAAGCATTCGCTGTCGTGACGGCGGCCTATGGATTTTAAAAGCGCATCGTCAAAAGATTGCAGCCCCATGCTTACGCGGTTTATGCCGAATTGGCGCAACAGCACTATCTTGTCCCTTGAGACGCTTTCCGGATTTACCTCTATCGTGGATTCGGAGAAATCGCAGACGCGGATGAAATGCCCGCTTATCTTTAGCAGCAGTTTTTTAAGCAGCCGCGTTTCCAGTTCGGTCGGAGTGCCGCCGCCGATATAAAGCGTATCCGGCGTGGTGCCGGAATAAAGCCGCATTTCGCGTTCCAGCGCGTCGATATACGGGGCGTGCATATTCTCCATGTCCGGGAAGGACACAAAGTCGCAGTAGCCGCATTTGCCGGAACAGAACGGTATGTGTATGTATAAACCGAGCATAAAAACAAAACCCCCCGCCCGCGCGGGGGGATTTGAAGCGGAATTTATTTCAGTTCTTTTTTGATGAACATCGAGATGAGGTCTATCGGTATCGGGAACAGCGTGGTGGAATTCTTTTCCGTCGCTATTTCCGTCAGCGTCTGCAAATAGCGCAACTGTATCGCGGCGGGCTCGGTGCCGATGATTTTGGCGGCGTCGGCCAGCTTCTGCGCGGCCTGGAATTCGCCCTCGGCGTGAATGACTTTTGCGCGGCGCTCGCGTTCCGCCTCCGCCTGCTTGGCCATCGCGCGCTGCATATCCTGCGGGATATCCACGTTCTTTACTTCGACGTTTGCGACTTTTATGCCCCAGGGCTCGGTATGCTGGTCGAGTATTTCCTGAAGGTTTTTGTTTATTTTATCGCGGTTCGCCAAAAGATCGTCGAGTTCCTGCTGGCCAAGCGCGCTGCGCAATGTGGTCTGCGCGAGCTGGCTGGTGGCGTACATATAGTTTTCCACGTTGAGTACGGCGGATTTGGGGTCCACCACGCGGAAATAAAGCACGGCTGTAACGCGTGTGGAGACATTGTCGCGCGTCATTATGTCCTGCGGCGGGACGTCCAGCACCATAACGCGGGTGCTGATACGGAACATCTGCTGCACGCCGGGAATAAGGAATATTATCCCGGGACCTTTGACATCCGTGAAACGTCCGAATGTAAGCACCACGCCGCGCTCGTATTCGTTGAGCACGCGCAGGCAGGCCATCAATACCACTATGATTACGACTATAACCGGCATCAAGCCTATCATTTACTTGCCTCCCATGAATTTTTAATCCGAAAACTTGTCCATTACCCACGGCAGCGCCATTATCCCTATGCCGATGCCCACAATGTATACCGTGTCCTGCACGAAAAACGTATACAGCACCAGCATCCCGCCGATAATCATATTGCGCATATTACCGGTGTTTTTCCCCTGAATCATATAAACGGAGCCTATGCTGGCAAACACTATGCCGGCAACGATGGAGCCCATAGTCATGCCGGAAAAAAGTCCGCCTACTCCCTGTCCGGAGGAGGACTGCGCAGCCTGCATCAATGCTGATGTATCCATTGTTGATATATTACCTTATTTGTCCGGTGCCGGAGATGGGTGCAGCCTGCTGCGCAGGGATTGTGCGGATGCGCTGTCGCCATGTTTTTCATAAATCAGCGCGCCCATTTCAATGGATTCCCGCGGAACTTCGGGCGAGGCGGCGAACGCGCGTTTGAGGCATTCAATAGCAGTCTTGTCGTCCCCGCGCAGGCTGTACATGAACATCAATTTGCCCCAGCATTGCGCCTCGATGGCGGGGCGGTTCAGCGGGGTGGGCAGCCAGCAAACCGCAAGCAGACCCAGCGCTACGGGCGTCCATGCCGCTTTTTTGCGCAAAGCATACCACAACACCCCGGTGAACATTGAGCGTATGGCGAAAGCGGCGAAAGGCAGCAGAAAAACAACAACCGGCAGGCGATACCGGTCCGAAACGGTAACAGCCACCACCGACAACATATAAACCGTCGCAAAAGACGCAATAAGGTTTGCCCTTGCCCCTGTCCGCAGGAATATCAGCCCAAAAATCCCCAGCGTGCAGATAATGCCGAAACCCGGCAGCGGGAATTTAAGAATAGTGCCGAAATTATCGGTTATAAACGGGAGATGATACTGGTCCGGCGGCTCGAAACGGTTGATAAAGAAATAAAATTTGCGCAAGGTGAGTATGCACCAGTCGCGCGGATGCGCGGTGATTTCAGCAAAAGCCCTGCGCCGCCAGAAGGAGGAGACTTCGGACGGTTTTGCGGTATGGCCCAGAGCGGAGGACGCGATTTCTGAAGTTTCCTTTTCTTCTTCTGCCGGCGAAGATGAAATGCCGGGAGGATAGTCCATGGCGCCCACGGCTCCGGCATTATTCCCGGCATAAAAAATGAACCCATCGGTATAGTTTACAGGAACGAAATCGCGGCTGGCCGCATAATTATGCAGCGTCGCGGGGAGTATCGGCAGAATTATGCCGAGTAAAAATAAAGCGGTCATTCTCCCCGGTTGGTAAACCCTGCTTCTTAAAAAAAGCCAGAAAACAGGCAGCAACGGCAATAACAGCACTATGTTGCCGCGAGACAAAACCGTCCATCCTCCCGCCAATCCGCACAGCAGCGCGGTTTTGCCGCCGCCCTTCTCAAACGAACGCAATGCAAGCAGCGCAAACAGCGCCAGCGCGAAAATGGCAAAAGTCTCCTTTAGCAGCAGCGCGCTATAAAAAATAAGCGGAGCGTAGACAGCGCAAAGGCAGGCCGCGATTATTCCGGTTTTGCGATCGAAAGAAATCTCCGCGATTTTGCCCACAAGCACACATGTAAAAGCCGAAACAATGGATTGCAAAAAGAGCGGGACGAGCAAATGCGCTCCGGCTATTTTATATATGCCCGCCAACAAATAAGGATAAAACGGCGACTGATAAAAAGCCTGCTCCCGCAGCAGCTTCCCGCCGAGGATGTCCATTGCCCAACGCTGATGCGCCATTGCGTCCACAACCAGATTGGAATAATACGGCGTGGCGCGCCACTGGAAAAGAAATATAAGACGCAACAGCAGAGCCAGCGTAAAAATAAGCCAACACGCATGACGTTTCAGAGAAGGGCTTTCTTTGGCGTCCGGATCCATAACAAAAACAGTATATACGTTTTAACGACTGCATTAAATCAGTTCAGCGGGGCGGGGCGGAGTGTTGTGGAGTTTTTGCCGTTTCGCGCCAATTTGCTTAAATGTTCTAATGACGACGGAATATTCCCCCTTTGCAAAAGCGCTGCGATTGACCGCCGCTTTCTGCTCGCTTTTGCTGACTTCGTTTTGCGAATCAGGGCTTTGGCTTTTAGTCGCCGCCTTCTATCATCCGCATATTGTAACGCCCGATTACGCAGCCGTTTTCGTAGTCCCCGCCGATCATTTCCGTCCCGAACCGGTAGAGCGCATGCAGTATGTGCTAACGCTTTTGACTCTGCCTTTTTTGCTTTACGGCTGGTATGCGCTGGCGCGCAAAATACTTGCGCGGCGCGGTGAAAAACTCGCGCGGGATGCCGCCCGCGCCGGGTGGATTTCGCTCGGAGTATTTTTCGTCTGGCTTGCGCTGCTTTCATACTACTGCCCGTATGCGTTTAACAACAACCTGTTTCTGGACGTGTCGGACAAGCTGACAAGCATCATGTGCATGGCGTTTGGCACCGGCTACTTCAAATCTGCTTTCCCGTCGGCGGTTTGCTGGCTTGCGGTGCTGGGGGCGGTGGCATGGCTGCTGGACCGGCATCCGGATTTATGGACCTCGCGCAAAACGGAATTTGTGGTCTGGGCGGGCATAATATGCGCGGCAGTTTCCTGCTGCCTGCTGGAACCTTTCGGCCCGCCCATGCTGGATAACGGCTCGCTTTACGGCATGCATTTCGAGGCGGTATTCCATCCGGTGGCTGAAGTTTACGCGGGCAAAAGCCTGCTCGTGGATTTGATAAACCAATACGGCCTTTATCCCTATTACCTGAATTTCATTTTCAAGATTATCGGCCTGGGCGTATTCAAGTTCACGATAATGATGGTTGTTTTATCGCTGCTCTCGTACGTCGCATTTTTCGACGTATGTTATACGATGTTTAAAAACCGCGTGGTTGCGCTTTTGGCGCTTGGCGGAATATTTTTCTGTGTTCAGATGCATTTCTTCCTCTACTCGCTTACCCAATATTTTCAGGGCATGCCGCTGCGCACGGTCGGCGTTGCCATAGCAACGGCGCTTGCGCTGCGCTATCTGCACAAGGGAACGGCACAAGCATACTATGCGTCCGCCGTCGGCTGCGCTTTTTCCGTCATGTGGAATTTCGATACGGGATTCGTTGTTTTTCTGACCTGGCTTTTGACGCTGGCATATAAGGAAATAGTCGCGCGCGGCTGGTTTAATTCCTTGCGCGCGACAGCAAAGCACATAGCGATTAATGCGGGGGTATTGGCCGCTTTCGTTATCTGTTTTGCGCTGCATACAAAGCTGCACAGCGGGGCATGGCCGGATTTCGGGGGATTCTTTGCGTATATAGGTTATTTCTATG
>Ga0326727_10024280_pt1 | contig 11482 bp, 6 predicted proteins | sample MB2enrmetagenome_FD_207643 | JGI IMG/M metagenome (GOLD analysis project Ga0326727, IMG submission 207643) | Lab enriched peat soil microbial communities from McLean, Ithaca, NY, United States - MB29MY | ecosystem: Environmental > Terrestrial > Soil > Wetlands > Peat | place: USA: New York... | reverse complement strand
AGTGCTTCCCGTGTGGATGGACGGCGTTGGTCAGCAGAATGATGTAGCTGTTCGTCGTGGGATCGATCCAGAGCGAGGTTCCGGTGAATCCGGTGTGGCCGAAGGAGCCGACGGGAAGAAACTCGCCACGATTGCTGGAAAATGGCGAGTCGATATCCCATCCCAGCCCTCGCAGTACGGTCGCCGTCGGCGGCTGCTGCGGGCTGGTCATCTTCTGGATGGAGAGCACGGAGAGAATGCGGCTGCCGCCGAGCAGCTCCTGCGCATATTTGGCCAGATCGTCGGCGGCAGAGAAGACTCCCGCGTTGCCGGCGACTCCGCCCATGCGGCGCGCGGTGGGATCGTGAACGACGCCGCGCATCATGTGGTGATCTTCGTCGTACTCGGTGGGTGCGATGCGCGGGCGTAACTGCGGTGGCGGAAGAAAGCGAGTCTCGCGCATGGCGAGCGGCTGGAAGATGTGCGCGGCGGCGTATTCGTCGAGCGAGGCGCCGCTGATCTTTTCGACGACGAAGCCGAGGACGAGGAAGTTGATGTCGCTATAGAGGAAGCGCGAGCCGGGAGGAAATAGTGGCTTGGTTTCCATCGCCAGGCGGAAGGCCTCGTTACGGCCGCGCCACGGCGTCTTCAGGTCGAGATCTTCAGGCAATCCGGAAAAATGCGTGAGCAGTTGGCGAACGGTGATGCTTTCCTTGCCGTTCTTTGCGAACTCGGGAATATAGGCAGCGACGGGGTCGTTGAGGCGCAGGCGTCCGTCTTCGGCGAGTTGCATGATGGCCGTCGCCGTGACGACGCACTTGGTGAGCGAGGCGATATCGAAGACGGTGTCGGCTGTCATCGGCTCGCGGGCGGGTTCGAGCGAGCGCATACCGAAGGCCTTGCGATAGACGACCGCGTCATCATGGCCGACGAGCAGGACTCCGCCGGGAACGACGCCGCGCGCGACCGCCTGCTGCATGATGGAGTCGAGCTGAGCGAGGCTCGGCGGCTGCGTGCTTTGCGCCACGGCGGCGGCGCAGAGCAGAACGACGATGATCACGAGTTTTGGGACGAAGGTTACCTCAGCTTGGCGATCCACGCTTCTCTCCATGCACCGGCACTATTTTAGGTGGTATGGTTTCCAAGTGCGAAAGAAGATGCGAAAGAAGACGCGGAAATCGCTATTGATCCTGCTGATGCTTGTGGCGCTGGCGCTGTCTTCGGCGGCGGCTCCCAACGAGGTGGCCGACGCGGCGGCGGCCAGTGACAGCTCCGGTGCGCGATGGGCCGATCGCACCCTGCGCAGAATGTCTCTGGAGGAGAAGGTCGGGCAGCTTTTCATGATCTGGGCGAAGGTCGATTTCATGAACTTCCACGGCCCGGAGTATCTCAAGCTGCGCGATCAGATGCTGCGCTATCATCTGGGCGCATTCGGCATCACCTCGCCGATCGATGCTGGAGTCCTGCTGCGCGGCAGTCCCTATGATGTGGCCGCGCTTACGAATCAACTGCAGCGCGAGAGTCCGCTGCCGCTGCTCTTTGCCGCCGACTTCGAGCGCGGGCTGCCGATGCGCTTTCATGGCGGCGCGGGCTTTCCTCATGCGATGGCGGTCGGCGCGACGGGGAATCCGCAGTTTGCCTACCAGTTCGGACGCATCACCGCCGCCGAGGCGCGGGCGATCGGCGTCCACTGGAACTTCTATCCCGATGCCGACGTGAACTCGAATCCGAATAATCCGATCATCAATACGCGCGCCTTCGGCGAAGATCCGCAGGAGGTGAGCACGATGGTCGAGGCCTTCATCCGCGGCGCGCACAACGGCGGCGGGATGGCGACGGCGAAGCACTTTCCCGGCCACGGCGATACCGATACGGATTCGCACCTGGCGGTGCCAAGGGTGAATGCCGGCCGCGCACGGATCGCTCAGGTGGAGCTTGCGCCCTTTCGCGCGGCCATTGCGGCGGGCGTCGACGCGATGATGGTCGGGCATCTTCTTGTGCCGGCGCTGGAACCCGATCCCAATCGCGTGGCGACGATCTCGAAGAACATCAGCAGCCGATTGCTGAGGGATGAGCTCGGCTTCCGCGGGCTGGTCATCACCGATGCGATGGACATGAATGGCGTAACGCGGATCTTTGGCGGCAACACGCCACAAAGCGCCGGGCGCGCCGCGGTGGAGGCGATCAAGGCCGGGGCCGACTACATTCTCATCCCGGGCGATCTGGAGGGCGCATACAACGGAGTGCTGGCGGCGGTGCGCAGCGGCGAGATTCCGGAGTCGCGCATCGATCAGTCGGTGGGCAGGATTCTGCGCGCCAAGGCCGCCCTGGGATTGCACAAGAACCGCTTCGTGGAGCTGAGTGCGGTGGGCGAGCGGGTCTCGCTGCCGGAAAACGTCGCCGTCGCGCAACAGATCGCAGACGGGGCGATCACGGTGGTTCGCGAGAATCAGCGCACGCGGTTGCTGCCGCTGGCGCGCTCGTCGGGCGGAGGCTCGCAGTATGCGTATCACGCCCCTCCGGCGGCCTCAAACCGGCTGCTGGTGCTGATTTTCACCGACGACGCACGCGGAGAAAATGGACGCGCGCTGGTGCGCGAGATCGCCGCGCGCGCGCCGGATGCGCACGTGATTATCGTGGATGAGGCGACGGCGCAACTGCTCTCGCCGCATGTGCTCGAGGCCGCGCAGAATGCCGAACGCATCGTCGCCGCCGTTTATGTGACGCCCTCAGCGGGGCGGATGGCGGTGAGCGAGGGCGGTTCACCGGCGCTCGATCGCGCTCCGGCAGCGGTGCTGGCCGGCGTGGTGAGGGCGGCGAATGAGAAGACAGTGGTCGTCTCGCTTGGCACTCCGTACCTGATCGCGCAATATCCGTCGATTCAGAATTACATATGCACCTTCTCGAACGCTCCGGTCTCGGAGGCGAGCGCGGTGAAATTTCTCTTTGGAGAGATTCCGGCGCGCGGCCATCTTCCGGTGACGATTCCGGGGGTAGCCGGCCGCGTGCCGATGGCTAATTGAGGCCGATGTTAGCGGAGAACTGCTCACGCTTTACCCCGGCGCCCGCTTCCTGTGCATTCAGCCGCTGCAGCATTATTACGGACGAAAGTTCGGTGGTGTTGATCAATTCTGCGGAGGGTGGGAGGCTCGGAAGGAGTCGGCACCTTGCGGCCCGAGGTCACCGGGGAAAGAGCGTTTCGCTGCATGGCGGGCAGACGCTGTGAGTGAAATCGATGCCGGCAAATTCCTTCAGATATTGTTCGATCGTCTGCCAGCTCTGCTCTCCGCTCCGAACTTTCTTGCACCGCATGCACATTGGAACCAGGCTCTCGAGCTGCGGGATTCTCGTGATGTTCTCAAGAATCAACAGCGCCTGCTGCGGCTCGCTGCCGGGGAGAGGACTGGCCGCCAACTGAATCCGAAGATCCTCGAAGTGCTGAGCGTTGTTGCGTTGCAGGTTCATGATCCGGTAGCTGGCGCGCTGCTCCTTTAGAGAGCTTGCGACCGCGTTGCGGATCGGGCAGTCGCTGCAGGCAGGACCGTGGCCGCAGCCTTGCGGAGAATCCGACGAATGCATGCAGTGGAGAACATCGCCTCCCCTGCGGCGATAGACCACATCGATCTTTGCTCCGAAGAAGGCGGAGAACGCGGGGTTTATATCCAGAATGCCAACGCCCTCATCCACTACACAGGCGGGCATGGGAATCGCGTCGAAGATGCTGCGGTAATTCGTAGTGGTTCACTCCCGTATGAACATAGTTGAGGCGATCGAGATTGCGTTCCTTTGCCTCAGCGAATCTATGCTTAAATCACTCCCAGCCAGAGCTCCGTTTCTTGAGCCCCCAGCGACTGCCGCTTAATGCTTCTGAGCCGCGACCGCGCTTGCCACGGGCAGGAGAATGCTGAACGATGTTCCGGTCTGGCCGGTCACGGAACTTACGACTTCGATTCGGCCGCCAGCTTTCTCGACGATTCCCCTGATTACCCAGAGCCCGATGCCGGTGCCCTTCTCTCCCTTGGTTGTATAGAAGGGCTCGAAGATCGAGTCGAGGTGCTCGCTGGAGATGCCGCATCCGGTGTCGATGACGCGCACGACGACTTCACCGTTCGTCTGATCCTCGATCACCAGGCGCAGCGTGCCTCCGCCGGCCATCGCATCGATTGAGTTGGCGATCAGGTTGGTGAAGACCTGGCGAAAGTCGCTGGGATAAACGAAGACCTCGCCGTCGCTCTGGTACTCATGAATGACCTCGACTCCCGCGCTCTTCAGCTTCCGGTCGAAGAGGGCGACGACGTCGTCCAGAAGATCGGAGAGCTTGGTGGGAACCGGCGACCTGGTTTCGCGATGAGGCGCAAGCGTCTGTCGCGCAAGGGTCATGATCTGCGCCAAATCCTGCTCCGCCTCATGGAGAAGCGCAGTCGAGGAGGTGCCAAGTTCGGGCTGGCGCTTCAGGAGGTAAAGAACATTGGAGAGGGATTCCAGCGGGTTGTTGATCTCGTGGGCAAGGGTCGCAATCAGTCCGCCGACAGTTGCCAGCTTCTCGGAGCGGCGCAGAGCCTCCTCGAGCTGGCTGTTCAGCTTCCTGATCTGCTCCTCGGCCCGCTTGCGTTCGGAGATGTCGCGAATATCGCTGCAGACCACCAGGCCATGTGTCGTCCAGACCGAACTGAGGCTGATTTCAGCGGGAAACTCGCTCCCATCCTTGCGGCGGGCGAGCAGTTCCAGCCCCGATCCCGCGGGGCGCTGGCGTCTGCTGGCTATCAACTCGTCGCGCAGCCGCGGATGTCGATCCCGGAAGCGCTCCGGTATCAACAGCTCCACCTTTTGCCCCACCAACTCCGCACGCGCGTAGCCGAAGAGCTTTTCGGTCTGCGTGTTGATCATCCCGATGACGCCGTCACGGTCTGCGATCACCATGGCATCTGGTGCAGATTGCAGCAATGCATGGAGGGTCTTTTCCTCGGAGTAGGCGTGGCGCAGCAGGTAATAGATAAGCGCGGCGGTGGCGATTACAAAGATGCATCCCTTAGCAATGCTGATCGCCGTCGTTACCCGGGCGCCGAATCCAGCGCGACTGACGGCCAGGTCGCTCAAAAATATCCATGTGAGCGAGAGCAGGGCGTAGGCAGCCGAGAAGAGCGCAGCGTGCTTGCAAAACCTGGTGAAGCCTGACAATGAACCCCCATGCCGAGCGCAGCATTCAATTTCTACCTTTTAACATGAACGGTGGATGTGATGAAAATCACAACGCGGTTGCCTAACCAGCCTTAGTTCCCAGGTGCCGGTTTAGATTCCCGATTCGCACCGGCTTCTCCCACTCCGAAAAAGGAGGTCGTGCGGCCTCCCTGTGGAGCATTACAAACGGTTCGCCTGAGATTCAAGATCACGCCGGCAAACCTCGCCGAACTCGCGTAGTGGATCGTTGCGTCCGACGGCCCAGGCCTTGAATTGCTCGGGAGTAAGGTTGGGCTGCGAGTAAGTATCGAGGATGTTGTTGATCACACGTTCCGCGCTTTCGACCACCTGTTTCGAGGAGCTCAGGCGAATCCGGCTGAGCAGTGCATAGCTTGGGATCAGCATGCTCGGATCCTGAAATGTGTGCTGCATGGCATCAGTCAGGGCTCGCGCGGTTTCGGTGATGAAGTCGGAGTACAGTTGTTCGCGGTGGGCGAGCGTTTTGGCGAGGAGATTTTGCCGGCTGATATATCGCTGGGCAATCCACGCACTGATATTTGAGCCCAGTGCGCCTACAAGCGAACCGCCAACGGCCGCGATTGCCGAAATCGAGGCCGCGCTCCAGGAATCAGTGATCTGCATAGTCGTGCACCTCAAACGAAGATTCAGTTGCAACCGTTTTTTCAATGGTTATCAAACACAGATCTGCGGATCATTTTCCTGAACTCCATTGCGACTTGGCTTGTAGGGCATTCGCGGGCGCAGCGTGAGCGCGATGGAGCGGCTTCATGGTTGCCGAACCTCGTCGAAAGACCTGAACAACATTAACCAATATGAGCACGTCGGTTGCCGAAGTCATTCTCGGGAGATAATTGCTTGTCTATGTTGCACTTACGAAGAAGAGCGGAAAGTCGCGGCTGCCCGTCCATGGGCAACTGCCGTAACTTAGACACTGCCAGTTCAAAATCGGCAGTCTGCGAGTTGACCTTGAACTGGCCGGCACGGAGAAGTGCATCGCTGTGGAGGGCAAGCGATACAACGAACCGCCGCAGGATTGCAACGCCTACATTCAAAGCTTCCCGAACAATATCGGGATGGTCCGGCTTTAAACCGAACGACGCTGACTTCAAGGCGTCAGAGGCAGCGCGCGAGGTTCCCAGAGTCAACTTTGGTGGATCGACGCCGGAGCCCGCCCCTGCGAGGTAAGCTCCATTCAAAATTTACCGGTTCATTTGACTGAAGTGCGTGTGGACGGGGAGCTGGTCACTTGCTAACCAGCGCACGAGCTACCGTTCGCACGACGCTACTTCCTGTTTTGCGGGATTCGCCGGGCCTTCTTCGGCACGTTCCTTATCGACGTTTTGACTGCTGGAGCGAAGCATCTCCTCGCGATTGAGGTGGTCGTACCAGGTGAACTTGAGAATGAGCGAAGTTGTGACAACGACGGCAAAGGTAGCTGCGGCAGCCCGATAATTCTTGAGCACGATGTAGATCGGCAGAGGCACGAGCGAGAGCTGCCAGATCATCCCCACTACCACGTTGAATGCATCCCGGGCGAAATCGTGGTTCGCTTCGAACGAGGGTTCCTGCAGCCTGATCTTCGCCAGCACTGGCCCCCAAAATCCCCACGGGCGCACACGCCGGTAGAAGCTTACGAGCACCTCGTCACTCTCGGGTGGCGTGAATAATGTACCAAGCAGGCAGCCCGCCAACGAAATCGCAAGTAGCAGTGGGAACGCATACAGTGGTAACACAGTGGCGTTCGGTGCGAATCCCTGGCTGACGACAAAGGCACGAACGGGGTGCAGGTTCAGAACCAATGGAACCACCAGCGCACCTCCGATTCCGGAAACCATGCCCCAGAAATATCCATGGCCGTTGAAGCGCCACCAGTACCACTTCAGAACATTGGAGGCCGTGTAGCCGCCCCACAAGGCCGAAACGATCCAGACGACAACGCTGTTGATGGAAGCGACGAACCATCCAAAACAGATTCCCAGTACAACCACCGCAAACGAACTCAGGTAGCTCAGGCGGACATAGGATCTCGCGCTGGCGTCCGGGTTGATGAATCTCTTGTAGATGTCGTTCACGATATACGGCGGAGCGGCGTTGACCGTCGCAGCAAAATTCGACATAAAAGCCGCAAGCAATCCGGCAACAAGAAAGCCGCGCAGTCCCATCGGCACATAGGTTCCGAGCACGTTCGGAAGAACCAGCTCCAGATCGGTCAGCGGAAGCTTTCCCGCATAAAGAACCAGGGCCAGCACGGTGAGCCCGGTGATGAGAAAGTAACGCGGGACGGTGAGCACTACGTTGACCCATGCACTCATCAATGAGGCTTCGCGCTGGTTCTTCGTGGAAAGAATGCGCTGCATATCGTAATTCGGCGCCGGCCCTGCCATGCTGACGAGCACGCCTTTGAAGAGCAACATCATTACGAACAGGCCGAATAACTCGTAGCCATCCTGCCGGATCTGCGCATCGGCCGATGGAAGAATCCGAGCCCAGTTCAGGTTCAGATGCCACCCGAAGAAGATGTTGTCCCAGCCGGCGGGCACGAACCTGTGCAAGGTCTCGGGAGAAACCCTCAACATTGCGATCACTCCAATCGCCAAAGATGCGACCGAGAGGATGCAGAACTGGATGACTTCCGTGATGACGACACTGAACATTCCGCCCTTTACGACGTAGAACGCAGTGATCGCGATCAAGATCAGCGCGTATTCATTGGCCGTGAGATGCCAGGGCAAAAACTGGGTTGCAAACTTTCCGATGGCCTTGAAGGCATAGGTTAAGAATCCCACTACGCTCACGAGCGCGTAGATCACAACGACGATGTGCGAAAGCCGCGCCCCACGAGTATCTCCAAAACGCGTCTTGATCCACTCAGCACCGGTCATCACGTTGGAACGGCGAAGCCACTTTGACAGGTACACCATGAGAAATACCTGGTTAAAGGTCGGCCACAACCAGGGAATCCAGACGCTTTTCAGACCGTAGGTAAAGAGCCAGGTGGCCAGCAGCATGGTGCCGCCGATATCGAACATGCCGGAGGCGTTCGAGATGCCGAGGATGTACCAGGGCAGTGCATTGCCGCCAAGAAAGTACGACCTCATGTCCTTGGAAGCGAGATGAGAGACGCGATAGCCGACCCAGAGAGCCGTCGCTACATACGCAAGAATGATGACCAGGTCGATCGGATACAGATGCATGTAAGGCCTCGATCAATGGTTTCGCACAGCCCGACGCGCACTTAAGTAAAGCGTTTTAGTAGCGATCAGTCTGAAATATTTCCTTTCGCTTGTCAAGCAGATTGTCTGGCGCAAAAGGCTGGACAGGGGGCGACCGGCGCGAGTACGATGTGCCGTCAATTAAAACGCTTTACTGGAGGACTTGTTATGAATCGGAGGCTGCAGGCGACCGGAGCTTTCCTGGCGCTTGTGATGTTCCTGCAGATAGCTGCGCTCGAAGGGTTCTCACAGCCGGCTGCCCAGAGCAAGAGCGCAGCAGGGGAGCGTGCCGAACTCATCCTGCGCCAGATGACGCTCGACGAAAAGATCGATTACATCGGCGGTGTGGATGACTTCTTTGTTCGCGACATTCCGCGCCTGGGCGTGCCCAGATTCAAAATGGCGGATGGGCCAATCGGGGTTCGCAACTACGGAGTGTCCACGACCATGGCCGGAGGGATTGCTTTGGCTGCAACCTGGAATCCCGAGTTGGCCATGCGTGTGGGAACGGAGCTTGGCCGCGACGCTCGTGCCCGCGGAGTGCACTTCCTCCTTGGTCCGGCGGTAAACATCTATGTTGCCCCCATGAACGGACGCAACTTTGAGTATCTAGGCGAGGATCCGTTTCTGGCCTCGCGCATTGCCGTCAATTACATCAAGGGAGTGCAGTCCCAGGGTGTCTGCGCCACCATTAAACACTTCATGGGAAACAACTCGGAGTTTAACCGCCACAACATCGATGCCGTGATCGATGAGCGCGCGATGCGAGAGATCTATCTCCCGGCGTTCGAGGCGGCGGTGAAAGAGGCGAAGGTCGGCGCCATCATGGATTCGTACAACCTGGTGAATGGCGTCCATATGACACAGAATAGCTACCTGAACCGGGAGATTGCCAAGAGACAGTGGGGATTTGAAGGCATCATCATGTCCGACTGGCTCTCCACCTACGATGCCGTGGCCGCCGCGAATGCAGGACTCGATCTCGAGATGCCCTCCGGCGCCTTTATGAACCGGAAGAATCTGCTTCCTGCGCTTGAACAAGGGGCCTTGAGCGCCGCTGCCATCGATGACAAAGTGCGACGCATTCTTCGGACGGCAGCTGCCTTCGGATGGCTCGACCGCGATCAGACAGATCCTTCGATTTCACGTTTCAACTTTGCAGCAAGCACAGTTGCCCTGGAGAGCGCGCGAGAGTCCATGGTGTTGCTGAAAAACGAGGGCTCGCTGCTTCCCTTGAAGCGACAAGAGGTGAAATCCATTGCGGTGATCGGCCCGAATGCTTATCCCGGTGTGCCGGTGGGTGGCGGCAGTGCGCACGTAGTGCCGTATGCCTCCATCAGCTTTCTGCAGGGAGTGGCAGCAGGCCTCGGCAATTACGGGACCACGTACTACGAGCGAGGCATCCCAAGCCGAGAAGAACTGGCACGGAGAACACGTTTTCAGACTCATGCGACAAACGGCGCGCCCGGTCTAACTCTTGAGATCTTCGACAACACAGAACTCGCCGGCTCGCCAAGGGCAATCCGTACGGTTTCGGTGGTCGATGCCGACCCGGCGTTTGATGGCACTGTTGGACTTACCTCGAACGGCTACTCGCTCCGCTGGACCGGTTTCTATACGCCGGAGCAGGAGGGCGAGCATTACTTGTTTGTGCAGGGACCGGGCGAAGGCGGTGGGTATCGTCTGTTCCTGGATGGCAAGCTGGCCATCGACGAGTGGAGCGAGTCGCGCGCGCTCTTGGGCCAGGAGAAGGTGATGCTAACGGCTGCGCCGCACAAGATTGTGCTCGAGCAGTTCCGGACGTGGAACTGGGAATCCAGCCGGATTCGTATGGGCGTTGTGCCAATGGGCGCTTTGGTCGATCCGGCTGCGGTTGCTGTGGCGGCCAAGGCGGACGTGGTGGTTGCTGCCGTCGGCTTCGCTCCTGAAACCGAAAGCGAAGGCGCTGACCGTACGTTCGCTCTGCCTCTGGGCGAGGAGGAACTGCTGCGAGCAATCGCGGCCGTCAATAAGAAGACTATCGTCGTAATGACCTCCGGTGGCGGGGCGGCTCTGGATTTTCTGGACCGCGACCGCGTTCCTGCGCTGATTGAAGCATGGTATCCGGGGCAGGAGGGCGGCACCGCACTCGCAGAGATTCTGTTCGGGGACGTTAATCCTTCAGGCCGCCTGCCGATCAGCATTGAACGTCGCTGGGAGGACAATCCAACGCATGACAGCTACTATCCTGAGCAAGGCACAAAACGTGTGAAGTACGCAAACAGCGTATTTGTCGGATATCGCGGTTACGAGCACAATGGTGTGCGCCCGCTCTTTCCGTTCGGCTTCGGACTCTCGTACACGACATTCAAGTATTCCAATTTAGAGATCAGGCCCAGTGCAACCGGCGCGGCTCTCTTCGATGTGTCCTTCGACATAACGAACACAGGGAGTGTCGCTGGGGCCGATGTCGCGCAGGTCTATGTTGGAGACAAGCACGCGAAGGTCGCACGTCCGGTGAAAGAGTTGAAGGGGTTTGCCAGGGTGCGGCTTGAAGCAGGAGAGACACAGCGCGTGACCATCCCGCTCGATGGGCGTTCGTTCTCCTATTACGACGTGGTTGGCAAACACTGGCAGGCCGACGCAGGAGATTTTGATCTGCTGGTCGGGCGCTCCAGCGAGCAGATCGAACTCAGAGGCACGCTCACACTGAAGCAGACGCTGACAGACTCGAACTGATTCATAAGGGCGGCTCGAAAGCCGCCCTTATCCATCTTATCTAGCTCACCACGGCCTCTACCACAACCTCCTTACAGCCGTCTGGCGGAATTGGCAGAACATCGCCGCGCACGCGGGCTCCGTTAGCGAATAACTCGACTCCGTTGCCTTGGCCTTCGCGCCGTACGCCGATGCGGTAGGTCACTCCGCGGAACTTACGCACTGCCTTGAAGCCTTTCCAGCTACGCGGAATTACCGGTGAAATCTGTAGCCCGTCCCACGAGGGGCGGATGCCAAGAATCCATTGCGTGACTGCATAATAGTTCCATGCTGCCGTGCCGGTCAGCCAGGAGTTCTTTGCCTCGCCAAACGTATGCGAGTCCGGTCCGGCGATC
>Ga0326727_10024279_pt1 | contig 11482 bp, 10 predicted proteins | sample MB2enrmetagenome_FD_207643 | JGI IMG/M metagenome (GOLD analysis project Ga0326727, IMG submission 207643) | Lab enriched peat soil microbial communities from McLean, Ithaca, NY, United States - MB29MY | ecosystem: Environmental > Terrestrial > Soil > Wetlands > Peat | place: USA: New York... | reverse complement strand
AGGGCCACCAGCCGGTCTCTCTCGGCTTGGGTCATAGTAGCTGTCCTTGGTCCACCCTCCAGGCTGGCCCCCGTCAATAGGACTTTTCTACTTTGCCCAAATAGGACCTTATCACTTTGCTGCGACAGTTAGACGGGCAAGGGGTCGCCACGATGGGTGTTTTAGGCTAGCATAGGACCAAAGCCTATGAACGCGCAGGTTTTCGTAAATTTTAGCTCGCCTCATGAACAGGTCCTAGCGCTGAGGCTCCAGGCGCTCGGGTCAGCAAGCGGAATCTCTGTACAGATCCCCCAGGTTTTCACGCGGCAGCCCGGGTTCGAATTAGTTCGACCACAGCCAACCCCAACTGTCGCGTTCTCGCAATTGGTGATCGGTATTGCTCTGAGGGAGATCTCTCAGGGCTTCGCAGTTGACATGGAATATGCGAAGCAAACGTCTCGTCCAATCCTCGTCTTTGCTGGCCCCCTTACAGCGGGAAAGCTCCAACAGGATTACCCAAATGGCGTTGTTATTGTAGATCCAAATGATAGTGCCACCTTAGAAACGCACCTTGCCAGGGTCATTAACCAGGTGGCGGCGCAGCAGCGTGATCGCGTACTGCTGAAGGGTTTTGCATTGCTCGCTGTCGGATTGATATTGGTTGCGTCGCTGGATTCGTAAGCTTCCAGCATGAAGCGCGCAATTCTAGACAGCTCATGTGCAATAGCCCTCCTCGAAGCAGAGCTATTGCCGAAGCTGGCTTTACTCTTTTCTGAGGTTCTTATCCCCTCTGCCGTCAGAAAGGAACTCAGCCGCCGGTCAATGATAAAGTCGGCTCTGAAGCGTCTGCACGCTGGCGGCTTTATTCGGTACTGCATTGAATATGACCGGGTGAGTGCCGAAATCCTGTTGCCAGTTGATCGCCGCCGGGCTCTGAAGGATATGGGCGAAGCGGAAGCCATTGTCCAAGCCAGTACGCTAGGAGGCGCGGTTCTGGTGGATGATCGTTGGGCCAGAAAGGTAGCGGCGTTACAGGGCATAGAGTACTTCGGAAGCTTCGGCGTGATTAAATCACTGGTTGGCCTTGGCGTTCTCGACCAGTCGGCTGCGCGGTCGGCACTGCATCAAATCAAGTTATCTGGGTGCTTCCTGCCGTTGGACCTCGTAAACGAGTTTCTACGGTCCATTGGGGAGGAAGGGCTCTGATGGAGCATGCCCCAGACTCGCGATCCTCATAAGCTGTATCGTTGTTGTCCAATGCTGCATCTCCGGGATTGCTTGCACCGACGCAAGAGCCCCGCTGACCACTTGAACGTATTGTCCCGGTCTGGCACTTGTGCCCCCCCTACCACCGCCTGGGTTCCCCTATTCAGCGAACGGCATTGGGCTTTCGGCCCCGCCTATTCCACGCGGTCCAGAATGACCAGCGTGCTGTCGAAGTCGCCGCCGAGCTTCAGGTTCAGACCGCGATGCATCAGCGCCGCTCCGCTGGCCACCTCCAGCTTGTCCGCAAGCTTGTCATCGGTTGCAGTCACCCGGTAAGTAGCGCGCTCGTCGAGTCCATCGAGATAAATCGCCGGGACAGCCCGATTCAGTTGCTGCGATCTAAGAAATGCGAACAGCACCGCCTGGCGTCCATCCTCGGAGACGTACTGGTTCGCGGTCAGCTCGCCTTCGCGCGGCGAGGCCAGCCGGTACAGCTTTCCCTCCTCGACCGTCCCGCGGATGCGCTTGTACTGGCCGATCATCCCGGCCGCCAGCTTGAAATCCGGCTCTGCCCACTGGTTCAGGTTCGAACCGATCCCCAGCGCGCCCATCATCGCCACCAGGAAGCGGTACTTCAACGGAGTGCTGCGCCCGTTCATGTTCGGCACGTCGGTGACCCAGTCCATCATCACTTTGGGCGGATACGCGGCCGTGAATCCATCCTGAATGCGCAGGCGGTCGAACGCTTCGGTGTTGTCCGAAGTCCAGACCTCGTCAACGCGCGTGAGAATACCGAGATCCACGCGCCCGCCGCCGCCCGAGCATGACTCGATCTCGAGATTCGGGTGCCGGGCGCGCAGCCGGTCGATGATCTCATAGACGTTGTTCACGTACTTTACCCAGATTTCCTTCTGCTCGCCCTCGGGCGCATCCGGCCAGCCCGGTTCGGAAAAGTGGCGGTTCATGTCCCACTTCAGGAAGGCGATGTTGTTGCCACTCACGAGCCTATCGAGCAGGCCGAAAATGTGTTCCTTCACGTCGTCGCGCGCCATGTTGAGGACGAGCTGGTTGCGCCCCTCGGTTCGCGGCCGCCCCGGAAAATGGATCGCCCAATCCGGGTGCTTGCGGTAAAGATCGCTATCCGGATTGACCATCTCGGGCTCGACCCACAAGCCGAACTTCATGCCCAGGCCGTTCACCTTCGCGATCAGCGGTCCCAGGCCGTGCGGAAATTTCTGCGGGTTCACATACCAGTCGCCCAGGCCGGCATGGTCGTCGTTGCGCTGGCCGAACCATCCGTCGTCCATCACGAACAGCTCGACGCCGAGCCGAGCCGCTTTTTCCGCGAGCTCCGCCTGGCCCGCTTCGTTCACGGCGAACGTGGTCGCCTCCCAGGAGTTGTAGAGCACGGGACGCGGGTGCGGTCTCGCGCGGTCCGGAAGAAGCTGCTGGCGCACGAAGCGGTGCAGTATCCGGGAGGCCTCGCCGAACCCGGCTCCGCTGAACCCTCCGTAGAACGGCGGCGTGTCGAGCGTCTCGCCTGGCTGGAGGAGATAGCCGAAATCGAAATCGTTATAGCCTCCGGTCACGCGCACCTGCTGGTTGGCCGTCTGCTCGATGGTCAGCTTCCAGTTGCCGCTCCATCCCAGCGCGCCAAACCAAACGCGCCCGTGCGTCTCGTCCGCCTCGCCGCCGTAGTCGATCGCAAACCACGGGTTCGCCTGGTGGCTCGTATTGCCCCGGCGGCTCTCGATCACTTTCTTCCCCTGGTGGATGGGCTCACGGACAAGCTGCGTCTCGCCCGCCCACCGCCCGCCCAGATAGCTCAGCCGGTAGCCGTCTCCCGCGGGCAGACGCCACACGCCGGACTGCGCCGATTCCACCTCGACCGGCTTCCCCGTCCGATTGATCACCCGCGCCTGTTTGCGAATCATGTCGTTCGCGGCGAAAACCCGGTAGTTCAGCTCGACGAACAGGTCCTGCTGAATGTCCTTCAGCCGCACCGTCAGCGTATCCTCGCCCAACTCGTGCGAGGCGTATTTCAGCACCAGGTCGCGCACGCCGCCGTCAAAAGTCACCTTCAGGCACGGCTCGGCATACCGCATGCCGCCCCAGCCCGGATATTCTTCGAACTCGCCCGAGGGTGCGCCTTCGAAAGGGTATCCCGGCGACGGCCGGGCTTCGGAGAAATCTTCATCGCGCGGAATGCGCGCGCCCCAATAGACGTTCTGGATCTGCCCGGATGCATCGCGGCCGAGCACATAGCTGGTGTGAGCGGTTTCGAGCACCCAGATCCGGCTCTGCGGAATGTAGCGGACCGCGGCGGCGCCAGGCATCGCGAAAAATAACAGTGCGGCGCCTGCGAGAATGGGCGTGCGGTAAGGATTCATACGCAGTCACGGTAGCACACGCCGCCTCCGGCGAGCACGCTTCGGCTCCATAGCGCGGTGCTCCGCTGCCGTTCTGTTATTCTGGGACGTGTCCCGCCTGTTCAGAACACTGCTGTGCTTGTGCTGCGTGTCTCTCGGATTCGCCCAGGCGCCGCCGCTGGTCCGCATTCTCACCGAGGAGCTCGACCGGAATTTCCGCGTATTGAAGGAGAAGGGCGACCCGGCGCCCTACTACATGGCCTACGAGGTCACCGAGCAGGAATCGTCCTCGGTTTCGGCTACGCTCGGCGCTCTGAAATCGAACCGCGCGGAACGGGCTCGCATCCTCGATATCACCGTGCGCGTCGGCAGCCCCAAGCTGGATAACTACCACCGGGTGCGAGGCGAGCGAGCCTTCTTTACCTCCGGCGCCGCGCTGCCGATCGAAGACAGCGCGCCGGCTATCCAGCGCATCCTCTGGCTCGAGACGGACCGGGTTTACCGCCTCGCCGCCGAGCGGTTGATCAAGATCAAGAGCAACCGCGAGGTCAGCGTGGCCGAGGAAGACGACTCGGACGATTTCTCGAAAGAAGAGCCAGCGGTGTTCTTCGAGCCCGTGCCTCCACTCAAGTTTCCCCTGGATGCGTCGATCGCACGCGTGCGGAAGCTCTCCCAGGAGTTCGCCAGGTTTCCATCCATCCTCACGTCACACGTCAGCCTCGCCGCCGAGCGCGAAACGCGGTATTTCGTGGACACAGAAGGCACGCGGCTCGAACACGGGCGCGGGTACGCCGCCATCCGGTTCAGCGCGCGGTCGAAGGCGGCCGACGGCATGGACATCGGGACCGGCGACGGCTTCGACGCCGACGACGTCGCTGAACTGCCTAAGGACGAAGAGATCCTGAAGGCGATCGGCCAAGCGGGCGAGCTCGCCGCCGCCCTGCCGCTGGCTCCGGTCGTGGACCCCTATGCCGGCCCGGCCATCCTGTCCGGGCGCGCCTCCGCCGTCCTGTTTCACGAGATCTTCGGTCACCGCATCGAGGGCCACCGGCAGAAGGACGAAACCGAGGACCAGACCTTCACCAAGAGGATCGGAAAGCCGGTGCTGCCGGAGTTTCTCTCCGTGACGTTCGATCCCACGCGGCGCAGGTTCGGCGACACGGCGCTGAACGGCTCGTATGCCTACGATGACGAAGGAGTGAAAGGCCAGCCAGTCGCGGTGGTCGATAAGGGAGTGCTCAAAGCGTTCCTGATGTCTCGCTCGCCGGTGCGCGGCTTCGACCGCTCGAACGGACACGGCAGGCGGCAGGCGGGCTTTGAAGTAGTGTCACGGCAATCGAATCTGTTCGTGGAGTCCAGCCAAACGGTGCCGGAGGCGAAACTCCGCGAGATGCTGATCGCCGAGGTGCGGCGGCAGGACAAGCCGTACGGCCTCTACTTCTCGCAGGTCGCGAGCGGATATACGACCACATCGCGGCAGGGAATCCAGGCCTTCAAAGTGATCCCGCTGGTGGTCTACCGCGTGTATCCGGACGGCCGCAAGGACGAGCTCGTGCGCGGGGCCGATATCGTCGGAACGCCGCTGGCGAGCTTCGCGAAGATCCTGGCTACGGGCGACTCCCCGCAGGTCTTCAACGGCTACTGCGGCGCCGAATCCGGCAGCGTTCCGGTGGCCGCGGTGTCGCCGTCGATTCTGATTTCGGAGATCGAAATACAGAAGAAGCCGAAGTCCCAGGACCGGCCGCCGTTGCTTCCGCCGCCCGCTCCCGGAGCCGCGCAATGAGGCGGCTCGCAGCCTACCTGGCGCTGGCGGCGGCCGCCGTGTCGTGGTGCGCCCAGCCGCAGGACGACCCGATTCTGATGGCGATGCAGGATGAAATGCAGCGCTCGCGGGGTTTGAAGGTCGTCAGCTCCGAGCAACCGTATTACATCGAGTACGCGCTCTGGGACGGCGAGAACGTGATGGCGTCGGCGATGTTGGGCGCATTGATTAGCGCGGGCCGCGTGAGATTCCGCCTTCCGGACGTCCGGGTCCGCGTCGGCGGCTATCAGTTGGACGACACGAACTTCATCGCCACGGATCACTACTCGGGAACGCACTACGACGTGGATGAGTTTCCGATCGATGACGCCTACCCCGTGCTCCGGCAACACCTCTGGCTCGCGACGGACATGGCGTACAAGCGGGCCCTGGAGGCATTCTCGTTGAAACGGGCAGCGCTCCGGAACGTCACACAGAACGAACAGCTTGCGGATTTCTTCCATGCCAAGCCTCTCGAAAAGATCACCAACGCGCGGGTGCAATCGCTCGATGAAGCCGGGCCGGTGGCCCGCGTGCGCAGCCTCTCGGCGCTGTTTGCAGCATTCCCGATGGTGAGACGCTCGGTGGTTTCGTTCGAGGGGGGGCAGGGGGTTCAGTACCTGCTGACCTCGGAGGGTACGCGCCTGCGCATTCCCCAGGGCAGCGCGGCGCTGCGCGTGCGGGCAACCGCTCAGGCGGCCGACGGCATGTTGCTTCGCGACGCGCTGGTGTTTTATTCGCTCGGCACCGGCCGGATGGCTCCCGATGCGGAGCTGGAGCGCGGCGTGAAGGAAGTGGCCGGGAACCTGACGGCGCTGGTCCAGGCGCCGGTCGGCGAAACGTATTCCGGGCCGGTGCTCTTCGAGGGCCTGGCGTCCGCGCAGATGTTCGCCGAGGTGCTGGGCAGGAATCTGGCGATCCCGCGGCGCCCGGTGGCGCTGCCGGGCCACCCGGTCCCGTTCCTGACGAGCGAGCTCGAGAACCGGACCGGTGCGCGCATCCTCCCCGAGTGGATGGACGTAGTGGACGACCCCGCCCGGCAAGAGTGGCGCGGCCGCGCGCTGTTTGGGCACTACGAGGCCGATCTCGAGGGCGTGGCGGCAGAGCGCGTCGCGCTCGTGGAAAAGGGAGTGCTGAAATCGTTTCTGCTCACGCGGCAGGCCGTGAAGGGTTTCGACGCCTCGAACGGACACGCCCGCCTGCCGGGAAACTTCGGCGCAAAAACCGCCGGCGTCGGAAACCTGTTCGTGAGTGCGTCGGGCGGCGTGGCGCCGGGCGAGCTCCGCAAGAAGCTGATCGAAGCCTGCCGCGAGCGCAACAAGCCGTATGGAATCGCGATCCGCAAGATGGACTTTCCCAGCTCGGCCTCGTTTGAAGAGCTTCGCCGCGTGCTGGCCGGAATGGCGCAATCCGGAACTAACGCGCGGCCGGTGAGCCTGCCGGTCCTGGTCTACCGCGTGTATACGGACGGCCGCGAGGAACTGGTCCGCGGCCTGCGCTTCCGCGGGTTCAATGTGCGGTCGCTCAAGGATATAATGGCCGCCTCCGACGAGACGTTCGTGTTTGATTTCTACGACAGCACCGCGCCGTTCGCCGTGATGGACGGCGCATCGTTCGTTTCCGAGGCGTCCGTGATCGCGCCTTCGGTTTTGGTGGATGACCTCGAGCTGGAGCCCGCGCAGGAAGAGCTGCCCAAGACGCCGCTGGTGTCCGCGCCTCCCCTGGCGGCAGTGCGTTAATGTTCGGGATTCTCAGCCGCGCGATTTTTCGAGAGATCCTCTCCAGCGCGTTCCTCGGAACGGCGCTCTTCACGTTCGTGCTGTTTCTCCAGCGCGCCGGCAAGAGCTTCGAGCTGCTGGTGCGCAGCTCCGCGACGCCGGGCACGGTCGCGTACCTCTTCTCGCTGATCCTTCCGTTCACCTTGACATTCACGCTGCCGGTCGGGGCCCTGGTCGGCATCCTGATCGCCCTGAGCCGGATGTCCAGCGATGGCGAGATCATCGGCATGCGGGCCAGCGGCGTGCCCAGCCGCAGGGTGGTGACGCCGGTGCTCTCGGTCGCGCTCCTGTTCATGGCCGTGACCGCCGCCTGCTCCTTGTGGCTTACGCCCTGGTCGATTCGTCAGACCTACCGCGTGTTGAACCGCCTGGCCGCCGAGGAGCTCACCGCCGAGGTGCAGCCGCGGGTTTTCGAGGAACAGTTTCCCAATACGCTTCTCTATGTCGGCGACGTGGTTCCCGGACGCGTCGAGCTCTGGCGTCAGATCTTCATGGCCGACCTGCGGCCGCCGGAAGAGCGCCCGTCGAACGCCCAGGAAGAGGGGGAAGGCCCGCACATCACCATAGCGCGCGAGGCCATCGCCGTGCCGGACGTGAAGAACAACCGCATACAGCTTCACATGCTCGATGCCAGCACGCACCAGGCGACCAAGGATCCGAAAATTTACGTGAGTTCGGCGTTCCCCTCCGGCGATCAGGTGCTGCAAGCGCAACGCCCCTCGGAGGTCCACAATGCGCGTCCCTACCCGGAGATGGACACGCTGCCGCTGCTCCGGGAGGTCCGCAAGTCCCGCTCACGCGACGCCGCGATCGAGCTGCACCAGCGGCTCGCGCTTCCCTTCGCCTGCGTTCTGCTTGCGCTGGTCGGAATCCCCCTCGGCGCGTCGTCGCGGAAAGCCGGCAAGTCCGGAGCGTTCGTGGTGACCGTATTCCTGGCGTTCTTTTACTACATGGCGCTGATCGGCCTGATCAGTCTCGCGCGCCAGGGCACCCTGCCGGTGGCGCCGGCCGTCTGGACGCCGAACTTTATATTCGCCATCGCCGGGCTGGTCATGATACTTCGGCTCGAGACACCGGGTGACCGCGACCTGGTCGCATTGGTGAAGGCGCGGATTCAGGGCGTGTGGGCCCGGTTTCATGGCGGACTGGCGCTGGCGCAGGTCCCCGCCGCCGCGCCCAGGGGCCGGGGCTTCGCAAGGCTGAGCATCCTTCCGCTGATTGTGGACACATATATCCTGTCCACGTTCCTGTTCTACTTTGCGCTGCTGCTGGCCAGCTTCGTGCTGATGACGCACGTCTACACCTTCTTCGAGCTGCTGGGCGATATCGTGAAGAACAATATCCCGATGTCGCACATGCTCGAATATCTGTTTTTCCTCACCCCCAAGCTGATCTACGACTCGACTCCGATCAGCGTCCTGGTCGCGGTCCTGGTTACGTTCGGAGTGATGTCCAAGCACAACGAGGTGACGGCATTCAAAGCCACCGGAGTGAGCCTGTATCGCCTGTCCATGCCGGTGATGCTCGCCGCCACGGTGCTCAGTGCCGGGCTCTTCGCCTTCGACTACTCCAGCATCCTGCCCGAAGCCAACCGGCGCCAGGAAGCGTTGCGCGACGAGATCAAGGGCCGCGCGCCCCAGACCTACCTGCGTCCGGACCGGAAGTGGATCAAGGGTCAGGGGCCGCGGATTTATTATTACAAGTACTTCGATCAGCGCACCGCGACCATGGCGGGCGTGAACGTCTACGAGTTCGGCGAGAAACCGTTCCGGATGGTGCGCCACATTTCCGCCGAGCGCGCGCGCTGGGAGCCCGCGCTCCAACTCTGGATCTTCGAGAACGGTTGGAGCCGCGACCTGAAGACGCGCGTCGAGTCCACCGGTCAGGTGTTCAAAGCGACGACGTTTCCCGAGTTGGACGAGCCGCCCGGCTACTTCCTCAAGGAAGTGATCCAGGACAAGCAGATGAACTCCACCCAGCTCGCGGCGTATATCGAGGAGTTGGGTCAGAGCGGCTTCGACACCGTGCACTTGCGCATTCAGTTGCAGAAGAAATTCTCGGTGCCGCTGTTCGCTTTCATCATGGCGTTGATCTCCGTGCCGTTCGCCTTTCTGACCGGCTCGCGCGGCGCGATGGCGGGCGTGGGCGTGAGTCTCGGGATCGCGGTGGCGTACTGGTCCATCGGGCAGTTGTTCGAGCAGGTCGGCAACGTGAACCAGCTTCCGGCCGCCCTGGCCGCGTGGTCGCCGGATGCCCTGTTCTCTCTGGCGGGGATGTATTTGCTGACCAGACTCAAGACCTGAGGCCGACTATAATGTGTTCAGGAAAGGAACATACAAATGCACATTCGTCCGCTGCATGATCGCGTCCTGATCAAGCGCATTGAGGAATCCGAGACCGTCCGGGGAGGAATCATCATCCCCGATACCGCCAAGGAGAAGCCGCAACAGGGCGAGGTGACCGGCGTCGGCGACGGCAAGCTGCTCGAGGACGGGCAGCGGGCGCCGATCGACGTCAAGATAGGCGACCGCATCCTGTTCGCCAAGTACTCTGGCTCCGAGGTGAAGATCGACGGCGACGAGTATCTGGTCGTTCGCGAGGATGAGATCCTCGGCGTGCTGTCGAAGTGAAATATCGCTAACGTTTACGGCCCGGCCAGTCGCGCCGCCGGGCCGTCGCGCGAGCGAATCCAACCGAACGCTGTGCTAACCTGAAATTGCAATTTCACTGTAGTTTGAAGGAACTTTTAGATATGCTTCGGAATACCTTTGCGCGTTTGTTTGTGTTGGCCGCGGCAGCATCGGCCATGGCGGGAATCGCGGCGGCGCAGCTCAAGGTCGCGGTGATCAATTCGCAGCAGGCCGTTCTCCAGACGGCCGAGATCAAGAAGGCCTCCGTAGACCTCGAGGCCAAGTACAAGCCCCGCACGGCCGAGATTGAGAAGCTGCGGAAAGACCTCGAAGCAATACAGCAGAAGCTGCAGGCTGGTGGGAATAAGCTGCCACAACGTGAGGCCGCGGATCTGACTGTGGAAGGCCAGCGGAAACAGCGCGATTTGCAGCGGATGAGCCAGGACCTGCAAGAGGAAGTGGACGCCGAGCGCAACGAAATCCTGACCAGGAGCAGCCAGCGCCTGCAGGCCGTGGTCCGCAAGCTGGCCGAGGAGCGGGGGCTGGACGTCGTGGTGGACGCCGGCTCGACGCTCTACGTAAAGCCCGCGTTGGACATCACCAAGGACGTGGTGGCTGCGTTCGACCAGGCGTATCCCGCGAAGTAGCTCGAGTCGAGCCATGGCCGGCTATCTCGAACAGTACGGAGTCGCGGATGCGCGGCGCTCGAGAGTAATCCGCTGGATCGTGATTTCGGCCGCGGCTGCCGGCGTCGCCGCCCTGCTGCTGTACTTCACTCTCCGGACACTGCCCGCGACACGGCAGGTGGGCGTCTTTCTCGACGATCTCAAGCGCCACGACTATCAAGCGGCGTATCGCGACTGGGGGTGCGCGCGGGGTTGCCCCGACTATGCCTTCGCGAGCTTCCTGCGGGACTGGGGGCCCCGGAGCGACTTTGCCGATGCCGCCGGTGCTCGCATCCGCAAGTCGCGGTTCTGCAACACCGGAGTGATCGTCACGCTCCAGCCGCCGAAGGGCGAGAAAGTGGCTTTGTGGTATCAGCGCAGCAGCGGGACCCTCGGCTTCGCCCCCTGGCCCGTGTGCGCGCAGCACATTCCGGCGCCAACCGCCGCTCCCGCGCCGTAGGCCAAGCCGGCGTTGCAGTTCCGGAGCGTAACTTGTTACAATGCAATTTTCTAGCGGCACCCCGAGGAGATTCCGTATATGGCGCAAGTATGTGAAGTTTGTGGAAGAGGCCCGAGGTTCGGCAACCGGATCAGTCACGCGCATAACGTGACGAACCGGCGGTGGAACCTCAATCTCCAGACCGTTCGGGCCGTCGTCAAGGGCGCCGCCAAGCGGATCAGGGTTTGCACTTCCTGCCTCAAGAGCGGCAAGGTCCGGAAAGCCGCGTAATCCATCGCCCGCTTCCCAGCCGGCAGCTTTCGCCGGAGCCCCCGGCCGCAGCCCGAGGAATTCAGGCCCCCGAATCGCCGGCCAGGCGGGATCGAACTCGCGCCTGGCCATCGCGAATCGCGCCGGTGCCGGAAACGGCCCCGCCACATTCCCGCATCCTGACAGTGCGCTTCGTCCCAGGTTCCACACAATAACCTCCGCTTGCCTGAATCAGCGCGTGTCAAGGCAAAGTAGAAATGTCCTATTCCGAGCAAAGTAGAAATGTCCTGTTTGGAGGGATCGGCTGGAAGTGGCGTGCTAGGTTGAAGTCGTCCGCGCGGGGTC
>Ga0326727_10024278_pt1 | contig 11482 bp, 9 predicted proteins | sample MB2enrmetagenome_FD_207643 | JGI IMG/M metagenome (GOLD analysis project Ga0326727, IMG submission 207643) | Lab enriched peat soil microbial communities from McLean, Ithaca, NY, United States - MB29MY | ecosystem: Environmental > Terrestrial > Soil > Wetlands > Peat | place: USA: New York... | reverse complement strand
AGTGCCTTCTTTGATTTCCTCCGAGGTCATGCCGTTCAAAGAACTCCATAAATTTGTAATATTTTAAGAACCAATTTTATGATTTTTTAACGATAGATAATTTATAATCTGTTCGGATAGAGAAGTTTTTGTAATTTCTGCAGAGGATATACTAACATTTAAAAGTTGTGAAAGAAATGGCTAAATGCAAGAACTTGGTTGTGGGATGCGGATTAACTCTTGTGAGTACAATTATGTGGTTTATTTCAGGCTGCTCACCATCAACAAACGGGGCAGTTCCTGCGGATCCTACAATAGCCAGACTACAACCAGGTACTAATTTAACAACGACCGAGCCACCATCCGCGACTGACTCGACATCAGCATCTTTGGCAATAACTCCGGATAGTTCGGATTCTGCAGCGATAACGACTACTTTAAATGTCGATATTAATAGTTATAGTTTGGCCATTGACGGTACAGTAAATTCTTCGTTATCACTAACATATGCACAGATCCAAGCCTATCCTACCGTAACTCGGAATGAAGAGATCATTTGCCCCGGAGTAAAAGATGAAACTGATTCATGGACAGGCGTGTCGTTATCAACATTATTGACAGAAGCCGGACTGGCGCCCGGTGCCAGCGAGGTCGTATTTACAGGGGCAGACGGATATTTTGTTGAGTTGCCGCTGGAATCTGTTTTGGAAAATAACGTTTTTCTGGCATACAAAATGAATGGCGAGACATTATCGCAAGATCGGGGGTATCCGCTGCGGCTGGTCGTGGGAAAGAGCCAAGGAACAGATTGGCTGAGATGGGTTACCAGAATAGAAGTGAAGCCGGATTTAATTTCTTTCACAAACTCATCAGCCGCCATTCAGAATTCACGCAGTAATATTCCTTACTCGGGCAATAAACTCTGTAGTTGTTTTCTTGCAAGAGCTATTGGAAATTACCAAATTGCCGAAAATGCTGAATTAAAAAGCGTACAAAACGGTTCTATGTGAACACACTAAAATACATGTCATTTGATTGGGTAAAGACTTGTTGAAGGTGGAAAAATTTGCGAATGCGACATTGGATATTTGTAACATCAGCTGTCCTTCTGCTCAATATGGTATTGATTGCCAGCTGCCAGCAGACCACGACCCAAACGTCTTCTGTTCCTGTGCCTATAATCACTGTTACAGATGCTAATAATTTGATTGACAAAAATATAGGTAATCAGAATTTTGTGATACTTGATGTCAGGCCGGCAAACGACTACACGTCCAGACACATTCCCGGGGCGATAGATATTAATTATGGATCAACAAACTTTAAAAAAGATATTAGCAAATTAACCAAGAAAAAGCAGTATTTGATATATTGTGCGACGGGCGTTGACGGGGCGGCGGCTACCCAAATGATGTTGGGTGTTGGGTTTAAAAATGTTCAAAACATTTCCGGTGGATATGCCGCCTGGGTTCAGGCGGGATTTATTACCTGCGGCTGCCCAGGAACCGTTATCAACTAAAAAAACAGTATAGCCGCCTAAACTGTTGGCTTGGGAATGCAGAAGATTAGGGAGAACGCTAATGAAACCAGTAAGAACCGGTAAAAACAAATACTTAACCATACTTTTTATATTGATTTCTCTGCTCGTATTAGTTACACAGGCATGCGCCGGACCTTCGACAACCACTTCAAGAACTACAGCCACAACTACTCAGGCTTCGACTCAAACCCTTACCACGACCATGGCCGCAACCACACCTACTGCCGTAAAAACTACAAAATCCACGACTCAATCTGTCACGACCGCCACCAGCACAGCCACTACAATTTCTACTTCCACCTCTAACGGTCAGGTAGAAGCCACTACATTTGAAGGCACCAACCTGACTCCGATTAAAAACCAGCTGCTAAACGGCATTTCAGGCACCCAAAATATTAATCAGGCTACCTATACCTTAACGATTGAAGGAATGGTGGATCATCCGATTACTTTAACTTATGCTGATCTGGAAGCCTTGCCGCAGGTTTCGGTTCTAGCAACTTTAGAATGTGTAGAGGGATGGAGTTACACTGCTAAATGGACGGGGCCTTCGCTGAGTGCGATTTTGGCTCAGGCCGGGGTTCAATCCGGGGCAGTGATTGCGATCTTTGGCACAGCTGATGATCCTGATGGTTTTACATCATTGGATTTGAGTTATATCAATGCTAACAACATAATCCTGGCTTTGAAAGATAATGATATCACTCTTCCGGCAGCTAACGGTTTCCCTGTCCGTGTGGTGGCTACTGGGAAATATGGCTACAAATGGGCGAAATGGGTTACCAGCGTCGACGTGTCTTCCAACGCCAATTTCCAAGGATATTGGGAAAGCAACGGGTATAACAACAATGGAGATATTAACGGACCGGCAGGGCAATAATAATATGTGTTTTACTCAAACACTCTGAGAGGCAATCTTACAACCTCGACAAAGCGTACCCATTGGCCTCTGTGTAGCTATATCGACACGATGGACGCAATCGCACCGTTTCGTTTCACCCTAGAACGAGAGCTGACCAAGAAATGATTTTAGAATTATTGACGGTCCAACTCCTCCATAATTCAGGCAAAATGCATGAACAGCAAAACCTGACCTATTCTCAGCTGTGGACTCGAAATACATCTTATCTTAAGAGAATGGAAATGATCGTTCGAAGTATTCCATTCGCCAAAAATTATCTACGCTATTTAATTGGAAATCAAATCTCTAAACGATTAATATCGTACGTATCATCGCTCGATAGGATTTATAAGCTTCAAATACCCGATTAGTTAATTCTTCTAATTCAGGAACGAGCTTGTAGTATTCCTGCCACTGTTGCTTATCCCATTCACCCTTTGACCGCCCAGGACCTGATATCCACAACTCAGCTTTTCCTCCTCCAGATTCCGCTGGGTAGAATTGGTTTCCTACAAAGACGCCTAACTTGTCTATGGTATCTATAAACTTCTTACACCCAGTACGCAGATCATCAGAGATATACTGGTTGCCTTCGAAACTAAAAAAATGGCAGAAATGCTGAAGTTTAGTCTCCACGTCGCCATCTATTTCATGTAGGTCAACCCAGGCAAACATATCGTGAACCATGGCCAAAGCCGAGGCTTTGGATCCATTGGGCGAAAACCGGGCCGCAGTAGAGTTGATAGAGAGGCATCTGGAAAAGCAGCAGATGGGCCGCACAATTCAAGTCAATTTAGCTCGTTGTGTTAAAATTGGCTGATGGCCAATAAAAGCAAATCAGTTTGGGCGGGATGGTTAGACATAAGCGCCGGAATTATCTGGCTATTGGGTGATGCATTTCTTTTTCTTATCATTATAGGATTATCCGTTGGTTTTGGAGCACCACACGTCTTCAATTTAATGCTGATTCTTGGCATACCTGCACTTGCTGGCATTTTGGCCATTTTGGGTGGCATGCGATCACTAAAACGAACAAATTGGGTGCTTGCAATAATAGGTTCGGTCTGCGCCGTGCCTTTAGGACTTGGAATAATAGCTACTGTGCTGATAATACAATCGAGAAAGGTGTTTAACTAAATAATGGTAAATCTGGTATTGAGTGACATTGCATGAAAAGGTTCTTAAAAAGTGTAACCCATGCAATTAATGGTTTGATCTCGGCATTAAAAACAGAGAGAAACCTGAGAATTGATATTGCAGCGATGCTTATTGCAATCGCTTTCGGATTCTATTTGAAACTTACAATAATAACATGGGGTCTTATGATACTCGTAATCGGTTTTGTTCTTGTTGCGGAACTGTTTAATACAGCCATAGAGAGATTGGGCGATGAAGCGGCTAACGGAGTTCAGAAGCAGTTAATCAAAAGAGCAAAAGACATTGCCGCAGCTGGAGTGCTGCTCTCTGCACTGACAGCACTCATACTTGGGATTCTGTTCTTATTAATACCTTTTATTCAAAGCTTCCGATAATGCATTCAATGACTGACTCACGCACACAACAAAAAGATTGTGATCCTCTTCTAGCTGCCCACGTGCCTGAACAGAAATAGACGCCAATTATCGATTTTGTAAAATTTTATCGAGACAAAAAAGGCAGGCTAAACGTGTTTAGCCTGCTTTTTCATGTTTATTTGCTTGAGCAAAAATCGGTGTGGTTTACAACGAATCTGCCGGGGCAATCTCGAACTGGCTCTTGTAAAGTTGTGCATAAAAACCCTGGGCGGCCAGCAATTCTTCGTGTTTGCCCTGCTCAACGATGTCACCGTCTTTGAGTACAAGGATAATGTCGGCATCGCGAATGGTGGACAGGCGGTGGGCGATAACGAAGCTGGTTCTGCCTTTCATCAGGTCGAACATCGCGTTCTGGATAAGAATTTCCGTCCTGGTGTCCACTGAGCTGGTGGCTTCGTCCAGAATCAGAATTTTGGGGTCGGCCAGGAACGCACGGGCGATGGTCAACAGCTGTTTCTGCCCCTGCGAAATGTTGCTGGACTCTTCGTTCAACTCCAGGTCATAGCCGTGCGGCAAAGTACGTACAAAATGGTCGACATTGGCCATTCTGGCCGCCGCTACCACCATGTCGTCGCTGGCATTAAAATCACCGTAGCGGATATTTTCGCGGATAGTGCCATTGAACAGCCAGGTATCCTGCAGCACCATGCCGAACATGCTGCGGAGGTCTTCCCGTTTGAATTTCCGGATGTCCACGCCGTCAATTTCAATCGAACCGCTGTTGATATCGTAAAAACGCATCAACAGTTTGACGATAGTGGTTTTACCGGCGCCGGTCGGCCCGACCAGAGCGATTTTTTGGCCGGGTTTGATTTCCGCCGAGAAATTGTGAATGATTATTCTTTCGGGGGTGTAACCAAAGCTGACGTTCTTAAAGGATACGTTCCCCTTAACTTCTGACTTACTTGCGGATAATTTAACGGAGTCGATTGGATCCGGCGATTCTTCTTCGGCATCCAGGAAATCGAAAACACGCTCGGCAGCAGCCGCAGTGGACTGGAGCACGTTGGCGATGTTGGCAACCTGCATAATAGGCTGGGTAAACGACCGCACATACTGGACGAAGGCCAGGATGTCGCCTACACTGATTGTCCCCTGAACAGCTAGATAACCACCCAGGATAACGACAGCCACGTAAGAGAGGTTGCTGACAAAAGTCATGATTGGCATTAACATACCGGAAAGAAATTGAGACTTCCAACCGACCCCATAAAGCTCGTTATTCAATCCGTCAAACTTTTCGATGGATTTTTCTTCGCCGTTGAATGCCTTGATAACAGTGTGACCGCCGTACATTTCCTCCACATGTCCATCAACGTGACCCAGGTAAACCTGCTGCTGTTTGAAATATTTCTGCGAAGCCCTGATGACACCGCCAATCAACAGGAAAAAGAGCGGCAATATTATTATCGCCACCAGCGTCATCAGCCAGCTGATGGTCAGCATCATTACCAGAATGCCGATAATCATCGTCACCGAGGTGACGATTTGTGACAGGTTCTGAGCCAGGGTATTGCTGATGGTATCGATATCGTTGGTAACAAGGCTCATGGCTTCACCGTGTGTTTTGGTATCGAAGTATTTGAGCGGCATTCTTTTAATTTTTTCCGCGACATTTTTGCGGAAATTGTAAGTGACCTTCATCGCGATGCCGGACATCAGCCAGCCCTGAAGGAAACTAAAAATGGCACTGGCCACATAAAGGGCGAGCAAAATATAAGCGATATGCCCAATATACGTGAAATCGACGGTCGCACCGGGAACATGCGTGACCTTGGCAACAATCCCTTCGAAGAGTTTGGTGGTGGCGTTGCCGAGCAGTTTCGGACCCAAAATCATAAAAACGGTACTGGCAACAGCAAAGATAAATACCAGCGCGAGTGAAACGCGGTATGGCGCAAGGTACTTCAAGAAGGTTCTCATTGCCTTTCGGAAGCTCTTAGGCTTTTCACCGCTGCCCATACCAGCCCGCATCGGGCCGCCTCCTCCCGGGCCAAAAGCAGGTGGTTTGTTGGTTTGTCTAGGAGCACTATTTTGCTGCGTCATTGGGCGAGTTCCTCCTTTGAAAGTTGAGACAGCGCAATTTCCTGGTAAACCTTGCAGCTTTGCATCAGGTCGCGGTGCGTGCCGACGCCCGCAATCTCACCATTGTCCAGAACTATAATCTGCTCAGCTCCCATAATCGTGCTAACCCGCTGGGTAACAATCAACACCGTGGCATCACTCGTCTCTTTTTTCAACGCCTTGCGCAGGGCCACATCGGTTTTAAAATCGAGAGCCGACAAACTGTCGTCAAAAATGTAAATCTCCGGTTTCTTCGCCAACGCCCGGGCAATCGCCAGCCGTTGTTTTTGTCCGCCAGAAAGGTTCGTGCCGCCTTGCGACACAGGCGTATCGTAACCCTGATCGCTTTCATTGATAATGTCCAGCGCCTGAGCGGTTTCGGCATATTTGGCCACTTCCGCCTGGGTCGCATTTTCGTTGCCGTATTTAATATTACTTTCAATGGTGCCGGAAAAGAGGACCGCTTTTTGGGCCACATACCCGATTTTGTCCCGCAAATCATGCTGCGTCACCTTTTTCACCTCAACGCCGTCGACCAGGATTGAACCGCCTGTGGCATCATAGAACCGCGGTATCAGATTGACCAGGGTAGTTTTACCGCTGCCGGTGCTGCCTATAAAGGCCGTGGTCTGGCCGGGTCTGGCGATGAAAGTGATGTGTTTCAGCACATCATCTTCTGCGCCGGGATAGCGGAATGCCACATCCCGAAACTCCACCACTCCTTTGAGGTCATTACGGAATTTTTCCGGTTTTTCAGGATCAACAATAACCGGCTTGGTTTCCAGCACTTCATCTATTCTCTCGGCAGAAACGGCCGCTCGTGGTATCATGATGAATACGATTGATATCATCAGGAAGGCAAAAATAATCAAGACGGCATACTGCATGAAAGCCAACATATTACCGACCTGTATGGTGCCGGCATTGACCTCGTGAGCACCAACCCAGATAATAAGAATCATCACGGCATTCATCAGAAACATCATTGTCGGCAATAAAAATACTAGTACCGCCCTGTTGACAAACAGACTGGTTTTCGTCAGGTCCTGATTTGCTTTGTCAAACCTTGCTTCTTCATGTCTCTGCGCATTAAAGGCGCGGACAACCATCAGACCGGTGAGGTGCTCGCGCATTACCAGGCTAAGTTTATCGATCAATTTTTGCATAATTTGGAATTTCGGCAGGACGACAATAAACATCACCGCCATAATGGTGATGAGCGCACCGACTGCTGCCCCAATAATCCAGAGCATAGAGTTGGCAGATCCAAGCACTTTGAGGATTCCGCCAATGGCGATAATCGGAGCGTAGAAAACAATCCGGAACAACATTACCAGCAGCATTTGTATTTGCGTGATGTCATTGGTGGACCGAGTGATCAGAGAAGCGGTGTAGAACTTATCGAATTCGGTATTGGAAAAACTTTCTACACGTTCGAATAACTGCTTACGCATGTTCCGCCCGACGCCGGCGGCAATCCGCGCCGAGATATAACCGACGGTGACCGAACAGGCGGCGCTCGCCAAGGTTATCAGCACCATCAGCGCCCCGATATCAAAAAGATATTTATGTTGGATACTTCCTATGTTCATACCGAGTGCTTTGTATTCTATCGTAAGGTAAGCCACCGAATACTCGGTCAGGAGGTCCGGTTCGATGGCATTGATTTGCGTTTCAGCAGCACTTTGCAAAGCTGAAATTTGAGCCGGTGGTAACTGCGTGAGCGCTGCGAACGGGTCCTCGCCGGCGGTAAAGGGTATTCCGAATTGGGCAAAAGTCGCAGCGGTATTTTGCTCCAGGTTTGCTACAACCGGCAAAGCATGGGAAAAAATCGTACCCAGTGAGGCTATTTCCTTTTTGTTGGTAGTATTGATTTTATAAATGTCTTCAGTCGCCAACGCCGGATAAGTTTTTACGTCTTTGGCATAGTCAGATGGGGAAAGTGATTGCCGGTCAAGGACAACGTAATCACTTTTAACCTGGTTTAGCTGCTCCGCGGTCAGGAAAAAGCTGATTCTATTGAATTCTGTGGTACTCAGAGCCTGCGGTACCGCATTTGCGATACCGTTCTGCTGGATACCGACGTTGACAATGTTAGCCATGTAGCCGGGCAACGAAAGATCCAGCATTGCCTGGGCAAACAATAAGACAAAGATCAAAATAATCGCCCAAAGGAAAGGCTTGAGATGCTTAAAAAGTTTTGTCATTTAAAAGAGTACCTCCATGGACGCGACGCTATTTGGCTTTGTTAACAATAAGCACAACGAACAATATTTATGAAAGAAGACTCCTCCGAAATATTTGGTGCTTTTCTCACCATACTACTTCGGAGAGCCTCTCTTCTACATGGACTGAAAACCTATTTTGGACAAGAGTGATTTGATATAGTTACTACCATGAGAGACAATCCGTTGCATAATGAGCTATCCAGCCTTTCCGATAGGCATTCTACCCTAGAGGGCGTTCTGGAGCGCATTGTGTTCTTTAATGAGGAAAACAGCTTCACTGTTGCCAGACTTCAGGTGTCAGGAAAGCAAGATCTCGTTACTATCGTCGGGTCTCTATCGTTGCCGACCCCCGGGGAAACGCTCAGACTAAAGGGACAATGGGTCGTGGACACCAAGTTTGGCCAGCAGTTCCGAGTGGAAGCTGTCTCTCAGTATTACCAGCTACTATCGTAGGCATTCAAAAATATTTAGGATCGAGTTTAATCAAGGGTATCGGGCCAATCATGGCCCGGAGAATAGTGGACAAGTTCGGGTTGGATACCTTTGATATCATCGAAGATAGTCCGGAAAGATTGCGGGAGGCGGAAGGTATCGGCCCGATAAGAACTGAACGGATTACCAATGCATGGCGGGAACAGAAAGAAATCAGAGAAGGGATGGTTTTCCTTCAAGGCCATGAGGTAAGTCCAGCCTACGCTGTGAAGATCTATAAAATATATGGCTGAGAATAACCAACTAAAATGACAGGTGAGTTTTCAGCCAATTCACTCCTTGATGCAAATCGGAAGTAAAGCCTCCAAGTAACCCATGGCCACTTTGACTACTACCATTCTGAAGCGGTGGAATTACTGGTGTGACGGTAGGTTGAATGGGTGGAAATATCGGTGTGATAGTTGGCTGTAACATGATCGAATCAACATCTGAATTAGCCTTGTTATAAAGAACGGTAACCTTTTGTCCGGAAGTAGATGCCGTCGCCAAAGAAGTTTCGGTATTCAGAACTATGGCAAGGTGGGTGGAATCTACTACTGTCAGAGTGCCGGTTACAGTTCCCATGCTCTGAATTGGTGGAATTATCGATGTTACATTAGGAAGAACCGGCGTAATTAAAGGAGTGGAAATAGGCTGCAGCATTATTGACTCGATATCTGAATTAGTCTTGTTATAAATAACGGTAACCGATTGTCCGGAAGCCGGCGTTGTTGCCAAAGAAGTTGCGGCGTTCAGAAGTGTCTCAAGGTGGGTAGAATCCACCACTGTTAGAGTGCCAGTTACAGTTCCGATAGTTTGAACTGGCGGAATTATTGTGGTGACAAGTGGCTCCAACGTAATCGAGTCGATGTCCGAATTGGTCTTGTTATAAAGAACAGTAACCTTTTGTCCGGAAGTCGGTGTTGTTGACAGAGTGGTCGCAGTATTCAGAACGATTGCAAGGTCGGAGGAATCTTTTACCGTAAGAATACCTGTTACAGTACCTATGTTCTGAATAGGTGGAATTATCGGTGTTATATTAGGCTGACCAGCTGATGTCAATGGTGTTACTACGGGCTGCAGCATTATCGACTCAATATCTGAATTAGTCTTGCTATAAAGAATGGTAACCCTTTGTCCGGAAACCGGTGAAATTGCCAAAGTGGTCGCAGTATTTAGAACTATCGCAAGGTCAGACGAATCTTTTACCGTAAGGATACCTGTTACAGTTCCTATAACCTGAGTTGGTGGGGTTGGTGTGATAGTTGGCTGCAGCATTACCGAATCAACATCTGAATTAGCCTTGTTGTAAAAAACGGTAACCTTTTGTCCGGAAGTAGATGCCGTCGCCAAAGAAGTTGCGGTATTCAGAACTATGGCAAGGTGGGTGGAATCTACTACTGTCAGAGTGCCGGTTACAGTCCCCATGCTCTGAATTGGTGGAATTATAGATGTTACATTAGGAAGAACCGTCGTAATTAAAGGAGTGGCAAAATGCTGGAGCATTATTAACTCGATATCGGAATTAGTCTTGTTATAAATAATGGTAATCGATTGCCCGGAAGCCGGTGTTGTTGCCAAAGAAGTTGCGGTATTCAGAACTATGGCAAGGTGGGTAGAATCTGCTACTGTCAGAGTGCCGGTTACACTCCCCATATTTTGAATCGGTGGAACTGTAGGTATGACAGTAGGGGAAGCTGCCATGGTTGGAAGTGACGACATCACAAACAAAGTCAAAACCACAGCGAACGAAATACAAATTAATAGAAGTTTGCGTCGTAATTTGCCTGTCATTGTTATTTGCCTCCTGCCTTACATCGATTATATATTTTTGCATATAATATGAATTTAGAATTAACTGCAATTACTGCTTCAAAACTTGTTTATGTAAGTTAGATCGTAACCTTTCTTAATAGTCATTTTGCACCAATAAGAAAATGAAGTTCAAGTCATATTGCTTCTTTTTCTGGCTTCAACAATTCCTTTGTTTCTTTGGGTTCATATTGTATAACGTAAGAGTGGTGATTTTGTTACTAAAAACTAGGTCAGTTTGTATCAACTAAACTAACTTATCCTCCAAATATTCTGGAAATAACTTGGACATAACCGATATGTTATTGAGGTTGGGTTCAGAAAAGATTGATATTTTATTGCATTATTTAAAATAATAGGTTGCCTCAATCAAGCCATTCGGCAATAAGACGGTTAAATCTACAATACTCCGTTTGCTTTAGTATGGAAATTATACAGAAGTACCGGTAATTATAGACAATAGTACCAAAATGTTGACCATATTATTTGCAAAACAGGAGGACCTTCTGTTTTATTGACAGAAAGCCCAGGAAGCAGCTAAAGAAACATAGGAAAGCCCCTCGATGTTTGCAAGGGGCTTTCTTTTTATCCATGGCTTTCAGCTTTGTAACTGCTGTTGCTTGACCTTCATTTTGTTGTAGTTGTTACGTTTGGTGTTGGACCAGATTCATTTTTAGTTACTGTAAATCCTGCCTTGAGATCTCCTCTCCCGGAGGGGTTGACTACCGTGACGAATCTCGATCCAGCTTCTGCATGGTCGCCGATTGTAATGTTAGCGGTGATTGCACCATCATTGCTCACGTTATATTTGTTTACTGTGATGCCTCTGCCAAAAGATACTTTGGTGGCTCCTGTAAAATTCGTGCCGTTAATTGTCACGTCTAATGTAGCCCCTTGACTGGCTTCATTAGGA
>Ga0326727_10024277_pt1 | contig 11483 bp, 9 predicted proteins | sample MB2enrmetagenome_FD_207643 | JGI IMG/M metagenome (GOLD analysis project Ga0326727, IMG submission 207643) | Lab enriched peat soil microbial communities from McLean, Ithaca, NY, United States - MB29MY | ecosystem: Environmental > Terrestrial > Soil > Wetlands > Peat | place: USA: New York... | reverse complement strand
GCGCGTACCAGTTGTTTTTGGCGCTGGTGATGACCGGCCTGGTTGGGGGACTGATGGCGCTCGTGTTGGCGGCCTGGGGCGGATTTTTAAAGGAGCTATTTCAGCACACCGGCGATCTGGTTTTCGGTGCGAAGGAGCGCGGGGAGGCAGTGCTGAGCAATCCGCTGCGGCACAAGATGCCATATGCACCGGCCATCGCGATCGGAACGTTGTTTTCGTTTTTTGCACGTTAAGAGCAGGGAATGACCATGTCGAGCTTGGAACCAGCTACGTACTTATCTCCAGCGCAGCCGATGCGCGCGCCGGAGAAGCGCAGTACCCCAATGCAGGGATCCCCAAGGAGTCAGCACAACGTGGCCGCAAATTCTTCCCTTAATTCGCTCGATTCCTATCCCGAGTCGATTGTTGTCAAGCCGCTTTCCGTCGCGTTGATCAGTCCGAATCAGGAACGCCGCGCGGCGGCGGTTCTGGCTCTGACTGGATGCGCGGGCAGCGAGGTTTCTGAGTTTTCCAGTTATCCGCCGGTACTGGACGATGTCCCCCGGCTGCTGGAAGGGAAATACGATGTGGTCATCGTCGAATTGGACAGCGATCCCGAATACGCCCTGGAACTGGTAGAAAGCATTGACGCCAGAAGCGAGGCCACGGTGATGGTGTATTCGGAAAACTCCGATCCGGAGCTATTAGTGCGGTGCATGCGGGCCGGCGCGCGTGAGTTCCTGACGCTTCCATTTACGCCCGAGGTGATTGCGGAGACCCTGGTGCGGGCCACGGCGCGGCGTCCGATAGCGCGGAGCGCGAAGGTGACGGCGGGCAAGCTCTATGCGTTCATGGGGTCGAAGGGCGGAGCAGGAACGACGATGGTGGCATGCAATTTCGCAGTGGGGCTGGCGAAGGAATCGGGCCAGAGCACGCTGCTGATCGATCTCGATCTGCCGTTAGGGGACGCCGCGCTCAACCTGGGAATCACGCCCGAGTTCTCGACTATTGATGCCCTTCAAGAGGTGGACCGGCTGGACGGGCGATTCCTGTCGCAGCTTCTGGTGAAGCACCACTCGGGCCTCTCGGTGCTGGCAGCTCCGGGAACATTTGTCCGGTACGAGGCCAACAACGAAGCCATCAACCGGTTGCTGGAGGTGGCGCGCCAGGAGTTCGAGAACGTGGTGTTGGATCTAGGGTCAAAGCTGGAGGGGATGGGAACGGACGCATACAGGGAAGCGACCACGGTCTACCTGGTGACGCAAGCGAGCATTCCGGAGCTGCGCAACTCGAACCGGATCATCACCCAGTTCTTCACCGCCGCCTTGCCCAAGATGGAGATCGTGGTCAACCGGTTTGAACCCCGCGTCCTGGGCGTGACCGAGGAACACATCACGAAAGCTCTCACCAGACCGGCACAGTGGAAGATTCCGAACGACTATGCGACGGTTCATGCCAAGCAGATCAGCGCCACGCCGCTGGTGCTATCGGACTCGTCGATATCGCGGCAGATCAAGAAGATGGTGAGCGCGGTGACGGGAAAGAGCGATTCGCCGGCCAAGAAGAAAGGTTTCAGCTTCAATCTTTTCGGGTGATGGCGTAAAGAACGGAGTTTCCAGTTGGGTGGAAGGTAAATCGTGGAACTGCTGAATCTAGAAAATTACAAAGCGGAAATTCACCGGACATTGCTCTCGAAGCTCGATCTGGAGAAGTTGTCTCGCGTGAATTCGAGCCAGGCGCGGCAGGCGGTGTCGGGTCTGGTGAAGGAAATCATGTCGGACCAGCGAGTGCCGCTGAACTTCGACGAGCAAGAGAAGATTCACGCCGAGCTGCTGGATGAGGTGTTTGGGCTGGGTCCTCTGGAGCCGCTGCTCCGCGATCCCAAGATCTCCGACATCCTGGTAAACGACAAGGACCACGTGTTCGTGGAAAAGGGCGGGTTGCTGCAGAAGGTGGATGCGTCGTTCCGCGACGACCGTCATCTCATGCAGATCATCGATCGGATCGTGTCGCGGGTAGGCCGCCGAGTGGATGAGTCATCGCCCATGGTGGACGCGCGCCTTCCTGACGGCTCGCGCGTGAACGCGGTCATTCCGCCGCTGGCGCTGGACGGACCATCGATCTCGATCCGGCGATTCGGGACCGGGCCTTTGGCCGCCAACCAGCTGGTGCAGTTGAAGAGCATTTCGCCGGAGATGATGGAAGTGTTGTCGTCGGCGGTGCGGGCACGCATCAGCATCCTGGTTTCAGGAGGCACGGGCGCCGGCAAAACGACGTTTCTGAACATCCTTTCTCAGTACATACCGAACAATGAGCGGCTGGTGACGATTGAAGACGCGGCGGAACTCCGGCTGGCACAGGAAAACATCGTGCGTCTGGAGACTCGGCCTCCGAACATCGAAGGGCAAGGCGCAATTCGCCAGCGGCAACTTCTGATCAACGCCCTGCGTATGCGACCCGACCGCATCATCATCGGTGAGGTGCGCGGCGAAGAAGCCTTCGACATGCTCCAGGCCATGAATACCGGCCACGAGGGTTCGATGACCACGATTCACGCCAACACGCCGCGCGACGCGCTGTCGAGGCTGGAGTCGATGGTGGCCATGACGAACATGAACCTGCCCGAGAGGTCGGTGCGGCAGCAAATGGCATCGGCGATCACGATTGTAGTGCAGGCCACGCGTATGAGCGATGGAACACGCAAGATCACGAGCGTTGCCGAGATCACGGGCATGGAAGAAAACATCATCAGCATGCAGGAACTTTTCACGTTTGAAAGGAAAGGCATCGGACAGGACGGCCGCGTGATCGGCGTTTTCAAACCCACGCGCATCCGTCCCCGGTTCCTGGAGCGTCTGCGTGTATCGGGCATCGTCCTACCGCCGAGTCTGTTCGAGCGGGAAACGCCAGTGAACTGAGAGGGAAGGAGGGAACGGAAATGGGACTGATCATCGGTTTGGTTTTCGTGGGCGTGTTCACGCTGATCGCACTTCCACTCGCCGCCTTTGGGCCCTCGAATAGCTCGAAGCAGGCGCTGGCCACGCTGGACTCGGCGATCGGGTCCGATCGACATGATCTGCGAAAAGAGAAATTGAACCTACGCAAAAGCGAGCTCCTGAGCAGCATTCCCTGGCTGAACCAGAAGCTGCTGAAGTTCGAACTGACGCCCTATCTGCGCAGAATGCTGAGTCAGGCGGACCTGGATTGGAGCGCGGGGCGGCTGGTGGTCGTAAGCGCGGCTTGTTTTGTGCTTCCAGCCTATGCGGTTTCGCAGATTGCAAATTCCGTTTTGATTGGGCTGGTGGTGGGGATCTTGACGGGCTCCCTGCCGTTTTGCTGGGTAGCCTTCAAGCGCAAACGGCGGTTTGGCCAGTTCGAGAAGGGGTTGCCGGAGGCACTGGACCTGATGGTGAGCGGGCTCCGCGCCGGGCACAGTTTGCTTGCGGCCATGGCGCTGGTAGCGCGCGAGTGCCCACAGCCGGTGGGAAGCGAATTCAGGGTTTGTTTTGAGGAACAGAACTACGGCCTGGAGATGAACGCAGCACTGGAAAACCTGCTGATCCGGGTTCCGCTGCAGGACCTGAAGATCACAGCCACCGCGATCATGATTCAAAAGGAGAGCGGAGGCAATCTGGCCGAAGTGCTGGACAAGACCGCGTACGTGATCCGGGAACGCTTTCGGCTGAAGCGCCAGATTATGGTGCACACGGCGCAAGGACGGCTTACGGGTTGGATTCTGACTTTATTGCCGATCGCGCTCGGCGTGGGCATCTACTTTGTGGATCCGCAAATGATCAGCATTCTGTGGCATCGCGAAATCGGCATCAAGCTGATGTGGGGCGCGGCGGGGCTGATCCTGATTGGCGGATTTGTCATTCACAAGATCGTCGACATCGACGTGTAAAGGGAACATATGGCTTTTGCAGTTCTAGCATTCCTGGCCGCCTTTCTGCTGATCGCGAGCATCGGAGTCTTGTTGTTCTATCGCGAGGCTGCGCTGCAGCGCATCAGTGAAATCATCGACCCCCGACCCAAGCGGAGAAGCCTGATTGGGACCGTTCAGCAGGCCGGGTCATCCATCGGCAACCTGGTGAAGACCTTTGAGAATCTGATGCCGAAAAGCCAGAAAGAGGTTTCGGTCGTCTTACAGCGATTGACGCGGGCGGGCTATCGCAACGAGTCAGCGGTGAAAATCTTCTATGGCAGCAAGGTAGTGACTCCTCTGCTGCTGGCCACCGTGGCCGGGTTGAGCGGGTTGGCAAGCCTGGGTCCATTCTTCGTGTATCTGTTGGCGCTGGGCGGTGGATTTCTGGCTCCTGACTTCTGGCTGGGGAAACGGATCGAGGCGCGGCAGAAGCGGATTCAGCGCGCCTTGCCGGACGTACTGGACCTTTTGGTGATTTGCATGGAGGCGGGACTCAGCCTGGACCAGGCGACGGCGCGCTCTGCCCAGGAGCTGAGACACTCGCAGCCGGAGTTGTGCGACGAGTTGAATGTTGTAGTGCTGGAGCAGCGCGCCGGACGCCCGCGGTCAGAGGCGTGGAAGAACATGGCCGACCGCACCGGCGTCGAACCTCTGCGCAACCTGGTATCGATGCTGGTGCAAACGGAACAATTCGGAACGAGCATTGCCAAGATGCTCCGCGTTCATTCTGACACGCTGCGCGTGCAACGAGTACAGATGATCGAAGAGGCGGCAGGAAAGACTTCGGTCAAGCTAGTGTTTCCTCTGGTGCTGTTCATTTTTCCTGCGCTATTTCTGGTTACACTGGGACCAGCCGTGATTGTCATGGTTGAGTCGTTCAGCTCACTGACCAAACATTGAGCGAGGAAAGGGAGAATTGCATGGACAGCACCACGATTATCAGAATTGTTGCCGGGGTACTGGCGGTGATCGTTCTGGTGATCCTGATTCAGCGCCGCCGGACGCGGGTGAAGTAGGCGGGGGCGCAAGACACCGTGGCGTGCTGAAAGAACGGGTGGTGCCACGGAAGGGTTCGGAAGGGTTCGTTGCCAAGGCAGCTTGCCGCGCGGGCGGCAAATGCCTGAGTGGGCAGCCTTGGCAGCGGGAACAGGCGAAGTGTCCCCGATTGGGGGGCTTTACCGCAGGCGAAGAGAAAGGGCCGGTCCTCGAATGGAACTGCTGGAAAGGTTTGAACAGGCGGCCGGAATGCCGAAGGGAAAGGGTGCCGCGGCAGAGCCGCCGCAGGCGAGAGGATCGATGGAATCGCAGACGTATTGCGCCTATAACCAGACACGGGAGTGCTTCCTTGGCTTGAAGGTGAAGGCCGGCGACCTTTCCGCGACACACGCCGCAGAGCTGATGACGGGACGACCGCTGAAGTCCGGCGAAGGAGTGTGGATGAAGCCGTTCCGGGGGATTCCGGCAGTGGCAATGCCTGCGCCGCTGGATCTGATCTATCTGGACGAAGAGTGCCGGGTGATCGATATGGCCGAGTCTTTCCCCACGATTCAGGTGAGTTCGTCGAGCCCGCGGCCGCAAAGCGTACTAGCGTTGCCGGCGCACTCGATTTACTCGTCGCAGACGCAGTCGGGCGACCAGCTTGTGCTTTGCGTGGCCGAGGAGATGGAGCGGCAATTGGAAAGGTTGACGAGCGTGGGCGGCGAGGTGGAAACAACGCCGGTGATTGCAGGCGCGGCTATGCTGCGCGAAAAGCCGTTGTGGAGCGGCGGCCCGGGACTTCTGGAGCTGGAAGACCGCGATGGGCAAGAGAAGCCCGCCGCGGAGCAGACCCACAATATGGATCTGGCATTTCCGGGCGCAAAGGCCGTCCGGCAACAACGCAACTGGTTTAAGCGGTGGTGGTCACCCGATCCGCGGAAGGCTCCGCGGGAGAAGGAACCGGGGCTGGCCGCGTATTACTGGAACGGCGCCACTCCCGTGGCGCATGGCGTTCGCGATATCAGTTCGGCGGGACTCTATGTAGTGACCGAGGAGCGGTGGTATCCGGGGACACTGGTTCTGATGACATTGCAGAGAACCGACCACGGGGACGAATACGCAGAGCGCTCAATTGCCGTGCAAACGCGGGCCGTTCGCTGGGGTCCGGATGGAGTAGGGCTGCAGTTTGTTTTAGCCGCCGAAAAGGATTTGCGCGCCGGAAAGTCTGCCACACTCGATTCGGCCGGCAGGAAGGAATTCGATCTTTTTCTGGAACAGCTGAAGACCGACAAGTGACGGGCGCTCGCGGGCGCCCAGGAGATTTTTTGGCAGGCGGCGGGGCCGAGCCCAGATGGCAAGGCCGACCGCCCCTGGAGGTGGAACGATGAAGATTGGATTGAGTTTACGCAGGATGGGCAATTCCCTTGCCCGCCGCATGAGGCGCACCTCGAGCCGACGGGGCGAGGAAGGAGCGGCATTGGTGGAGTTTGCCATCACCTTGCCGTTGCTGATGATGGTTCTGACCGGGACGGCTTCGTTCTCGCTGGCCTTGTACTTTCTGCAACAGGTCGGGAATGCAACCTCCTCGGCCGCGATGGCGGTTGGAGGTGAGGCAGGCCTATTCCCTAACAACGACCCGTGCGCAGCGGCCAAATCGTTTGTTACCGGAGCATTGCCGAACTTAGCGCCTTCAAAGCTGTCCTTGACGTTGGTCATCACAGACACCACCCTGGCCACAGATAAGTACACCGGAACCGGCAGTTCGTTTTCCTGCGATACGGCCCCGGCGATGGAGGCAAACTACCCCGTCACGCTCACGGTCACTTATACGTACACATGGCTTCCGATTTTGAATTTCAGTCCGAACAGCAATTTGTCATCGACACAAGCCGCGATCCAAATGTGAGGAGAGGTTTTCTAACATAAGGATTTTTCCCCATAAGACGGCTGGAGGTTTCAATTATGCGCAGAATCCTGAAGGACCAAAGCGGCCAGTCGGCCGTGGTGGTGGCGATTACCATCACCGCAATTGTGACCCTTGCCGTGACCTCGGTGGAGGCCGGCCATGTCTACTACGCCTACCGCCAACTGGTGGCCTCGACGAATGCCGCCGTGATGGCGGGAGCGCAAGCCATGCCCAATACGACCACGGCGTCGGCAAATGTGACCGCCTACAGCTCCGAAACGGGACAAATGAACGCCACGCCGATGCTGCAAAATGTTTCGATCACGCCGACCTTCTCTTGCCTGAGCACGGTGTCAACCACGATGGGCACTCCGTGCGAGACGTCGGCGGGTGCTCCTGGCGGTTACAACGCCCTGTCGGTGACGCAGACGGCAACGGTGAATCTTTGGTTTGGCGGGCTGATCGGTCTGTCGAAAATGAACCTGGCGGCGACCGCGACTGCGGCCATGCGAGGCGGGACAAACACGCCGTGGAATATCGCCATCATTCTGGATACGACCCATTCGATGAGCGACCCGGATAGCGGAAAGCAGTGCAGCGGCACGCAAATCTCCTGCGCGCTGAAAGGCGTGCAGGCGCTGCTCGGCGATTTGGACCCATGCGCGCTCGGCCAGACCTGCACTTCGAGCTCATCGCCAGTCGACAGCGTGAGCCTGTTCGTGTTTCCGCCGGTGCTTACGACCACGGCGCCGCTTGATTATTGTTCCGGAGGCAGCGGGGCCCCGACGCACGAGTACTACATGGTGCCGACGCTGGATTCGTCGTGGACCTACCAGATCGTCCCATTTTCGACTGACTATCGCAGCTCGGACTCAGCAACCGGCTTGAATTCAAGCTCGGACATTGTGAAAGCAGTCGGCGCGACGAGCGGTTGTAGCGGTATTCAGGCTCCTGGCGGCGCAGGGACCTACTATGCGCAGGTCATTTATGCGGCGCAGGCGGCGCTGGTCACGCAGCAGTCGAACAATAAGGGGTCGCAGAACGCCATGATCATCCTGAGCGACGGAGATGCAACGGCTACAACGAGCTACACCGGCTCCGGACTGCTTGCGGTGTTCTCCTCCAATAGCGACCTGCAGCCGTCCACGGCAGGCCTGCTGAACGGGATTCTCGGCCTCCTTCCGGACAGTTACAGCTATCCTTCCGCGGTGGGGGAGTGCGGGCAGGCGGTGGTGGCGGCGCAGACGGCCGCGGAGGCGGGAACAGCGGTATACACGATTGGGTACGGCTCAGAGACGTCGGGAGGGTGCCAGTCGGATGCGCATTATAGCGCGTCGGTGACGACGAACGGGGGAAGCTGGGGTCCGGGCGATCAACCCTGCGCGGCATTGGCGGCAATGGCCTCAGCGGAGCTGAATTTTTATTCCGACGATGGCAATGGCTGCCTGGCGACGGCAACAGCCAACCAGAGCATCACATCGTTGACGGGCATCTTCCATGCCATCACCGCCGGCTTGACCGCGCCGAGGCTGATTCCCAACGGAACAACATAGGAGCCTTGCCGCAACGAAGCTGGAGGACGGCAGATTCCAAGGGGTACGGATCTCGAATCCGTGCCCTTTTTTGCTGCCGCCGACAGTGGATGCGATCGAAAGCTGCGTTGCCAGGGCATCTGCAAATATGGGAGGCATCGTATGGGAGATATCTTCCCTTTTTCTTCTCCTATCTTCGGCCTAAGTGTTCCTGCGTTGTGCGGCTCGATTCGCTCGGGCCGGAACCGGAAGCGCGAAGGACGAGCAGATCCGCATTTCAGTACCGAGGTCACACTCTTCTAGCACGAAAGTGCAATATCCGGATTACCCTGGATTCACGATCATGGGATGAGATCCCCAGTCCCTGGGGCGAGCGCCGTGGAGTCAGCAAGACCAAACGGTGACACAACTCAGGAACGAAAACCGGAAGCATCCACGTGCTCAAAGCGCTTCACTTCCCCAGCGGCGCAGCTACGACCCTTAGTCCGACCACCGGAAGTTCGTCTTCCCGCACGGCGGGGAGGGCGGAACGGACGCCGAATGAACGGTGAGAGTCAAGGTCCGGACACTGTGCTGAAGGCTCCGAGAACCTGAGATCAGGTCGTCGAGCCACATGGCACGGTCGAGAGCGGCGGCAACTGCGCGAGAGGAGGGAATTATCCCATGAGATGGTTTAGAAGTTCGTTGATGCGCAGGTTCGTGAAGGGTGAACGCGGCCAGGCTGCGGTGGTCATCGCGCTCACAGCGACGTCGATGATGGCGCTTGCCGGCACCACGGTTGAAGTTGGTCACGTCTACTACGCCTATCAGCAGTTGGTGGCATCGACGAATGCGGCTGCCCTGGCAGGGGCGCAGGCCATGCCGAATACGAGCCAAGCGTCGACCAACGTGACGACCTACAGCTCCCAAACGAACGAGTTGAATGCGACGCCGATGCTGACGAATGTGGTAGCGACGCCGACGTATCTTTGCCTGAGCACAGTTTCGAACTCACTCGACGTGCCGTGCAGCACGTCCACAGGCGCTTCGGGTGGGTACAACGCGCTGTCAGTGAGGCAGACGGCAACGGTGCCCCTGTGGTTTGGCGGGCTGATCGGCATGAAGCAAATGAACATTGCGGCGACCGCCGAAGCGGCGATGCGGGGCGGCCAGAACACCCCGTGGAACATCGCCATCATCGAGGACACGACAGCGTCGATGAATGACCAGGATAGCGGCGCACAATGTTCCGGCACACAGCTCAGCTGCGCGCTGCTGGGGATTCAGACGCTGTTGGGCGATTTGTATCCCTGCCAACTGAGTCAAACCTGCACAGACACCGGATTTACGGCGGTGGACAGCGTGAGCCTATTCGTGTTTCCCGCCGTGACAACGGCGACGGTTTCCGATGACACGACATGCCCGACCAGCGACCCGCAGATCGTGGCGTACACGTTTCCCGACCCGCCGACAAGCACGGTCCTGCCATCGGCGGACACTTACGAGATCACCGGGTGGGTGGACGGCCAGCTCGTGAACAACGGGTTCGTGAACGATTACAAGACGACGGATACGTCGACCACGCTGAACACCGCGTCGGGGATTGTGATTGCGGCGGGGGCTGGAACCTACACCGTCACGCGAACCGGTCGCCACGGCACCACGACCACCACCGAATCCTGCGGCGGCCTAGAGGCGCCGGGCGGCGAACACACCTACTACGCGCAGGTGATTTATGCAGCGCAGACAGCGCTCGCAGCACAGCAGAAGGCGAACCCCGGCTCGAAGAACGCCATGATCATCCTCACCGACGGAGACGCGACGGCTTGCGCAACAAATGCCTACACCGCGGGCGGCGCGTGCAACAGCGCCGCAGACATGGTGGCCGCCGAAGGCACGCTGAACGGAACGGGGACGGCGGCGACGAATCCGTCAGGATACAACAACCCCACCTACCCGTCAGCGCTGGGCGAATGCGGACAAGCGGTGCTGGCGGCGCAGACCGCGGCGAATGCCGGGACCACGGTGTACACGATCGGGTATGGCGCGGAAACCTCGGGTGGATGCCTGTCAGACGCGACCTATAGCGCGAATGTGACGACAAATGGAGGGAGCTGGTCACCTGGGCAGGAGCCGTGCCAGGCGATTGCAGCGATGGCCTCAGCGGCAGTGAATTTCTACTCCGACGACGGCCAAGGCTGCCAAGCGACGGCACCGAGCAACCAAAGCATTACCAAGCTGACCGCGATCTTTCGCGCGATCACCGACAATCTCTCCACGCCGCGACTGATTCCCAACGGCTCAACGTAGCCCTCGAAAGCTGGCAGGAAACGCGGAAAGTCCAAGAGAACCTCGCGAAGGGCAGGGCCGAAGGGCCGTGCCCTTTTTTCTGCGGGGGATCCTGCCTGGAAGGGCGACTGACGAGCCGCAGACGTACGCGGGACCTATGTGATCCATTACCAGAGTCACCACACTATAACACCAAAGTGCAATAGTCGGTTACCTGTTGGTGATCGAAGATTAGGTCAGATTACCCCTTCCCCAAGAGGTCGCAGGAGTGTCCGCGAGGCCGTTTGATGGCAACGCTCAGCGACGAACGCGCAAGCCTCCACGCGCAACCAGCGCGTAGATTCACGCTTGTCCCCTGCTTTCCTGCGTTCTGCAACCCACGCGTAGCACATGACGCTCAAGTTCGGACGATCGAGCAACCGAACGTCGCCGGACGGGGCGCCGGGGCTGCGCGAAAGGAGGGATTGAATCCATGAAACGCCTTGGAATCCCAATGATGCGCAGGTTCCTGAAGAACCAGCGCGGCCAGTCAGCGATAGTCGTGGTGCTCACCGGTGCTGTGATGATGGCTTTGGCGGCGACCTCGCTTGACCTGGGGCATGTGTATTACGCGTACCAGCAGCTGGTGGCATCGACCAATGCAGCCGCCCTGGCCGGCGCGCAGGCCATGCCCAATACGACCCAGGCGACAACCAACGTGGCCACTTACAGCGCACAAACGGGGGACCTGAACGCGAACCCGATGCTGCAGAGCGTCGTGGCGACCCCGACCTTCCTTTGCCTGAACACAGTTTCTGGCACGCTCAACGTAGAGTGCCAGACTGTCTCGGGCGCTACCGGGGGTTACAACGCTCTGTCGGTGACGCAGACGGCAACGATCCCTCTGTGGTTCGGG
>Ga0326727_10024276_pt1 | contig 11483 bp, 8 predicted proteins | sample MB2enrmetagenome_FD_207643 | JGI IMG/M metagenome (GOLD analysis project Ga0326727, IMG submission 207643) | Lab enriched peat soil microbial communities from McLean, Ithaca, NY, United States - MB29MY | ecosystem: Environmental > Terrestrial > Soil > Wetlands > Peat | place: USA: New York... | reverse complement strand
ATCTGGTTCTCCGGTTCGTTCCCCATCAATATCCTGCCCGACGGGGATCTCCAGAATCCTTTCAGCGTGGTTGCCTCAGCCGCGGACGAATTTCGCGAGACCACCGAGCTGCTATCCCGCAGCCAGGTTGCGGTCTATCCCATCGATGCCCGCGGAGTGATCACCACGCCCATGCTGAGCGCCGCCAATTCCGGCAACACGTACGGGGCAAATCCGAGTGCCTTCGCTAAAGACAACGAAACATTCTTCCAGAACACCGCCGGCGAGCACGGCACCATGGACGCCATGGCCGAAGCCACCGGAGGACGGGCCTTTGTGAACACCAACGGCCTGAAGGAGGCTGTGGAGAAGGCTATCGATGCCGGCTCAAATTACTACACGCTCACCTATACTCCCACCAACCAGAAATGGAACGGCGATTATCGGAAGATTCATATCGACACGGCGCGGCAGGGTCTCACGCTGGCGTATCGCCGCGGCTACTTTGCGGACGATCCCAACGTCCCACCCAAGCGCGGCGAACCAGCAAGCGCGACCCCCGGCCAGGCTCCTGCTTACAGCGCCATTCGTAACGCCATGATGCGGGGCGGGCCCGATCCAACCGAGATTATCTTTGCAGCCAGCGTCCGGCCCAGTGTTTCCGGCAGCGAACCCGATGTTGCGCCCGGAAATAAAGCCGCCGCGAAAACCAAGGGTCCCTACCAGCGCTATACCGTCCAGTTCGGCGTCGACGCGCACGACATCGACTGCCCAGCCACCGCGGACGGCGTTCATCATTGTGAGCTGGAGTTCGTGATCATCGTCTATGACGTCGACGGCACGCTTCTCAATTCGATGGGCGGGGGAATCCGTGCCAACATTCCCGCGGAAAACTACGCCGTCATCCGGCAGACCGGCATGCGCTTCCATCAGGACATCAGCGTGCCGGTGAAGGGCGAGTCTTTTCTGCGCATCGGCGTACACGACGAAACCACGAACAAGGTTGGCGCCGTGGAACTGCCCGTCGCCGCCGTCAGCAAGCTGCCGCCGCTTGCCGCGACGGGACCGAAATAAAGACCAACGGGCAAAGCCGGATGGGCCGTCAGGCGATGGGCGCCTTCTCCACCACGGCTTTCGACAGGTTCCTGGGCCGGTCCACGTCAACCCCGTGTTCGAGGGCCATGAAATAAGAGAACAACTGCAGCGGAACCACTTCCAGGATGGGCAGCAGGTACTCTGACGCGGGCTCTACGCGAACGCAGTCGCCGGCCAGCTCCGCTATTTCGCTGTCGTCCTGGTTGGCGACGGCAATCACCTTGGCTCCCTGCGCCTTCATGTCGCCGAGCAGTTGCAGCGTCTTTTCGTAGCGCAGGACTGAAGCCTCCAGCGCGCGGTCAACCGTGGCCAGAACCACCAGCGGCACCCGGTCGCTGACCAGCGCATTGGGCCCGTGCTTGAGTTCGCCCACCGGGTAGCCCTCGGCATGGACATAGGAGGCTTCCTTGAGCTTGAGCGCGCCTTCGCGCGCAATGGCGTAGTGGATGCCGCGGCCCAGGTAGAGAAAGGTGGCGGCGGATTTGTACTTGCCGGCCAGGGCGGCCATCTGCCGACGCCAGGGATCGAGCGCGGCCTGGATCCGGCCGGGCACATCGAGCAGCTCTTCAATATGATTGCTGAGCGCCGCCGCATCCATTCGGCCCAGGCGCGCACCCTCGTAGAGCGCCAGCAAATAGAGCACCGCCAACTGGCAGGTGAAGCTCTTGGTGGCCGGAATCGCCTTTTCGACGCCCGCGGCCAGGGGCATGGAAACGTCGGCGAGGTGCGCCATGGTGGAGGCGGGGTGATTGGTGATGGCCAGGGTTTTCTGGCTGCGGCGGCGCGCTTCGCCCAGGGCCGCCAGGGTGTCGGAGGTCTCGCCGGACTGTGAGAGCACCAGAACACTGGGATGGCGAAGGTGAAGACCGCCGCGGCAACAGTATTCGCTGGCGTACTCGACATCCACAGCCAGCCCGCACAGGTCCTCGAGCAGAATCTCCGCGTAAAGGCCGCTGTGGCGGCTGGAGCCGCTGGCGGCGATCAGAATCTCGCCTGCCGGGTTGGGCCAGCCCGCCAACATGCCGGCGACTTCGGGCTTGAGCCCTTTTCCGGCCAGGTAGAGAGCCAGCGTGCGGCGGAGCGCCGCAGGCTGTTCATAGATTTCCCGCAGCATTTCATGCTTGAAGCTGGGCATATTCCCTGTCCCTGCGGCGAGCGCTTGCGGGCCGCGTTGACCTTCGAATATGATCATAGCGCGTTAGATCGATCAATTTCTTGAACGATTCTTGAAAAATAGCCTTGTAATCCTGAGAAATTGCCTTCATTGTGCCGCAGAAAGGAAGAATCGGTACGATATGACCGACTCAATTAGCCGCCGCTCAGAGCTGATCATCAAACTGCTGCTGCGGACCGGAAGCGCGACCATCGAGGAGATTCTTGCCGAAGCGGGCTCGTCGGCGCCCAGCATCCGGCGCGACCTGGCGCGGCTTGAAAATCGGGGGTTGATCAGGCGCACTCACGGCGGGGCAACGCTGGTGGAGCCGCTGCTATACGAGCCGTTTCGCTACGACAGCTCGTTTCTGGCCCGCGAACAGCGCCATGCCGCGGAAAAGCGCCGCATAGGCCTCGCGGCAGCCGAACTGGTGAAGGCCGGCGAAACCGTGGGGCTGACCGCGGGCACCACCACCACGCACATTGGCCGCAGCCTGCGTCACCGCGAGAACATCAAGGTGGTGACCAACGCCATCAATATCGGCATGGAGCTGTGCAATCAGCCGGGCATCCGCACTTTTCTCACCGGCGGCGTAGTTCCCTGGGCATGGTCGTTCTCGCTTACCGGCAGCGCCGCGCTGAGCTTTCTCGACGATGTGTACCTGGACAAGGTTTTCCTGAGCGTGACCGGGCTTGACGCTTACCGGGGCGCAACCACGCTGGAGACCGAGGAGGCGCTGGTCTATCGGAAGATGCTCAAGCAATCGAAGCAAGTGATCGTGGCGGCCGACCCCAGCAAGCTGGGCCAGGTGAGCCCGGCCTTTATCTGCCAGGCCGGCGAGATTCACCTGCTGATTACCAGCAGCTCGGCGAGCGACGAGCAGATCGCGCCCTTCGAACATATTGGCGTCAACATTCTTCGCGCCTGAATCCGCGCAAAATTGTATTAAGCTCTAGATGATCGTCACGCGAAAGTGGCGGAATTGGCAGACGCACCAGACTTAGGATCTGGCGGGGTAACCCATGGGGGTTCGAGTCCCCCCTTTCGCACCAGCAAGTTATAGCTATTTTCAACAGCGGCCTTGCTATGCCGCGATCTTGCCTTGAACGACCGGTTGGATATGGGGAATCAAAAGCAGAATCAGCAGAAATGAAAGCGGATGGCACAGACCGGCCACGATAAAGAGCCACGAGTAGCTATGCAAGTGGGCCAGAACCAATCCCACCAGCAATCCGAAGAGCACTCCACCAAATGAGCCCAGGGCGCCCATCAGCCCGGCCACCGAACCGACGACAGAGGAAGGAAAAATATCGGCGGCCAGAGTTTGCAGATTGGTTGACCAGGATTGATGTCCAAAAAGAGCCATGGAGAAGAAAACGATGGTAAGGCGAAGCGGAGACGCGGTGATCAGCAGAGAAACCGGCAGGATTGCGGCGCTGAGACCCATGGCGATTTTGCGGGAGAGGTTGATGGACAAATGGCGGCGGATGAGGCTGCTGCTGAGCCAGCCGCCGCCGAAAGCTCCAAAGCCGGCCACGGCAAACGGGATCCAGGCATAGTAGCCGATTTGTGCGATGTTCAGATGGCGCACGTCGCCCAGATATTTGGGCAGCCAGAAGACGAAAAAATACCAGGCTGCGTCGGAAAAGAATTTGGCCGACATCAACGCCCAGGTCTGGCGGTATTTGAAGAGGGCGGTCCACGCGATGCGAGGTTCGTTGGCGGCGAGAGTACGCCTGGCTCCTCTGCCCAGCGATGCCTGGATATGTTCCAGCTCCTGAGCCGAGATGAGACGCTGTCTTTCCGGCAGATCGTAGAACAGCCACCAGACGATGGCCCAAACTATTCCGATTCCACCGGTGATCACGAAGGCCCATCGCCAGTTCAGGTCCAGCACCAGCATGGCAATCAAGGGGGGAGCAATGACGGCGCCGAGGCATGATCCGATGTTGTTCATCCCGAATGCAATTGACCTGTCTTCGGGCGGAAACCACTCGGAGATGGCTTTTGACGCGCAGGGGTAGCCTCCGCCTTCTCCAAGCCCGAGCAGAAACCGCGCCACGCCGAAGCCAAAAACGCCGGACACAAGCCCATGGAGGACGGTTGCCGCTGACCACCAGAGAATCATCGCCGTATAGCCCAGGCGCGTTCCCAGCGCGTCTGCGATCTTTCCCCCGCCGGCATACATTACCGTGTAGGCGAGCAGAAACAGCATTTGCAACAGGGCGTATTGCTGATCGGAGACCGGGATGTGCTTCTGGATATCGGTAATGGCGACGGAAAGGGTTTGACGGTCGAGATAACTGAGGGTGGTGGCGAAGGCCAGCAGGCCGGCGATCCACCAGCGAAGACTTTTGATCCGGGTCATAAGAATCTCTGATGAATCTATCCCGCCGGGGAGTGCGGTCCACCGCAGCGCTCCTTATATCAGCGGAAAGGAAGGGATAGCAAGTGCGATTGACACCGTCGATGGCTTCGCCCGCCTTGCAGCAGGTATAAAAGAGTGTAGAAGTTGTTTCATAACCGAATGATCGTCGTTTTCGATCTTTCCCTCAGGGGCTAAAGCCCTCGGTTTTGGGCTTTGTGAGCGGCGCGGCTAAAGCCGCGCCCTTTCAAGGCAAGGTAATGAAACAGCTTCTAGACTTTTGTATCCCGCCATTACCCGAAAAGACCCGGCTAAGTAGGATACCCGGCGAGGACCATGAGCGATTTCATTCCCAGAATGATCGAAGTGAGGCAGAGTTATCCGCCCTCGGCGCGACTGGATTTTCCCAGCCTGGTCGAGCGGCAGTTTACCCAGGCAGGCATCGGCGAGAAGATTCGGCCGGGCATGAAGATTGCCGTTGGCGTTGGCAGCCGGGGCATCACAAACCTGAAGGAAATTGTGCAGGCTACCCTTGGCGTGCTGAAGAGCGCCGGCGCGGAGCCGTTTGTGATACCGGCGATGGGCAGCCACGGCGGGGCCACGCCGGAGGGCCAGACAAAGGTACTGGCTGGGTATGGAATCACAGCGGAAAGCCTGGGCGTCCCCATCGAAGCCAACATGGAAGTGCGCAGGATCGGCACGGCTGTGGATGGGTCCGGCGTATTTTTCAGCGTTCCCGCGCTGGAGGCGGACGGTGTGATTGCCATCAATCGCATCAAGCCGCATACGGATTTTCGCGGAACGTTAGGCAGCGGCATTCTGAAGATGCTGACCATTGGATTCGGCAAGCAGGCAGGCGCGAACAGTGCCCACCGGGCGGTGACGCACCGGGGATACGAGGAAGTGCTGCGCGAGTTTTCAAAGATCATCCTCGGCTCAGTTCCAGTGCTGTGCGGCGTGGCCATTGTGGAAGATCAACGCCACCAGACCGCGGAGATTGAGGTGCTGCGGCCGGAGCAGATGGTGAACGCGGAAGAACGGCTGCTCGAAAAGGCGCGGGGCTTGATGGCTCGCCTGCCTTTGGATGAGATCGACCTGCTGATTGTCGACCAGATCGGGAAAGAGATCAGCGGCGCCGGCATGGACCCCAACGTGACCGGCCGCGATGGCTCCGGCTACTCCGACTCACTACTTGCGAAGAGCGCTTGGACGCCGCGGGTGTTCAGAATTTTTATTCGCGACCTCAGCGCCGCAACCAATGGCAACGGGATTGGAATCGGCATGGCCGATTTCGCCACCAGCCGCGCGGTGAAGGCTCTGGATTTGCGCTATACATATATGAACGCACTCACGTCCATCAAGATGTTGTCGTCGAAAATCCCCATTCACTTCGATACGGATCGAGAGACGATTCAGGCCGCACTGGCAACGCTTGCTTCAGCGAATCCGGAGACGCTGCGCGTGATGCGCATCGCCAATACTCTGAATCTCGAACGCCTGCTGGTATCGGAGTGCTGCGTGGATCTGCTGGCTGGACGCCCGGGAGTGACAACCATCGGGACAGCGCGGCCCATGCGGTTTGATGAAGACGGCAATCTGCCGCCGTTCTGAAGCCGCGGAGATCACGCCTGCCGGTTGCGCGCCCACGCCATTACGTTGGCCGGCGCGCGCTCGTGCTTCAATTCATTGGCCATGAATTGCATGTAGGGATCGATGTAATGAAAGAAGTGCTTGTATCCCGCGCACAGATAATTCAATCCCGGCTCGCCTGACGGGGTCTTCAGAAAGCGGTGCTTGGGGCACTCGCCATTGCAGGCAAAGCGCACATCGCATTCAATGCAGTAGCTGGGCAGCGCGGCCTGCTTGGCGTTGCCAAAGCGAACCTGTTTGGGAAGACCGGCGAGCGCGGCCAGCGGGCGTTCCAGAATGTTTCCCAACTTGTTGTCGGGATAGACGAAGTGATCGCAGGAATAAAGATCGCCGTTATGCTCCATCACCAACGCCGAGCCGCAGGTCTTCGCAAAAACGCACAGGCTCTGGTCCATCCCCATCCACGACTCCAGGGCCACGTCGAAGAGGTTCACGAATGTGCGCCCCACATCCGCGCGCACCCATTCGTCGAAGATGGTCTGAAGGAAAACTCCATACTGCAAAGGCTCGACCGACCACTCGGAAACGGTAGTCCGGCTGGGCGCGTATGGCTTGAGCAGGCGCAGTCCGCTGCTATCGGGCGCGGCGGCGACTTCTTCAACGATGGGGATGAATTGCATGAACCGGCTACCGATCGATTTCAAATATCTGTATATTTCCAGCGGCTGGTAAGAGGTCTTTTGGTTGACCACCGTCAGGGTGTTGAACTCGACCTTGTGGCGCTTGAGCACTTCAAGCCCGCGCAACACTCGCGCGTGCGTCGGCCGGCCGCCCTTGTCAACGCGGTAGGCATCGTGAATCTCCGCGGGACCATCGATCGAGATGCCGATGAGAAAGCTGTTCCGCGCCAGAAACTCGCCCCACTGGTCGTCGAGCAATGTGCCGTTGGTCTGGAACGCGTTCTCGATCCGTTTGTCTCCGCAGTACTTTGCCTGCAGTTGAATCACGCGCTCGAAGAAGGGCACGCCCAGTAGAGTTGGCTCGCCGCCCTGCCACGCAAATGAAACCGTGGCCGCGGACTGCGACTGAATGTACTGGCGGATGTAGGACTCCAGCAGCTCGTCCTTCATCCTGAAATTCTTCTGCTCCCCGTAGAGGTTCTCCTTTTCAAGGTAATAGCAATAGGTGCAATCGAGATTGCAGATGGGCCCCATGGGCTTGGTCATGATCTGGAAATTCGCCATTACAGGGAAGCGTCCTTCAAAAAAACATTGTACGCCGGGGCAGATTGGCGGTTGGCCTGCTATACATCGAATGACCAGGCGCCTGAGCAGCAGCGATCCGACCAGAACGCCCGGCGCTCCTCCCAGAAGCATGAAGCCAAGCGTGCGCCACGCCACGTTGCGGCGCAGAATCTGCGATGGCACCAGGATTAATTTGATGGCCGCGGAAAACATGAGTCCGATGGCAACCGCGACCGGCGCGGGAACGTTAAGAAACAGCACCAGGACGGGCACCGTGATGGTGCCCGCGCCCACGCCGGTGAGCGCGATGAAGAGCGCGATGACAAATCCGATGATGTACTGCATTCCGTTGCCCCTGTCTCTCCACTTCCGCCTCTTTGCGTTTTTCTTACCGAGCCGGCGGAGCATGTACTTGGCGACCATTTGAGGCAGTTCACCATTGCGCCCTGAATTCCCTCAGGGGCTAAAGCCCGCGGTTTTATTGCTCGATTTGACGTACGGGCTGAAGCCCGTACCCTTCACCTGAAGCCCGTACCCTTCACCTGAAGCCCGTACCCTTCACCTGAAGCCCGTACCCTTCACCTGAAGCCCGTACCCTTCACCTGAAGCCCGTACCCTTCACCTGAAGCCCGATTGCGGCACGACTGAAGTCGTGCCCTGATACAAAGCTTCTGAGAATCTTCGCTGGAGCGAGTTTTTCCGTAGCCTGGAAAGCCGGTACCTTTTAAAAACAGCGACAGAGTCGAGAGCCCTGCCGGGCCCACGCGGAGTTTCGATATGGGTATTGCTTATGCAGAGATCAATAGCCGCGGAGTGGAATCTCCGGCCGATGCGGCAACCGGCTTTTTTCTTCTGACGCACGGGCCCTCCGCACTCATCTACCATCAGAGGAGCAGATGCCCACCAAGCCCAGGCTCGGACAGAACTTTCTCGACGACGCGCAGGCCGCGGATCGGATCGTGGCCGCGCTCGGCGATCTTTCCGGCCGCACCGTGGTGGAGATCGGCCCCGGCGGCGGCGCGATTACCGGAGCCCTGGCCGCAAGGGCGAGGCACGTAGTCGCCGTGGAGCTGGACCGCGGACTTGCCGCCCGTCTGCGCGCGCAATTTCAGCCGGGCCTGGTTCATGTCGTCGAGCAGGATGTGCTGAATTTCAACTTTGCCGAGGCCGCCGCAACGGCCGGCGAGCGGCTGGTGGTGGTGGGCAACCTGCCCTACTACATGACCTCGCCGATCCTGCTCAAGCTGACCGCCAGCCACGCCGCGCTCTCGCTCGCCGTGCTCATGTTGCAGCGCGAGGTGGCGGATCGCGTCACTGCCCAGCCGGGATCGCGCGATTACGGTCTTCTCTCGGTGACAGTGCAGATGTATGGGCCGGCCGAGCCGTTGTTCACGCTTCCTCCAGACGCATTTTCACCGCCGCCCGAGGTGCACTCGACGGTCATCCGCTGGCGGTTTGCGCCGCGCTTTGCCGAGCTTGGCGTTGAGGAAGCCGGCTTTCTCAGCTTTGCGCGCCAAGCCTTTGCGCAAAAGCGCAAGACGCTGGCCAACAACCTTCGCGCCGCCGGAATTTCGCCCGCGAGGGCGGCGGCTGCGCTGGCGCAGGCAGCCATCGATCCGCAGGCCCGCGCCGAGGCATTACCCGTGGACAAGCTCGCAGCTCTCTGGCTAAGTCTGGATTCAAGGCGCCCCAGTTCTCGCGATTGAGAGCTGGGAGCGAAGGCACTGAATCCCGCTGGACTGCAACAACCGTCGCGGCGTATTCTCGGCTTCGAAGAGGGAGCGGGAACGCAGGAAAGTTTCTGCCATTACACGAAGGAGAATGTCGATGAGAAGGTTGGTTTGCGCAGTGGCGGCGATTGCCCTTGCCGGAGCAGCGGCGGCGGCAGGCGGGGCTCCCGCGCCGGACGCAAAGCAGGTGAACGCGCAGGGTTGCGTCAAGGCCGGTGTCGAGACCAGTTGCCTGGTGGTGAAGGACGTGGATAGCGGTAAACTTTATAACCTGCTGATCAAGGGCGACAAGCCGGCAATCGGCATAGGGATCCAGTTCACCGGCGTGCCCCACGAGGGCGCGACTGTGTGCATGCAGGGCACCCCGGTGGAGGTAACCAAGTGGGTGCGCAAGGATTCCCTGAAGTGCAGGCGCAGCAACGTGGAGTAGATTGTGTTTCATAAATGGCCATGTTGTCGTGTTGGCAATCCCCCAGGGGTTAAAACCCCTTGTTTTTCCGGTCCTGTTCGGCACGACTAAAGTCGTGCCCTGATACAAAGCGGGTTTGTGAAAGACGCTCTGGTAACAAAGGTGCGGCCCGTCGCCGCAGCCGGCCCGAATCCATGAGCACTAACGCACGCGCAATACCATCTTGAGGGTGTCGCCGCGCAAGCCGGTCATTTTTTCGAAGGCCTTCTGCCCGTCCTCGAGCGGCATCTCCGCGGTCCACGGCCTCAAGTCGATCTCGCCGGCGGCAAGCAGATCGAGCGAACGCCTGAAGTCAGCCGGCGTATAGCCGAACGACATCAGCACGCGATGCTCCTTGCGGATGCTGGCCCCGAAGTCGATCGCGCTGCGCTCCATGGCCATGCCCAGCAGCACCACTGTTCCGCCCGGCCGGCAGAGATCGAAGGCCGCTTGGCGCGCCGGCTCCGCGCCGCTCGAATCGAGCACCAGGTCAAGGCCATGGCCGGCAAAGCTGCGCGCCTCGCCGGGTCCGGCCTGGGAGTTTACCGCCAGCGTGGCGCCCATCCGCCTGGCCGCCGACAGCCGCACTTCGTCCACATCCTCGACCAGCACCTCACGCACTCCCAGGTGAAGCGCCATCTTGAGGGCCAGCGAACCCATGGCGCCCGAGCCCACAATGCCCATGCGGAACAACGGCGGCGGCGCGGCCAGCCGGAACAGGTGAACGATGTTGGCCAGCGGCTCGGCAAAGATTGCCCGCAAATCGTCAAGGTCATCGGGAATCGCGTACACCTGGGACCGGGGAACGGAGACGAACTCGGCAAAGCAGCCGGCCATGCGGTCCATGCCCAGGAGGCGCAGGCTGGAACAGAGATTCCCTGCGCCGCCGAGGCATTCCGCACATCGCCCGCAACCGACAAGCGGATCGGCTACCACGCGCCGCCCGTCCGGTGTGCGTCCCACCAGTTCGTGGCCCAGAATCAGGGGCGGAGCGCGGCGGCGGCTGCGGCCCAGAAATCCGGAAAGGTCAGCGCCGCAGATGCCCGCGGCGGCAACGGCAATCTCCACCTCTCCAACGGCCGGATGCGGGCGCGGACAATCCTCCATGGCTACCCGGCGCGGAGCGGTATAGACCAGAGCGCGCATCCAATCTCCTTGATTGGTCTTCCCATCCCGACCGGTCTTCCACTTTCACTTTCGCGCCGTCTCCCGGTCCCAGGCGGCTGTACGAACACTTTGCAGAAGAAGATACAGGACAGGATACAGCCCGCTGCCGGGGTGGCCTGTTCCACATTTTGCGGGCGAACGCGTAAGCTATCTGCAGGGCGTAGCTGCACCAAGAGCCCGAGCCTGGCTGCACAAGGCGATTCCGGAAGCCGCATCGTTTTCAAAAGGAAGCAATGAATCCAGTCGTTCAAAGCCGGCACACTTCGTTCGAAGAGACGCTGCTGAGCGCCCGCCGCACCATGTTGCTGAGCGAGGTTCTCAGGCTGGCCCTGGATAGCTTCCGCGCTGCCAAGACGCGCTTTGTACTGACCGCGTTGGGCATGGTCATCGGAACCGCTTCGGTGATCCTGGTGGTGACGATCGGCATGACGGGCAGGCAATATGTTCTGGATCTGATCCAGAAGTTCGGCACCAACTCAGTGGAGGTGGAGTATGCCGGCGGGGGCGCAACGGCGGCGGAGCGCGTGCGCTACACCGATTACCTGACCCGCGAGGACGAAAGAGCGGTGGACGCGCAGTTACCCGGCGTGATGTATTCCTCGCCGGTGATGGACATGCATGACCGCATCAGCTTCGGCGGCGGCGTGGTGAAGGACACGCTGGTGCTGGGCGTGAGCCCCCAATACCAGAATATTCACAATCTCATTGTGAC
>Ga0326727_10024275_pt1 | contig 11483 bp, 7 predicted proteins | sample MB2enrmetagenome_FD_207643 | JGI IMG/M metagenome (GOLD analysis project Ga0326727, IMG submission 207643) | Lab enriched peat soil microbial communities from McLean, Ithaca, NY, United States - MB29MY | ecosystem: Environmental > Terrestrial > Soil > Wetlands > Peat | place: USA: New York... | reverse complement strand
GAACAGACGCGGCTCCTTCTCCTAGTCGCGGCTGCCGATTCGTCCGGCGATCCGTCGCTGGTGTGGCGAGCGGCTGGGAAGTTGGGCATTCCAATTCAGGCGGCGGAGCCGGCCGTGGAAGCGGGGCTCGTGGAGTTCGGCTCTCAGGTGCGGTTCTGGCATCCGCTGGTGCGGTCCGCGGCCTACCGGTCGGCCTCGTTGGCGAAAAGGCGAGAGGTACACCGGACGCTGGCAGAGATGACCGACCCCCAGGCTGATCCAGACCGCAGGGCCTGGCACCGGGCCCAGTCCACGGAGTGGCCGAACGAGGAGGTGGCGGCGGAACTGGAGCGCTCGGCGGCCCGGGCGCAGGCTCGCGGTGGGCTGGCTGCAGCAGCGGCATTCCTGGAACGATCCATGCTGCTGACAGCTGGCTCGCCCAGGCAGGCGGAACGTGGGCTAGCGGCAGCGCAGGCCAGCATGCAGGCCGGGGCGTTCGACAAGGCCCTCGAACTGCTGGGCATGGTCGAGGCCGGGCCGCTCGATGAGCTGACCAGCGCCCGTGCAGATCTACTGCGCGGGCAGATCACTTTCGCCTCGGGTTTGAACAACGACGCTCCGCCGCTGCTGCTCAAGGCGGCCGAACGGCTCGAGCCGCTTGACCCGGACCTTGCCCGCGAGACCTATCTGAGCGCGTGGATCGCGGCGATGTTCGCCGGCTGCCTGGCGGGCGCCGATGGCCTTGCCGAGGTCTCACGCGCCGCCCGCGCGCTGCCCCCGCCATCCCATGCGCCGCGCCCGGCCGACCTGTTACTAGATGGATTGGCGCGACTGTTTACCGAGAGCCGGTCCGCCGCGGCACCGAGATTACGCGAGGCCGCCAGCACCTTCATCAGGGGAGACATCTCTCCCGAAGAAGGCCTCCGGTGGGGCTGGCTAGCGCAAGTGGCCGCCATCGTCCTCTGGGACGAGGACGGCTGGCACGCCATCGCTGTCCGCCAGACCGCGCTCGCTCGCAGCGTCGGAGCGCTCGATCAGTTGCCGGTCGACCTGTCCTCTCAGGCGGCGACTGTCATACGCAGCGGCGACCTTGCGGCGGCGACCTCGTTGATCGCCGAGGCTGATGTCGTAGCGGAGGCGATCGGAGTCCGCTACCCACGATTTGGAGCCTTGTGGCTCGCATGTGTGTCGGGCAGGGAGGACCAGGCCTCCCCTCTATTGGAGTCCACCGTCGCCGAAGGCAGAGCCCGAGGCCAAGGGCACGCGGTGAGCTCGGCACAGAATGTGGCCGCGATCCTCTACAACGGCCTCGGCCGCTACGGCGATGCCCTGGCCGCGGCGCAACAAGCGGGTAAGGACCCCCTTTACATCGCCATTTGGGCACTGCCGGAGCTGATCGAGGCCGCTGCGCGCTGTGGGGACACCCAAGCCGCCAACGAAGCGCTTGAGCGGCTGGTTGACACAACCCAAGCCGGAGGTACCGACTACGGACTCGGCATCGAGGCTCGCTGCCGGGCGCTGCTGAGTGACGGTGAGGCCGCCGACTGTCTCTATCGCCAGTCGATCGACCGGCTGAGCCGTACCCGGCTGCGCTTTGAGCTCGCCCGGACCCGTCTCCTCTACGGTGAATGGCTGCGCCGCGAGGGCCACCGCACAGATGCCCGCACGCAACTGCGGATCGCCTACGAGATGCTGTCCACGATGGGTGCCGAGGCGTTCGCCGAGCGCGCCCGGCGCGAATTGATGGCCACGGGCGAGGCTGTGCGCAAACGCTCAGCCGAGACGCAGACCGTCCTCACAGCCCAGGAGGCCTCTATCGCCCGCCTGGCGCGAGACGGGCAGACCAATCGCGAGATCGGCGCCCAGTTGTTCCTCAGCGCGCGCACTGTTGAATGGCACCTCGGCAACATTTTCACCAAGCTCGGGATCACTTCGCGCCGCGAGCTTCGCCAGACCCGGGGGAGCCACGGACTGCACGTCCCGTCGAGGTAGGTCCTGCAGTTGAGTTCTGGGGGCGGCTGTCCGCCTCCCTAGAGCGAACGCCAGACCAACTTGGGCTCGGGGTGCCACGCCAGGGGCACCACCCGGGATCGGACCCGGGTCTCTCCCGGGGGCCGCCGCTCGATGCTCGGCGCGAAGGTAACTGCAGCGCCGCAAAGCAGGCGCCGGGGGAACAAAAAAGAAAAGGGGGGTCCTTTCATGTCCCATCACTTGGACACGCCGCTCGCCGGCCAGAACGGCCAGCTCTACATCGACGATCTCTACCTCTTCCCGGGCGAGATCGGCACGGTGTTCGTCATGGACGTCAACTCGAACATCAACGGCGCCTACGCCGAGCCGGGCTTTCACCCGGAGGCACGGTACGACTTCAAGGTGCACTTTGACGGTGCTGACTTCGAAACCCTCACCTACCGGGTGTCGTTCGGCCAGCCGGATGCGACCGGGCGCCAGCCGTTCCAGCTGCGTGCCCTGACCGGCGACCAGGCTCGCTCGGAGTCCGTCGAGGGAGAGCTCGTGTTGGAAGGTCGCACTGGTGAGACCGCCAGCGGGGGCGGCGCCCAGGTGTGGGCCGGACGGTGTGTCGACCCGTTCTACATCGACCTGTCGCTGCTGGCCATAGTCAACGGGGCGGTGGCCAGGGGGACCGCCGTGGACCTTTCCGGCTGGCAGCCGGAAAAGGCGCGGAACAGCTTTGCCGGAACGGCTGTCGAGTCGATCGTGTTGGAGGTCTCTCACCAGCATCGCTTGCTGCGACCGGGCGCCCGAGCTGGCGTGTGGTGCGCTACGAAATTGGCCACCGACGCGGGTGGCTGGCGGCAGATCAATCGCGCCGGACACCCAATGATGTGGCCGATCTTCCGGCCCGGTGACACCGACTTTTCTAACCCGGCCAACACCAGGCACCCGTCGGAAGACTTCGAGGCCGCCGGCAAGGACCTGGCCGACCAGGTGGCGGCCGTGGTGGCAGCCACCGGAACATCCGAAGACCCAGAGGGCTATGGCCAGGCTGTGGCAAGAGAGCTGTTCCCCGACGTGCTGTCGTACGTGGTTGGCTCGCCCGCCACTTACGGTTTCGCCGGTCGCAACGGACGGACACTTGCCGATAACGCGCCGGAGGCGATGCTGTCGCTCGTCGTCAATACCGCCGTGCCCTCCGGGCTCAAGCCGGCCGTCGCCGAGCGGCAACGGAACGGGCGCTTTCCCTACGTCGTACCGGCGTGACGATCGCTGTGCCAGACACTTCGCCCAGATAACGAAATAGGAAAAGGAAGGAACGGACACGACGATGCCATACATCACCGTAGGCGAGGAGAATTCCGCGCCGATCGACCTCTATTACGAAGACCACGGCACGGGACGCCCGATCGTGCTCATCCACGGGTTCCCGCTCAACGGCCGAGCCTGGGAACGCCAGGAACGAGCGCTGATCGCCGGCGGACATCGAGTTATCACCTACGACCGCCGCGGCTTCGGCAACTCCAGCCGACCGACGACCGGATACGACTACGACACCTTTGCCGCCGACTTGGACAAGCTGGTCACCACCTTGGACCTGCGCGAGTTCGACCTGGCCGGGCATTCGATGGGGGGCGGAGAGATCGCCCGTTATCTCGGCGCCTATGGATCCGAGCGCGCCCGGCGGGCCGCGATCGTGTCCGGGGTTCCGCCGTATCTTCTTCAGACGCCCGAGACGCCGCAGGGCGTTCCGCAGGAGGTGTTCGACCAGATAGCCGGAGCGTTGACCGCCAATCGGTTCGCCTATTTCACCGAGTGGAACAAGAACTTCTTCAATCTCGACCAGACACTCGGAAACCGGATCAGCGAGGAAGTGGTCAGGAACGCCTGGAATACTGCGGTAAGTGCTTCAGCTGCCGGGACGATCGCCTGCGTGGCGACCTGGCACACCGACTTCCGGCAGGATCTGGCCAAGATCGACATCCCGGTGCTGGTCATGCACGGCACCGACGATCGTGTCCTGCCCATCGAGGCTTGCGGTGCTCGGACCCACGAACAGATCAAAAATAGCGATTACGTCGCCGTCAACGGCGCGAGTCACGGGCTGTGCTGGACACACGCCGAGGAGGTCAACGCTCACCTCGTGCCGTTCCTCAGCTGAGCATCAGGTAGCGATGGCGATGGGGCTTGTCATCTGAGCGAAGACCGCGTGGCGCGATCGGGGCCAGGATCCGGATGCTTAAGCACTAGCCCTGGGCAAGCCCGAGAGGCCATGGGTCGTCGTCGACCCGTCGGCTCGCATCTTGCGAGGTGAGTGGAGAAAGAAACAGTAAGGGGAACCGAGGGGGGAGAAGCATCAATGACAACCACTGCATCTTGGAAAACCACGGCCTCAGGTCGAGGCCTTATGAGAGACCCGCGATACAACCGCGGCACGGCCTTCACACGGGAGGAACGACTGGCCTTCGGCCTCGAAGGCCTACTGCCTCCCGGTGTGCTCTCACTCGAGGAGCAGACGAAGCGCTCCTATGAGCAGTACCGTGCCCAGCCGATCGACCTCGCCCGCAACGAGTTCCTCGCCGGGTTGCACGACCGCAACGAGATCCTTTACTACAAGCTCCTCGAGAGCCACCTAAAAGAGATGCTGCCCGTCGTCTACGACCCGGTCGTGGCGCAGGCGATCGAGCTCTACAGCCACGAGTTCCAGCGTCCGAACGGGGTCTACCTCTCGGTCGACGACATTGATGGCGTCGGGCGCGCCTTTCACAACTACGGCCTCGGTGCCGAAGATGTGGATCTGCTTGTGGCGACCGATGCCGAGGAGATCCTCGGCATCGGGGACTGGGGCTCGAACGGGATGGGCATCTCGATCGGAAAGCTCGCCGTCTACACGGCCGCGGCGGGCGTCAACCCTGACCGGGTGATCCCGGTCATGCTCGACGTCGGTACCGACCGGGAGTCGCTCTTGAACGACCCAATGTATGTCGGCAACCGGCACAGCCGGGTCCGCGACAAGCGTTATGACCAGCTGATCGCCGCCTATGTAGAGACGGCAACTCGGCTGTTCCCGAAGGCCCTACTGCATTTCGAGGACTTCGGACCCTCCAACGCGAGACGCATCCTCAACAAGTACCGGGACAAGGCTCCGGTCTTCAATGACGACATTCAGGGGACTGGAGCCATCATCCTCGCGGCCGTGCTGGCCGGCCTGCGTGTGGCCGGAACGGGCCCGAGCGAACAGCGAGTCGTGATCTTCGGCTCGGGGACGGCGGGCGTCGGCATAGCCGATCAGATCCGGGTCATCATGGTCATGGACGGCCTGAGCGAGATGGAGGCGACTCGGCAGTTCTGGTGCGTCGACAAACAAGGGCTGCTTGTCGACGACATGAGTGACCTACGCGACTTCCAGAAGCCCTATGCCAGACCTCGATCGGAGGTCGGCGGTTGGGGTAAGCACGGCACTATCGGACTCGCAGAGGTCGTGGAGAGGGTCCGCCCGACGATCCTCGTCGGCACCTCGACCGTCGGTGGCGCGTTCACCGAGCAGATCGTGCGAGAAATGGCCCGACACGTGGATCGGCCGATGATCTTTCCCATCTCGAATCCGACTGAGCGGATCGAGGCGGTTCCGGGCGATGTCATCCGCTGGACCGACGGGCGCGGCCTGGTCGCGACGGGCACGCCGTGGGACCCGGTCTCCTACAAAGGAACCAGCTACGCGATCGGCCAGGCCAACAACGCTCTCATCTATCCCGGCATCGGACTAGGTACAGTCGTCTCGAGGGCCAAGCGGGTGACCGACGCCATGTTGCTCACTGCAGCTGAGGCCGTAGCCGGCCTCGTCGATGTGCGCCGCCCGGGTGCAGGACTGCTGCCGGATGTGGAGAACCTGCGGGCGAGTTCGGCCACCGTCGCCGTCGCCGTCGCCAGACAGGCGATGAAGGACAAGGTCGCCCAGGTGGGTCTTCCCGATCCCGTACAAGCCGTGCAGGACGCCATGTGGCAGGCCGTCTACCCGTCCTTAGATATGAAGTGAGGGCCACTTTGTCCGAGCACAAGGCGCCACCTGTCCCGATCGGGACCGGTGCCAGCGGCACCCGGGTCGAGAGCGACTCGATGGGCTCGATCGAAGTGCCCGCCGAGCACTACTGGGGCGCCCAGACGCAACGCTCGCTAATCCACTTCTCGATCGGCGACGACCACATGCCAAAGGCCCTCTACCACGCCTACGGGTACGTGAAGAAGGCTGCCGCGATCGTGAATGCCGACGCGGGTCGTCTCGACAAGGACCTCGCGGACGTCATCGTGATCGCTTCCGACGAGGTCATTGCCGGCGAGCTCGACTCCGAGTTCCCGCTCTACGTCTGGCAGACGGGGTCGGGCACGCAGTCCAACATGAACGTGAATGAGGTGATCGGCAATCGGGCGAGCCAGCTGCTGGGCGGTTCCATCGGTTCGAAGCATCCCGTTCACCCGAACGACCACGTCAACATGGGCCAGTCCTCGAACGACACCTTTCCGACGGCGATGCATATCGCGACTTTGCTGGCGATCCGCAATCACACATTGCCCCGATTGAACGAACTCATCGAGGTCGTCTGGCACAAGGCGGTGGGCTGGGTCGACGTGGTCAAGATCGGCCGCACGCACCTGCAGGACGCGACACCGCTCACCGTTGGCCAAGAATGGTCAGGATGGGCGACCCAGCTCCGTGACGCCCGCCGTCGCCTGGAGCGTACCCTTGAAGGGCTCCATGAGATCGCCGCCGGCGGGACCGCCGTGGGAACGGGGCTGAATGCCCCGGAAGGCTTCGGGGAGGAGATCGCCGCCAAGCTCGCCGAGCTGACCGGCCTCCCGCTCAAGACGGCGCCTAACAAGTTCGCCGCTCAGGGATCCCTCGACGCCATGGTGAGCGTCAGCGGGGGCCTGCGGGGCCTGGCCGTGGCGCTCATGAAAGTCGCCAATGACATGCGCTGGCTCGCCTCTGGCCCACGGGCGGGACTGCACGAGCTGAGGCTCCCATCCAACGAGCCCGGTTCCTCGATCATGCCCGGCAAGGTCAATCCGACTCAGCAGGAGGCCATGGTCATGGTCTGCCTGCAGGTAATAGGTGAGGACTCGATCGTCGCCGCTGCCGGCGCGCAGGGGAACTTCGAGCTGAACGCTATGCGGCCGATCATCATTAACAACGTCTTGCACTCAGCCCGGATCATCGGTGATGCCTCAGAGAAGCTGCGCCGCTTCAGCATCGAGGGTACCGAGCTCGACCAGGCCAAGGTCAGTGAGTACGTCGGGCGATCGTTGATGCTCGTGACCGCTCTCAGCCCGCACATCGGCTACGACAAGGCCTCCGCCATCGCCCACAAGGCAGACGACGAGGGCAGCACGCTTCGCGAGGCGGCACTCGCTCTCGGCGTCGGCGCCACCGACTTCGACCGGATCATCGACCCGAAGACGATGGTGGGTGACCCACACCGCGACCTCGGTCTCGAGGCACACGACACAACCAACAAGTGATCGCCAGACCGGCGCGCCCTCCGACCGGAGTCGGCTGGCGGTCGAGAATCCGTCCGGCCATCGTCCACAGCGCCGCCCTTGCCATTTCATGCCTGATCAGCTACTGGCTTGTAACACAGCTGCTCGTCCACGTTTATTCGCTTTCCAGAGCCGACGACTTACTCGGTGGCATGTGGGCAGTGATCGCGACTGTCTTCGTCTACCGGACCAGCTACCGAAAGAGCATCACTGTTGCGTTGACGCGGGTGGCCTCGACTCTTGCGAGCTTCGCGCTCTGTCTGGTCTATGTGCTGATGACTTCCTTTCACCCCTGGGGTTTGGCCCTGCTGATCGGCATCGGGACGCTCGCCCTCACGCTGGTGGGACGGCCCGACGAGATCGTCACGACTGGCATCACCACGTCGGTCGTCATGGTCGTTGCCGCTTTGAGTCCCCACGACGCCTGGGAACAACCGATTCTGCGCCTGGTCGATACGGGAATCGGTGTGGGTGTCGGCTTCGTAGTCTCCTGGGCTGGGCTGCACTTGAGCTCCTTCCACCGACCTTGACCGTGTCAGCTCCCTCCCTCGACGCCTCGCCGCGGATGAAACTTCTCCCCGTGCTTCTCAGCCTCGTGGCGGGCAGCGCCGACGTCATCGGTTTCCTAGGGCTGCGCGGCTTATTCGTAGCCCACATCACCGGGAACCTCATCATCCTCGCCGCTCATCTCGTGACCGGTACCCGGGTCGGAGTCGCCACCATCTTGTCGGTTCCCGTCTTCATTTCGGTGCTTGTCCTAGCCAGGTTGCTCGTCTCCGCTCTCGAGGCTGCCGGGCGAGCCTCGCTAAGACCGCTGCTGTTCCTTCAACTCTTGTTCCTTGCCGGGTTTCTCGCCCTCGGCGCCAGCGCTGGTCCACATGTCGATCCGAACGCGGCAACCGCCGTGCTCGCTGGCATGCTTGGCGTGACCGCGCTGGCCGTCCAGAACGCTCTCGTGCAGATGTCAATCAGCGGGGTGCCAAGCACCGCGGTCATGACGACGAATCTCACCCGCCTGACGATGGACCTCGGTCAGCTGCTACTGGAACATGATTCCGAAGCGGCATCTGCAGCGCGGAGACGCGCGGCACATACTTGGCCCTCGATAGTGGCATTCGTAGCCGGGGCCGCCAGCGGAGCCGCTCTGTTCGCTGCCGTCGCTCTTTGGTCCCTCGCCCTCCCGACCAGTTTTGGCCTCATCGCATTTCTTGTTTCCGTTGACGGGTGTTGTGATCGTGTCTGGTTCCGTATCCAAGGCCAACCCGGCGCCGCGAGCGATCAACACCGACATCAAGGACGACCAGTGAGCCGCAACGAACAGACCGTGACTGGAGGCTAAAGCATCGTGCAAATGGGCGTGACAAATAGACTCCGGCGAGGGGACGTTTTCGCTTCACCATGGACGATCTCGCCCTCTGTTGCTAAGCGCAGTGCGCTGCGCCGGCTACCTGGCCGCGAAGCAACAAGAGGAGGTCGGTGATGCCCGCTGATCCGAGCCGCTCCACGGGCGACTCCGGTTCGCCGCATCGCGTCGCGATCGTCGGGTGCGGATTCGCTGGCCTGTTTGCCGCCAAAGCCCTGCATCACAAACAGGTCGACGTGACGGTCATCGACCGTAACAACCACCACCTCTTTCAGCCGCTGCTGTACCAGATGGCGACCGGCATCCTCTCAGAAGGAGACATCGCCCCGCCGATCCGCGACACTCTGCGCCGCCAACGCAACACGAGGGTGCTGCTTGGCGATGTCGAGGGCATCGATCTGGAGGCACGGCGCCTGAGAGTCAACACCCTTGGCTCGCGCAGCGAGGTCCGCTACGACAGTCTGATCCTCGCGACCGGGGCCGACCAGTCGTACTTCGGCCACCCTGAGTTCGCCCGTGATGCGCCGGGGATGAAGACGATCGACCACGCGCTCGAGCTACGGGGCCGGATCTTCGGGGCCTTCGAGATGGCGGAGCGCGAGCCGGATTCCGAGCTGCAGAGAGTCTGGCTCACGTTCGTCGTCGTCGGCGCCGGCCCCACTGGTGTAGAACTCGCTGGCCAGCTCGCGGAGCTCGCGCACCGTTCCTTGCACGGCAACTTTCGCCGGATCGATCCCTCCAGCGCTCGCGTGGTGCTGTTGGACGCGGCCCCGGCGTTGCTGGCGTCGTTCCCGCAGTCGCTGCAGCGACGCGCGGCGAGGAGCCTAGAGCGGAAGGGAGTCGGGATTCACCTCGGCGTAACGGTCACCGGTGTCGATGAGCGCGGCATCGACACGAACGCCACCGACCCCGCGTTGCGACGAATCGAGGCGGCCACCAAGATCTGGGCCGCCGGAGTCCAGGCGTCGCCGCTCGGACAGATGGTCGCCCAGGCTGCGGGAGTCGAGGTTGACCGCGCTGGCCGGGTGAAGGTGCATCCGGATTGCACGTTGCCGGGACACCCCGAAGTGTTCGTCGTCGGTGACCTGATGACTCTGGACAGCCTGCCCGGGCTCGCGCAAGTCGCGATCCAGTCCGGCCGCTACGCCGCAGCGACAATCCTGCGCAGGCTACACGGTGACACGAAGGAACGGCCGTTTCATTACCGAGACAAGGGAACGATGGCCACCGTCTCCCGCTTCCAGGCGATCGCGAACATCGGACACATCCGCGCCTCGGGATTCCCAGCATGGCTTCTGTGGCTGGTTGTCCACCTGCACGCCCTGACCGGCTTCAAAAACCGAGTTGCTGTGCTGTTCAACTGGACGATCGCCTTCCTCGGCCGTGGGCGGCCGCAGCGCGCCTTCACCGAGCAGCAGGTCCTCGCCCGCCAAGCGCTCGCGGCCCAGGCCGCTGACGTCGCACTCGCCGGTGGCAACGTTCGTGATCAGTCGGTTGTGACAGCTTTGATGACTATTACGACGACGGGAGACTAAACGGAGGGACGTTCGCGGATACGCGAGACTCCGTGCCAGGGACTTCGTGGGAACATGAGGTTCGTGCGGCCTCCTTGAGCACTCGGCTTGTGCGCGCTGGTCCTTGCCGCCTGTTCGGTGGAGCAGCCGTGCAACCGCTCGGAACGGTTTGCGGCGTCACGGCTTTGGCCGGAGAGAAAACCGTCGGCCGTTGGAGTGAGGGACCGGGCCCTTCTTCATGTGTGTCCCTCGGGGCCGCACAAGATAACCCGCACGCTCAGTCTGATCGAGCCAATCGGACAGCCCATGTGTAGGCGCGGTTGGATCGCCGATCCGGAAACCTTCATCCAGGGTCGCGAACCTAATTCCAGCCTGCTCGGGGGGTTTGTAAGAGAGTCATCCGCTCACTCAGCGATCGGACATCAGAAACAGTGGCTGAACAGCGCAAACGTTGTAAGGAAGACAACGGCGGGGTGCATGGGACTGTTTTCAAACCCGCTCCCCGCCGTCATATCGGACCCTCAGAAAGTGCCATCTACCAGGGAGAACTGGTCCACTACCGATGTCCGATCGCTCAGCTGAAGCGTCGTCGAGGCGGCGACAGCAGGTGGGTGACTGACTACGGCCTGCGCGAGGTACCGCACTGAACGATCTCACCCGTGTGCATCGAATTCGGCACTTTGTCGAAGCGCGTATCCCTGCCGATTACGCGCTGCTGGCCGGTGCCGTGGACCCAGCCCGCGACGCACTCCGAACGGCAGTTCTGGCGCGTCGGTACCAGTGGGCTAGGCCCGTCGGCTCGTGACCTGGCCACTGTTTCGAGGCGCACCGGCCGAGCCGCGTAGGCCCTTCCTGTATGCTCGCCTGGCAGTTGAAGCCGTGGGTCTGCTGGTACGAAGAGATGTCTCCTTCGCTCGCAGAGCTCGTATCGAAGGGGGACGCTCTATGACACTCAAAATCGGAGACACCGCGCCAGATTTCGAGGCGCAGACCACCGAGGGCCCGATCAGCTTCCATGACTGGATCGGCGACTCGTGGGCGGTGCTCTTCTCACACCCGAAGAACTTCACCCCGGTCTGCACGACCGAGCTCGGCTACATGGCCAAGATCAAGCCCGAGTTCGACCGCCGAGGCGT
>Ga0326727_10024272_pt1 | contig 11484 bp, 8 predicted proteins | sample MB2enrmetagenome_FD_207643 | JGI IMG/M metagenome (GOLD analysis project Ga0326727, IMG submission 207643) | Lab enriched peat soil microbial communities from McLean, Ithaca, NY, United States - MB29MY | ecosystem: Environmental > Terrestrial > Soil > Wetlands > Peat | place: USA: New York... | reverse complement strand
TCAAGAACGGTCGCGCCGTGTACGTCGAGGGCAGCCTGCGCACCCAAAGCTGGGATGACAAGCAGAGCGGACAGAAGCGCTACCAGACCTATATCAGCGCCACCGACCTGGTCCTGCTCGGCGGCGACCGCAGTGAGGGCGGCAGCGGCTCCTCGTGTGAGAGCGGCGTCGATCAGAGCTTCTCAGGCGACGAGTCCGATTTTGTCAGTGCTGGAGCCGGCGAAGATCCATTTCCGTTCTGAGCGCGTTGGTTGAATTGGCTCACCGCGTTTACCGCCCCCAGTACACCTGTTGTGTTGGGGGCTTTTATATAACTCAAATTCTGAAAAGAGAAGAACTGCATGTCTTCTGAAAATACTCCCACTCAAAAACGCACCACTGACGAAATCAAAACTCTTCTGGAGCTCCCTTTCCGTGCCGCCGAGATCACTTGGCGCGTTCTCGGTGATGGCGAGAGAACAGAGGGTGAAGCCCGCATCATCCCTTACGCTTACCGCGCTGCGTACATGAGGCGTCTCGACATCCTATTCGGCCCCGGAGGTTGGACTCAATCCTTCTCAATGACGACGGTGAGCAACATTCAGCGCTCGAAGAAGGTCAATAAGGCGTATGCGATGATCACCACCGGCAAGATTCTCGTCACCAGCACCATCACAATCGAGGGGTTCGGCACCAGGTCGAGCACGGGCGAGGGATGGGCTGACGACGAGAACGGTACCACGCGCGCCCAGGCCCAGGCCTTTCGTCGCGCCTGCGCCGAGTTCGGTTTGGGCCGATACCTTCGGGAGCTCGAGGGCTGGAATTGCAAGGTTCCGGTGAATGCGAAGGGTTATTTCAAGCGGCCGCATTTCTCGGTGCTTCCAGATTCCGCGATCCACCCTTCCGAACTCGCAGAGGCACAGGAAGCACGCTCTCACACTGCGAAATCATCCCGGAAGCCTGCCGCACCAACGCCGGTTGCTTCGACCCGAGGCGGCAATCAACCACCCAGCGCCGTGGCATCATCGCCCCGAACGGCGACAGCGGCTGCGACCGCTACGCATGTTTCTGGTTTTGCCCCAGGGGCACAGGCCTCTCAAGAAACGGCGGGTGCCGACGCAATCGAAACCCAGCTCGCGGTGTTACGAACCCCGGAAGTGAAGCAGCGCCTCGCCGGCTACCTCGACCAGCTTTCCAAGTCCCTGATCACGTCCGTGGTCACCGGCGTTTCGGAACTGCACGCGAATGGGCGCATGAAGGGAAGCCTAATTAATGATGTGTTCTTCAACCTGGACAGGGCCGTCGATCTAATGGACGGGATCAACAACATGGAACCCATGCTGCCCAACGACAACACCTTGCCCAGCATCCTGCACTCCCACTCGGCACGGACGTTATCTGATCTCCAGACTTTTGGAGATCTCAAGGCCGTGAGCCGCACGGTCACTACCATCTACCAGGCTGAGCAGGAACGGCAGCACGGCATGGCGGCTGCCTGACTTGCTCGCAAGGAGCGTCGCCGCGGCGGCGCTCCGCTTACTTCACCACCTCTGCAGTGCACGAACCTACTCGACTCTTGAGGTACACCGCTATGTGCATTCTCCTGCAGTTTCCTTCTCCCGACGATCCGCGCCCGGAGCCACCAGCTTCTTTCATGTGCCTGCCGCAGTCGGTGGAGCCGGCTGTGACCAATGTGGTATCCGTCCACGTTTTCCCATCTCCGTCGGAGCGCGCAAGTTCGCCCCTCCCCCTGCCTTTAGCGTTGCGCATTATCGCGTAGCCCAACATTCACCAAGCCGCTGTCAGCTATGCCAGCTGGCGGCGGCGCGCCTCTCCCGGAGTGACGTACGATGAGCAGCACACTTGAACAGATTCGTGAGTTCACCACGCTTGGCGAAGCAAGCGTCTTTGCCGTCGAAATGATGGACAGTGGTGTTTACAAGACTGTGCGGCGTTTCTCATTCCTTATCCGGTGCCAACGCATATGAGTTTAGGGGCCAGCATTGTGGGCAGGCCCGCGGTGGGAGCGGCTGAAGACTGTGAGTGTATTCCTTCTCCTAAGCCAAGCGAGGCCTGTATGATTCCTTTGTCTTGAAATTGGGGGCTCGTGACCGTGAAAGTCGTTCAGCTAAAGATTGAGAATTTCCGCGGAATTGAGTCCGCCGAATTGAAGTTCGGTGGTCATGCTCTTTTAGTAGGATCAAATAACGTCGGAAAGAGCACTATCTGCGAAGCTCTTGATCTGGTTCTTGGGCCAGACAGACTGAACCGGTTTCCTCCTATAGAGGAGTATGACTTCTACAACGGGAAGTACCTTGAACCTGCGCAGGCTGAAGGCGAAGACCCAACGCCTGTGAAAATTCGCGTCGAGGTCCTTCTCACCGACCTGAGCGCAGAGGTTCTCAAGCGGTGTGCCAAGCATTTGGAGTTCTGGCATATTGAGGAGAAGCGGCTTCTCGCCGAGGGCGAGATCGCGGCGGCCGCTCCCGGCATTTCTATTCCATGCCTTCGTCTGGAGACGGCCGGCCAGTACGACCCAGCAGAAGACGAGTTTAACGCCGAGACGTTCTACACGCACAGTCCGGACGCTATAGAGGGTGAAAAGGACACGGTTCGCAGAGACATCAAGCGGCTATTCGGATTCCTGTACCTTCGCGCGTTGCGCACTGGAACCCGCGCTCTTAGTTTGGAGCGCGGTTCACTCCTTGATGTCTTATTGCGCTTACAGAAAGTTCGCACGGGGTTGTGGGAAAACGCCATCGCTCGATTGAAGGGACTCGACATTGAGAAGGACGCGGCAGAGTTAGAGCCGGTCCTGACTGCAATCGAAGAAAGGCTTTCGAGCTACGTGTCCGCGAGCAAGGCTGGTCGAAAGACGAAGCTTTACGTCTCGCAACTGACGCGGGAGCACCTGCGGAAGACGATGGCGTTCTTTTTGGCGATGCGCGACGATCAGGAGCCAGTTCCGTTTCAGCAGGCTGGAACAGGGACGCTGAACACGCTCGTACTCGCATTACTCTCCTTCATCGCGGAGTTGAAACCCGATTCAGTTATCTTCGCGATGGAAGAGCCGGAGATTGCCGTACAGCCGCATACACAACGGCGCATCGCAGACTACCTCTTGACGCATACCAAACAGGCGTTCGTCACTTCTCACTCACCTTACGTCATCGAACGCTTCACGCCTGACAATACCTTTCTGCTTACGCGCGCCGGTGCTGGGAGGTTGGAGGCGATGTGTGTGGCAGATGCAACGGGTCTCAAGGAGAACGACTACAAGCGTCACGCTCGTCGAGGTCTCTCCGAGTGTATGTTGGGCAAGGGCGTCATCATCGTCGAGGGATCAACGGAACATCACGCGTTGCCGGTACTCGCACGCTGCCTGGAAGGTGAGAATGCGAGTTTGAATCCACTGGACCTCGCGGGTGTCTCCATCTTCGATGCGGAGAGCGACAGCCAAATCCCGAAGTTCGCAAAGTTCTTTCAGGCGCTCGGTCTAAAGACATTTGGGTTTTACGACACGAAGAAGCGCGACGCGGCTGAAAAAGCTAAGTTCGCCGCCGCGCTGGATGTGAATGAAGAACACAAGTACAAGGGATTCGAGCAGATGTTGGCCGCCGAAGTGCCCATCACGCGGCTGCGTGCATTCCTGCAATATTTGTTGGACAGCGGCGTGGACGCTGCGCATTACAAAATCCCGACCACTTTGCCTACTGATGCTGCTGCGATCCAGAAACTGATCGTGAGTATACTTTCGTCCACAAAGGGAGCGGGTTGGTCAGCTCGGCTCTTGGAACAATGCCAACCGACTGAGCGACCTACAACTGCCGTTGAGTTTTTGAAGAAGATTTACACCTATTTCCCCCTTCCGGTCGTGACGCCAGCAACCGTGCCACCAACGCAGACGCCATGAAGATTTGCGCAGAGCGTCAGAGACTTCTCGATTGTGACGGCCACGCGATGGTGATCGGCGGGCCGGGCAGCGGTAAGACGACGATCGCGCTCAAGAAGGCGCTCGTGCGTATCGAAAGAGGGTTGGAGCCGGGGCAATCGGTTTTGTTTCTTAGCTTCTCTCGTGCGGCAGTGGCTCGTATCCTACAGGCATCACGACTGCAACTGTCGCGGAAGAATCGGATACTTCTCAACGTCCAAACATTTCACTCGTTTTTCTGGGACTTATTGAAGACCCATTCCTATCTGCTCGGCACTCCGCGCACGATTCGCATACTCATGCCACAAGATGAGCGTGTACGCAACGGTGGCATCAAGATTGACAAAGAGCCGAAGAAATGGACCGCGTGGTTGCAAGAACGGGAGAACCTGTTCATATCCGAAGGTCTCATTGCGTTCGATCTATTCGCGCCGAAGACCGCAAGCCTCCTGACCCAGAGTCCGCTGATCCGAAGCCTCATCACTGAACGCTTTCCATTGGTCATCGTGGATGAAGCACAAGACACCGGCCCAGACGCGTGGCGCTGTATTGAACTACTTGCCGCTTCAACCCAGGTGATATGTCTAGCCGATTTGGAACAGCAGATCTTCGATCATCTGCCGGGTATTGGGCCGGAGCGGATAGAAGCAATCAAGGCAGTACTGACACCTACTGAAATCAACCTCGGCTCCGAGAATATGCGCAGCCCTGGTTCACAGATTGCGGAGTTTGGACGGGATATCCTAGCGGGCCGCGCGCGAAAGGGCGGATACAAGGGAGTGTCTACGCTCTCGTTCAATCGGTCAGCCGATCTCGGCCTGACTTTGCGGAAAGCCTTGGGATGTTTGAAGCGACAGGTACGGAACGAGACGAAGAACTGGCCCAAAACCATCGCGATTCTTGTACCGTCTGGTGGCGAAGCCGCGAAAGTATCTGCAAGCCTCAATTCTGGAGTCAAACCCGTACCGCACAAGCTGATGTTCGACGAAGACGAAGCCCGGCTCGCCGCACGCTTCGCCGCATACCTGTTGGAACCACGTGAAAGCATGGATGAGGCAACTCAAATCGCTGAAGGGCTGATACTGCTCTGCGATCTGAAGAAGGCTACGGGGTCGAACTCCGCGGTCAAGCAACTCCTCGGTTGGGCGGCAAAATGCAAGGCCGGTAGTATCAGCAGTGCCGGACAGGTCAGCGCTCTTCGGGTTGTGCTTACCACTCTCAAGACGAGCTCCTTCACTGGAGACCCAGCGAAGGACTGGCTTCTGGTCAAGAAAACGCTGCGGGCGTCGGGTGAACCGATATTAATCGCTGTCGCCCAGCACCTCGACTACCTTGTAGCATTCAATCGTGGGAAGCGCATAAGCGCCAATCTGAGTTCTGCCTGGGAGACAAAGGGGGAGTATTTGCACGCCCGTGAAGCGCTCGACGATGCCTTGGCGCAGGATTTGATTTTCGACGGTCTCGATGATCCCGATGGAATCCAGGTCATGACCGTTCACAAGTCGAAGAGTAAGCAGTTCGATGGCGTGATTGTGCTGCGTCGCGAAACGCACAATGGGCAGGCTTTGGTTTCAAATCTTGTCTGGCGAGGAGACACGCCGCCTTATCGCCGCAGTCGAAAGATTCTCATGGTCGCGGTCACGCGAGCTAAAACACACACAATGATGGTGCAACAGATCTGGCCGTCATGCCCGATCATGGACGTCTACATTCTGGGTTCGGCATACGACATCCCGTGAGGCGTCGTTCAGTGAGTTGCTATTTGCCAATTGCTCGATACTTAAGAGGAAGAATGCCATGACGGGTGAGCAAGAAGTCGCCGCAGCCATAATCCATGCATCTTTCTGGATTTAGGTGTCATTGATCGGAATTTGTCCCCGCAAGTCGGCTAGTGGCAAGTTTTTCCCGAGGGCTTGGCACTGTTCCGGGCGGATCACGGGCTTAGGCACCTTGACGATGTTTCGCGTGGCTTCCTGCGCCGGCCTTGACGGGAGACGTCATGTGCATGCAGAACCTCTCATTCCCGCTCCACGCAACAGTTCATGGCAGTCCGGAGGCAATCAGTCGCACTCCGACAATCCTGCGTTTGCCGACTTCACTGGCGGCACCGACCCAATTCCTTTGTACGACATGCAGGCCGCGTAGCGCCCTGCACACACACTTTCTGTGTGTGTTGTGGAGTAAACCATATCCTTGCCGCTTCTAAGGCATAACCTTGTTGCGCGTGAGTCCGTAGTTTCTTCGATTTGAATTGTTGGCCTCGTTGTCTTGTGAGGAGCGATAAACCATAACCTTGCCGGAAGCGCAGTTTGCGAGGAGATGATGCTGTTGATACTGAATGGTCGACATGAAACTCATCGAGGCCGGAACGGTCGAGCAAAACTTCATCATCCAGGCCGTACTGCAGCGTGTTAACCGGGGTCTGATTACGCACCATCGGATTCGGAATTCGCGACCGAGCAGGTCGCCTGCAGGATCGTCGAAGGAATACACCGCGCAATCGGTAGAGACTTCGATCTCATTTAAACCATAACCTTGCCAAACGGCAAAGTTATGGTTTAACTCACATGTGTTGTGCCTTGAAGCATAAAGTGGGACCGAGTTGAAGCATAAAATGGCACTACCGCACTCGTAATTCCTTTCAGGTCAGTGCGCGTCCTCCCGACCGGCAACCCTCGTTTGAAGCATAAAGTGACACTAAGTGCAATTGGCGTAGCGACCTTTCATGAGGTCCACTCGACTTCGCATAAAGTGGCCGTTTGGCGCACTCTGTGCTGTTCTAAGTCACCATCTCCGACACCGATGTCGCCCGCAGTTACTGCAGAAACTATCGAAACTCTGCACCACTGAAAGCATTTTGGAAGCATAACGTGGCACTCAGTCTCACTTTATGCTTCAAGTCACATGTGTAAAAATCCATATTTTTGGGAGCGTACCGTGCGTTTGGCTGGCAGATTAAAGCTCGGCTACTACCCGCTTCCGCCCGCCGAGGGCGAAAAGATCCGCAACCTTCTTCAGTTCGGCCCTGAGCCTGCGAGCGTGATTGATCCTTGCGTTGGCACCGGCGCCGCATTGCAACAGATCACCAAGGGCGGCAACTGCCGTCTGTACGGCATCGAGCTTGATGCTGCGCGCGCCGCGACAGCCGCCGCCATGGGAATCACCACCATCCAAGGCAGCACGTTCGATACTCACAGCAAGGTTGAGCGTTTCTCCCTGCTCTATCTCAATCCGCCGTACGACTCCGAAATAGGCACTCTCTCGAACCGTCGCATGGAAGAGCTTTTTCTCGACCATACCTTCCGCTGGCTGCGTATCGGCGGAGTGCTCGTGTTCGTAATTCCATTTGAACGATTCGGAACGTGTGTCGATATTTTGTCGGCGCACTTTACAGATGTCAGGCCGTATCTGCTCGCCGATCCTGAATCGCAGCGCTTTGGGCAGATTGTGGTCTTTGCCACCCGCAAACGCGTGACGGGCTCGACCGTTCGCAGCTCCAAGCAGGCGCTTATCAACTACTGCAAAGGCTACATTGATATGCCCACGCTGGTAGGCGATGAGAGCCCGTATGCCGTACCGTCCACGCCGGGCACGACTCTAGCCTATTCCGGCCTTCCGCTGGATGCCATCGAGGATATGCTGCCGCGCTCCTATGCCTATCAACAGGCCGTGCAGCAGTTCTTCCTTCCGGCTCCAACCGTGAGCAAGGGGCGACCGTTGACACCGCTACACGCTGGACATGTGGGCCTTCTGTGTACTGCCGGGCTCTTAAACGGCGTGTTCGGCGAAGGCTCTGATCGCCATCTGGCGCGTTGGCGTTCCGCAAAGAGCGTCACCACCACCGAGGAGATCGAGACGAACGAGGAGACTGGAGAAAACGTCTTCGTAAAACGGCACACGGAGCGGTTCAGCAACGATGTGACCCTGTTGTACGAGGACGGCCGCACCCAAGTCCTCGGAGAAAAGCCACCGTTAGCCGACGCCGCCGCAGAGAAGGAAGCTGCGTAGCCCGCACAACCCACGCGACGCCGCCGTAGAGGAGACACCCGTTGGAAAACGCACACCTTCGCCTTGGGCAGCTTGAGTTTCGCCAGTCCACAGACAAAATAAGCACCACGCTTCGCGTACACTGCGACTGCTATATGGGAGAGGAGGAGCAAGGCCTTCTCCTTTCCATTTTCGGCGGTGACACCGAGATTGCGGCCATCTCCGCCGCAGTCGCGGCCAATTCGGCTTTCTCGCTGAAGTATCCCGGCGAGGACGGCGAGATCAGCCTCTGTGTGCGCATGGGAGAGAACGCGGCTAACATGCGCGGCACGATCCTGATTCCCGGAATGAGTCATCCAGTCCGGCACCTTGTCGTTGTTTCTCAAACCCTTCGTCAGAACGGCATTGATGGGAGCACATACCTGTTGAACTACTCCCCGCAAGTGGCCTGGGCGTTGATGGCCTCAGTGATGGGGTTACCGGCGCGACCGGAGTGGGGCACTTGGATCATCGACCAGCTGGACTTGCAACACCGCATCTCTCCGCTGACCGGCTTCGGCTGCAATCCGTATAGTATCCGTGCGACCCGCGACGAGCTGCTCAATATTCTTAGCCAAGGCGTCAGGAGTACGGATCTCTCTTTTCCTGAAACGAATGGTCCCGTGCCATGGCCGGATTTCACAGTTCGTGACTACTTCCAAGCCGCTTCCTCCGCGGCCTAACTCTCCTTGCAGCTCTCCGCTGCAAGAGCCCCAACCAGCGCGCGCCAAGTGTTCGGAGCGCGTGTGGCAATAACCGACGTTGAAAATCCACATTCCGATATTCAACTCACTGAGACGATAACCCCATAACCCGACGATAGAAATACTGCACGACAGGTGGGCAGCAGGCTGTCCCCTATCACCACCCTCACTACAGAGCGAGATCTGCCATGGAAATGGAAACTTTATACGATTACCTCCGCATCAATGGGCGTCAGCTTGGCCGCAGGATCGTTGAGACCTATCCCCCACTGCATGCACCGGGCGACCCTTCCGCACCGGAGCTGTTGCGCTTGATGCGTAAACCTCTGCCTGCACAGGAACTCGCCATCATGGGGTGCGTGAAGTACCTCGCAGATCACGATGCGGTCAAGATTGTGGGCGAATGTGGGACAGGGAAGACCTTCATGGCCGGAGCAGGCGTTGCATACGTGGCCGCTCACTCCAAGCCATTCTCCACGATCGTGATGTGCCCGCCGCACCTCACTGAAAAGTGGGCGCGCGAAATTCTTATCACTGTTCCCGCTGCACGGACCTACATCATTGAGGATCTGCGCAACGGCGGCGACCCAAAGAAACCTCACGGTGTGGTGGAAATTCAGTACTCCAACGGCATCATGCGCCGCCGCGGCCTTGCCACAACCCTCCCGCAATTGCGCGCCATGGGCCGGCGCGCGTGGCTCCAGCAGCATCCTTACCCGACCTACTTCATCGTGGGAAAAGAGAAAGGCAAGCTTGGCTACTACTGGAAACACGTTTACGGAAAAGCGGCGCGAAGCAGCAGGGAGCACGCGGGCAGTGTCGTCAACATCGACACGTACCAGCCTGTAGCAAAGGCCTCCAATGGTGTGCTCGTTGAAGACGATTTTGATGAGCGCCGGAAATATTCAGAGATGGTGGAACTCAGCAAAGGCGGGACGAAGCTGTATTCGCCACTCTGGTCCGCTGATCGTTCGCGCATCCAGCGCATGGCTCCCATGGATTACATGGGGCGCTACATGCTGGACTGGTTCGACTTCTCCATCGCCGACGAGGTTCATCAGCTCGCGGGCGATACCGCTCAGGGCAATGGCCTCGCGGTGCTGGCCCGCATCGCAAGGAAGGTCATCACGCTCACAGGAACGATGATGGGCGGCTACGCCGATGATCTCTATAACGTGCTCTACCGCATCGATGCTCCTCAGATGGTTCGTGAGGGCTTCGAATGGGGTGGTGCAGGACGTGAGATGTTTCAGCGCAAGTATGGCGTGATCGAGACCGTTGAAAGGATCACGGAGAACGTTAACGCATGCTCCCGCAATCCCAAGAAGTCGGTTCAGATTCTTCGTCGCCCAGGCTGCTCGCCAATGCTGTTTGGTAATCACCTGATGGACTCCACGGCCTTTGTGTCCCTGGAAGACATCGCCAATGCGCTCCCGCCCTACAGCGAGACCGTCATAGAGGTGGCTGCCGGCACAACGTTGAGGGACGCCTACGACGATCTCGCTGAACAGATCAAAAAGACCATTAACCAGTATCCGAAGGACAAAGGACTGAGGAGCATCATGTTGAATACGCTGCTCTGTTATCCCGACCACCCCTTCGGCTTCGAGACGATCTACCGGAAGATGTGGGACAGAAAAGCACGCGAGTACACGATTATCAAGGTCGCGGACCCCGCGATTCTCGACCACGAAGTCATCTATCCGAAAGAACGTGAACTGGTTGATGACATTCGCGCCGAGCTGGCTCAGGGTCGCAAATGCCAAGTCTTCGCCACCTACACCGGAAAGCACGATGTGGTGGGTCGCCTTGACACGGTACTATGTGGCGCCGGGTTCCGGGTTGCAGTGCTTCGCCCTTCGGTTGCAACAGACAAGCGCGAAGCGTGGTACGAGCGCCAGTTGTCGCTGGGCGTGGATGTGGTCATTTGTCATCCACGGCTGGTGGAGACTGGTCTCGACCTGCTGTCCTTCCCCACCATCTACTTTTACGAAACGGGATATTCCACCTACACGTTGCGTCAGGCCAGCCGCCGTTCCTGGCGAATCGGCCAGCGGCGCGATGTGCACGTGAAATTCTTCTCCTATGCGAACACGATGCAGAGCAACTGCATCCGCCTCATGGGCCGGAAGGTTCTCGTTTCAATGATGATGGAGGGCAAGTTCAGCGGCGAGGGCCTTGCCGGTATTGAAGAAGATACCGACATGATGAGTGCCATGGCTCGCGAACTCGTCGAACAGGGAGGTGTTGGAGAGACTGCCGACGACGTTTGGCGGCAGGTCAACCAGCAACGCCAGGCGCAATTTGGCTCTGCCCAGCCCGCCCCTGTGCTAACCGCTGATCCTATGGAAATGGCCGCCGAGGAAGAACCACTTCTGGTTGCAGCTATGGCCGCGGAGGTTCCTCCCGCAGCGGCCGCTTCCACAGTCAGTGCCCAGCCGTCATTCATCGGCTTTGCCATGACCGCCGTTTCAAAACGGAGGAAGAAGTCGCCCGAACCCATTGACAGCGGGCAACTCCTGCTCTTCGTGGCATAGCTTGTCGTTTCAATTGCATGTGCATCGTCAGAGAACCTGCTGACCCTGCATGCGCGTTCCCTTGTTTGAGGTTTTCCCCAGCGGATTAACCTCATGGCAACGGGTGTGTTTTCGTGGTTTCTCCCGCCCCAAAACACCCCGTTGCTTTCGCTTTTCACTCACTCCACAGTTTCAGGAACAAATTCATATGGCTTGTAAAGTTCTCACGTTTCATTCCACTTCCGACCGCATGGTGATTGATACAGGCTGTTCCGCTTTCGACAGCCAGTGCTCGCATCTCACCAGCGGAAATCATTGGGGTAACTGC
>Ga0326727_10024271_pt1 | contig 11485 bp, 12 predicted proteins | sample MB2enrmetagenome_FD_207643 | JGI IMG/M metagenome (GOLD analysis project Ga0326727, IMG submission 207643) | Lab enriched peat soil microbial communities from McLean, Ithaca, NY, United States - MB29MY | ecosystem: Environmental > Terrestrial > Soil > Wetlands > Peat | place: USA: New York... | reverse complement strand
CGTAGCGCTTCTCCTGCATGAGGCCGATCAATGCCTCCGACAGCAGCTGCCGCGTGCGCCGTTCCCGGCGGTCCAGCTTCTTTTGTTCCACCATGCCTCCCATCTTGGCGGACAAAGCAGGCCCCTCTGTTCCGTATCGGACTTCTTGCCCGAACTGGTTGTTGACAGCCGGCCCGCATTCCGCTATGGTTTTGCCGCACATCATGTTCACTAAGATAAATACTATACCGTAATGCGGCGCTGAAGGAGAAATCGAGACATGGATCACATAGATGCACCGGCCGGGCAGAAGGCCGGCGGGCCCGCGCTCACCACGCAGGGGCGCCTGATCCATTGGGCGCGCTGGTACGACCCGCTCGTGGCGGTTCTCTCGATGGGGCATGGAAGAGCGTTTCGCCGGACATCCGTCGAGCTGGCGGGCATCCGGCCAGGGGAACGGGTGCTGGATGTTGGCTGCGGCACCGGCGACCTGACGCTGGCGGCGACAGGCCATGCCGGAATACAGGGCGAGGTGGTGGGTATCGATGCCTCTCCCGAAATGATCGAGGTGGCTCGCCGGAAGGCGGCCCGCAAGGGCGCGCCGGCACGCTTCGAAGTAGCGCTGATCGAGCGGATCCCGTTTCCCGACAGCTACTTCGACGTCGTGTTGAGCAGCCTGATGCTGCACCACCTGCCAGGCCAGCTCAAGCAGGTTGGCCTGGTGGAAGTCCATCGCGTCCTCAAGCCGGGCGGCCGGTTGCTGGTGGTCGACCTGCAGGATGAGCCGGCGGGGATTGCCGGGGCCCTGATCGCGGCCCTCGGACACGGAAGCACCCGGCAGCGCCCAGGGAATCTCGAAGCCCTGCTCCGCGGCGCCGGGTTCGCGGTCGTGGCCGCAGGCGGGATCGTCGGCGGGGCGTTGGCGTACGCCGTAGGGACGAAAGAGGGATCAAACCATGCGTGATGGGCTGCTTCTGGGCGTCGGAAAGTGGACGCTGCCCGTGCCGAGCCGGGTCTGGCGGCACGTGATCGCCAGGCGGGCGACGACGATGCAGCAGGCGCTGGCCTTCATGACGCCCGACCACCACAAGGTGCGCGACTTCGTGGTCAGGGAGCTGCCGCGCGCCGGCCGCGCCTTGACTCCAGATGCCATCGGCGGGCGGCTGGGCATGCCTGCGAGCCGGGTGGTCGAGATCCTGGACGAACTGGAGCGGCACCTGACCTTCCTATACCGGGATGCCTCCGGTGCGGTGGCCTGGGCCTATCCGGTGACCGCCGCGCAGACACCGCATCACCTGACCTTCAGCACCGGGGAGCGCGTGAACGCAGCCTGAGCGGTGGACGCCATCGCGACGCCCTTCGTGCAAGGGCAATTACGCAGGGAACCGCTTCAGGTGGGGATCGAGACGGTCTGCGCGCATTGCGGAGAGCCTCTCGGGCTGGAAGTGAGCAGCGATATGCAAAGCCGCGTCCTGACGCCAGGGGCGAAGCCTGTGCTGTTCTTGCCGTTGGTCGACTTCAAGCGGCTGCGGGACGCGAGCATCATAGATGCCTTCTGAAGGAAGAGCGTCTTCTTCCGGTCGGAAGAACATGCCAGAGAGAACCGCCGGCAGGCAGGCGGATCACGCGGGGTCTATCTGACGCTGGCCCAGGTGCTGTATCTGACGCCGATCCTACAGGGCGCCCTGTTCCCACAGAACCGAAGGATCACTTCGCCGGGTCTGTAGCATCAACGCTTTCACAAACTCGAAGGGCGAGACCAGCCGGCACGCTGGAGCAGTCCGGCAGACGGCGCCCCGAAGATTGTAATGGCGGTTACCGTCAGGGCAAGGCCAGGCGGCTAGCATGGCGTACGCATGTTCTAATCCCCAGGCGCGCCATCAGGAGGCTGCACATGGCCATCGTCGAGCAAATCGGCTCGGTCAGGTATAACGTCACCGGCTGGGAACAGGCCAAGCGTTTCTGGACCGAGACGATCGGGCTGCCGGTCGTCTGGGCCAGCGACGAGGCAGGCTGGGCCGAGTTCGGCCCGGCAGAGGGTTGCCACATCGGCATCAACCGCTGGCAGGGCCCCGGCCCGATCCCCCACACCGATGCGGCGCCCACGGCCACCTTCTACGTGGCCGACGCCTTCAAGACCACCGAGGAGCTGCGGGCCCGTGGGGTGCGCTGCGAGGACGTGCAGGTGGTCCCGGGGACGGTCGCGCTGGGCAGGTTTTACGATCCGGAGGGCAACATCTTCGGCATCGCCGGCCAGGCGCCGCAATAGGCGCGGGACACCCAGGCGCCAGCCTATGGGCCCTTTCACCTCCCCACCCGATCCAGCCGCTTTCAACCGCCGGGTGTGGGACATCGTCCGGCAGATCCCGGCGGGGCGCGTCGCCAGTTACGGGCAGATCGCCTGGCTGATGCCGCCGCCGGAGGGCGTCGAGGTGCCGGCCTACCTGGCGCTGGGCCCGCGCTGGGTGGGTTCGGCCATGGCCCGGTGCCCGGACGACGTGCCATGGCAGCGGGTCATCAACGCGAAGGGCGAGATCAGCCTGCGTCCCGGCGCCGAGCGACAAAGACGCGAGCTCGAAGCGGAGGGCGTGCTGTTCGACGACAGCGGCCGCGTGGACCTGGCCCGCTTCGGCTGGCGGCCGGCAGACCCCGGTGCCGGACCAGCGCGCCCCTAGCTCGACGCTTTCCACGCAATAAGCCGCGTAAGGCCGGATGCCGTCCGCGTCGTTCCGCGAGAAGCGCAGCCGGGGGTCGAGGCTGGCGATCAGCTCTTGCACCGAGCCTTCGGTGCCGAACCGGCAGACGAATTCGTTCAGAACAGCACCGCTGACGACTAATCAGTCATTGTCGTCGAGGCAGTGGCTGGATCTGGCCCCTATGGTGACACCATTGAGTAAGCGGGCAGCCCCCCGCGAGTAAAGTGACTGCTCGGCCCCAGCGAGGTTTCCGCGGTTGTGGCAAAGCAGGCCATGGAACAGGCAGATTACTGCGGCGGCACGAGCGCAGATGGAGCGAATCAAACAGGCAAAGGACACAAGGCAGACGATTCGCCAAGGAGCGCGCAATGACGACCGACAAGATCCACTTCACAAAAGAAAAAGAAACGATGCTCATGACCTTGAGCGGTCGAGCGCTTCAGAGCCAGTGGAAGAATCCCATCTTGCGTGATCCCTGGGCTGAAGAGGCGATGCGGCATATCGATTACGACATCGCCAAGCACTACAGGGGAGTGGGATCGTGGAGCATGTGGAGCGAGATCGGATGTACTATCATCGCCACGCGCGCCGCGACCTTTGATCAACTGACGAACCACTATCTGGCAGATCACCCGGATGCGACCGTGCTCCATGTGGGCTGCGGTATGGACAGCCGTGTTTTCCGAGTCGATCCGCCGGCTGATGTCCAGTGGTTCGACGTGGATTACCCCGATGTGATCGACCTGCGCCGCCAACTGTACCCCGAACGGGGCGCCTATCACCTGGTTGGTGCACGGCTGGAGGATTTGCGCTGGTTGGACGAGGTTCCACGGGATCGAACCGGGCTGTTTATTGCCGAGGGGGTGCTGCACTACCTGAGCGAAACGGAAGTGAAAGCGCTCCTCAATGCGGTGGTCGCTCACTTTCCCGGCGGTCAGATGATCTTCGATATCTGCAATCCGTGGATTGTAAAAAGAGCGGGCTCGAATGTCGGGGGCACGGGTGCAACCTACAAATGGGGGCTCGATGATCCCCAGGACATCAAGCAGCTTGAGCCGCAGCTTGAACTGATCAAGGAATTCAGGCCAAGCGAGCTGGTCGCGTTTTCCCGATTCCCGTTATGGTGGCGGGCCCTCTACCGCGCGCAAGAGGCCATCCCCACGCTGCGTAGGATGGAACGTACTATAGTCTACCGATATTAGGACGCAAGCTCGAAATCACGGTTCTGGCCAGACTACCAGCTGCCGACATCCGGCGGGTTGAGACAGCTGGCAGGGTAAGAGCCGATGTTCCAGGCCGTCCCAAGGACCAGGCGGTGCCTCGCCCGGGCCGTCGGTGTGAGCCAGAACGCCGGAGTCGCCCGGCTGTGCCCGCAAAATGCCCTTGGTGGGGCCCAAACGGCCCGTGCGGTGGCGTTCTTGGAGTTATCGGCACTCCGATACAGCTCCTCGTAACCCCGAGAACAATGAAGACGAGCCCACCAACAATCAGGAAGACCCGAACTAGCCGGCAAAGCAACAGTGTGTGCGCTCGCCCACGTTGCCGTGGGCGTCGTAGCGTGCCTGGGCGCTCGCCAGGCCGCCGCTGGAGCCCGTGGCCACCAGCATGCTGCCCAGATGGTCGGCGTGCAGGTACTCCAGCGACCGGGTGCCCATGAAACCTGGGAAGTCGCCGGCCACGCGCTGGCCGCCGAACTCGTAGTACGGGGTCACGCCGGTCTGGCCATCGCCGACCTGCACCTCGTAATCCGGCCCCACGTAGAAGGTGTAGCTGGCGCTGCTGCCGCTACCCACGATCCTCTCGGCCCACTGGCTGTCCTGGTCGTAGACGTATTGCTCTGTGGCGCTGCCCGCCACGGTCACGCTGATCAAGCGGTTTCCCCAAAGGGGCGCTGCGCAGTCGGCATCCCAGGCCAGGGTTTGCGCCTGACCGATCTCTACCTGGAGGAGGCCAGCCCCCGCCTGGTGGCCCGCGGCAAGGGCTCGCGCGAGCGCTCGGTCTACCTCTCGGGGCAGGCTGAGCGGGCCTTGCGCGCCCACCTGGCCCAACGCCCGGCCCTGCCCTCGGACTCCGTGTCCCTGAACTACCTGGGCGGCGGGCTGTCGGCCAATGCCATTCACAAGCGCGTGATGGCCTACCGCCGGCAGGCGGGCGTCTCCTTGAGCGCCCACCGCCTGCGCCATAACTTCGCCAACGATCTGCTCTCGGCGGACGCGCCCGTCACCACCATCTAGAAGCTGCTGGGCCACCGCTGGCTGGAGACCACCCAGCGCTACGTGCTGGCCAACGACCGCCAGGTGCAGGCCGACTACTACGCCGCCGGCCGGAAGCTGGAGAGCTGGCGATGAGCCCCCGTCACCAACGGATCACCGACCGTGCCGCCGAACGCTACGACCAGGCGCTGCGCTACGGCCAGGACACCCGCCTGCCGCCCGGCGCGCCCCGGCCCCTCCCCACAAGCCGGTGGCCGCCGGAGAACGTCGCCCCGCTCGAGCGCTACCGGGCGTGGCTGCTGGGCGGCGGCAGCAGCCCGCGCATCGTCGCCAGCCTCTACCTGCCCATGGCCGGCCACGCTTTGGGCCTCAACCTCAAGCCCCACCCTACCCTGGACCTGGACCGCGACCTGGGGCGGGCGCTGGACCACGTGCAGGCCAAGGGCGTGAGCGCCGAGTGGCAGCGCATGTGCCGCAACGCGCTCGACAGGTTCCGCCGCTTCCTGCGCCAGGAGCGCGGCCTGGCCGAAGTGCGCCTGCGCCCGCCGAGCCACGAGCGCTACGTCCAGGGCTTGCCCGGCTGGCTGGCCCAGGAATTGGAGCGCTACCAGCACCTGCTGCAGACCCGCTGGCGGCCCGCCCGGCTGGATCGGCAAACCACCTGGTTCTGGCACCGCCACGCCCGCTTCTGGCGCTGACCGAGCGAGCAGCGCGGCGTGACGGCTCTGGCAGACGTCCGCCGCCGCCATCTTTTGGACTACGTCGACGCGCAGCTGGCCCAGGGTCGGGCGGCCAGCACGATCAACGGCGACCTGCGCTGCCTGCGGGGCCTCCTGCTGTTCCTGCAGGATGCCGACTATCCGGTGCCCCAGGCCCTGCTGCGCATGCCCAGCCTCAAACCGCCCGACGAACTGCCCCGCTTCCTGACCGACGAGCAGGTGCGGGCGCTGCGGGCCGATATCGGGAGCCGGGTGGCCGCGGCCGCCTAGCCCACCGCCCGCCGGGACGCCCTGCTCGACCGGGCCGCCTTCTACCTGCTCTGGCTGGCGGGGCTGCGCGTGGGCGAGGCCGAGGAGCTGCGCCTGGAGGACCTCGACCTGCCCGGCCGCAAGCTGATGGTACGCCACGGCAAGGGCCTGCGCGACCGCCCCGTCTACCTGACCGATGCCACCGTGCTGGCGGTCCAGGAATATCTCGCCGAGCGTGGCCTGGGGCCAGACAGCCATGTCCTGCTGTACCGCAATGAGCCCGTCAAGGCGCACCTGCTGCGCGGCCGCATCCAGGCGGCCGGCGAACGCGTCGGGGTCAAGGTGCACCCCCATCGGTTGCGCCATACCATGGCGACGCAGCTTTTGAACGCCGGCTGCCGTATCACCTCGATCCAGAAGCTGCTCGGCCACCAGCGGCTCAACTCGACGATGATCTATGCCCGCGTGCATGACCAGACAGCGGCCGACGACTATTACGCGGCCATGGCCCGCATCGAAGCCCGCCTCCAACTGGCACCTCCGGCCCCGGCACCCGCCGAGCCGGGCCCGCCGGTCACGGAGCAGCAGCGAGCGGAGCTGCTGGAGCTAGCGACGAGCCTGGCTGAGCCGGCCCTGCCCACCGAGGCCCGGCTGGGCCTGGTCGAGCGTCTGCGCCTGGTGCTCGGAGCGGTGCTGCAACTGCCGCCAGTCGCGGCGGTGGTTTCGTGCAGCGGTGCCAACCCGCGCGACCCGCCAGCGCCCGTGCCCACCGCCGTCGCGGCGGCACAGCCTGACGCTACCCGTACCGCGCAACCCCGTCTGCCTGCGCGTGGCCAGGCGCATTTCGGCGCGCCCATAGACGGGCGGCCCCGAACGTGCTATGATTGTGACAGCCGGCGCGGAGGATAGGGCTCCGCTGCAGAGCGACCTGAGCGGCGCAGCCGGGGACGGTGTAGGGGAGGCGAGGCCGCAAGACCCCGCCTCTCGCATGTTCAGAGCTACACTGCCCGGTAATGCGATAAACTGCGTCACGCCCCACGCGAGGGTTTCCCTCTGTACGCGCGGGCCCCGACGACCCCCATCTCGCTCCACAGGCCGGGCTCGCCACCCGCGACCTGGACGTGGCCGGAGGCCACGTCCAGGTCGCGCGGGCTAGCGGTGACGCCGCAGCTACCCTTCAGTAAGGGTGGCAGGCACGCGATCTGCGTTCCGTCGGGCGACCGCCTCACTGGCCCAATTGGCCTCCACGCGCACGCCAGTCCTGGCCAGAGCGCGGACTTACGATCCGTCTGGGGCTATCGCCCGTAAGGCACGACGTATGGTGAAGTAGAGCTTCCCTTCCTCATGCTGGCAAGCCCCAAAGGACAGCCCATCTCTGGCGCGCGATAGCGCCAAGCCGCCCACGGCGGAGTCGGTTGCGGGCTGCCCGCAGGTAGGCGCGTCGGCCTGCGGTGTCTTTGCCACAGGCGCACGCCCCGGCCAGCCCTACCACACCGGCTCTGGGTCGAGGCTATCGACGGAAACCAGCTTGCTCAGCCCGGACCCGTTCAGACGAAAAATTGAGATCCAGTATGCCTGGCGGGAGCTGTCGTGCACCGCCAGCAGGAGCGCATCCCCCCGCGGTGACCAGGTCGAGCTGGTCGGCGGAGCCGCATCCTGGTCGAGCAACATCGTGGACAAGCCGCTGGCCGTGTCGTAGAGCCAGATACGAGAGATGCGGTTAACCGTCCTTCGGTACACCAGCTTCTTGCCGTCCGGAGCCCAAGCGAGACCGTCGATTCTCCCGTCTGCCAGCTCTCGTCGCTCTTTTGTAGCGATGTTGACCAGATAAAGCCCTTCCTGCTCGGGGTCCGACCCGCCCTGGCTGGAGACCGCCACGGCAACTTGATCCTCGGCGGGCTGCCATGCCACCGCCTCGAAGACCAGCACGTCGCTTTCCCAGAGGCTGCTCAACTGGCCGCTGCTGAGCGCCAGGGTATCCAGTTCGCTGCGGACGCCTGGTTTCGCCACCACCATCGCCGTGCCGCCCGGCGACCAGTCGAAGGATGCGCCGCCGCTTTGGGTGACGGTCTGCGTCTGGCCGCTGCGCAACTGGTAGACCCGGAGCTGCACCTGACTGGGAGCCCCTCCCTCCCCGATCACCACATGCTTATAGCCCAGGCGGGTGCCATCCGGCGACCAGCGCGGGTCGTCCACCTCTTCCTGGTACCCCGTCGTCGCGGCAACGGTGATCGCCTGCGAGCTCTTGACCGGCAGCAGCACGACGGAGGAGCTGGCTAGACCCACAGTCATGGGGGCCAGCCGGACGAGGAAGGTGAAGGCCAGCCCGCTACCGCGGGGCGAGGCGGTTAGATCGTGGACTTCGAACGTGCCCGTCTGCCCCGTCACCACCGGCCATGTAGCCCGCGTTGACAGGTCCAGGTGCCAAATCGCCTCCGGAGTCGAGACGCGGCCGGACACGTAAAAGACCGCTGCCCGGCCAAACTGCGAGGGTGCCGGGGTCGGCGTTGCCGGCGCGACGGTCGGGGCAGGCGTTAGGGCCGGGGCCGCAGCGGCGGCCGCTTGCGACGCCGCGATGGATGGCAACGCTGGGGCAGGCTGCGGAGGGGCGCTGGGCAAAATCGGCGCGGCGGGGGTGGATTGGGCACCCGTGGGGGCCATGGCAGCTGTGCCTGCGGCCAGCGTCGAAGCGGCGGCTGGCGTCGCCGCCGCGGTGGAGGGCCCTGGCGTCGATCCGCCAGCGCCGCCAGCGCAGGCGGCCGTCAATACAGCCAATACAGCCAACAGCATAGGTGCGACCCATCCGGCGTCCGTGTGTGGCCGCACGCCCAACGGAGTCCTGAGATCAGACATGGGATATTCCTTCCTGGCCTACTGCACCGCGCTCCAGGGCCAGGTCCTGGCGGAGTCCGGATACTGGAAGAAGTTTTGCTTCCCGTAGGCCGTCGCCACTGCACCACTCGGCAATTGTGCTGCGATGGCAAGGACGCTATCTATCGCGTTCGGCCCGGTCTCGTCCTCGGGCTGCAGTACGTCGCTACCATGATGCATGGCCTCGTACATCGGCTTGGCAAGGGTATCATAGATCGTGTGGAAGTCCTGGATGCCGGTTGGATCCGTTGGATCCTGGGTAGGATCCATGGCCGAGGCCGTGTTCCCGCTCAAGGACGGGGTGTTCCCTGGGTCCTTCGTCAGGGGGTTGAACTCGGAATACTGACCGTACCTGAGGACCTGGGCGGTTACTGAATTCCCGTACTTGACGAAATTCTCGGCCGCGCGCACGAGCACCGAGCCCGCGAGTTCCTTTTGCCCTTCCGTGGGTTCTCCCCTGGCCTCGCCGTAGATGACACGCGCCAGCAGGACCGGCTCGGGCTCATTCTGGAGGTCCGCTAGACTGGTCGCCATAGTCCAGTTCGGAAGCCAGTCAGGGTCCTTCGTCCCGTCAGTTCCGGCACCGCAATGGCTCGCGCCATCCACCACCGGGCACCCCGGGTCGTGCCCACTGGGGTCATTATACCGCAGAGGATTTCCCCGCGCGTACATGTAACGGTTCAGACTTTGCGGGTCCGTCAGATCGGGTACAATAGAGTCAGGCTCAATCCATTGGGCAATATAAGGGTCGTACCAGCGCGCCCCCATCTGGTAGAAGCCCGTGCCGTCGAGCTTCTCGCCGGTGTAGTCGTAATCGGTCGGCAGCTCGCCCACCGTGCCGTAGAGGTCGTTGCCGTAGGCGTCGTAGCGCGTCTGGCCGCTCGCCAGGCCGCCGCTCGAGCCTGTGGCTGCCAGCGTGCTGCCCAGATGGTCGACGTGCAGGTACTCCAGCGACTGGGTGCCCATGAAACCTGGGAAGTCGCCGGCCACGCGCTGGCCGCCGAACTCGTAATACTGGGTCATGCCGGTCTTGCCATCGCTGACCTGGACCTCGTAATCCGGCCCCACGTAGAAGGTGTAGCCGGCGCTGCTGCCGCTGCCCACGATCTTCTCGGCCCACTGGTCGTCCTGGTCGTAGACGTATTGCTCTGTGGCGCCGCCCGCCACGGTCACGCTGATCAACCGATTTTCGGCATCCCAGGTCAAGGTTTGGGCCTGGCCCGTGGACGCCACGCTGGCGGCTGTCAGGTTGCCGTCGGCGTCATAGCTGTAGCTGTCGGTGCTGCTGTAGCCCCCCAGCTGGCGGCTGACGCCGCCCACCGCGTGGACGTGCCCGGCCGCCTGCGCGAAGGTCAGTGCATCGCCCCAGGGGTCGGTGCCGCCGGTCGGGCGGCCCAGGCTGTCGTAGCTGTAGGTGCTGCCGTAGGCGCTGGTCAGGCGGTCGAGGGCGTCATAGGTGAAAGTGTAGACGGAGTTTTGCCAGGCGAAGGCCGCCTGGGCCGAGTTGCTGTTGCCGGCCCCATCCGTAGCCTGGACGGTCAGCAGGTAGGCGCCGTAGAGGTTGGGCGTCCGCCCGCTAATGGCGGCGCTGCACGAGGCGCAGCTCCAGCTGGCCGTGCCGGCGCCGCCGGTGAAGCCGCTGGCCGCGAACCAGCCGGCGCTGGCGGTCCAGGCGCTGCCATTCCAATAGTTGCCGTCGGGATCGGTGAGCTGCAGCGCGACGATGGCCAGGCCGGAGCCGCCGGTGTCGGCGACCGTGCCGTTGAGGGGCGGCAAGACTGTGTAAGTGGCGCCGGCAGCCGGCTTGAGGATGGTGGTCTGGGGCGGGGTCGTGTCGTAGAGGCTGGGCGAGGCGGTGGAGGCGGCGGTGTTGCCGGCGTTGTCGGTAGCGACGCTGCGGAAGCCGTAGGTGTCGGTGCTGGCGGCCGGGGTGAAGGTGGTCGAGCCGGGGGTGGCGCAGTTGCCGAGGGCGGTCCAGGATACGTTGCTGGCGCCGCTCTCCTCGTACTGGACGGTGCGGCTGGCCAGCCTGCGCGCCCGGTCCTCCGGGCAGCAGGCGGCTGCTGGCGTTGCTCCACTCGCTGCAGAGCATGACGCTCGAGCTCAGCCACGGCCACCGCGCGACCGTGCAAACGCCGCGGGCGGGCATTTTGGCGCTGAGCGGGCAAGCGGCTTCGCAGGACGCGTCCGCCACAGCGATGGCCGCGGTGGAGTGCGTAACTTGGCAACGGCATAGGCTCGGGCTAGACTGGGCCTGAGCCAACGAGAGCGGGAGAGGGCGGCCCTTCCAGGCTGCCTGCTCCGCTTCCTGTTTTTTCTCGAGCTACCCGTTGGACCCCACATCATGCACGCGGGAGCTCTGCCCCTCGTTTCCTCCTACCGACCGCTCGCGGGCGCCAGATCATGGCCCAGTGTCGGGCTTCGCGTCCCAAACGGCAAGGCCACCGCCGGGAAGGCACACCACGAGCAGCCCAGACGGCCCGTTCAGGTGCCAAGACTCGTACCCATCGGCTGGCGCCACGGTGACCTGGGCGCCTTCCGATAGGGCCAGGCGCAGCGTGCCATCCTCCCCAGCAGTCAGGGCTTCGGCCTTGTGCCCCAGCAACGCCAAGGTGGGCCCAAGCGCGACCGGGTCCCGCTCCTCGGGCACGGTGTAATGCTGCCCACGTACCGTGCACTCGAAGCCGCCAGCAATGGTGATCGTGAGGCCACCCTCCCTTGACACCCAGAAGTGAATTTTGAACGAGTCGCTCACACC
>Ga0326727_10024270_pt1 | contig 11485 bp, 8 predicted proteins | sample MB2enrmetagenome_FD_207643 | JGI IMG/M metagenome (GOLD analysis project Ga0326727, IMG submission 207643) | Lab enriched peat soil microbial communities from McLean, Ithaca, NY, United States - MB29MY | ecosystem: Environmental > Terrestrial > Soil > Wetlands > Peat | place: USA: New York... | reverse complement strand
GGAGAACCCAACCCGCGACATGGGGGTGATCACCGCCGCCGGCCCGCCGGATGCGCCCTCCATCCAGTTAAACTACCTGCCCAACAGTGCCAGCTTGAAGCCCGGCCAGGACGTGATCACCAGCGGTCTGGGCGGCATTTTCCCACGGGGCATCCCCATCGGCAAAATCATGGATGTGCAGTCCCTGGGCTACGGCCAGATCACCGTGGCCAATATAAAACTAAACGCCAACCTGGGCGCACTGGAACAGGTTTGGGTTTTATTCAAATGAATCTCTTTCAACCCATCCTGATCTTGGGCTTCGCGTTCTTCGTGGTCTTCGCCGAGGCCACGCTGACCGGGCCGCGCGACTGGCTGGGTGCGCAGATCGACCTTCTGCCCGCCCTCATGGTCTATGCCGCCCTGAATGCGGACATTATCACGCTTTCACTGTTGGCGGTACTGGGTGGTCTGTGGTTCGATTCGCTGTCCGCCAACCCGCTGGGTATCACCATCTTGCCGCTCTTTCTGGCGGGCTTTCCCATTTATTTACGCCGCGAGCTGATCCTGCGCACCGCGCCCTTCGCCCAACTGGTGTTGGGGGCGGCGGCCAGCGCCGCGGTGCCCACCATGGTGCTGCTCCTGATGCTGAACCTCGGCTGGCAGCCCATGGTCGGCTGGGACACGCTCTGGCAAATAGCGGTGGTCACGGCGGGCGGCGCGGCGGCCACCCCGCTCTTGTTTGGACTGCTCGACTGGTGCGGCGGCGCCCTCGGCTACAAAGAGGAACCCGAGATGGGTTTCCGCCCCGACCGCGAAATCCGCCACGGCAGACTTTTGAAATAACCACATGCTCGTCATCGACGAACTTAAAAAGAACGATCCGCACCTGCGCCTGGTGGCGCTGCTGCTGGCGGGCGGGCTTTTGGTGTTGTTGGCCGGCCTGTGGTGGGTGCAGGTGGTTTCCGCCCGCGAATACCAGGCCCACTTGGACACGCAGGCCTACCGCACGGTGCGCGTGCCGGCCGTGCGCGGCAAGATCCTGGATCGTGAGGGGCGCGTGCTGGCCGAGAACCGGCCGCGCTACAACCTGAGCCTCTACCTGGACGAATTGCGCAAACAATTCAAGCTCGCCGAAGATGAGGAACACAAGCAGGCCCTGGCCCAACAAAAGCTGACCCTGGCCGCCGCCGCCACCCGGCTCGGCCGCTCCCTGTCCAAGGCGGAACGAAAGAAGTTTGCCTACACCGCCGAGCAGATTCAGTTCATGAACAACCGCGCCCATGCCCGCGTGGCTGCCGACGTCGTCGCGCAGGTCAGCCGCAACCTGGGCCAGCCGCTGACCTTTGACCCCGTCAAGTTCACCCGCCATTACAACGAGGAACGGGCGATGCCCTTCCCGATCAAAGAAGATCTCAATCCGGAAGAAATCGCGCGGTTTGAGGAGAATTACACGGGCGGCCTGGGGGTGGGCTTGGAACCGCAAACGATGCGCAGTTATCCCAACGGCACACTGGCCGCGCATCTGCTCGGCTACGTGCACCGCGACGATTCCTCCAAGGAGGGCGAGGAGGCGCGCGCCTTTGACTATTATCTGCCGGATTACCTCGGCCAGGTGGGCATTGAGGCGGGCTTTGAAGTACCCTTGCGCGGCTCGCCCGGCGAACTCTCGGTGTTGGTGAACAACATGGGATACCGCTACAACCATGATCCAGGGGACGACGTGGCCACCAAGCCGCGCCCCGGTGACAACGTGATCCTCACGCTGGACCTGGACCTGCAACGCGCCGCGGAAAAGGCCATTGCCAGTCACCAAGGCGTGGATGCCCATGCGGCCGTCGTGGTGATGGATGTGCGCAACGGCGACGTGCTGGCCCTGGCCTCCTCGCCCGCCTTCGATCCCAACCAATTTGCCGGGGGCATCTCCAAGGACGAGTACGCCCGGGTGCAGGAATTGACCGGAGAAAGGAACCGTGCCACGCAGGAAAAATACGCGCCGGGTTCCATCTTCAAGGTGGTTATTGGGCTGGCGGCCCTCGAAAACGGGCTGAATCCGGAACGCACCTACACGGTGGAAGCGAACCCGGAGGACCCGGCGCACGGCATGTACTTTGGCGAGGGGTATAAAAAGAAAGATACCGCGCCGCCCGGCCAGTATAACTTCAAGCGGGCCATCGAGCGCTCGAGCAATTCCTACTTCATCCAGATTGGCCAGCAAACCGGCGCCGAACGTATCGTGGCCCTGGCGGCCAAATTCCACTTTGGCCAGACGGAGCATTTGCCCACCCACCAGGAAACCGCCGGCGACATGCCCACGCTCGCGCGGATCAGTCATGACTGGTATCCCGCGGATACGGCCAACATGAGCATTGGCCAGGGCGCAGTGGCGGTGACGCCGTTGCAGATCGCCACGGCCTATGCGGCCATCGCCAACGGAGGCACGGTGTTCTGGCCACGCCTGGTCTCGCGCGTGGAGCCGCAGGATGTCGGCGACGGCGAAGTGGCCACGAATTTCCCCGCCGGCGTGGTGCGGGATCATCTCGGCGTGAACGCCCGCAGCCTCGACATCCTCCGCGGCGCCATGCTGGGTGAAACCGAGGATGAGGAGGGGACAGGCAAGGGTGCCCGGGTGCCCGGCCTGCGCATCTGCGGCAAGACCGGCACGGCCCAGGTGCAGGATGCCTCCAATGAACTGATCGGGCACAACTACTGGTTCGCGTCGTTGGCACCGTACGAAAGCCCGCGGTATGCCGTGGTGGCCATGGTGCAAATGCCCGGCAAAACCCCCGGTTCCGGCGGCCTGATTTGTGCGCCTATCGCCCATGACATTTACGAAACCATTGTGAACAAAGAAAACAAAAGACTGGCCCAGCCCCAAGTGTTGGGCACCGTCAACGCACGTTGAATTTGAAAAAATGAACGGTCCGGTCCGCGGCGGATTTAAACCCCGCGAGCCCGGCCGACGACCCGGAAGAAGACTGAAGTCCATGACCACCACAGGTCTCATCGAGAAGTACGACAAGCTGGACCGGCTGCAAATGCTGGCCTTGGTGGGGCTCATGTTTATTGGCGCGGCGTTTGTGTGCAGCGCCACCACCCGGAATCTGTTCGAGGCGGACAAGGCCTGGTACGCGCAGATTTGGTTCCGACAGGTCACCTGGTATGCGTTGGGAATCGGCGCGGCGGCGTTGGTCTGGGTGGTGGACTACCACACGCTGGCCCGCTGGTCAGTCGTGATTTATTGGGTCATGATCCTCTGCCTGTTGGCGGTGCTCGTTCCGTTTATCGGCCAGACACATGGATGGGGCGCTCGCCGGTGGATCGACCTGCCGTTCTTCCAGTTTCAGCCCAGCGAATTTGCCAAGCTGGCGTTCATCCTGGCGGGGGCGAATTTCCTCAGCCGGCCGCCGGAGGAACTGCGGCAGACGGAGGTCTTCTGGCAGGGCATGGGCATGCTGGCGCTGCCGTTCCTGCTGATTTTAAAGGAGCCGGACCTGGGTTCGGCGCTGGTGTTGCTGCCGACCGGGCTGGTCATGATGCTGGTGGCCGGCACCCCCACCCAATATCTGGTGCGGCTGTTGGGGGTGGTGGGACTGCTCGCCGTGCTCTGCCTGGCGGACGTCCTGTTCGCCCCGCCGCACTGGCGCATCCCCATGCAGGACTATCAGCGGCAGCGGCTGCTGGTATATTTCGGCCGGGATTTTGCCGATCCCAACGCAAGTCCGGCGGAGCGGGAGACGGCCCGGCAGTTGCAGAGCGCCCGCTCCTACCAGGGCAAACAGGCGCTCATCGCCGTGGGCTCGGGCGCCCTTTCGGGCAAGGGCTGGCGCCAGGGCCAGCAAACCGAGTTGAACTTTTTGCCGCCCGGCGCGGCGCACAATGATTTCATTTTCTCCGTAATTGCCGAGGAGGAAGGATTCGTCGGCTCTGTCGTGGTGCTGACGCTGTATGCGGTGATTCTCTTCACAGGTTTGAGAATTGCCGGCCAGGCGCGCGATCGCCTGGGAAAACTGCTGGCTGTGGGCGTCGTTACGCTCCTGTTCAGTCACGTTTTCATCAATATCGGCATGAACATTCGCATCGTCCCGGTGACGGGTATTCCACTGCCGCTGTTAAGTTACGGCGGGTCTTCAGTGTTATGCTCCTTGATCGCGCTCGGTCTGATGCAAAACGTATACAAAAACCGTAGAGGATATTGACTATGAGCAATAACAACTTCTCGCGGCGCCGCCGCGGAATGCGGTTCAAGCCGAAGGGCGGCTTGAACCTGGCTCACCAGAAGACCGATCGCGAGGCGATCGAGGCCCGGGCGGACGTCGTCAGTGAACAGGGAGGTGCCGATCACCTGTTCGAGAAACGTCACCTGTCGGAAATTGAACGGGCAGAAAATCTCGCCGCCGGGCTCCCGCCCGAAGGCGAGCCGCAGCCGGCTGCGGAAATTGGCACCGTCCCGCCACCGCCGGCACCCCCCGCCCCCGTGGCGGAGGCCAAGAACGAGTTCGTGCCGGTGAAAATCCCCGAGCCGCCCATGGGACTGTTCGAGACCATCAAAAATGCCGCTTCGAACATCGTCAAAAAAGTGCAGCGGCTCATCCGCCCGGAAGTAAAGATCCATAAGGAAGTCATCATCAATGCCGAAACGCTCGAAACGCGCGTCGCGGTCACCGAGGATGGCAAGCTGGAGGAATTCAACATCGAGCGCACGACGGAGGAACGCCTCGTCGGCAGCATCTTCAAGGGCAAGGTGCGTAATCTCGAAGACGGACTCAAGGCCGCGTTTGTGGATATCGGCTTTGAAAAGAACGCGTTCCTGCACTACTGGGACATCGTTCCCAATCAGTTCGACTCCGGCGTGGAAATCGTCGAGCGCGAGGGCCGCCGGCCCCAGAAGCCCAAGATCACCCAAAAGGATATCCCGCGGCTGTACCCGCCGGGAGCCGACATCATTGTTCAGGTGACCAAGGGGCCGATCAGCACGAAGGGTCCGCGGGTGACCACCAACCTGGTGCTTCCCGGACGCTTCCTGGTGCTGCTGCCCAATTCGGATCAGAGCGGCATCTCCCGCAAGATCGAGAATCAGGAGGAGCGCAAGCGCCTCAAGAAGATTCTGCGCGAACTGCACATCCCCGACGGCATGGGCGTAATCATGCGCACCGCCGGCGAGGGCCAGCAAAAGCGCTATTTCGTGCGCGACCTGGCCCTGTTGCTGGAAGAATGGAACCTGGTGGAGGAGCGGATCAAGAAGCAGCCCACCGCCACTTGCGTGTTCCAGGAACCCGACCTGATTGAACGCACCGTGCGCGATTTCCTCACCGAGGACGTCGAACGCATTGTCGTGGACAATCCCAAGGCCTTTGACCGGATCGGCGAGATGATCGCCCGGATCTCCAAGCGTTCCGCCGGCAAGGTGAAGCTCTATACCGAGGCCCAGCCCGTGTATGACCGCTTCAACGTCAGCAAGCAATTGGAAAGCACGTTCACCCGCCAGGTTCACCTCAAGAGCGGCGGTTACATCGTCGTCGATGAAACCGAAGCGCTGGTGGCCATCGACGTGAACACCGGCCGCCACAAGGGCGGCAAGGACCAGGAAGCGGTCATCCTCAAAGTGAACATCGAGGCGGCCGACGAAATCTGCCGCCAGCTCCGCCTGCGCAACATGGGCGGCCTCATCGTGCTGGATTTCATCGACATGAAGTCCGGCCGTGACCGGCAGCAGGTCCACAACCGGATGCGCGATGGTTTGCGCCGAGACAAGGCCAAGACGCACATCCTGCCCATCTCGCAACTGGGCTTGATGGAAATGACCCGCCAGCGACACAGCGAAAGCGTGCGCGCCGCCGTCTACGACGACTGCCCGTACTGCAAGGGCCGCGGCAAGGTCAAGAGTCCCATCACCATGAGCGTGGAAATCCAGCGCAAGCTGCAGGAAATCCTCAAGAAGCGCACGCGCGACGAGAACGATTTCCAACTCCGCATCGTGGTGCATCCCACCGTGCTGGAGCGGCTCCGCACCGAGGACGAAAAACATCTCATCGAGATGGAAAAACGTTACTTCGGCAAGCTGTCGTTCCGCGCGGACACCGGCATGCATGCCGAGCAGTTCAAGATCGTGAACGTCGAAACCGGCGAGGAAGTCGCCAGCGTCGGCTCCTAAGCCGACCTTCCCTTACACCACGCCCCGCGAGTGATCGCGGGGCGTTTTTTATGGGGCGCACGCGCCGGACGCAGGCGCCCCCAGGCCGGGTCGTACTCGCTCAATTCACCGCCATCAGGAGACGGGGGAAAACCCCGGACTTGCGGGCGGGCAGGTCGGTCCGCCCCTGGAAGTGGGTGAACACGATTTCATGGGCAAACAGCGAGGCCCATTCAAATGCCGCCATGCGGTCGGCGGAGTTGCCGCCCATCAGTGCGTGTTCCCCGTTGCGGTGGCGAATCAGCCAGGCCTGGCCAAACCGTTGTACCACCGTGCCATTCGAACGTTGCCAAAAGATCGATTTCAATTTCATGGGGCCAGCCTAACCGGACCGGTTGGACAAAGGCTGTCCAACCCCTAAAATCGTTTCCGCTTCGCACATTGGCCGCCGGGGCCTATAATGCAGAGCGAGACAGTCGCCAATCACGAGATAAACAATGAAGTTGTCCATTCAAGAACTGATGAGCCGCAGCGGGGTGGCCTTTGGCACCAGCGGCGCGCGCGGCCTGGCCACTGCCCTGACCGACCTGGTCGGCTACGCCTACACCCGCGGTTTCCTGCAATACCTTGAAACCATTGGCGAACTCCACCGCGGCGGCGAACGCGTGGCCGTGGCGGGCGATTTCCGCCCCAGCACCGACCGCATCATGGAAGCCGTCCTGCGCGCGGCCGAGGACCTCGGCTACCGGCCGGTCAATGGCGGCAAGATCCCCTCCCCCGCCGTAGCCCTGTACGGCCTGGAACAGAAGATTCCATCGATCATGGTCACTGGCAGCCACATCCCCGATGACCGCAACGGCATCAAATTCAACAAGTGCGCCGGCGAAGTGCTCAAGTCTGATGAAAAGGACATGAGTACCCAGGTGGTCACCTTGGAGGACGACCTGTTCACCGCGGCTGGGAATTTCACCCGCCCGGGCGCCACGCCGCATCCGTTCTCGCCCGAACCGGGCGAGAATTACGTCATGCGCTACCTGAATTTCTTCGCGCACGACGCCTTGCACGGGGTGCGCGTGGGCGTGTACCAGCATTCCGCCGTCGGCCGCGATATCCTGGTGCAGATCCTCTCCGGTCTGGGCGCGCGAGTCACGCCCCTGGCACGCTCCGATACATTCATCCCGGTGGACACCGAAGCCATCCGCCCGGAAGATGTCCACCTCGCCGCCGAATGGGCGCGCACCGGGAATTTTGACGCCCTCGTCTCCACCGATGGCGACAGCGACCGCCCGCTGGTGAGCGATGAAAAGGGCGTCTGGCTGCGGGGCGACATTGCCGGCGTGCTGTGCGCGCGGTTTTGGGGGGCGGATTCGGTGAGCACGCCCGTCAGTTGCAACACCGTGGTGGAAAAATGCCGCTGGTTCAAGGAAGTCCGGCGCACCCGTATCGGGTCGCCCTTCGTGGTGGCCGCCATGGCCGAAGCCACGGCGGCCGGCGCCCGGCGCGTGGTGGGCTACGAGGCCAACGGCGGCTTCCTGCTGGATTCGGACTTGGCGACGGGCGTCAAGAAACTGCGGGCCCTGCCCACCCGGGACGCGGTGATTGTAATTCTCGGCATCCTATTGCTGGCCCGGCAGCAGCGCAAAACCATCTCGCAACTTGCCGCCAGTCTGCCGCCCCGGTTCACCGCCAGCGATCGCCTCAAGAATTTCCCCGCCGAAAAAAGCCGCGCCCTCCTCGAACGGTTCACCTCGGGCTCCGAAGCCACCGACAAGGCGGCCCTCGGAAAGTTATTCGGCGACATTTGCGGCCCGGTGGCCAGCCTGAACCGGACGGATGGCTTACGCATTTCCTTTACCAACGGGGAGATTCTGCACCTGCGGCCGTCGGGCAACGCGCCGGAATTCCGCTGCTACGCCGAGGCCAAAACCGATGAGCGCGCCCGTGAAATCATGGCCCGCGCCCTCGCCCAAATCAGCGTCTGAAACGCCGTCAGCCCCGGCGCCAACTTACCCGTGGCGGCAGCTCAATGACCTGCGGCCGGTGATGGCCGCTTGGCCGGTTGGACCCGTTTGAACAAGAAGATCAGCGGCATCGCGGCCATGGCGAGCACGCCAAAGAGGAAAAAGTTGTCCATGAACGCCCACAAATGGGCCTGCTGATCCAGCAGGGAGTACAGGCTCCCGTACGCCTGGCGCGCGGCCATGGCGGGGTCCGTGTGCTGCGCGAACATTTGCCGGGTGACGGCCAACCGGTACGTGTAGGCCGGGTCGGCGGGCGTCAGATGCCCCACCATCAAGGCCTGGTGCACCTGCGCTCCGCGCGCCAGCATGGTGGTCACAAACGCGATACCGATGCTGCCGCCGAGGTTGCGCATGAGATTGAAAAGCCCGCTGGCGTTGGCAATCTGCGCCTGACCCAACTGGCTCATGGTGGAAATGGTCAACGGCACGAAGATGAAGCTGATGGCAATCCCGTTCACCACACTGGGCCAGATCACATCGATCTGGCTCACGTCCAGGTTGATCCGGGCCAGCATGAACGAAGAGACGCCCAGCATGGCAAAGCCAAAACAAAGCATCCACCGCGCCCGGATTTTTCCCATCAACCGGCCCACGCAGAACGTCGTAACGAAGGCCGCCAGACCGCGGGGACTCAGGGCGTAACCGCTTTGCAGTGCCGGGTAACCCATCAGGGTTTGCAAGAACAGCGGCAGTTGCGCCGTGGTGCCGTACAAAATGGCCGCCAGCGTGGTCATGAGCACCAGCCCCACGGCAAAATTCCGGTTCTTGAACACTTTCAAATCCACCAGCGGATGATCACACTCCATCTCCCACCAGAGGAAGCCGATGAAGCAAAGCACGGAGACCAGGGTGAACCAGCGCACCCAGATCGCGCCTAACCAATCCGCTTCCTGCCCCTTGTCCAGGACGATTTGCATTGTGCCCAGCCAGACCGCCAGCAGCGCAAAGCCGATGTAATCAATGGTGGCCTCGAGGTTGCGCTTGATGTAGGGCGGGTCCTCCACGAGCCATTTGGCCAGGATCGCGGCGAGCACGCCCACCGGCACATTGATGTAAAAAATCCAGCGCCAGGAATAATTGTCGGTGATCCAACCGCCCACCGTGGGTCCCAGAATCGGCGCCACCACCACGCCCTGGGCAAACACCGCCATGGCCGCGCCGCGCTTCTGCATCGGGAAGCTTTCAAGCATGATGGACTGCGCGATGGGCACCATGGCGCCGCCGCCGAAGCCCTGCAAAATCCGCGCCAGGACCAGGCTGGGCAGATCCCACGCCAGTCCGCAGAGTGCCGAGGCCGCAGTGAAGGTAAGAATGCAGGTGAGCAACACCCGCTTGCGGCCAAAGTGGTTGCCCAGCCAGCCGGTCATCGGCAGCACAATGGCGTTGGAAACGAGATAGCTGGTGAGAATCCACGTGGCCTCCTCCGGCGTGGCCGAAAGACTGCCCGCCACGTGCGGCAACGCGATGTTGGCGATGGACGTGTCCAGCACCTCCATGAACACCGCCATCATCACCGAAATGGTGATCAACCACGGGTTGTGTCGCGGATGCCAGACCTGTTGCGGGGCGTCGGCCATGGACGACTAGGCTACGCCTCGGCCGACTTGCGTCCGCCCAGGGCCATCACCAGGGAGGCCACCACTCCGGCCAGGGCCAAGGCCAGCAGCAACCGGGCCCAATCCGGCAGCACAAAGCCGCTCACGGTCACACTCGGTGTCACCGACAGGCCCGGGCCGATCACGTGACTGGCCGGCAGCGGTTCGTCGAAAATGATTTTCACCGGCACGCGCTGGATCACCTTCACGTAGTTGCCAGTGGCGTTTTCCGGCGGCAGCAGGCTAAATTGCGCGCCGCTGCCGGCCTGAACGCTGTCCACGTGCGCCTTGAACTCCTGTCCGCCCAGCGCATCGATCGCCACGAGGACCGGCTGGTTGGTTTGCATCTTTTTCAGTTGCGATTCCTTGAAATTGGCCACCACCCAGACTTCGGGGGGCACAATGGATAGAATTTGCTGCCCCGCCTGCAAATAATCGCCCACTTCGACCTGCTTGCGGGTGACGCGGCCGTCGGCCGGGGCATAAACCTTGGTGTAGGACAAATTCAACCGGGCGACTGCGGTGTTGGTCTGCGCTTGGGACCACTGCGCCAGCGCCGTGGCCACTTCCGCGCGCGCCGCCGTCATGCTGCGCTCGGCTTCCTCCACGCGGGAATTGTCCTCCTCCACCGAGGCCAGGGCGGACTTGAGATCGGCCTCGGCGCGGACGTTTTCCGCCTGCAGGTTGTCGAACTCCTGCTGCGAGACGGTCTTTTGCTTCAGCAAATCCCGGTCGCGCTCCAGATTGGTCTGGTCGATCTCCACGCTGGCGCGGGCGGCGTCGGCATCGGCCAGGGATTTGCGCGCGGCCGCCTGGGCCGTGGCCACCTTCGTCTCCATCAGCTCGTACCCGGCAAACATCGTCCGGTAGCTGGCATTTTGGGAATCGGCGGCCGTCAACTTTTGCGCCAGGGCCAGGGCGTAGTCGCCCGGATCGATCTCCACCAGCAGGTCGTTGGAACGCACCATCTGGTTGTCGTTCACATACACTGCCGCCACCTGCCCCGCCACCCGGGGCGCCACGGAGGTGACGTGGCCGGCAATAAATGCGTCGTCCGTGGATTCATGGGTAAAAATGTCCACGATATAACTACTGCCCAGATAGAGCACCCCGGCCAGCACAATGGCTGCCGGCAGCACCAACCAAGGCTTGCTTAAAGGGGATGGGCTCGCGCCACTCCCGGCCGGCAAGGCGGCCGACTTCTCCTCACTCATAAATCTCCTGGTTCACTTTCCAAGGACGCCTCCGCGCCATGATCCTTGGCAATCAACATGTAAATGGAAGGCACCACCAGCAGCGTAAAGAACGTGCCGATGGTCATGCCGCTGACGAGTATGATGCCGATGGAATTGCGCGCGGCGGCGCCGGCGCCGGTCACCAGGGTGAGCGGGAAATTGCCGGCAATGGTGGCCACGGTCGTCATCAGCACCGGACGGAGCCGCAGCATGGCGGCCTCATGGATGGCGTCGAGCTTGGGCCGGCCCTGACGTTGGAGCTGGTTGGCGAATTCCACGATCAGAATGCCGTTCTTGGCAATCAGGCCCACCAGCGTGATCAGCCCCACCTCGGAATAAATGTTCACCGTGGTGGTCCAGCCGTCGGTCCAATACGGGATCTGCGGGTTGGGCATTTTCAGGAAACAGAAGATGAGCGCGCCGAAGATCGCCAGCGGCACCGAGCCCAGGATGATGATGAACGGGTCGCGGAAGCTGTTGAAGAGCGCCGCCAGCACCAGGATGATGAGCACCAGCGCCAAC